>Ga0079305_1000150_pt1 | contig 165178 bp, 145 predicted proteins | sample LMS_cellobiose_e_FD_79183 | JGI IMG/M metagenome (GOLD analysis project Ga0079305, IMG submission 79183) | Rumen-fistulated moose microbial communities from Alaska, USA - LMS_cellobiose_enrichment | ecosystem: Host-associated > Mammals > Digestive system > Stomach > Rumen fluid ... | reverse complement strand
TCTGCCCCTGGGAGGCCATCGCCATCTCGACGCTGCTCACGGACCGCTTCGCGGAGTTCCCCGCGCTCGCGTGGCTGCGCTCGGTCAAGCTCTACACCGTCCTGGGCGCCGACGTGTACCTGTGGCCCACGGCCATCGCGCTGCTCTTCGCGGTCCTGGTCATCTACCTCAACTTCCGGGGGGCGAGCGCGGCGGCCAGGCTCTCGAGCTTCCTCACCAAGGCCCTGCTCGCGGGCATGGTGCTCGCCATGGCCATCTCGTTCATGACAGGCGCGCCCTCCAACGCCCTGCCCGTCTTCTCCCGGGTGGAGGGCACCGCGGGCGGCACCACCGAGGCGACGGGCCTCGTCGGCGGCATCATGGCCGTGCTCGTCATGACCCCGTTCTTCTACGCCGGGTTCGACACCATCCCCCAGCAGGCCGAGGAGGCCTCCGAGGGGCTCAACTGGAAGAAATTCGGAAAGATCATCCCCTTGGCGCTCATCGCCTCGGGCGGCTTCTACGTGGTATCGATCTACTCGTTCGGCACGCTCATGCCCTGGCATGAGTTCGTGCGCAATCCCATGCCGGCGCTGACGGCGCTCCAGGGCATCAACCGCCTGCTGTACATCGTCATCCTCATCATCGCCACGCTCGGCCCGCTCGGCCCCATGAACGCGTTCTTCGGCGCCTCGACCCGCCTGATGCTGGCCATGACGCGCAAGGGGCAGCTTCCCTCGCGTCTCTCCCAGATAGACGATGAGACGGGCACGCCCCGCATCGCCTGCATCATCATGTCCGCCTTCACCCTGATCGGACCCTTCCTCGGGCACGCCATGCTGATCCCGCTCGCGCATGTCTCGGCGCGGGCGATCGTGATCGCATCCACCGTGCTCGCCCTCACCTGCCTCAGGCTCCGCAGGACCGAGCCCGAGCTTCCGCGCCCGTACCGCGTGCCCGGCGGACGCCCGATGATCTGGTGCTCCTGCGCTCTGTGCTGCGTCGCGGCGGCGTTCATGCTGGTTCCCGGAAGCCCGCAGGCGCTCGACGCATCCGGGTGGGCGATCCTGACATGCTGGCTCATCATCGGACTCGTCATACGCCGTGCGACCGGCGCCTTTACAGGCGGGCGCCGCGGCAGGGACGTTCCGTAGCAGTTAGGCTATCCCCAGCATGTCCTTTACCTGGGCTGCCCGGCGGCGCGAGACGGGAACGGTTTGCTGCTCCTGATCCAAGGTGAGCTCCATGAGCCCTTGGCCCGAGGCGCGAACGCCGCTCACCTTGCCGATGTTGACGAGATAGCTCTTGTGCACGCGTATGAATCCTTCGTCGGCAAGGCTCTCCTCGAACGAGATCATGGACGATTTCGCGAGGTACGTGGTCCCTTGGGCGTGGATGGCGGCGTAGTCTCCGCGCGCCTCCAGAAAGGCGATGTCGCGGGCGAGAATGAACACCTTGCTGCCCTCATGCTCCGCGGGGATGCGCAGGTCGCGACCGACCGCGAACTGCTCGCGCTGCCTGATGGCGTTCTCCACCTTGGTGAGCGCGCGCTCAAGGCGCGAGCTCTCCACGGGCTTGAGCACATAATCGACCGCATCGAGGTCGAACGCCCTGACAGCGTGCTCGGAGTATGCCGTCACGAACACCAGGATGGGAGGCGTCTGGAGCTTTTTCAGGAACTCGGCCAGGCGCAGGCCGCTCGGACCCGGCATGGAGATATCGAGGAACACAACGTCTACTCCGCCCTCCATGATCTGTTCCACGGCGCGCGTGACGCCGCCCGCCTCGACCACTTCTCCCACCCGGCCGTCTTGGGCGAGCAGGTAGTGGAGCTCCGCCCGAATGGGCGGCTCATCGTCTACGACCAAAACCTTCCACGCATTCATCCTCGCATCCCTCCCCTATTCGCATGCATTGCCTTCCTCCAACCGTTGCGCGCAGAGACGCGCCGGAGCCCACCCGCTCCCGGCCCGTCGATCGTGCGGAAAACGGGCCTGCCTCTCCGCGCGCTCCCGCGCCGTGTCCTAGGGCACGGTCGCAGGCGCTTCCTCCGGAGCGCACGGCGTGCCCACCAGCACGAAGCGCACGCGCGTGCCCTCCCCGAGCTTCGACGCGACCTCTATGCTCGACTCGTCCGCATAGAAATACTTAACCCTGGCCAAGACGTTGCAGAGCGCGAGGCCCGTCCCCGTATTGAGCTCATCGGCCCGCTCCTGCCGCCTGTTCGAATCGAAAAGGGTGGCGCGCACCTCCTCGGACATGCCGATGCCGTCGTCGGCGACCGTTATCTCCAGCCCGCGCTCCGTTTTCGTGCTCTCGATCGCGATATGCAGGGGCGCTTCCTCGCGCATGCCGTGCTTGATGCAGTTCTCGAGAATGGGCTGGATGATGAAGGGCGGCACGAGAAGCTCCTCCGTTGCGGGATCGATGGTGCTCTGCACCTCGAGGCGATCCTCGCCGTAGCGGGCTTTCATGAGGCTGATGTAGCGTCCGCCCTGCTCGAGTTCCTGCTCCACGCTCACGAGCGCTCCCGAGTTGCCCAGCGTCTGGCGATAGTATTTAGAGAAGTCGATGAGCAGGGAACGGGCCCTTTCGGGATCGGTGCGCACAATGGAGACGATGGTGCCGATGGTGTTGAAGAGGAAGTGGGGATCGACCTGGGATTGCAGGGCGCTCAGCTCGATGCGGGCCGAGCGTTTCGACTGCTGCTCCAGCTCATAGGAGACCAGCTGCGATGAGAGCAGCTCGGCGAAGCCCGTGGAGAGGGCGATCTGACGCTGGTCGATCTGGTTGGAGCGCGTGTAGTACAGCTCGATGGTCCCCACCACGCGCTCGTGGACCAGCAGCGGCACCACGATGCCGGCGCGCAGCGGGAACGGGTCGGATGCCGGCGGATCGTTCCGATGGAAGGTGTTGGCCGATGCGCTTTTCACCGCTTCGATCGTCACTGCGCTCACGGGGCTGCCGAGCGGGTAGTGGTCGGCGTTCTTCCCCGCGCTCGCGAGCACCTGCGCGCCGTCGGTGATGCAGATGGCGGAGGCGAAGGTCTCCGGCAGGATGGTTTCGCAGATGCCGTCGGCCATCTCGGGTGTCAGGCCGTGCTGCGCATAGGCGAGCAGATGCGACGCGATCTGCAGGGTCCTGTCGGTTGCCGTGAGGGTGAGGTCATCGGGGATGACCAGCACGTAGGCGTAGAAGAAGCACAGCAGGACGATTGCGGAGATGATGACCACGGCAGGTGCCGGATCGGGCTCCGACACGAAGGACTCTACGAGCAGGACGACCAGGATGACGGAGCAGATCACGAGGGCGACGCTTGCCCAGCGACGCATGATGTGGGCCCAACGCGTTCGGTTGTTGTGGCTTGATCCCAAGATGAAGGCCACGAAGCTCCCCCTCGCCTGGCTGGAAGTCGGTCAGAACGATACGGCAATTCAGTCCAGTATACGCATTCTTTCCGCAGCGGGAGCGCGCCGCTCCGCCCGCCGAGGGGTGGAGCGGCTGCACAGAGGGTGCCAGTCAGGGGTGCTTGCGGGCGCGGCACGACCGTTCGCGGTGCGGCCTACCTGGTGCCGTAGATGCGATCGCCCGCATCGCCGAGACCGGGCAGGATGTAGGCGTTCTCGTTGAGCTGGCGATCCACCGCGCAGGTGTAGAGACGCACGTCGGGGTCGAAGTCGAGCACGGCCTTGACGCCCTCGGGGCACGACACCAGGGTGAGGGCGCGGATGTCTTTGACGCCCTCATCGCGCAGGAACTGGATGGCGGCGGTGAGCGATCCGCCCGTGGCGAGCATGGGGTCGACGATGAGGCAGGTGCGGCTGGAAATCGAGGGCGGGAACTTGCAGTAGTACTGCACCGGATCATGCGTCTCGGGGTCGCGGTACATGCCCACATGGCCCACGCGAGCGGACGGCACGAGCGAGAGGATGCCGTCCACCATGCCCAGGCCTGCGCGCAGGATGGGGATGATGGCGATCTTCTTGCCGGAAATCTTCTGGGCGGTCATCTTCTCGAGCGGGGTCTCGATCTCCACGTCCTCGAGCGGCAGGTCGCGCAGGGCCTCGTAGCCTTCGAAGATGGCAAGCTCGTTCACAAGCTCGCGGAAGTCTTTGGTCGACGTGTCCTTATCGCGCAGGATTGCCAGCTTGTGCTGCACAAGCGGGTGATCGACAACGGTCAGGCGGCTTGAGTCGTAGGTGTACTGGGTGTCGGGCATGAGGCCTCCTCGGTCTGCGCTGTTGCTGCCTTCCTATTGTAGCGCGGGCAGGGAGCAGGTGGGCGCGGCACCGCACGCCCCCCATGCGGAGATACTCCCCCATTGGGGGTTTCTCGCCTATGGCACGGAAACGCCTTATTCCTGCGACTTGATCCCCCAAATCGCCTTGTTCCTTAGGAATAAGGCGTTCTGGTGCCAGAAACTGCAGGAATAAGGCGATTTGGTGCCAGGCGCTTCGCGATGCGCTACCCCAGCTCGGGATAGAGCGGATGCGCGGCGAGAAGCTCTTCGACCTCGGCAGCCGCGTCGGCATGCACGAGGTCATCGCCCAGATGGGCGACGATCTCGCCGATCAGCTCGCCGATGCGCTCGAACTCGGTCTCGCTGAAGCCCCGGGTGGTGCCGGCGGCAGATCCCACGCGTATGCCGCTCGTCACGTTGTGCGGGCGCGGATCGTTGGGAATCATGTTCTTGTTGACGGTGATGCCCGCAGTCTCCAACGCGACTTCTGCATCGTGCCCGGTGACGTCGCCGACGGACGAGAGGTCCACGAGCAGCAGGTGGTTGTCGGTGCCGCCGGTGACCAGGCGGAGCCCCTTCGACGCCATGCCGCGCCCGAGCGCCTGGGCGTTGACGAGGATCTGCGCCGCATAGTCGGCGAATTCGGGAGCAAGCGCCTCGCCGAACGCCACGGCTTTGCCCGCTATGGCGTGCTCGAGCGGGCCGCCCTGGGTGCCGGGGAAGACGGAGCTGTTGATTGACCTGGTATAGGCCTCGTTGTTCCAGAGGATGATGCCGCCGCGCGCGCCGCGCAGCGTCTTATGCGTGGTGGAGGTGGTGATGTCGGCATGCGGCACGGGGTTGGGGTGCACGCCGCCCGCCACGAGGCCGGCGATATGCGCCATGTCCACCATGAGCTTGGCGCCGTTATCATGGGCGATCTGCGCGAAGCGTTCGAAATCGATGATGCGCGGATAGGCGGAGGCGCCTGCGATGATGAGCGCCGGCTTGTGCTGCTCGGCCAGAGCCGCCACGGCATCGTAATCGATGCGTTCGCTCGTGGGATCCACGCCATACGACACGAAGGTATAGAGCTTGCCGGAGAAATTCGCGGGCGATCCGTGCGTGAGGTGCCCGCCGTCGTCGAGCGCCATGCCCAGGATGGTATCGCCGGGCTTGCAGAGCGCCGCTTCGGCAGCGTAGTTTGCCTGCGCGCCCGCATGGGGCTGGACGTTGGCGAAGGCCGCGCCGAAGAGCTTTTTGACGCGCTCGCGGGCAAGATCCTCCAGAACGTCCACGGCCCAGCAGCCGCCATAGTAGCGGCTGCCCGGAAGACCCTCGGCGTATTTGTTGGTGAGCGGGCTTCCCGTGGCCTCCATCACCGCGAGCGAGACGAAGTTCTCGGAGGCGATGAGCTCGATGGAGGAGCGCTGACGCTCAAGCTCGGACGAAATGGCGTCGGCAACGGCAGGATCGGCGTCATGCAGGTAGTTGAAGTGCACGGGAGCTCCTTTCGGCGAATTAGTGCGAGAAGGGCGCTAGTCGGAGACGCCCTCGAAGGCGGGGTCGTCCTCGCGCATGGCCTTGGCGACGCGGCGATTGTGGCGCTCATCGTCTGAGTGGGGCGTCTCGAGGAAGATCTTCACCAGACGAAGATTGGTCTCGAGATCAACGAAGCGCCCCGACAGGGCGATCACGTTCCCGTCGTTATGCTGACGGAAGAGCTCGGCGAGCTCGACGGATTGAATGGCTGCGGCGCGCACGCCGGGAACCTTGTCCGCCGTGATGGCCATGCCCAGGCCGGTGCCGCAGATCAGAACGCCGCGATCGACCTCGCCGCGTGCGACGGCGCGGGCAACCTTGTCGGCATAATCAGGGTAGTCGACGGGATCGGGCGTGTGGGGCCCGTAGTCTGCGACCTCGTGCCCGATGCGTGCGATATAGGCGGCGATCTGGTCCTTCTGGTCGTAACCGCCGTGATCCGATGCGATGGCAACGCGCATGTTGCACTCCTCCCCTAGCTCGACCGCATGTTTAGAGTAGCGCAGCGCGCCCCCTTTTTCCACGGCTGTGCCGGCTCGCGCTGCAAGCGGTTCCGTCCAGCATGGATCAGCCGGTCAGAGCTGCGCGTATCCGATCCTGCGACAGGGCGCCCTCGCGCAGCACCCGGGGCTCCTTGCCAACGCAGCTCACGATGGTCGAGGCGATGGCGAGGGGGGCGGGGCCGCCGTCGAGGGTGAGGTCGGCCTCATCCACGATGCGCCGATCGACCGTCTCGACCGAGATCGCCGCCGCGTCACCGTGGGCGTTCGCGCTGGTAGTCGCAAGGGCGCACCCGCTACGACGGGCGATCTCGCGTACGAGGTTGGAGTCGGGCAGGCGCAGCGCTATGGTGCCGTCGGCGCTGCGGTACTCGGGCGCCACCTCGTCGGATGCACGCACCACGAGCGTGAGCGCACCCGGCCAGAACGCTGCGGCGAGCTCGACCGCCTGGGGCGAAAGGGCTGCGGCATAACGCATGAGATCGCCCGCATCGGCGATGAGCCATGGCAGCGTTTGCGTGCGCGCACGGCGCTTGATCTGGAAGATGCGCTCATGTCCCGGGTTGTTGGGCGTCGCCGCGCAGCCGATGCCGTAGACGGAATCGGTGGGCATCACGAGCACGCCGCCGCGCTCGAGCACGGCCACCGCCTCGTCCACCGCAGAGCGGGCGGGAAAGCTCTGATCGACGGTCAGGATGCGGCCCATCTAGCGCTCCTCCCGCCAGGCGAGCAGCACGCGCGGCCGGTGCGTAAGGTCCTCGCGCACCTCCACGCGCCGCCAGCCCTTCTCCGCACGGACCAGATCGGCGGCGGGTGCGAGCGCTTCCTCGAAGAGCTCGCAGGCGAGCAGACCGCCCGGAGCGAGCATATCGGGGGCAAGGGCGAGGATGCGGCGGAAGATGTCGAGTCCGTCGGCTCCGCCGTCGAGCGCGAGCGCGGGCTCGAAGTCGCGTACCTCGGGCGGCACCTGCTCGGCAAGCACCGCGGTGGGGATGTACGGCGGGTTGCTCACGAGCACGTCGAAGGTGCCGGCAAATGCGGGTGCCACACCGCTTGCAAGATCGCATTCGAGCACATCGACCCAGCCGCCGAGCCCGAGCGCCCCGGTATTGCGCTCGGCGAGGCTCACGGCGGCGGGGGAGATATCGGTTGCGATGACGACGGTTTCAGGATGCTCGCCCGCCACGGACAGCGCGATGCAGCCCGTACCCGTGCATAGGTCGAGCACGCGCGGCAGCTCCTTGCCTTCAAGTTCTTTAAGTACGGCATCTACCAGCACTTCCGTCTCAGGGCGCGGGATCAAAACACCGGGTTCGCAACGCAGGACGATGTGGCGGAACGGCATCTCGCCCGTCACGTATTGCAGCGGCTCGCCTGCTGCGCGCCGTCTCACGCCCGCACGCATGAGGTCGAGCTCGTCGCGCGTGAGCGGGCGATCGAAGTTGGTGTAGATCTCGACGCGCGACAAGCCCGTCGCCGCCGAGATGAGCCACTCCGCCGAGAGCCGTGGCCGCTCGTCGCCCTTGCGCTCAAGGTACCCCACGGTCCAATCGAGGATGCGTTTGACGGTCCAGATCTCGTCTGACACGAATCGGTTCCTTTCCTGCGGTTCGCACAGCTCTATAGGATAGCGCTCATGCACGCCCGCGTCATTGCAGGACGGTGCCGCAGCAAGGGATCCCTACGGCGCGTCACCGCGTTGAACGCCGCGCGAAGGCGGCGTCGATCTTATCGCGCACGTATGCGGAGGCGAAGCTCGTGTCGTCGCGCCAGCCGTCCTGGCCCACATACCACATCTCCGCTACGAAGCGGCGCACGCCCTGGTCGATGAGCTCATCGAGGGCGCCTGCGTAGTCCGTCGTGCCCGTGGAGAAGGGTATCTCGCGGTAGGCGCCCGCCACGGTCTCCTTCATATGCGCGGCGATGATGTGGCCGTGTGCGGTGGCGATATCGTCGGCGACGCTCGTGCCGTAGAGGAGGGAGGCGTTGGTGAGGTTGCCCGCGTCGGGATACACGCCCAGATAGGGGCTGTTGATGAGATCGACGTAGGCCATGGCCTTCTCGACCGTGTCCATGAACGGGGTCTCCATGGTCTCGAAGCCGAGAAGCACGCCGCCTGCGGCGCCCATCTCCACGGCCTTGGCGAGATTCTCTGCGAACCATGCGCGGGTATCGGCGTCGCCGTCCTCGTAGTAGACGTCGTAGCCGGCCAGCTGGATGGTGCGGACCCCCAGCTCACGTGCAAGGACGACGGCTTCCTGCATGATTTGGAGGCCCCGTGCGCGCACGGCGGGATCGTGGCTGCCGAGCGGGAAACGCCTGTGCGCGGAAAGGCACATGGACTCGAGGGCGACGCCGGTGCCGCGCATGGCGCGGTGCAGCGCGTCGATTTGGCTGGCATCCCAGCTCAGGCGCTCAAGGCGCGCATCCGTCTCATCGACGGAGAGCTCCATGTAGTCGAAGCCGAGCTCGCCTGCGGTTGCGAGGCGCTCCTCCCAGGAGAGGTCGGCGGGCAGAGCCTTCTCGTAGAGGCCGAGGGTGTATTCGCTCATATGCGCTCCTTACGCGAGCGGCCCGCACGCAACGGGCCGCCGGCAGTGCCGTCTAGTTTTGGCCGTAGTAGGCGTTGGGACCGTGCTTGCGCTGGTAGTGCTTGTCCTGAAGATACTGCGGAGCGGCCTCCACCCCCGGGCTGAGCAGCTCGGTGCGGGTGGCCATCTTGGCGACCTCTTCGAGCACGACCGCATGGTAGACGGCAGCGGCCGCGTCTGTGCCCCAGGAGAAGGGGCCGTGGTTGCGCACGAGCGTGCCCGGCACCGCAAGCGGGTCGATGCCCTCGAAGCCCTCGGCGATGACGACGCCGGTGTTGCGCTCGTATGCCTGCTCGATCTCATCCTCGGTGAGGCCGCGCATGCAAGGGATCGCACCGTAGAAGTAGTCGGCGTGCGTGGTGCCGTAGCAGGGTATGGAGCGCCCCGCCTGAGCCCAGGAAACCGCCCAGCTCGAGTGCGTGTGCACGATGCCGCCCACGCCGTCCCACACCCTGTAGAGATAGGCATGGGTGGCGGTGTCGGAGGAGGGGTTGAGGTCGCCCTCCACCACCGCGCCGTCGAAATCGCAGACCACGAGCGACTCCGGCGTGAGATCCTCGTACTCCACACCCGACGGCTTGATCACGAAAAGGCCCCTGTCGCGATCGACACCGGAGGCGTTGCCCCACGTGAAGACCACGAGCCCGTGCTTGGGCAGGTCCATATTGGCCTCATAGACCTCGTCGCGCAGCTCTTTGAGCATCATAAGTGGCTCCTTTCGCCGTGAACCTTGCACAGGTACATCTTGCGGCACCGTATACGAACAAGTATATCGCGCGGGCGCTGCGCGGACAGAGCATTCGGCACCTCGACCCCTAGAAGGACTCCATCTTGCCCCAAAGGTCATCGAGGCAGGCGACCGTCTTGCGATACAGGCCGTACTTGCGGTTGTAGAGGTCCTTCAGGGCGGTGTTGGGCTCAAAGCTCGCGCCGACCTTCACCATATGGGCGACGGCATCGTCCATATTCTCGTACGCGCCCGTCGCCACGGCGCCGGCGATGGCGCATCCCAGCGCGCCGGCCTCGTCGGCGGCTATCGTCTCGATGGGCACCTGCATGATGTCGGCGAACATCTGGGACCACACCGACGAGCGCGCGGCGCCTCCGGAAAGCCTGATAGCCGTGGGCGGGGTTGTGCGGGAGGCTGCAAGGCGCTCGTAGTGCACGCGATGGCAGAAGGCAATGCCCTCGTACACGCTGCGGGCCATATGCTTCCTCGTGTGGGATACGTTGAGCCCGACGAACGAGGCCATCGCATTGGGGTGGACGTTGGAGCCCATGAGGAACGGGAGGAACACCGGGACGAAGGTTGAAGGGTCGATGGATCCGACCCACTCGTTCACCACGTCGTAGATGCTCGCCCCGCTCGCCTTCGCCTCATCGGCGAGCTCAGGGAGCAGCTGGCGGATGAACCACTCGCTGTTGCCAGCCGAGGTGGCGCTCGATTCCTCCACCAGATAGTATCCTGGCAGGCAGTAGAGGGAGTTCATGGCCACGCTGCCGTCGAGCACGGGATCGCGGCGGATGTACTCGTTGATGGACCAGGTGCCGGCTATCATGCACACGAGGTCGGGGGAGGTGATGCCGGAGGCGAGGGCGCAGGCATCGATATCGAAGAAGCCGCCCACCACGGGCGTTCCTGCAACCAAGCCCGTGGCCGCAGCCGCCTCCTCGCTCACGAACCCGGCGATCTCATCGGATCTGCAGAGCAGGGGCAAGGCGCCTGCGACCTCCCCTATGCCGAAGATCTCGAGGAGCCTCTCGTCGTAGGCGGCGGTATGCAGGTTCATGAGGTTGGTGCCGGAATAGTCCGTGAGCTCTCCGCGTGCCTCGCCCGTCAGGCGGAAACGCAGGTAATCCTTGCATTCGAAGACATATCCTATGTTCGCGTACGCCTCAGGCTCATGATCGCGCAGCCAGGCAAGCAGGGCAGGAGGCTGGCAGCTCATAACATGCTGGCATGAGAGCTCGAAGGCGCGTGCCTCGGCGCCGTCTTCCCTCCAGCGATCCACATAGCCGGACGCGCGGTTATCGGTGGACGAGATGGCGCGGCGGGCTGGCCGGCCGTCCTTGCCCCACGGATACAGGCCCTTGCCGTGGCCGCATATCCCGACGCTGGCGATGTCTGCCGGGGAGATGCCGGACTTCTCGACCACGCCGCGCAGGACGGAGCAGTTGGCTTTCCAGACCTCCTCCATGTCGCGCTCGACATAGTTGGGCTTGGGCGTGAACGAGGATGTGGCGACGGAGCATGTTGCGAGCTGAGTTCCCGCAGCGTCGAAGAGAGCCGCCTTGGTTGCCGTGCCGCCATTGTCAAGGCCGATGTAGTACTGCATGCGCTCGCTCCTTACGTGATGGTCGATGGTATGGGAGCCCGCTCGCGGCCCGAGGCCCGTCGCCGTGGCGGGCTAGCAGGGCAGGCCGGCGAGGTCGAAGCACCGCCGGAGGAATGCGCGGGCGTGCTCCTCGATGAGCCAGAGATGCGTTCCGGGATAGCCGTGGATCTCGACGGAGGCGTACACGTCGCTCACCCCGGCGGGCTTGTCGAAGGATGCGGCCTTCGAGAGGATCTGGGCGCCGACCTCGGGGGTGAGGAAGCCCTCGGTCTCCCAATCGGGTGCCAGCGCGCAGTCCATGTGCAGGTCGCCGAAGCAGGGATGCGAGACGTCGGTGATCGCGTCGCAGAGATGGATCTGTGCCAGATAGGGCGCGGCGAGCTCGAGGGAACGCATAAGGTCGATGCCGCCCAGGGCCTCGTGCGCGCTGTCCCAGTGGATGTAGGCGTTGGGGCAGCGCTCGTGGATGGGCTCGAACCAGACGACGTTCTCCTCCATGGGGCCGATGAGCTGTTTCTTGTACGCGTAGCGGTCAAGGGGCTCGATGGTGAGCTTCAGACCCAAGGTATCCATATGGTCGGCAAGCTCGACCATCGACTCGGCGAGGACGACCTTCGCAAGGCCGCGCATGTCTGCGCCGGGATCGTCGCCGCTGGGGATGCATATGTTGGTGAAGCCGCAGTCTGCGGCGTAGTTCGAGAGCTGTTTGACGAGCGCAACGGCGCGTGTGCGCCCCTCCGCGTCCAGATCTGCAAGGCTCAGCTTCTGCGCTTTCACGTACGGCGTGACGGAGGTTCCGCCGAACAGGCGGTTCTCATCGATGATCGAGCGCACGGCGGCGCGGTTCACGCTGTCGAAGAAGACGGGCAGCTCCACGCTTCTGTAGAAGCCGAAACCGGCGACCTTCCTGAGCACGTCCAGCATCCGCGCCTCGTCGTACATGTAGGGCATGAACATCTCGAGCAGATGCGCAGAGGTGAGGATTGTTTGGGACATGGTCTCGTGCTCCCTTCGATTTGACTGACATTTCAGAATGCATGCACTAGGGTAAAACTGCCTTGGAAAGCCGGTTCGATACCTATATTCTCCCCGCTGTTCTGAAAAGTGGAATATCAATTTAAGCGTGTCCTTATGAACGGTCGAATATCGTGGTCAAACGGCATGTGGAAGGTTTTTTGATTCGATTGATGCCCGTCTGGTAGATACTGTTGTTGCAATCTGTAATTTCTGTTCTCACCAAGACGAGAGGAGCGCCAGCATGAAGATCGCCGTCATAGGCTGCGGGGCAATGGGGGGACTCTACGGCGCCTACCTCAGCCGCAACAACGACGTCACCGTCATCGATGTCTCCGAGGATACCGTCGGCGCCATCAACGAACGCGGAATCGAGATCGTGGAGCCCGATGGAAGCTCTGCCGCCTATCATCCTCGGGCCGCGCTGACGAGCGAGGGCATGGAGCCCCAGGATCTGGTCATCGTCTTCGTCAAGGCGCTCTTCACCGAATCCGCCTTGGCCGCGAACACCCGCATCATCGGACCCAACACCTACCTCCTGACGCTGCAGAACGGCGGCGGCCACGAGGCGGTATTAGGCAGATTCGCGGATGCGGACCATGTGGTCGTCGGCACCACGCAGCACAACGCCGCCCGCTTGGGGCCGGGCTTCGTGCGCCATGGCGGCAGCGGCAAGACCGTGATCGGCGCGCGTGGGGTTGCCGTCGAGAAGCTCGCGCCCCTCGCCGAGGCTCTCACGGCCTGCGGGCTCGAGGCTGCCGTTGACGGCAACGTCCAGCGCCTGATCTGGAACAAGCTTTTCACGAACGTCTCGGCCAGCGCCCTGACCGCCCTGTTCCAGATGCCGCTGGGCTTTATCGCCAGCAATGGGCATGCGTGGGAGCTCTGCGCCAGGCTCGTGCGCGAGGCCGTCGATGTTGCCGCGGCCGCAGGCTTCGAATTCGACGCCGAGCAGAAGCTTGCCGAGGTCCGCCGCGTATGCGAGGCCAGCCCCAAGGGCATCACCAGCATCCAGGCCGACATCGCGGCCGGCCGGCGCACCGAGGTGGGCACCATCAGCGGCTACGTGGTCGACTGCGCCCGCGAGCACGGCGTCCCCGCGCCCAACCACGAGTTCGTGGTGGCCGCGATCCGCGCGCTCGAGGGCAAGGCGCTCGTCCAGCGCGAGGCCACGGCGGCACAGGCCTGAATCGGAGGTGCATGACATGAGGTGCTACGCATCTGAGGCCGGAGGACGCGTCCTCGTCATCCGCCTGAATCGCGGCGATCTGCTGCGCGAGTCCATCGAGCAGGCCATAGCCGACCACGGCATCGCGGACGGCTGCCTGGTCTCGGGCTACGGAACGCTCGACAACTGCACCCTGCACATGATCAACACCTATGACGAGTTCCCCGCCCGCGAGGATTTCGTTCATTGGGAGAACCACCCGCTTGAGCTCGTCTCGATGACCGGCGTGATCGCCGACGGCATCCCGCACATCCATGCCGTGGTATCCGACAAGGGGCAGGCGACGGGCGGGCATCTCGAGCCCGGCTGCACGGTTGCCTATCTCGCCGAGGTCGTCATCTACGAGCACCGGAACATGAGGCTCACGAGAAATCCGACGGACTGGGGTCCTTTGGCGCTCGACCCGAAGTGAGCGCCTACCGCGCTTTTGCAACCAGAGAAGCCTTCCTCGCGGGGGTATCATGCCGCCCTGCGAACACCTTCCCGACGCCATGCCGCCCTGCTCTATCTGCGCACCTTCACGACGACCTTGCGCACGGCCTCGGGCGCCCCGACTGCGCAGCGCGGCTTATGGCCCTGCTCGGGCGGCACGACGACCATATCGCCAGGCCCCAGGATCAGCTCCGAGCTCGCTGCGGGGTCTGCATAGAAGGCGATATCGTCGTCGGGGCACGATTCCACAAGCTCGTCCGGCCGTCCCATCGTCACGCCGAAGCGCTCGTTTCCGCTGATCACATACTGCACGTCGTAGAACACGTCATGCGTCTCGAACCTCAGGTTCTCGGCGGGAGCCGTCTCGTACTCCTGCACGTTGGCGATGATATCCTCGCCTTCGACCGGATAGCTGCCGACTGCGATATGATCGAGGTCGGTATCGCGCAGCCATGCATACGCTTTGCGGAAGCGCTCGGAGAGGTAGTCGTCCTTCTCGGCATCGGCTAGGTTGCAGGCAAACATCGAAGCTCCTGTTCCGGGGCGGGGCCGGGCCGCCGGGCATCCACGCCCTCATCCCCCTTGTCTTATAGGGCACTGCCGCCCCGCCGCTGGTAGCCCATGACCTCGTTGTAGAGGGTGGTTCCCGCGGCAGGCGAATAGGCGTAGGTGAGAAGCACGTCGAGCACGTAGGGGCTGCAGCCGACGCCCGTCAGCGTTTGGGCGAAGCTCATGGCAGCGAGCTCTCCGAGCACCGAGAGGCGCGAGGGGTTGCGGAACGGCCCGAGCTTGATGTCCAGACGATAGGTCTGCGTCCAGATATCGCGGGCATGACGGAGCTCGATGAGGTGGAATACCTCGTGGGCGACAAGAAGCTCCTGGGGGCGCATCTTGGGGCCTGCCGCCTCGAGCACGCCGGGAGTGTCGAGCAGATCCTCCGCCTTGTCCAGCGCATCCGTGTAGACATAGATCTCGTCGGGCTCCGTGAACTCGGCGAAGGTGACCCGATCCTGCCCATGCGGCTTCTCGGCAAAGGTGACGGTCGCTCCCAGCTTCTCGGCAATCTCGAGCGGAGACGCACTGCGGGCATCGCGCGCGCAGCGCCGCGCCCAGCTCTCTCCGCATGTCCTGGCGCGCTCCATGAGCTCTGCGCGCAGCGCGTCGTCGAGACGGCCGTTAAGCGGTTCGCGGGCAAACGCGTAGTCGCGCCAGTCCTGCCATCCGAGGGCGCAGATGTCGCGCATCACCTCTTCGATGGCGGCAACGGAAACATCGGCGGGGCCGTTGTCGGGCCCGCTGTACTCAGCATCGCCGAAGAGGGTCTCCTTCACGGATCTGACGATGGCATCGGTCCACCGACCGTTCGCATGTGCCATGGAATCTCCCCCGTATCCGGGAAGGCCTTCCACGAGAAGCAGATGAGGCCTTCCCGCCGCTTGCTACATCAGGTCGTTCTTATCGCAGATGACGACAACGTCCTCGTCGGGTTCGCGGTCGTCGAGATCGAGCCCCATCATGAGCTCGAGCTGCTCCAGGTCGATCGCCGAGTAATCGCATACCCGCGGGCCGACGCAGATGAAGTAATCGGGCCTCACCACGCCATCTGCCGCGAAGACCGATGCGTCCTCCCAGAGACGCTCGACCTCGGCCTTGTAGTCCGCGACCTTGACCTTGGAGACGACGGCGTTGGAGCCCTGCACGCGCACGAAGCCCTTCTTGTCCACCACGCGCAGCGGCTCGCGGTCTTTCTTCGTGCCCTGGTAGACGAAGAAGTGCCCGGTCTTCTCGACCAGCCTGATATCAGAGACCTGCTTGCCGAAGTCCTCGGTGGCAAGCTCGAGCGCCTCGGCGTCATCGACCTCCTTCTGAAGGTCGGTGGTCTTGACCTCGGTCGAGCCGGTCGCGATGGCCGTCACCTTGCCCGTGATGCTGTCGATGTCGATATGCACCTCGACGGTGTCGGGATCGGCGCCGGAGCTGACGGCCTGGTCGATGGCCTCCTGCTTGATGCCGCGGATGTCATCTTGGGACGGCGTGGGCATCACGCGTTCGACGACGTCGCGGACCATGGCGAGCGCGACGCCGATGGATGAGATGACCTCCGCGTTCTCGGGAATCGAATACGGGAGGCCCATCTTCTCGGCGCAGTAGGGGACAAGCGCCGCCGCTCCGCCGCCGCAGCCCACGAGGCGCATGGCCTCGGCATCGAGCTGGTACTTCTCGGCGAGGGCATCGATGCAGGCCTTGACCTTCTCGTAGTCCTTCTCGAGGATCTTGGTCGCAAGCTCCTCGACGGTGATGCCCAGCTTGTCGGCGACCGGCTGCATGGCCTTGCGGGCCGAGACGACGTTGCCGTGGGCGAAATACTGCTCGTCGACCAACCCCAAGACGTTTGCCGCATCGGTGTTGGTGAAGCAGATCAGCTTGCCGTTGGCCAGGCGGATGGCGACATAGTCGCCGGGATCGCCCTTCTTGGGGCTGAGCATGACGATCTGGGGGTCGACGATCTCCTCCTCGGGCGTGAAGCACGCGTACTCGCAGCCCGCGATATGGGCGGAGCGGGGACCCACGTCCACCACGTCGCGGTTGCTGATGCGCACCATCGAGCCGCCCGCGCAGCCGAGGATGCGCACGTCGAGGGAGTTGATGTAGGTGTCGTGGCCGCCGATGTTGGCGTAGTCGACTCCGGGGCGGCCGTTCTTGATGACGCCGATGTTGGTCGTCGTCCCACCGACCTCGAAGTAGATGGCATTGGATGCCCTGAGGTACATGAGCGAGCCCATGACCGAGGCGGCGGGGCCCGAAAGGGCGGTGAGGATGGGCCGCTTGCGCATCTCGCTGATCTCCATAACGCCGCCGTCGCCGCGCATGATCATAAGCGGCACGGTGACGCCCGCCTCGCGCACGGAGCTCTCCGTGGCGTTTGCGGTGGCCATCATCTTGGGGAGGATCGCGGCGTTCATGGCGGCGGTGCGCGTGCGGCGCGTGAGGCCGTAGAGCTTGGTGATGTCGGAGGCCATGGTCACGGGGAGCTCGCGCCTTTGGACATGGTCTTGGATCCTCTGCTCCTCGGCCATGTTGTCGACGCCGAACGCCATGGATGCAACGATGACCTGCGATCCCGCATCCACGAGCTCATCGAGGGCGGCCTCGATGGTCTGGTCGCTCAGCTGCTTCTTCTTGATGAAGGTCGAGTGTATGGGGATCTTGCGGCCAACCTCTTCATCGAGCACGACATCGCCGATGTTGAGCTGTCGCTTGGCGAGAAAACCCTCCAAGCCGCCGCCCGCAATGCCCACGATGCCCACCGAGGCGACATCGCCCTCGATGAAGGCGTTGGTCGCCTGGGTGGTGGAGTGCGCGACGAAGACCACGTCCTCGGGCGCGATGTCGTTCTCCACGAGGCAGTTGCGGAACGATTCGACGACGCCCGCTGCAACGCCACGCGGGTCGTCGTGGGTGGTCTTCACCTCATGTTTGCCGATGATCTCATGGGTCAGGTTGTCGAGGGCGACGCACTTGGTATAGGTGCCGCCGACGTCGATGCCCATACGGACGCTACGATGGCCCTCAGCCATAGTTCCTCCTAATAACGGGGCGGGCATGCCAAGAGGCAAGTTCCTTCCGACATGCCCGCCACATCCGTGAGCTCGCATGCAGCCGTGCGGCTGCACGTACATCCAAGTGGTGCGGCGCGCAGGATCCTACACGAACCACTCGGCGCCGAGGGCTCCCATCGTGATGTAGGTCAGGATGAAGAGCAGGGCGCCGCCGATGTAGAGGGTCGGGACCGTGAGGCGCAGGAAGTCCTTAGACTCGACCTTGGTATACGAGAGGCCCCACGCGGTCCAGCTCTGCGTGATGCAGGATGCGAGGTTGCCGGTGATGGTGGGGATGGCGAAGACGCAGTACATGAACGGAACGGAGAAGGTCGCGACGTTCTTGAGCACGCCGAGCGTGGCGGCGCCGCAGCCGACGAGCGTCAGCGGCCCGCGGAAGAGGCTGAAGAACAGCAGCGCCGTGAACAGGACGCAGATCATCAGCGTGGACTGCGGAATGATGGGGCCGAGGACGGCGCTGAAGTACGGGGATGCATAGCGCGCCACCGTGTTGAACATGGGGAGGCACAGCAGGAAGCCGACCATAGGAGCCGTGTCGACGGTGCCGTCGTACATGAGCTTGCTGATGTACTGGATGTTCTCGCGGAGGCCCTTGTCGAACTTCCCGCACAGCCACAGCGCCAGCATTCCCGCCAGGACGAAGCCGCCGATGACGGAGAAGTTGAAGGCGATGTTGAGGATGACGGGGACAAGCGGGAGGACCAAGGTATAGCCGGGGGCGTCCTTCTGGGCTTGGGGAGCTGCCTGGGCCGCCCATGCATGGCTCTTCTTGCCAGCGCGCAGGTAGATTGCCGTCATGATGATCGTGACGACAACCATGATCCCCATGGCGTAGTAGCCCCAGTTCTGGGCGTACCAACCGAAGAGGAACTCGGGAAGCTGCTCGGGGTCGATGACGAAGGCGCGGTACTGGGCAAAGAAGACGGGGTTGAGGTAGCAGCCCGCACCGACCGACGCGATGAAGGTGAAGAGCGCGATGGTCTTGGGGATGCCGAGCGACATGAGGATCGGGAGCACGATGACGCCCACGGCCATGACGGGACCGGCGCCGGTCATCGAGGTGAAGATGATTGCGGTGACGATATCGAGCAGGATGATGGTGATGAGGGGCTTATCGCCGCCGAGCTCGACCGTCTTGCGGATGATGGTGGAGGCGATGCCCGTGTCCATGAGGACGCGGCCGAACCAAGCTCCGAAGAGGAAGTTGATGAGGATGGTTCCCCAGCCTTCAGGGCCGGATTGATAGACGGTGTTCAGGATGTCGACGAGCGTGACCTCGGTTCCTTTGCCGAACTGAAGCACCGGGTTGGCCTCGAGGAACGCAGGCGACGCGCCGAGCGTGCCGAGCAGGGAAAGGACCAGCCAAAGCGTGGCCATCGTGAGGAAGCCCGCCATAAGGTTGTATCCCTTGATGCAGTAGACCGCAAAAGCAAAGAATGACGCGATAAGGAGGATGCCGATAACAAATTCCATGTGACCTTCCTTTCAGAGAACCGACGAGATGACGCGCTCCTGCTCCCCCTCTCTCCCTGGAACGCCCGTTGTTCCCCACCTTGGGCGTGCACCTCTCCGAGGGATGCGCCTTGTGGGAAGGATTTACTACTAAAATATTAGTTTTTCTCGCGAGGTATTATTGGATTGTGGCGTATTGTGGCCGATGAGTGGTACTGTATGCTCCGCTAACGGCTATATCCCATGCGAAATGGCACGGTTTATCCGTGCTTTTGCGTTCACTTTTTTAAAACTAGAATACTAAATTGACTAAATGAAGGTATATTTTATCCGGAACACATGGTACACAATGTGTTTTCAGTTTTTATCTCTGGGTTATTCCCGAATGGTATCCCCCGGAACGGGGCCGAAGTCGAAGTAGTCCGGGTGATCCATCACCATTTTGTCGAAGAAATCGACGTAGTGGTTCAGATGACCGTAGATAAAGGTATAGAGCTGGTCTTTTGTGAGCCGCGTGCCGAACGCAAGCCTCTTGTAAAGGTCCTCATGATCATGATGGAAGGCGGCAGGGTCGTCGAAGCCGTACACCAAGCCCATGAACCGCACACGATCATAGTGGGTTGACGCCGTCCTGATCGAGCGCCATGTGAACTCAAGCCCCGAACCCTCGAAGACGATGCGGTGGAACTCGTCGTCGAGGGTTGCAAGGCGGAATATGTCGATCGGGACGGTTTCGAGCGTGGCGCGCTGCTGCGCAAGGCATTCTCCCAGACGCACGATATAGCTGCTCGGAAGCCTTCCGGCCATGCGAAAGAGGGTGGTGGCCTCGACATCGGTTCGCAGCAGCGAGCCCTGGCGCATGGCGCTCACATTGATACGGGAGATATGCGTGGCACTCTGAGGGGCGACGTCGACGAGCAGCTGCTCGCGAAGCATCCCCACGGCCTGGTGCACGGGGGTTTTGGATATTCCCAGCCGCTGGGCAACCGAAGTCTCGCGCAGGAGCGATCCGGGAGGCATGGTGAACATGAGGATGTTGTATCTGAGCGTGCGATATGCGTAATCGACGTTCGTCTCGCCATCGGCCTTGGGCAGCACGACCATATCGTCCGAAACGTCGGTGCCCCTGCGCTTCGATGAGATCTGGGCCGCCCCGTTCACCGCCTGCGTCATTCCCATACCCATTTCCACACCCTACCTTACCGTTCGGATATTTCCGAGCCCCTGCAGGCTCTATCTCATACAGAATATCAGACAAACGCCAAAGCTCCTCGGATGGGTTGGGATTTGGCGCCAGCCTGCCTGAGTGCGGTTCCGCCTGATCTGAAAGGAGCTCAGCGATGCTTGCCGGAAACGTGAACGAGCGCCCCGCCCGATGGGACCTCTACCCAGAACCCATACGCCGTGCCCTCAAGACCCTCGCGTCGGGCGCTGCTGCGGCGTGCGCGCCGGGAGTCTACCCTCTCGACGATGGGCGCATGATCATGCAGGTCCTCGATGTGGAGACCAAGCCGAGACACGAGATCAGGCCGGAGTCGCATCGGAAGTATATTGACGTGCAGTTCTTGGCAGCAGGCGGGCCGGAGGCCATCGGCTGGTATCCCGATCTGGGCGACGGCATACCCGATGAGGATCTTCTCGACACGCCGCGCGACATCTGCTTCTGGAAAGAGAACCCCTCTGCCGCCGAGAGCCTCATCACCATGCAACTAGGCAGCTATGCCATCTTCTTTCCCTGGGACATACACGTGCCCGCCATCCAGACGGAAGATGATCCCGCCCGCATCAAGAAGATCGTCATCAAGGTCCTTCTCGATGCCTGCCTTGGCTCAGCGTAGCCGCGATAACGAATCATAGGTGCCTGCGCAACGCCTTGCACGGATTTGCGCTTCCAGCAGATGCGGTCGCGCAGCCCATCCGACTGCCCCTGCATCTCCCCGATGCCCCCTCCAAACTACGCATTGGTTTTCTTCTCAGAAGATTTCTCGGTTGCCAACTGGGATTTTATCGTGAAATTCTCTGCGAAAGAAAACCAATGCGTAGTTTTGGGGGACGACCGAGGCGGTCGAGGCGGATGGATCGGAGAGAAGATCGCTGCGCGCTCCGCGCGAGAACCGGCATGGGTAGGGCCGGCTATGGCGAATGCCACAGCCGGCCCCGATCATGCGTGCAATGAAGCCGGAGCAGCCGTTACAGGACCGAGCGGAACGGGACGTTGGGCTCTTCCTCGAAGCAGTCGTCGAAGCCGCGATCGTGGTGGTACCACATGCGGCCGACGTCCGTCGGGTAGGTGTAGCGGCCGCCGACCTCCCAGAAGAACGGGTAGAAGCCGTACTGCAGGCGGTCGCGGCGCATCTTCCAGAGCATCTCGATCTCATGGACGTCGGCTTGGAAGTTGGACCACACGTCGTGGTGGATGGGAACGACGACCTTGGCCTTGAGCGCCTCGGCCATGCGCAGGATGTCGGTTGCCTCCATCTTGTCCTGGATGCCCACGGGGTTGCAGCCGAAAGCGCCGAAGCACACGTCCACGCCGCCGTAGAGCTTCTCGATATCCTTGCCGTGCTTGGCGAAGTAGATCGAGTAGTGGGAGTCGCCGGAGTGGTAGATGTTGCCGCCCGGTGTGCGGATGAGGTAGTTGACGGCCTTCTCGTCCATGTCGGTCGGGCACGTACCCGCAAGCTCCTCGCGATCCGGGCCGGTTGAGTCGGTCGTCACGATGCAGGTGCGGTCGAAGGAATCCATGGCGATGATCTCGACGTCCTTGCACTTGAAGCTGTCGCCGGGCTTGACCACGATGCAGCGGTCCTCGGGAACGCCCCAGCTCACCCAGTAGTCCACGCACTTCTGCGGGCCCACGAAGGGCACGGGGATCTCCTTGCCGTTCTCATCGACGGTGGTCATGTTGGACTGCATCACATGGGCGGCGAACTCCTTGCTCATGTGATCCTGGTGGTAGTGGGTGGCGAGCACGGCGTCCACCTGCGTCACGGCGAAGGGGTCGATGACGAAGGGAACGTTGCGCAGGTTGGGCTGCATCTTGCGACAGCCTGCCATGTTGGCCATCTGATGGCCGACGGCCATCTTGCCGTTGCCGTGGGTGCGCTTGCCGTTGCCGGCCCACAGATCAACCGAGATGTTCGCACCGCCCGGGGTCTTGAACCAGATGCCCACGCAGCCCAGCCACCACATCTTGACGGTGCCCGGCTCCACAACCGCCTCGTCGATCTCCTCGTTGAGCCAAGTGCCCCACTCGGGGAAGGTGCTCATGATCCATGATTCACGTGTGATCTCATCAACTGCTGCCATATCTCTCCTCCTTGCAGGTTGGTTCGTCACGGTTCCACGCTATAGAGCGCAACCTCGTCCGTCTCGCGGTTGGTCGCGATGACGTGATCGGCGCCGCCGAAGCGGTAAACCCAGCAGTTGGCGGGACCTCTGTCGTGGTCGATGACCTCGAGCCGGTATGCTCCCTGCTCGAATGCAACACGGTAGAGGTCGCGGCCGCCCTTGCGGTTGCCGATGATGGCGCACGGCACGCCCGCGAGCTCGCCGCTCCAGATCGCATGCCAGAAGTCGCGCTTCTCAGGGTCGCGCCAGGCAAGCTGGTAGCGACCATCGTCGTCCAGATGATAGATGCTCAGCGTATCGCCGTGGAAGGGCGAGAGCGTGAGCATCTCGTCGCGCCCGTCGCCGTCGAAATCCACAAGGCACATATCGCTTGTGGGTTCGTCGATCAGACGCTCGCAGCCCCAGGACACGCCTGACGCTGCAGGAGGCGTGTAGCGGCACACGCAGCTGTCGGTGGAGATCAGAGCGAAGCCCCGGTTGGGAGCTACCCAGAACCCATGGTTCTTGAGCTGCGTGTCGGCGACCACCTCCAGGCTGAGCTGGTTGTGCTCGTCGTACGTCTCGAAGGGCTCGTCTATGCGCGCGGCATAGACCTTGCCCGGAAAGCGCCAGTCCTCCTTGTACTCGCAGGCGCTTTTGATGGTGCAGGCGAGAAGCCACGTGCTTCCGTCGGCTCCCTCGAGCAGGCCGAAACGGTGCACGTAGGGCAGGTCGCAGACGGTGCGGCAGGCCCAGGCGCCCCGCTCGTCACGGGTGTAGGAGACGATCTTGGCGTCGTCCCCTCCGCAGTTGGGCGAGAAGAACTGGTAGGTGGCGAGGAACTGGTCGCCGCGACCCGGGACCTGCGCGATGGTCATCACGCCGCCCGGCCCGTCGGCGACGTCCTCGATGAACTCCCCGTCGAGCGAGAAGCGCCTGATCGGCCCGTGCTTCTCGACGCCTATGAGAAAGCTATCCCTATCCGCACCTGCGAACATGCCGATGGCATACGCCTTCTCCATATTCGCAAGCACACGTTTTGCATACTTCACGATGAGGCTCCGATCTCGCCCGCCGCAGCGAGCATGTCGATGTCTGCCGACCGGACGATCGGTGCCTATCTCTTGAACTTCTCGAGCGCTCCGGCCTCGGTGAGCTTCTCCTCCATCTCGGCATCGGAGAGCACGTTGCGCAGACCGATGACCATGACGCCGGCCGCCTCGGCGTTCTTGTACATGTTGAGGAAGTTGAGCGGCGCGAAGACGATGTCGTACTGGTTTGCGCTCGAGACGCCCTCGGAGAGCGAGCAGTGGTGGATCTTCTCGACGGGAAGGCCGATCTTGGCGGCCACGCGTTCGGCGGTCATCTTCATCATCAGGGAGGTGCCGGCGCCGTTTGCGCACGCAACAAGGATCTTAGCCATGGTTGCTCCTTTCATAGAACACGTTTGCAGGGTTTTCGCCCAGCTGCTTAAGGTAAGTATATGAGGGGGCCGGCAGAGCTTCGCAGCCCCCTCGGTAGACGATACGGACTAGTTCGCGGCGTCCTTGGCGGCGGCGCGCTCGGCGCGGATGCGCTTGCACTCGGCCCAGTCCTCGGTCTCGAGGAAGTAGGTCTCGGGATCGGCACGGTACTGGAGCTGCGGGATGAGGAACAGCGCGATGACCACGATGGCGAGGCCGGCGTAGGACAGGAACTTCATGACGACGGTCATGACGGGCCAGATGACCGCCCAGTCCCACATGCCGAGGTATCCGCCGTAGGCGGCCATGCCAACCCAGCCGGCGATGAGAGCAGAGCCGAAGACCTGCAGCAGGCCGGAGATGAACGGGAAGATGACGCAGGCACGCAGACCGCCCTTGTTGTTGGCGAAGACGCCGATGGTGGCGTTGTCGAAGAAGAGGGGCACGAAGCCTGCGATGACGATGACGGGGCTCCTGAGCAGGATCAGGGCGCCGATGGCCAAAAACTGGCCGACGGCACCGGCGAGGAAGCCGATGGTCACTGCGTTGGGCGAGCCGAAGCCGTAGGTTACGGCGCAATCGACGCCGGGCACGGAGCCGGGGAGCAGCTTGTTGGAGATGCCCTGGAAGGCGTTGGTGAGCTCGGTGACGAAGGTGCGGACGCCGAGCTGGAGGATGGACAGGTACACGGCGAACTGGAAGCTCGTGGTGAGGATGTAGAAGAAGAAGCTCGCGCCTTCCTTCATGAACTCGTTCGCGACGAGCCATTCCTGACCGAGGATCAGCAGGATGGCGCCGAAGAACAGCGTCATGAGGATGGCCGTTGCCACGAGGTTCTCGTTGAAGATCTGAAGCCAACCGGGCAGCTCGATGTCCTCGATGCGCCTGGACTGCTTCTTGGAGTGCTTGTTGAGCCACTCGGCGCCCTTGGCAGCGGTATAGATGCCGAACATCTGCTGGTGGGCGACGGAGAAGCGGGCACCGTCGGTGAGCTCCTGGGTCACGCCGACCACGAGGTTGGTGCCGACGGCCCAGTATGCGCCGAGCAGGATGGTCATGATGATGAGCGCGAGCGGGCTGTCGCCGGCCAGATGTCCGCCGAACGCGAAGAGCACCAGCCAGAAGGCCGTGGAAGCCTGCTGCATCTGGACGTGGCCCGTGGTGAAGATGGCGCGGCACTTGGTCCACTTCTTGAGGGCGACGAGGGCGATGTTGAGGATGAACGCGAAGAGCAGCAGGAGCATGACCTGCGAGAAGGTATTGCCCGAGATGAAGGCCGGGCCGGCTGCGTCATCGAGGCCCGCCTGGACGGCGTTCTGGCCGAAGTACGGGTCGATTACCATGGCGTCGAGGTTGAACTTGTCCTTGAGACCCACGAGCACCGGGCGGAAGGAGCCGACGAGGCCGCTCGAACCCACGGCGAGGATCTGATAGCCCACCGTTGCCTTGACGAAACCGGCGAGGATCTCATACCACGACTTGCCGAGCAGGGCATAGCCGATGATGACCATGAGACCGATGAAGTACGCAGGCTGCGTCAGGATGTTGTTGGCGAAGAATTGCCAGATTGTCATTAAGATGTCCATGAAACCCCTCTTTCTGAGTACTGCTGCGACGCCAAGGCGGGGTGCCGGGGCGCCTTATGACTGCTAGCCCTCGTCGACCATGGCGTCGATTTCGAGGAGCTCCTCGGGGCTCTCGATGTTCTTCAGGCGCTCAAGGGCCTCCTCGTTGAGGAGCGTGCTGACGAGACGCTGCATGTTCTGCAGATGCGCCTCAGAATCAGTTGAGCAGAGCGTGAAAAAGGTCTTGACCTGCATGTCGGGCTCGTCCCCGAAGCTCACGGGATTGGTTACGTGCATGAAGCCGATGGCGGTTTTGTGGGCGCCCTTCGCCCCCTCCGTCGAGTGCGGCATCGCAACGTTGGGCGTGATGATGATGTACGGCCCGTGCTTCTCGATGCATTCGATGATCTCCTCGGCGTAGGTCTCGTCGCAGGTGCCGTCGGCCTCGAGCGGCTTGCAGCCCTCGCGCACCGCATCCTGCCATGAGAAGGGGCCCTCCACGAACGCATAGTGCTTCTGCTCATAGATCTCGCGCAGCAGCATGTGCTTCACCTCCCCTCGTGCTGATCGCTGACTGCCATCTGTGAACCTGTTGTGGCCAAACGTTCAAATAGTTCACTAGTAACAGTCGTTTTGCACTGTATAATGAACAATATACGTTCAGAACGCAGTTTATGGAAGAAATGAGAAGACGCAGGCAGGTGAGCGGAGAGCATGGCGCGGTGAGCGGCAAAGGCGTTCAATGTACTTGAACGTTTGGAACGTTTCTTTGTGATACTGGGTATCATTTCATGGAGACGCAGGGGCGTGCGCTCGGTCGATGGGAGGGAGCCTCACGATGGGATCGTCCTTTGTGCGCAGGCGGCGTGATGAGATCGTACGGCTGCTCGAGCAGAACGGATCCATGGGCGTTGCCGAGCTGTCGGAGCTCTTCAAGATCTCCCCGCTCACCGTCAGGCGCGACCTCGACGCTCTTGCAAGCCAGGGCATGGTGCGCCGCAGCTATGGAACGGTCGAGCTGGCCGAGCGCCCTGAGCACGATTCGAGTTACGAGCGCGAGCGGGCCAAGCGCGCCATCGCAGCCCGCGCGGCCCAACTCATCGATGACGGGGATATCGTCTTCATCAACACGGGCACCACGGCTCTGGGCGCCCTCGAGTTCGTGCTTGCTGAGAACGTCACCTTCGTGACCAATAACGGCCGCGCCCTCTCGTCGTCCCTCCCGCCCTCCTCCACCATGATCCTCACCGGCGGCGAGATCCGCGTGCCCAAATGGTCGATGACCGGGGATTTCGCCCTCGCCAACATCGGCCAGATCAAAGCGGGCAAGTGCTTCCTCAGCTGCTCGGGACTCTCCGCCCAGCGCGGCCTCACCACCAACATCGCGCAGGAGATGCGCATCAACGAGCTCATGCTCGAGAACTCCGCGTTCCATGTCGTCCTTGCCGACAGCTCGAAGATCGGCGTCGATGCGAGCTTCTCCTATGGCAGCGCCGATCAAATCGATGTGCTCGTCACCGATTCGCTCATGTCGGATGAGCACGCCCGCCTGCTCGAACAGGCGGGCGTGAGGGCCATTCTGCGCGTCGATGTCTAAGGGAGCCGCCCTTGCGCGGGCGCGCTGAGCTTACACCGCTGCGGCGAGCCGCTCCGCGCGGTCGGCGGCGGCGAGGGCGTCGATGACGCTCTGCAGCGTATCGCCCAGCAGCACGCCGTTATAGGTGCCGTTGAAGCCGATGCGGTGATCGGTCACGCGATCCTGCGGCTGGTTGTAGGTGCGGATCTTTTCGGAACGGTTGCCGTGGCCGATCTGCGAGAGGCGCGTGGCGCCCTGCTCGGCCTGCTGCTTCTCGAGCTCCATCTCGTACAGGCGGGCGCGCAGCATCTGCATGCAGACCTCGCGGTTTTGGATCTGCGAGCGCTGGTCCTGCGACTGCACCACGGTGTTGGTGGGCAGGTGGGTGATGCGCACGGCGGAATAGGTGGTGTTGACGCCCTGGCCGCCGGGACCGGAAGCGCAGTAGGTGTCGATGCGCAGATCCTCGGCATTGATCTGGATGTCGATCTCGTCTGCCTCGGGCAGCACGACCACGGTTGCCGTGGACGTTTGGATGCGGCCCTGGCTCTCGGTTTTGGGAACGCGCTGCACGCGATGGACGCCGCTCTCGTATTTCATGACCGAGTAGACCTTCTTGCCCGTTATCTTGAACTCGATGGTCTTGAAGCCTCCGGCCTCCGAGGGGCTCGATGAGAGCACGTCGATCTTCCAGCCATGCTCGGCGGAGAAGCGCTCGTACATCTTGAAGAGATCGCCCGCGAAGATGGCCGCCTCGTCGCCGCCCGCCGCGCCTCGGATCTCCACGATCGTGTCTTTCTCGTCATTGGGATCGCCGGGGATGAGCATGAACTTGATGTCTTCCTCAAGGCTGGGGAGACGCGCCTCGTTGGATGCGATCTCATCCTGCAGCATGGCCTTCTCGTCGGGGTCGGAGGTCTCGCGCTGCATCTCGCGGGCGGCCTCGATGTCGTCGAGCGCGCCCAGGTACTCGCGTGCCTTGCCCGCAAGCTCGGCCTGGCCGGCGTGCTCTTTGGCCAAGCGCGCATACTCCTTGGGGTCGGAGACGACCTGGGGGTCGACCAGTTTCTTTTCGAGCTCCTCGTAGGCTTCGAGGAGCTTCTTGAGCTTATCTTGCATGAGAGACTCCTTGGGCGGCGCAGGAAAATCTGCGCAATGTGTCAGCGTAGGAATGATACCACGTGACGTGCGGTTTTATTCACATAACGGCATCGACACGGAAATGACTCAGAGGGTACACTATCGGTATGAATACCGACGCTCCGATCAAAGATCCCGACGGAACCAGGTCCACCGACATCATCGCCGATGGGCTGGATCGGCTCGATGACGACGGGCTGGCATCCACCGTCGAGCGGCCCGCTGCCGAGGACCGCCCCCGGTCTGCGCGCCTCAGGACGCACGACCTGCCCGACATCCGCGCCTATATCAAGAGGCACCCGCGCGGTTTCGCCGTGCTCGTGCTGGCGACCTTGGCCGTGATCATGATGCTCGCCCTGGCTTGGCGTCGCAGAGGCAATCTCCCCGACCTCGATTACATCGAGCAGGACGCGCGTGCCCGCATCGAGGCGCCCGCATACAGCGGCGGCTACTTCGGCGACGATGATCGTCTCATCCTCACGCAGGTCACCGTGGGCGCACGCCAGCATAGCGAGCGGGCACCCGAGGGCGCCGAGCTCGACGAGACCTTCGGCGCCATGAGCTACGTGACCTCCGATGTCATGCTCACCTACCAGAACGAGTCGGTCATAGCCACCAAAACGGCCACGCTGGGATACGCCAAACAGGACGCGAGCTGGATCGATGCGGGCGGCGTGAACAACGAGCAGGTGTCGTTCGTGGCGACGCGCGGCGTGAGCCAACGCAAGGTGCTGCTCAACATTGAGCAGCTGCTCGAGCGCGCGGGCAGCGCCGTTCCGGAGCAGGAGGGGCATGCTCCGCTCGCCGAGTTCTACGAAGACGCGTCCTTCGAGGTCACGAGCGCGTCGTTCGACGATGCCTCCCAAACCGATACGCTCACCATCCACGCCCGCAAGGGCGGCCTCTTCTCGTCGTACGAGTGCGACATCGTGGCGACCTTCTCCTTTGGCCAGAGCAACGGCCTGTGGGAGCTCTCCGAGTGCACCGTCACCGACGATGCCTGGACACGCCGTTTCGACCCGATCGTAGGTGTGTGGCAGGGCACCTTCAAGAGCCAGGACGTCAGCTCCGGGTCTAAGTGCCTCGCCGCTGCCGACACCCCGCTCGTACTGACCATCACCTCGTGGGAGACGTCCGGCACGGGCGTGCGCATCACGGGAACGATCTCCGCCGTTGCGCACTATCATCAGAACCCCGAGGAGGACCAGGAGGCCACCGAGGGAGACGAGCTGCTGGCAGATGTGCCGTTCACGGCAACGCTGGACAACTCGGACAGCGCGCAGCAGAGTGCCGAGGCCGTCTTCACGGCAACGCTCTCCGAGGCCGTGGGCGGAAAGGTGTCCATCACGCTGCAGTTCGGCGTGGGTGCAGACGGAGCGGGCGTCACGGCGATCGTGACGACCGAGCATCAGTTTGAAGACACCTTCATCGTGGTGCCCTATAAGAACCAGGTGCTGTATGCCGACACCTACGAGCTCCGGCTCCTGCCCGAGGAGGAGCCGGAGGAGGACGGCCAGAACGCCGCATCCGATTCTGCGCAAACGGAACCGTCGAGCGAGGCGCAACCGGCCTCCGGCGGGCAGCCTTAGTCGCATACGACGCTGCAACGATCATGGCACGAGTTTCAAGCGCGGCTTTGACGGCCCGTACGCTGCGGACACGCCCACGCTGACGGAGAGCATGCCCGCCTCGCTTCCCACCGTGCAGAACGTGCAGACGATGCCGGCACGGCTGCAGACATCGAGCATGTCGGCGAGCACGGCATCGCCGTCTGCAAAGAAGCGGGTTGCGCCCGCGAGCGCGCCCTCGTGCCAACCGAGCACCGTCGAGAGCTTCTCAAGACCCCGCGCATCGAGCGAGAGCCGCTGGCAAACGGTTTGCTCGCCATATGCGAGCCGCGTGAGCGCCCCGCTGCAGATTTGCAGGATATGCGCTCCTCCCCCACCTCGTTCCCGATAAGAGACCTCCCGCTTCTCGCCGTGAGCGCCCTGGCATGCCACCACGATGCCGTTGCCTGCGCGCATGGCTCCTCCTTCCTGTCTGGTATACGAACAAGCGTACGCTCCCTGCCGGACAAAAAGCCCCGCCGAAGCGGGGCTCCTGAATGCCGGACGGGTCGAGGCCGCGCGCCTACGCCTCGGGCTCGATGACCTCGGTGCCTCCCATGAACGGGCGCAGCGCCTCGGGCACGGTGATGGTGCCGTTAGCGTTTTGGCAGTTCTCCATGATGGCCGCCATCGTGCGCCCCACGGCCAGGCCGGAGCCGTTGAGGGTGTGCACGAACCGCGAGCCCTTGAAGCGTGCCGGATCGCGGTACTTGATGTTGGCGCGACGAGCCTGGAAGTCGCCGCAGTTGGAGCACGACGAAATCTCCTTGTACGTGTTGTAGCTGGGCAGCCACACCTCGAGGTCGTAGGTCTTGCACGCCGAGAAGCCCAGGTCGCCGGTGCAGAGGGTGACCACGCGATACGGAAGCTCGAGCAGCTGCAGGACGCGCTCGGCCTCGGCGGTCATGGACTCGAGCTGATCCATGGAATCCTCGGGCGTGGAGAACTTGACCATCTCGACCTTATCGAACTGGTGAACGCGGATGATGCCCCGGGTGTCGCGCCCGGCGCTGCCCGCCTCCTCGCGGAAGCACGGGGTGAACGCGGTGTACCACAGCGGCAGCCTGCCGGCATCGAGCACCTCGTCGCGGTGGAGGTTGGTGAGCGCCACCTCAGCAGTGGGGATGAGGAACATGTCGCCGCTCACGTGGAAGGCGTCATCCTCGAACTTGGGGAGCTGCCCGGTGCCGAACATGGTGTCGCGGTTGGCGATCACGGGCGGCCACCACTCCTTGAAGCCGGCGGCGGCATGGGTCTCGAGCATGAAGTTGATGAGCGCGCGCTCAAGGCGGGCACCTTGCCCGCCGAGCACATAGAAGCGCGAGCCGGCGAGTTTGACGCCGCGATCGAAATCGATGATGCCCAGGTCGGGGCCGAGGTCCCAGTGCGCCTTGGCATCGAAATCGAACGTGCGGGGGGTGCCCCAGCGGCGCACCTCGACGTTCTCGGAGTCGTCCTTGCCGTAGGGCAGGCTCGCGTCGGGGATGTTGGGGATGCGGCACACGAGGTCGCGCAGGGCGGCGTCTGCCTGGGAGCGCTTCTCGTCAAGCTCGGCGATGCGCTCCTTGCCCGCGGCGACCGTGGCCTTGGCGGCGGCGGCCTCGTCGGCCCTGCCCTCCTTCATGAGCTGGCCGATCTGCCTGGACAGCGCGTTGCGCTCCGCCTGGAGCTGTTCGACCTCGATGATGTAGGAGCGGCGCGCCTCGTCGAGCTCGATGAACGCCGCGCGATCCCAAGACGCGTTGCGGGACTCCATGGCCTTGTCGACCGCACCGGGATTCTCGCGGACAAACTTGATGTCGAGCATAGCCACTCCTTTTCGTATGATCTCACGGCCGTTGTCGGCTGCGGTACAAGTATATACTTGTAGTCGTGCAGACGCAGCTCTATCGGAGGTAGGCCTATGCAGGGAATAACCGACTTCTTCACATGGCTTTTCAACGATCGCCTCGGGGTGGTGGCGCTCATCCTCGGCGGAATCGTTCTGTTTTTGATCATCGCCTTCATCCTCGAACGGCGCACGCGCAAGCAGTATTTCAATCACGAGAAGTCCGATGACGATTGGACCCTCTTCGACGATGACGAGAGCGGCTGGTCGGACTTCGACAACGATAACGTGTAGCCGCACCCGGCCCACCGCACGAGAACTCCCGTATGCCTGCAAAAAGCCCGCCGCAAGATGCGACGGGCTTGTGTCGTGCGTCGAGTGGGGCGCGCAGCTTAGCGCTTGGAGAACTGCGGACGCTTGCGGGCCTTCTTGAGGCCGTACTTCTTGCGCTCCACCGCGCGGGAATCGCGGGTGAGGAACCCGGCCTTCTTGAGCTCGGCGCGGTACTCGCCGGCCTCGAGCAGGGCGCGGGCGATGCCGAGGCGCAGCGCGCCGGCCTGACCGGTGATGCCGCCGCCATCGAGGTTGGCGAGGACGTCGAACTTGTCGGCGACCTCGGTGAGCTTGAGCGGTGCGAGGGCGCCGTCGACGAGCTGCTGACGGCCGAAGTACGCGAGGGCGTCCTTGCCGTTGCAGACGACCTTGCCGGTGCCGGGAACGAGGCGGACGCGGGCAACGGCCTCCTTGCGGCGACCGGTGGCCCAATAGGTTACGGTGTTATCAGCCATCGGTTATGCCTCCACTTCGATCTTGACGGGGTTCTGGGCCGCATGCGGGTGCTCGGGGCCGGCGTAGACCTTGAGCTTCATGCCCTGCTTGCGGCCGAGCGTGGTCTTGGGGAGCATGCCCTTGACGGCGTGCTCGACAACGCGCTCGGGATGGGCGGCCATGGCCTCCTTGAACGACTCGAACCTGAGGCCGCCCAGCCAACCTGAGTAGCGCCAATAGCGCTTGTGGTCGGCCTTGACGCCCGTCAGCACGATCTTGTCGGCGTTCACGATGATGACGAAATCGCCCGTGTCGGTGTTGGGGGTGAACTGGGGCTTGTCCTTACCACGCAGGATCGTAGCGGCCTTGGTGGCAAGACGGCCGAGCGTGAGGCCATCGGCGTCGATGAGCACCCACTTGCGCTCGACCTCGCCCGGCTTGGCGTAATGAGTCGACTTTTTCACTTGACTCCTCCACTTGCACTGGTGCAACGGCATCTGGACATGCCGCCGCGAATTCTTGTCAGAGATTACGGGGCTCTGCAAAGAAAGCTTCAAGATTGTACACCATAATCACGCGCAGATAAAGGCGCGAATTTCCTCCAGCCGGGCCTGCGCCTGCGCGCGCCCCTGCAGATAGAGGTCGAGCAGCGGCGCGCCGTTCTTCTCGGAAACGCCCACGCTAACGGGCTTCTCGGGCGCGATGACGAGCACGTTGCCCTGTTTTTCCAGCTCGAAGAGCTGCTCGCGCTGCTCGTTGTAGCGCTGCCCGCGCGTCTTGAGCGCCTCGAGGAAATACGGATAGCCGTCGTAGCGATGGGTGCGAATCGCAAGTTTTTCACAATCGCGGGGCTTGCGGTATGCGCGATCCTGCGTGAGCACCACCAACGCGCGATCCGCCGGCTCATGCTCTTCGGGCGGGTTGGAACCTTCCAGACCGAGCGCGGCGGCAAAGGGGACCGAGTCGGCCGTGCCTCCGTCGAGCAGGCGCATGCCGTCGACCTCCACGATCTGCGAAACCCCGGGAAGCGTTGCCGACGCCCTCACCTTGAGCAGGTCCTCGGGCATATGATCCACCCGCAGGTAGACGGGACCGCCGAACACCACATCGGACGCCACGACGTACAGGGGCGCGGTTTTGGCATTGAACGTGTCGTTGTCGAAGGGGTCCAGATGGTTTTGGATTTCGTCGTACATGAATGCGGGGTCGGCGATGTTTCCCGTCTTGGCGAACGACATGAGCGACATGAGCCGGGGATCGTCGCGGAACGCCAGCATGACGCGCAGCGTGCGGCCCTGCTGGCGGGCGAGGAAGTTGCTCGCGTTCATGGCTCCGGCCGAAACGCCCCACACGCTCGAGAAGGTCGTGATGCCCTGCTCGAGCAGCACGTCGAGGACGCCGCCCGTGTACACGCCTCGATAGCCTCCGCCTTCGAGGACAAGCGCTGTGGATGCCATGTGATGATCCTCCTGTCTTTTCCTCATGCTAGTATAGCGCCGCAGCGCTTCTCCACTGCTACACTGCAAGAAGAAGCTTTGCACGAGAAAGGCATCTGTCATGCTGATACGCCCCGCTCTCGAGGCCGATATGCCCGGCATCCATCACCTGCTCGATCAGGTGCTCGCCGTGCACGCCGCCGGCCGTCCCGACATCTTCATCGCCGGCACCCGCAAGTACACCGATGAGCAGATCCTCGAGCTCGTGGCCGATGACGAGCGCCCCCTCTTCGTGGCCGTCGAGAAGGATGCGGCGCCGGGGGAGCTGCTGGGCTATGCCATCTGCATGGTGCGGGATTATGCAGGCAAGAACAATATGCAGCCCATCCGCACGCTGCACATCGACGATCTCTGCGTGGACGAGGATGCGCGCGGGCGGCACATCGGCGCCAGCCTCTACCGCCACGTGGTATCGTGGGCCCGCGACCGGGGGTTCTACAACGTCACGCTCAACGTGTGGGAATGCAACCCCGGCGCACGCGCGTTCTACGACGCCATGGGCATGAAGGTCATGAGAACGGAGATGGAGGAGATCCTATGAAGCTCGTCATCGCGTCCGACATCCATGGGGCGGCCGCGTGGTGCGCCAAGCTCATGAGCGCCATCGAGGCGGAGAACCCCGATCGCGTGGTGCTTCTCGGCGACCTGCTCTATCACGGGCCGCGCAACGATCTCCCCGCCGATTACGCGCCCAAGCGCGTCATCGAGATGCTCAACAGCATCGCCCCGCACGTTATCGCCGTGCGCGGCAACTGCGAGGCCGAGGTCGACCAGATGGTGCTCGACTTTCCCTGCATGGACGACTACGCCACGCTCGATGACGGGGGACGCCACCTCTTCCTCACGCACGGCCACGTGTGGGGGCCGGGCTTCCACAACAGCATCGAGCGCATGCCCGAGCTCGTCGAGGGCGATGCCCTGCTCTACGGCCACACGCACATCAAGGTGCTCTCGCAGATCGACGGCGTGATCGTGTTCAACCCCGGAAGCGTGGGCATCCCCAAGGACGGCTCGCACTCCTTCGGCATCTACGATCTCGGCACGTTCGAGCACCGCGACCTGTAGGCTGCTCCCGTGAAACCCCTGCGCGATCCGCACCGGCATCTCCTGCGCACGTGCCCGCTGTTCGCCGGCGTTGCAGACGATGAGCTCGACGCCGCGCTCGCCTTGCTCCGTGCGCATACGCGCTCGTTCAAACGCGGCGAGACCCTCGTGAGCGCCGGAGCGCCCGTCGCTTCCGCCGGACTCGTGCTCGAAGGCGAGATAGAAGGGTCGTTCGTCAGCGAGAAATTCACCCAGGTGGATCTGGAGCGCTTCTCAACCGGAGCGCTGTTCGGTGAGGCGATCGCCTGCCTCGGCGGGACGAGCCCCATCGAGCTGCGCGCAGCGGAGGCGAGCGTCGTGCTCCTGCTCGATGTCGCCGCGCTCGTCAAGAAGCCGCAGACGAGCGCCCCTGGCACCCGGCTGCTTGCCAATCTCGCCCTGAGCCTCGCCCGCAAGGACGCGTTTCTCAACATGAAGGTGCGCGTCCTCTCGCAGCGAGGGCTGCGCGACCGCATCCTCGTGTACCTGCAGAACCTGCCTGCCGAGAAGGATGGGTGGGTAACGCTTCCGTTCACGCGGACCGAGCTCGCGCGCTACCTGAGCGCCAACCGCAGCGCCCTCTCTCGCGAGCTCGGCCGCATGGCCGACGAGGGCATCGTCCAGCTGAGCGGGAAGCGCCTGCGCATCCTGTAGCGACGCTCCTACGCACGGGCGAGGAAGAGCGCCATCTTGAAGCGCTCGTCCGCCCGCACCGCATGGCGGCCTCCGGCATCGAACTTGAAGGCCTCGCCCGCGCGGAGCAGGTGCTCGACGCCCTCGTAGGTGATCGTTGCCTCGCCGTCGAGCGCGCAGACGAGCGCCTCGCCCGGAGCGGCATGCTCCGAGAGCGACGTGCCGGCGTCGAAGCTCATGACGACGAGCTTGTAAGCGGGGCCGGAGGCGATGTCCATGTTCACGATGCGCTTGTCCTGATAGGGCACGAGGTCCTTGAGCGCGAACGCCTGGCCGGCTTCGATGAGGGGGGTCATGACGGTCTCCTTATCCATAGACAGTTCGATGAAGACGGCATCTTGGTCGGCGCGTATGCCGACGGGAGCATCCGTGGGGGTGACGATGGCCGCTCCGGGTTTGAGCGATGCGTCCACGGCTCCGGTTATCAGCGCCTCTCCCGCCACCAGCGCCTGCAGTTTGGGATAGCCGTACAGCTCGGCGCTGATGTCGGTGCCTTTCGCGAGCGAGAAGTACGCGAGCGATGCTGCGGGCCCCTGCCAGACCGTGCGCGAGACCGTGCATCCCGGCACCGGCGCGTGAGCAGCGGCGATGGAGAACACCCTGCCTGCCCGTTCGTCCATGATCGTCTCCCCTACCTCGGCTGTGCGGCGATGATCTCATCGAGCTTGGGGACCAGCTCCGAAAACTGCTGCACCATCTCGAGCGTTCCGATGTAGACGCCCTCGTCGTCGTAGACCGCCGCGTACACCACGCGTACGGGGTTTGCGGGGTTGGGTATCCACCGCTCCACGTACGTGCGCGTCTTTGCTTTGAACTCAGCGAGCATGCCTTTGATCATGGGCACGAGCTGGGGCGGGTGGCAGCTCCACACCTCGCGGCCGAGGCACGAGAGCGGGCGCGCGAACACCTTCCCCTCGTTGGTGAAGAAGCGCGTGCGCTCATCTGCGTCGATGAAGGTGAGGTCGAGAGGCAGCAGCTTGAGGATGGCCGTGAGCTCGCGCACCGAGACCTCGCCGGTGGGCAGCTGGATCTTGCCGTTCTCCAGCGCGTCGTTGGCCGGCGCGAGCTGGCTGGCAACCCATACGTCGCCTTCGAGCCAGCGCGGCGGGCGGCTGATGAACGCCCAGCCGAACTCTTCGAGGTCGCGGTAGGCGGCGAGCCATTCCTCGTTCGTGAGGTGCTCGAGGCAGAGCGGCAGGAAGATCTGCTCTTCCTTGAAGACCATCTCGCGCATGCGTGCCGTGAGCGCCGTGATGCGCGGCAGCAGCTCCGCATACGCGTCTTCCGTGAGGCTGCGGCAGATGGCGCCGAGCTCGTGGACGATCTCGTCATCGACGCCCCACATCACGTCGGACGGGCCGGTGAACCCGTAGTCGTACAGCAGCGGCATGAGGAGCTCCTCCTTCTTGCCGTAATGGCTCTTGATGCCCTTGAGCTGCTCGAGCGCGGGTTTGACCTGCGCTGCGGCGGCGCTTTGCGTCAGCTCGGCTTCGAGCCGGTCGAGCGCGGCGAGAAGGGCGTCGTTCTCGCGCTTGAGCACGTTGACGGGATGCCCGGCAGGCAGGCCGTCGGAACCGGCCACATGGCAGACCTCGTCCTCGGTACGGCCATGGAAGAGAGCCGAGTGCACGTCGCAGAGCTGCTGGACCTCGGATACGGGCATGCCGCCGGTGATGAGGTTCTGCTCCGCTTGGGCGATCTCCTCAGCAGAGACGGATGCGAACTCGGCCACGAACTCCGCGCGAACGGATTCCAGGTCCTCGCCAGCCGAGAGGCGACGGACGAGCTGCTCGAGGCGCTGTTGGCGGCCTTCGGGCGTTTCGAGGTCGGGCGCAGGCTCTTGGGCGGAATCGGCTCGGGGTGCGTCCGGTTGCGCGACGGCGTCATCGTAGCCATCAACCGCGAAACCGTGCTCCTGGAAGGCGGCCGCCATCTTCCCCACATCGACGCCCTTGGCGGCCGATCCTGTGCGGAGCGTCATGATGCGCCCCACGGTGTCGAGCATCCCCGGTTTGACGATCTCGGAGAATCCCAGCTCAACCATGATGTCTTTCACCTCTGGAAATGCCTCGACCGTATCGTGCACGCTTGCATCGAGGTTGATGCGCTTATCGTCCATACTGTGCCTCCATTAAGTTAGATATTCCTTACTTTTAAGGCCTAGCATACGGTCGTTTTTGCTTACGTGCTGTTGCCATGGCAACAATACTGAGAACAACAGGGGCACGGCACGCCCGTTCGCACACCCCTGGCACCATATCGCCTTATTCCTGCGGATTCTGTCTCCAGAAGGCCTTAGTCCTTAGGAACAAGGCGGTTTGGCGGCTCAAAGCGCAGGAATAAGCCGTTTTGGTGCCAGGCCCCTCGTGCGGGCGCGACGCGCGGACTCTCGCCACCCGAACGCTCGGGTTCAGCGGGTTCGAGACGCCGCTGCGCGGCCGCGCGCGAAAGCCTCCAAGTTGGCATCGACGGTCGCAGGCGGCACGCGACGCCTGATAGCGTCCTCCCACTCTTCCACCGAGAACGGCAGCGCTGTGGAGAGCGCGCCCACGAGCACCACGTTGGCGGACTTAGGGCTGCCCACGGCGCGGGCGATTCCGCCTGCGTCGATGCGCACGGCCCCGATGGCGTCGAGGCGCGCAGGGGCGTCTTCGGGCATCGTGAAGGTGCCCACGTTCACCGATACGGGCACGATCTGTTCGTCATTCACGAACATGGCGCCGCCCGCGCGCAAAAACTGCTGGGCGCGCAGGGCCTCCACGACCTCGAACGCCACCACGATGTCGGCGCAGCCGGGGTCGCACACCATGCTTTCGACCTTCTCGCCCACGCGGATGACCGTGGAGACGGACCCGCCGCGCTGGCTCATGCCATGGATCTCGGACACCTTGACGTCGAGACCCGCCTCGGCCGCCGCCATGGCGAGGATGTTGCCCGCGAGAATGGTGCCCTGCCCGCCCACGCCCACGAGCAGGATGGTGCGAGTGCCCTGCAGCGCAACGGTCTTGTCGCCAACCGCAATCGAGCCGTCCACGATGTTGTGTGCCATGTCTATCCCTCCTGGATGATGCAGCCGAACGGACACGATTGGGCGCACTGCCCGCAGCCGATGCACTGCGCGGGATCGATGACGGGGTGGCCCGTCTCGTCTTTGCCGAGAGCAGGGCAGCCGATCTTGACGCAGGTGCCGCAGCGCCTGCAGTTGACGAAGGAGGGCATGGGCCGGCGCGACCGGTCGAGCAGGCGGCACGGCGCTTGGAAGATGATGACGGAGAGCTTGTCGGTACGGCTCGTCGCGCCTTTGAGCGCCGCCCGGATGGCCTGGAGGTCCTGCGCGTCCACGACCTCCACCTCGTCGACGCCGATGGCCTCGCAGAGCTTGACCAGATCGAGCGGCTTGCCGACGGGGTTGTCGAGCGGGTTGGCGTGCGCGGCCTGCTGGGCGAGCGTGACGCCGTTCACGGGGTTGCCCTGCGTTCCGGTCATGGCCGTGGTGCGGTTGTCGAGAATGCAGAGCGTGCCGGTGCCGCCGTTGTACACGGTGCCGAGCAGGCTCGTGATGCCGGAATGCGCGAAGGTGGAGTCGCCGATGACGCCCACGATGGGGCGACCTGCTTTCTGCCCTGCGCCCGCCAGCTCCATGCCGTGCGCCATGGAGAGCGACGCACCCATGTCGATGACGGAGTCAACCGAACGGAACGGCGCGACGGCGCCCAGCGTGTAACAGCCGATGTCGCCGGTGACGATGGCCTTGAGACGGCGCAGCTCGCAGTACACGAGGCGGTGCGGGCATCCGGCGCAGAGCGCGGGCGGGCGCGGGGGCAGGCCCTCGGCAACAGGCAGATGTGCGGGGTCTTCGATGCCGAACGCGGCGCGGAGGTGCGCGGGCGTGACCTCGCCGGAGCGGGGCAGGCGGCCGCCGGGCGGGTCCTGCACCGGCATGCCCAGCGCGCGGACGCGCGTCTCCAGATAGGTGCAGGCCTCCTCCACCACGTAGAGCTTATCGACGGCGGCTGCGAACTCGGCGATCTTGCCCGCAGGGAGCGGCCAGGTCATGCCCAGCTTGAGCACCGACGCCTCGGGCAGGGCCTCGCGCACGTGCGTGTAGAGCGCACCCGCGCAGATGATTCCAACCGAGCGATCGCGCAGTTCGATGCGGTTGAGCGGCGTCTCGTCCGCCCAGGCGAGCAGCGCGTCCTCGCGCTCGTTGGCCGCGAGCGTGCGGCGCACGGCGTTGGCGGGCATCATGACGTACTTCTCGGGGCGGCTCTCGTAGGCGGGCTGCTCGGGAACGGCGCGCTCGCCCGCAACCTCCACCATGGTGCGCGTATGCGCGATGCGCATGGTTTCGTGGAGCATGATGATGGTGTCGAACCGCTCGGAGAGCGCGAAGGCGGCGCGGGCCATGTCGTACGCTTCCTGGCTGTCGGACGGGTCGAGGCACGGAATGCGCGCGAAGGCCGCGTAGATGCGGCTGTCCTGCTCGTTCTGGCTGCTGTAGCAGCTGGGATCGTCGGCGGCGAGCAGCACGAGGCCTCCGTTCACGCCGGTGTTGGCCACGCTCATGAAGGGATCGGCCGCCACGTTGACGCCCACGTGCTTCATGGTGACGAGCGCGCGCACGCCGCCGAGCGATGCGCCGATGCCCACCTCGAGGGCGACCTTCTCGTTGGGCGACCACTCGCAGTAGATGCCGTCCTTGGCGACGAGCGCCTCCAAGGTCTCGGTGGAGGGCGTGCCGGGGTAGCCCACGCCCACCGAAGCGCCGACCTCCCAGGCGCCCTGGGCGATGGCTTCGTTGCCCGAAAGCAGTTGCTTGCTCATATCGTTCCTCTCCTTTCCCCATTCGGGGATACTCCCCCAATGGGGGATACCCCCCCCCTGATGGGGATTAGGCCTGGTTCTCGCGGTCCACGAGGTTCTCGGCGCCGTACTTGGCGCGCAGGGCGGGCTTCTCGATCTTGCCCGTGGGGTTGCGCGGCACGGGCGCGAAGATCACGCGGCGCGGGCGCTTGTACCGCGGCAGATCGAGGCAGAAATCCTGGATGTCCTGCTCGGTGATGTCGGTGGGATTGCCGGCGGCATCCAGATGGTTGGGCTTGAGCTGGATGATGGCGCAGCTGACCTCGCCGAGGCGCTCGTCGGGAACGCCGATCACCGCGACGTCCTGGATGGCGGGGTACCCGGAGAGGAAGTCCTCGATCTGCACGGGGTAGATGTTCTCGCCGCCCATGATGATGACGTCTTTCTTGCGGTCCACCAGCCAGATAAAGCCGTCGTCGTCCACGCGCGCCATGTCGCCGGTGAGCAGCCATCCGTCGTGCAGGGTATCTGCCGTGGCCTTGGGATCGTTGTAGTAGCAGCGCATGACGCCGGGGCCCTTTACCCAGAGCTCGCCGGTCTGGCCGCGCGGAACCTCGGTGCCCTGGGCGTCGGAGCAGATCTTGCACTCCCAGCGGTAGCCGGGCACGCCGATGGCTCCCACGTGATCGATGTTCTCGAGGCCCAGATGGACGCATCCGGGGCCGGTGCTCTCGGACAGGCCGTAGTTGGTGTCGTATCCATGATGCGGAAAGACCTGCTTCCACCTGCGGATAAGGCTCTTGGGCACGGGCTGGGCGCCGATGTGCATGAGCCTCCACTGGTCGAGCTTGTAGTCTTTGAGCTTGACCTCGCCGCCCTCGATGGCGGTCAGGATGTCCTGCGCCCACGGCACGAGCAGCCACACGAGCGTGCATCCCTCGCTGCTCACCGTTTCGAAGATGGTCCTCGGAGAGACACCGCGGAGCAGCACGGCGCGGCCGCCCGTGTAAAGCGAGCCCATCCAGTGGAATTTGGCCCCCGTGTGATAGAGCGGCGGGATGCAGAGAAAGACGTCTTCGTGCACGGTCTCGTGGTGACGGGCCTCCATCTCGGCCGCCTGCGCAAGCGACATGTGCGCGTGCAGGATGGCCTTGGGAAAGCCGGTTGTGCCGCTGGAATAGTAGATGGCACCGTCCTCGCTGAGCGAGATGGGGATGCGCGGATCGTTGCTGGGGCAGTTGCACGAAAGCTCGAAGTAGTCCTCGGCGAAGTCGGGGCAGATGCCGCCCACGAAGAACAGCAGACGATTGCGCGAGATGGATTCCAGGCGGTCCTCCACGCGGCTCACGAATTCAGGCCCGAAGACAAGGGCGTCCACCTCGGCTTTTGTGATGCAGTATTGGATCTCCGCGCCGGTGTAGCGGAAGTTGAGCGGAACCGCCACGGCGCCGGTCTTGAGGATGCCGAAGTAGATGGGCAGCCATTCGAGGGAGTTGAAGAGCAGGATGGCCACCTTGTCGCCCTTGCCGATGCCGCGTGAAAGCAGCAGGTTGGCGAAGCGGTTGGCCTTCTCGTCGAACACGCGCCAGGTGATCTGGCGGCGATACGGCTCGGTTTCGGTGGAATGGACGAGGTCGAAGTCGCGCCACGTGATGCGGAACGGCTCCTGAATCTCAGGGTTGACCTCCACGAGCGCAACCTCGTCGGCATAGAGCGCAACGTTCTTGCGAAGCATATCGATGACGGTCATCGCGGGCATCGGCTCGGACATGGCGTTCCTTCCAAAGACTGCAAAGCTCCGAACAGGATACCGCATGGGGGCGAAAAGGATGCAGTCTGCATCAACGTGTTAACACGAGATGGATCTTGGCGCACGGCATCGCGCATGTCCCGCGCTATTCGTCTTCGAGGCGACGTCTCAGACGTTTGGTTTCGGCTTTACGGCGCTTCTCGGCGAGCCGTCGCTCGACAGATGCCTTCGAAGGACGCGTTTTCATGCGCACCTTGGGCGGAGTAGAGCGGCGCAGCAGCTCGGCGTGGATCTTGCGCAGGCACAGCCTCCGATTTTGAAGCTGGCTGCGTTCCTCCCTGCTCACCGCAACGATTCCGGAGGGCACATGCCGCATGCGCACGGCAGAGTCGGACGTGTTCACCCCCTGGCCTCCTGGGCCGGATGCGTGGAACACCTCGACCTCGCACGCGCGCGCCAGCTCGTCGATGGGCTGCGCGGCCATGCGGGCGTAATCGCGGTATGTCAGCCGTCCCGGTTCCATGCGACCATGGTACCAAAACGGCCTATTCCAACGTTGTGCGCCCCAAAAACGCCTTAGTCCTGCAGCGCCTCTTCGAAACTCCCCTGCAACCGGTAAATTCCCCGGTACGGCTGCTCGACATAGTGCCTTCCGCCCTCTTCGTAGTAGTAGAGCACCGTCGGCTCTCCTGCCGTATTGATACTGATGGTTCCGTATGCATCAACCTGCGGCGCGTCATTCACAGACTGCAACGACGTAGGCTCCGCCGCCTCCAAGGCAGACCCGATCGCCTCGATTGCAGCGGGGTCGTCGATGCTGACCGTGGCACCGTCGACCCTCGTTATATCGACGCTGGCCATCTCATCAAGCGGCGGCACATCCATCGGATCTGCCTTCTTTCCGCACCCAGCTAAAAGAGCCAGAGCGCAGACGATCACGATTGCAAGCGTTCTTTTCATCATTATGGCCTCCCGTCTCTTTCCGCTTGCTCTACCGTATCGCCTTCGGGAGCCGGGCACACCATCTTGGTTGCCTTCCATACCTTCGCCATGCTCGCCCGGTCGCCATCGAGCATGACGGTGCACCGCCAGGTCGATACCCGTACCGGGCGCAGAAAACCATATCCGCGGTTAGGCGCCGAGCCTACCGATGCATGTGCTCATTGTAGAAATCCAAGAACTGCTCGAAGAGCCCCTCATCCAGCCTGCTGCTCCACCGTGCCCTATCGAGATGGGCGCTGATGTACTCCGCCCTTTCCGTGGCGAGGCGATCCGCATTCTCCTCGGCCTCATAGTCGTAACCGAGGGATTCGAGCCAAGCTTCATACTCGGCATTGAACTCGTCCAGATACGCGTCGTCGCTATCGATGAAGAAGTCGTTGTGCCCCCTGTCTTCGAACAAGAGGAACGAGAAGCGCGGATCGTCCTTGTACCTGTCGTAGAACAGATCGTATCCATACCGGGTAGGCACGATCGCGTCATCTGAGCTATGCACGACCATGATTGCCGCTTCGCTCGCCTCAAAGCCATCCATGGCCGTGTTGGTGGCGTATGCGCCGTAGCGCATCCACTCGTGAATCCCGACAAAAGGCATCATGGCATAGATCACGGCGCCCGCCTCCGCTTCCCCGACGGATTCGAACAGATCCGTCGAACGGTTGCAGCCCGAGCACTCTATGACCGCTCGCACCTCGGGATGATATGTCAAGACGCTGCATGCGCTGTAGCCGCCCCAGCTGTGCCCGAACAGGCCTATCGGCAGGTCGGGGAAGTTGCCGCTTTCCTCCACAAACGCGATGGCGTAGTCGAGGTCGACCACTCCCTGCGGAAAGCCGCCCACGCCCTCGCCTTCGCTCGCATCGTTTCCGGTGGCGTCGTAGGCGAACACATAGTATCCGTTCTGCACAAAGTAGTTCGCGCAGTCCATGTACGAGTTCTGTCCGCCGCCGAAGCCGTGCGCGATGATTATGATTCCGCGCTGGCCGGTGCCGGAGCTGTACCAATATCCCGTTAGCGTCTGCCCTTTATCCGAGGGAAATTCGTATGTCGTGCACTGCAGCCCATCGAAATCCTCGACGCGCAGCATCGCGGGCTCGTAGCTTTCGAATCGCCTGTTGATGTTCTCGTCGTAGATGCTCGCCGAAAACGCTCCCCACGCGCTTATCAAGACGACAAGGACACAGGCTAAGGCTATGGGGATGGCCTTTTTCTTTGCTTTTCTCTGCTTCACCTGTCTCCCCCTCGCTTTGCCCCGCTCGACGTCTTGGGTATTATTTTCTGGCAAGCCGTGCGGGATACCAGCGCACAAACCATACGGTAAACATCCCCATGATAACAGGCACAAGGTTGTTGATCACGAGAATCATGCTCCCGAATCCGTGCTGCCTGCCGAACCATGTCCAGATGGCTGTCAATACATAGAGAGTGCCCCAGCACGCTGCAAGGATGTAGTTTGTCTTCATAAACAGCGGATTATCATGCGCCTTCTCCCCACCATAATCGTGTTTCACATAGGCGGCGCACAGCGGCTCTGCCGTCAGGCACGAACCAAGCCACAAGAGCCCGAAGACCAGGTAGCCTAAGAGCATTCCGTTCCCGCTGATGCCCATGGTGGCGGCAAGGATCCCGACAGCGGCCATGGATAGCCGATCCCATATGGTAAACAGGTGGTTTTGCATGATGAGCGGAACGAGAGCAGCTACGGCCAACGCGACGGATGAGCCGATACGGGCATCTATGGACCCCGCAACCCAGAATGCAATCCATGGAATCAGCATGGTGGCCATAGACGGTCTCGCCACATCAACGGAGAGCATCTGGGACGAGGTGCCGTTCGCTGCCGTTGAAGCGTCCCCAAAATACCTATCCCACTCGATCATGAGAGAGAAGTCTCCCTCGACGGTATACAGCTGCTTGCCAAGCGCCTCGGATCCGCCGATCTCTCCTCTTGAGATAGACTGCCATACCTCAAAGGGCGTGTTGATCCTCGTCGTTGCCGTTAGGCTCCCATCAGCATGTACATGGCTTCCATCTTTGCCGAGGAGAATCTGATAGGTGCGGCCCAGGTCGGTATAATGCATCTCCAGCACCCGGTCTTTGCCATCATAAGAATCCGTGTTGTATAGCGCCGCCATTTGCTTGGTGAAGATAAGATCGGGCTCCTCCTTCTCCCCGCCCTCCTTGCTGACGCCCCAGCTAGCGTCTGCCATGTTCTCGAAGACCTCTTTCGGATACAGGAGAGCCTGAAGCTCTTTGCCCGTCTTCTCCGAGATGCCGCCGGTCGCATACTCTGCTCCGGCCCGTTTTACAATAGAAAGGTATTCGTCTATCCTGGCTGAAAGCTCTTTGACGCGGAACAGCTCTCCCTGCCCGCAGAATATGCTTTCATAGTTCCCCTTGCCAAGAACGTGATCGAACAGTGCGCGCACGCTGTCGTAGTTCCCTTCTGCGGAATAAAAACCGCAGGTAGAGATGAGAACATGCCTGATCTTGCCCATGTCGTATCGAGAATCGTGCGCACCGCTTCCGTGCCCCGCGCGTGCTTCGCTCATAAAGGGAAGGCTCATAGGCAGCTGGCGGTCGATCATGTTTTTCAAAATCCCCGGCACGCTGTAGTAGTAGAGCGGGAAAATCCAGACGATCAGGTCGGCCCATAGCTCTTTTCGGATAACCTCTCCCATATCATCTGCAATGCAGCACGCGCCGGGCGTGTTTTTCCAGCAGGCAAAGCAGCCCTTGCAAGGCTCGATTCGCATGGCGGAAAGATGAAGCTCCTCCAAGATGCATGCTTCACCGCGCCTTTCCTTTTCCTCGCTGATTCCATCAACGAAGCTTCGCGCAAGACGAAGGGAATTGCTGTTCTTGCCTTTTGGGCTTCCGTTAATCAGCAGAATGTTCATGCTGCATTCCCTTCAGCTCTCGGATGCATCTCTCGCACCATTGTTGAAGCATCTTTTCGTACATAAGGCCAAAATCGATCGTGAACTTCCAAAACAGCGCTTTTCCCGAATCGCCGATTATGGCCGCGTACCTATCGGCGGCAGCTTGCGCCGCTGCGTATCCGCCCGGAAAGACAGACGGGTTCTTTGCGAGAGACCGGAAGAATGCAATGTTCTTATCTGCATCGAGCTCGCCACGGAAAAAGGTCTTCATCAAAAGGGGCAGCCGCACATTGAATTGCCGATCATCCTCCAGCCATCTGTCCAGCTCTTGTTTCCCGGAACCCGTAATCGAGAGGATCTTTTTGTCCGGCCTGCCTGTCTGCGCCACGTGCTTCGACGTGATCCATCCTTCATTTTCGAGCCCCTGCAGTTCTCGGTAGATCTGGCTCGTCTGCGCCGTCCAGAAATGGCTGAGCGATTCCCGAAAGATGGTCATGATCTCATAACCCGTCATATCGCCGTAATTCAGCAGCCCTAGTATCCCGTGCTTCAACATGTCGTATCCTTGTTATTCTACATGTTCAATATGGCTCTGTATTAATTCCACTTGTAGAATATTTCAACAGATTGAATCGCCGGTTTGCGGCTGCAGAGAAAGACCGCATTCTGGAGAAGCTCGGATGCGGCTTTTTTCGAGTAGCTGTAGCACGGGGTGCGACAGGGGCTTCTCACATGTGGTGGGACTATCGTGCCGTTACTCAAAAAACTATTGTGCATACTTCTCAAACCTACATTGCTCCTGCACGGCATCGCCAAGAAGGGTAATCGCCTTTTGCGGACACAAGCTTATGCAGCGGTAGCACATTGTGCATCGGTTTCCGGAAATCGCCCGTCCATCTTTCATTTGGATTGTTTCCATCGGACACTCTTTGCTGCATAGACCGCAGCCGATACACGCATCGTTTATTTTCAACTTATCGGTGTATCCCATCGTTTTGCGATAGAACCACAGTCTTTGCCCGAGCAGCCCCTTGATATGCGCTATGAGCGACAGGCCTTCTTGAGGATATTTCCCTTGCCTGAATTGCCCTGCAGCTTGCTCGATGCGCTCATCTGCGCGCTTGACAATCCTCCTGTTCTCTTCGACGCCCTTTTTCAAGAGCTTGCTATCGCAAACAGAGTCCGGCATTTTTATCTGCAGGCCGCCGAGGATTTCCGCACCATGCTTTTTCAGGATTCTCGCCGTACATCCCGTCCCGTCGCCGCTGAAAAGCCCCATCGTATTGATCAGAAAGAGCTTTTTTCCTTTCCATAGAGAGCCGTTTCTTTTAATGAAGTCTCGCACCATAAAGGGGGCGTTGGAAAACTGTGTTGGGTAGCCTAAAACGATTGTGTCCTGCTGCTCCACTATATGCGCTATCTGCGGACTCTCTAAGGGAACGCACTGTGCCGCGCCGTCGATCAAATGCACTAGCTTCTCAACACAGTGTTTCGTGTTTCCAGTTCCGCTTAGATAAATCCCAATCATATATGTGTTTCCCCCAACAGATAGCATATTCATCCATCATGGCGCGGTAGGACACATTATCCAAACCGGACAGCTACTCCAGTATATTGTCCAGGTGTTCTCTGCTCAATGCCACAGCCATCCCTCCGCGAGCACATACCTAGGCGAGCGCCCTTCTCCTTCCGCTTTGGCTGTGCCTAGCTCTCTCAATTCCGAAGGCGAGATCTCTGCCCGATCCGAGCAGGATCACGCCGCAGCAGCAATTCGCCATCGAGGAGCAGATCTCCCACAGGCTGTTCGGCGGATCCACCTTTCGGCATGTCACGCATGGGCTCATATGCCATACGCGATATTTGCGATAGGGATATTGTGCGACAGCAAAAAACCGCATCCTGAACGGGCTCAGATGCGGTCTTGCTGCATGTAGTGTGATAAACGAAATATGGGATCTTACTCGAACTCGAATTTATCCTACAAGAGTTCGAGTAGGGAGCTTTTGGTGGAGGCGCGGAGAATCGAACTCCGGTCCAAAGCGCATTCCTGATAGGTGTCTCCAGGCTCAGTCGCTCGAGGGAATTCGGGCGTTTGGTACCGAGCGACCCGCTCCGCACGCCCTAGCCGGTTCGATCTTAGCTGCGCGGCATACCCGCTACGTCCGCGCAGCGCATCTCCCTGAATGACGCTTCCTCGGGAACAGGAGAAGATCCCCGGATCAGCGGCTGCTAATTAATTAAGCAGCGAGGGCATAGCCCTGATAAGAGTTGTTGTCAATTCATTTGACAGTACCCCTGTTTAACGTGGCGAGGAGACCACGGCCTGCTGCCCGTCTCAAACACACCCTGTCGAAACCAGTCGCCCCCAAGATTGGGGCCAAGCTGCCACCATGCGAATGTCAATGTACATGCCGGACGCCGCCCGACGTATGGAGAGTATACCCGAAAGATGCCGAGCGTATCAGCGATGTGCTATCGCACGCGGGCAAGCGATGAGACGAGCTCGGGGACAAGCACCGCGACGCCGCAGAGCAAGCCGCCCACCGCCCAGGCCAGCCAGAAGTGGGGTACCTCGAGGAACATAAGGCACACCCCGACGATAGTGGCGAGAAGCATGATGATCCCGCAGGCAATGCCCGTGAGCCTGTTGCGACGGACCTTCGCCAGCACCGTGGCGGCACGCTCCTCGCCCACGATGGAAGAGACCTCCTCCTCGTTGAGCTCTGACAGGGCATCGATGTTGTAGCCCTCTACATCGATTCGATCAACCAGAATGCCCGCATGGACAATGAGGGGAACGCCAATGGCAATGCCCACGAAGAAGAGGGTGCCCGCTAACTGGGATTCGGACCACGCAAGCAGCGCCACGGAAAGGAACACGACCACGAGACCGCCCGTGAGCTCGAACCCAAACGCGCGGCGTATCCGATCTTTCTGCTCAGAGGTGTAGAAGTCCTCGATGAAGGGATGAGATCTCTGGTAGGAAGAATCCGCAATGGCCGTGAGGATCATAATCGCCACACCGATGGCGAGGCCTCCATACAGCGAAAGCATAGCCAGCCGTGGCTCCATCTCCCCGAGAAAAATCATTCCGCTTAATCCCAAAAGGATGACGGCAACACCGAGGGCGATGTTTCTTGCAAGCTTGATCTCATGCTCATCGTAACCGCACACATCGATAGGCGCGGCTGCTGCGGAGATCGCGCGGCCTGTTTCGGGAGCCCGCGTCGTGAGATCTCCCGAAACCAGCTCGTCGATGGTGCAGTCGAAGATCTGGGTGAGTTTGATGAGCTTGTCCATTTCGGGGTAGGCACGCTCGGCCTCCCATTTTGTGACGGATTGGCGGGACACGCCCACCAGCATGGCAAGCTGCTCTTGGGTCATGTTGCGCGTGGCGCGCAGATGCTGGAGGTTGTTACGGAAGCTCATGATCGTGCCTTTCGTCGAATGCCTTTCGGTGCCGGCACCATATACAGTACGGTAGCGTTCGACCTCAATCCACCAACTCAAAGCTGCTTTTTCATGGGACGGGCAGGCACCCTGCGGTTGCAAAGCGCAGATAGAAGAGCCGTAGCATACATCGTCCCCAAAAGAACCCGCGCCTCGCGAATGCGAGGCGCGGGTTGAAAGCGGGCTGCTTACTTGATGCTACGCCCGCTCGAAAGAGATGAGCTGAAGCACGAACATGATTGCCAGCACCGGCAAGATGATGCGTCCCAGCCCCCAGGCAATCGTGCACAGGAGCATGAGCGGCATAAGCAGCAGGCCGAACAGTCCGAAGAAGATCTGCATGGCTCCTCCGAGGCAACGCATGGCGAACCCGATGGCACGGAGGCCGATCGAAAGGGCGAGCGCGCCGATGATGAACATCGTGATCATGTGGTCTCCTTTCCAAGAGTCCCCCGCAAGCGCCCCTCGCCTGCGTCATATATAGGTATACCCAACCAACATGAGGTAAAAATGAAGGACAGGTTAATTCGAGCAGAGTGGAGGGCCCTCCTTGTCGCTCTTCACACGATATGGACTCCGATTCCTCAAGCGTTTCCCCTTGATTTTTTGAGTTATGCACGATCATTCTGGCTTCTAAGAGCCGGGGCCAGCTATCTATGTGGGCAAACGTATCGAACATCCGCATGTCGCCTCCTCATATCGTGCATAACTCAAAAAACCAAGGGAGTTGTTCTGCCGAACCGCCTGCGGTACGCTTTCCCCACCGCACAAAAGCGTCTCGATCGGAAGTGCCCGCATATGGCCGTCTTTCTGTCATACGCAAGCTCGCTCAAATACTGGCGATCTGACGAGCCGTATTATGCTGGTGAAGTCATGTCCTCGCCAGCGTTCGATCCGCAGTTCGAAGATGCAGAATGCGGCGTGCACGCCCTTGCAGATGTGCCCTCAGGGCTGTGGCATGATGAATGCCTCCGCGATGTGCTCGTGGGAAAGCCCTCTGCCCGTAGATGCAACCCGTCAACTTCGGTCCAGCTCATAAGTACCGACATCCCCGTCGGATCGTTTTATAGAATCAGGAGAGACCTGTATGCATGTTCTCCTGGACTCTGCTTTCTTTTAGCTGCTTCGAAGCTGCCTTTTCGCGCACTCATGACGCTTGGGTTCGAGCTCTGCGGCTCCTATTCCCTCTTCAATTCTTCCATGAATGGGATTAAACACGCACCCCTTTCCTCTGTCGAGGAACTGTCGACGTACCTCGCCCAGTTCAGATATGCGCACGGGCTCACGCGCGCACGCCGCGCCCTCACGTATATTCGCAACGGGTCGGCCTCTCCGCGCGAAACAGACCTCTTCATGATGTTGTGCTTGCCGCTGAGGCTCGGAGGATTCGGCCTGCCTGAGGCGAAGCTCAACGAAACCCTCGATGTGAAGAAACGCGCACGTGTTGCAACGGGGCTCGCAGCGATCACCCCCGATCTGTGCTGGAAGGAAAAAAGGGTGGCTCTGGAGTATGAGAGCACCGAGTCGCACGGCGCGTACGTTTCCCCAGCCGAGCTCCGCCTTATGAATCAGAGGAAGCTCGCAAGCGACTCGGAGCGCAGACGCACCTACGAAGTCATGCAGATGACGGTCCTGACCGTGACGAATGGAGAGTTCATCCACTACCAGGACGTTGAGCGCATTGCCAAGCTCCTCGCACGTAGGCTCGGAAAGCATGGGCTAACCTCCACTTTCGCAGCTGAGGTCAAGCGGCACGAGTTGCATTCGTGGCTCAGGATTCCAGTCGAGCGGCGAAGCGAAACCATCTAGCCACCGCATTCCCCTCAGAATTTAAAGTTATGCACGATCATCTTCATGCTAGCGCGATGCGGGCTCAGTCCTATCTGGGGAAACGGTCTTGGTATCCACGCAGCGCAGCCAATGATCGTGCATAACTTCAAATCACACGGCTGTTTCATACAGGTTGGGCCGCGCACGAGGCGCGACCCAACCCAGGGGGGTCCCGTCTGGAATACACGGCTTAGAATTCTAGATTCCGCTCATCCTCTCTGGAGAACAGGTGGACGAGGTCGCCGCTGAAGGTAAAGCACACCTCCTGGCCGATCGAGAAGCCTTTCTTGTACTCGCCGGTCATTTCGGTGGTCTGGACGATCACGATCACATCTTGCCCGAGGGAGTTGAGGTGCAGATGCACCGACGACCCCATCATCTCGGACACATCGATGGTGCCCGCAAGCGCATCGGCGCCGCGCTCGACGAGCGCAACATGCTCGGGACGGATGCCCAGCGTGATGGGCTGGGAGGGCACGTCGAGGGCGAGCATGCGCGCCTGCTTCTCCGCGCTCGGAGTAACCGTGATCCCACCGGCCTCGACTTTGTATGCGGTGCCCTCGCGTATGAGCTCGGCACTGAAATAATTCATCTGCGGCACGCCGATAAAGCCCGACACGAAGAGATTCGCCGGATGGTCGAAGACCTCCTGAGGGGTTCCGACCTGCTGGATTACGCCATCCTTCATGATGACGATGCGGTCCCCCAGGGTCATGGCCTCGGTCTGGTCGTGCGTGACGTAGACGAACGTGGTGTTGATGCGCTGGCGGAGCTTGATGATCTCGGCGCGCATCTGGTTGCGGAGCTTGGCGTCGAGATTGGAGAGCGGCTCGTCCATGAGCAGGACCTTGGGCTCGCGCACGATCGCGCGGCCGATGGCAACGCGCTGGCGCTGGCCGCCGGAGAGCGCTTTGGGCTTGCGGTCGAGGAACTGGGTAATGCCGAGAATCTCCGCGACCTCGCTGACCTTGCGATCGATGTCGCCCCGCTCAACCTTACGGAGCTTGAGCGGAAACGCCAGGTTATCGCGCACCGTCATGTGCGGATACAGCGCATAGCTCTGGAAGACCATGGCGATATCGCGGTCTTTAGGGGCGATGTCGTTCATGAGCTCTCCGTCGATAGTGAGCTCGCCGCCGGAGATTTCCTCCAACCCGGCGATCATGCGCAGCGTGGTGGACTTGCCGCAGCCCGAAGGCCCGACGAACACCACGAACTCGCGATCGGCGATATCGAGGTTGAAGTCGGAAACGGCGAGGACGCCCTCTTCGGTAACCTGCATGCCGGAAGCCCTGCCCTCGGATCCGCCCTTCTTCCCGCGCTTCTTTTCGTTGTTGGGATACACCTTTTTAATGTGCGTGAGGCTGACCTCTGCCATAGTTACCGCGTGCTCCTTCCGTACATCGTGGTCATGGCGGCGATGCGTGCGGCAAGCTCGGGCGTTGCCTGCCCGCCAACCAGGCGCCACCGCCAGTTTTCGCCCAGCGTTCCGGGCACGTTGGTGCGCGCATCTGCGCCCAGCTCCAGGTAATCCTGCATCTGAGCGACGAACAGGTCCGCTACGCTGCCCATGCCTCCCCGGACGAAACCCCAAGCGAAGCCCTCGTCATCGTTGAGGCCGAGATACCGCGTGGCAAGGTCGACGTCGGCCCGGCCCGCGTCCTCGCGCCACTGCACGATCGTCGCGTTATCGTGCGTGCCTATATAGCACACGCAGTGCGGGCCGTACGTGTGGGGGCGATACGCGTTGCCGCCGCAGTCGCGCGAGTCGAACGCGAACTCGAGCACCTTCATGCCGGGAAGCCCGGAATCGCTCAGAAGCTGCGCCACCTCGGGCGTGGTGTAGCCCAGATCCTCGGCGATAAAGCTGAGCTGGGGAAACCACCGCTGCAGCGTGCCGACGAGCTTCATGCCCGGGCCCTTGACCCACCGGCCGCGCTTGGCGGTCTTCGCGTCTGCAGGCACCGCCCAAAAGCTCTCGAAGCCGCGGAAATGGTCGATGCGGATCATGTCGTAGAGACGTGCGGCGCCCGCCACGCGCTTGATCCACCAGCAGAAGCCGTCCGCCTCCATGGCCTCGTAATCGTAGAGCGGGTTGCCCCACAGCTGGCCGTCGGCGGTGAAGCTGTCGGGTGGAACGCCGGCAACCTCGATGGGCATGTTGCGCTCGTCGAGCATGAACAACTCGGGGTTAGCCCACACGTCCGACGAGTCGAACGCAACGTAGATGGGCAGGTCGCCGATGAGCTTGATGCCCTGCCTGTGCGCATAGGCGAACAGGCTCTCCCACTGCGTATAGAAGAGATACTGCACGTAGATGGCAAAGTTCACGTCATCTTCGAGCTGCGCGCGGTATGCGGCGAGGGCCTCGGGCCGGCGCATGCGGAGGTCGTCGTCAGGCCATGCGCTCCACGGCTTCAGGTCGAAATGGGCCTTGCACGCCTCGAACAGCGCATAGTCTTCGAGCCACACGGCGTTTTCCTGCGCAAATGCCGCAACCTTCTCGGCGTCTCGCTCCCAGCCCCGCCTATATGCGCGGCGCAGCATGCGCGTGCGCTCGCGAAAGAGGGCTTGGTAGTCAACCCGAGCCGGATCGGCGCCCCAGTTTGCAGACGCGACCTCCGCCTTCGTGAGCAGCTCGTCGGCGATGAGCAGGTCGAGGTCGACATAGTAGGGATTGCCCGCAAAGGTCGACGGGCTCTGATAGGGCGAGTCGCCGAAGCTCGTGGGCCCCACCGGCAGCATCTGCCACCAGGTTTGGCCGGCCTCGACGAGAAAGTCCACGAAATCGCGGGCGGCCTGCCCCAGCGTGCCGATGCCGTACGGCGAGGGCAGCGCGTAAACAGGGAGAATGATGCCGCTCGAGCGATCCATGGCTTAACCCTTCACGGCGCCCGCAGCGACGCCCTTGATGATGTGCTTCTGGCAGGCGAGGTAGAACACGATGACCGGAATGATCGACAGCAGGATCAGCGCCATCGTAGCGCCGAGGTCGACCGTGCCGTAACTGCCCCGGAGGTACTGGATGTGGATGGGGATGGTGCGATATTTGTTGATGTCGAGCACGAGCACCGGCAGCAGATAGTCGTTCCACACCCACATGATTTCGAGGATACCCACCGAGATGAGCGTGGGCTTGAGCATGGGCAGCACCACCGAGAAGAACGTGCGGATGGGCCCGCATCCGTCGATGGCGGCGGCCTCTTCGATCTCAAGCGGGATGGACTTGACGAAACCGACGAACATGAAGATGGCCAAACCCGCGCCGAACCCCAGATATACGATGGGGATGGTCCACGGCGTGTTGAGCTTCAGGGTATCGGCGGTCTTCGAGAGGGTGAACATGACCATTTGGAACGGCACGACCATCGAGAAGATGCAGAGATAGTACACGATCTTGCAGAAGATCGAATCCACACGCGCGATATACCATGCCGCCATCGAGCAGAAGATGAGGATGAGGGCGGTGGACAGCACGGTGATGATGACGCTGTATTTGACGGTATCGAAAAACGCATAGTTGCCGAAAGTCATGCCCGTGACGAAGTTGTCCCAGCCGACGAAGCTCTGGGCGTTGGGCAGGGCGAACGTCGCGGTCTTGACGAACGTGTTGGCCTTGAACGAGTTGATCACAACAGCCAGAACCGGCATGACGTATATGATGCAGATGATCGCCAGCACCACCGAGAGGATGGTCTTGCGACGCCGCTCGGTTGCCAGCGTTTGCTCCTTGTTCGGTTTGCCCATCACTGCTGCACCTCCCTCTTACGGGTGTATGCGAGCTGTGCGAGCCCCATTCCGGCAACGAGGATGAAGAAGAGGACGGCCTTGGCCTGGGCCACGCCGCGCGTTCCGGCACCCGAGGTATAGAAGGTGTTGTAGATGTTGAGGGCAAGCATTTCCGTGGTGTTCACGGTTGATCCGTCGGGCTGGATGATATAGGGAAGGCCACCCGTGAGCGCGAGGTTCTGGTCGAACAGCTTGAAGCCGTTGGTGAGCGAGAGGAACACGCAGATGGTGATGGACGGCATGACGTTGGGGATGATGACCTTGAACAGCGTCTGCAGCTTGGTGGCGCCGTCGATCTTAGCGGCCTCGAGCATGTCCTCGGGCACGGCCTGCAGGCCCGCGATGTAGATGATCATCATATAGCCGACCTGCTGCCAGCACATGAGGATGATGAGTCCCCAAAACCCGTAGGCGGTGTTGAGCAGGATCGACGTGTTGTACGCGGCAAGGATGCCGTCGAAGATCATCGACCAGATGTAGCCCAGCACGATGCCGCCGATGAGGTTGGGCATGAAGAACACCGTGCGGAAGATGTTGGAGCCCTTGATGTTCTGGGTGAGCACGTACGCCACCGCGAAGGCGAGCACGTTGATGAGCACAAGGCTGACGAGGGCCGTGAGGGCCGTGTACCAGAACGAGTGCTGGAAGCTGATGTCGGCGAGCGCTTTGCCGTAGTTGCCCGGGCCGATGAACTGCGCATCGGAGATGGTTTTGAACTGGCAGAACGACAGGTAGATGCCCTGGATGAACGGCCACACGAACCCTATGACAAACGCTGCGACAACAGGGCCCAAGAACAGCCACGACCAACGCCGCGTTGCCGTCCTGATGGAGTTCCTGACTGCCATGCTGGCTTCACGCTCCTTTCTCTGTATAGAGGGATGCGGGGTGGATCTTGCTCAGATGAGGGAACCGGGGCGGACGGCGTGCCGCCCGCCCCGGCCAGGAAGGAGGGTCTGCTAATGCAGCGGCCTTATGCGTTGGCTGCAGCCCACTGTTGTGCCCAGCCCTCGACGAACGCGGTGCGGACGGCCTCCCAGTTCGCGTCGGACTGATCGGTGTTGTACGCGTTGAGCGCGGAGACCAGGGCGGCGCGGTACTGGTCGACGTTGGGCTGGTAGTTGGTGGCCCAGTCCATGACGTAGCAGCCGTTATCGGTGTAGGCCGCAGCATCGTTCAGGAAGCCGTTGGTGGAGGCGACGGCGTTCTTGAACGGCATGATGCCGAGCTGCTCGACGAGCAGCGCGGAGGCTGCGGGGTCGGAGACCAGCCACACCATGAAGTCCATGGTGGCCCGCTTGTCGGCGTCGGAAGCCTTGTCGTTGACGGCCCAGCAGTTCTCGGTGCCGCAGTTGAGGCCGGCCTTCTCCTCGCCGGCAACGCCGCAGTAGTAGGGGAGCATCTTGACGCTGGGCTGAGCCTCGGCGAGGCCCGCGTAGTCCCAGGAGCCGGTCAGGAAGAAGCACGCCTCGCCGTTGGAGAACTGGGTCGAGGGATCGTGGCCACCGGTTGCGAGCGCCGTGGGCTCCACGAGCGAGTTGTTGATCATGAGGTCGTAGAGGTTCTTGTAGTTGGGCAGGTAGGTGTCGGTGATCGACGACGTGTTGGCGTCGAAGGCGCCCTGATCCTGTTCCTCGTAGTAGTACACGAGGTTGGCGAGGTGGCCGGTGACGCGCCAGCTGGAGCTGTCGTCCATGTCGGTGGCGACGAAGGCGTCGAAGCCGAGCTCGCCCGCGCGGGCGTGGATGTCCTCGACGACGGTCTTCAGGCTCTCGAAGTCCTTGATGTCGTCGATGTTGTGGCCGGCCTTCTCGATGAGATCGGCGTTGGCGACGATGCCGTAGCACTCGTAGCAGTAGCCCATGGAGACGAGCTTGCCGGCGGCGTCGTACAGGTTGTAGGCGTCGGTGGTGAGCTCGGACTCGATGGCGGTGCCCTTGAGATCCATGGCGTAATCGCCCCACTCGGTGACGCCGGCGGCGTTGCCGATGACGAACAGGGTGGGGGCGTCGGTCTTGTCCATCTCGGCGAGAAGGGTCTGCTGGTAGGTGCCGGAAGCGGCGGTGACGATCTTGGGCTCGATGCCGGTTGCCTCGGCGTACATGCCCTTGATGGTCTGGAGGGTCTCATCCAGCTCGGGCTTGAAGTTGAGCCAGTAGATGTTGCCGGCAGCGGCCTCGCCGCCGCCCTCGCCGCCCTCGCCGCCTTCGGTGCCGCCGGTGCCGCCGCATGCGGCAAGGCCGGCAGCCATGAGGCCGGTGGTTCCGAGGAAGGCCCTACGCGTGAGTTTCTTGCTCATATCTAACTCCTCCTGTCTGTGCTCGGCGTCCTTCGCGCCAAGTCTACGGATGTACGCGGCCCACGGTTCCCCCGGGCCTCAACGTTGTCTCAAGCCGAACGTGGCTGCTGGGCGCAGCGTTGTCCAGCACGTCAACCAAGATTTCCACGGTTTTCTCGCCGATCATCGCCTGCGGCTGGACAAGCGTGGTGAGCGTGGGCACGGTGTAGAGCGACATCTCGATGCCGTCGATGGCGATGACCGAGATGTCCTGCGGAATCGACAGACCCGCGTTGGCGATGGCCTTCATGGCCGCGATCGCCATGGTATCGGCCACGGCGAAGATGGCCGTGACGTCGGGGCGCTCGGCGAGCAGGCGCGTTGCACGCTCGAAGGCGGCGCTCATGGAGAAGTCGACCGTCTCGCACACCAGGCCCTCGTCGATGGCGATGCCGGCCTCCGACAGGGCCTTGCAGTAGCCGCGATACCGGCGCTCGGAGATGGAGCGGTCGTCTTTGGAGTCGAGCAGGATGGCGATCTTGGCGTGCCCGTGCTCGATGAGCAACGTGGTGGCGCGATAGCCCTCGCCCTCGTCGTCGATGGAGACCGACGAGAAGGCCGCGGGGTCGAGATCGCCGAAGTGGTTGGTGTAGGTGCAGCACACGAAGGGAACGCCGAGGGCGATCACGTCTTCGCGCGTGTAGTCGTAGCGTCCGCCGAGCAGGATGAGGCCCTTGAGGCGCTTGGACTGCACGAGCTCGGCGCCCTCCCCCACCTCGTCCGCTCCAACCGGGATCTGATGGAGCGCCATGGCGTAACCCTTGGCTCCACAGCTCTTCTCAACGGCGCGGATGATGGGCGTGAAGAAGGGGTTCTCCGCGCCGCGCACCACGAGCCCGATGGTGTCGGACTGCGGGAGCACGAGGTCGCGGGCTGCGTTGTTGGGAACATAGTGGAGGATCCGGGCGGCGTTGAGGACCTTCCGACGGGTGTCGGCGCTCACGTCGGGGTGATCGTTGAGCACGCGCGACACCGTGCTTACGGCCACGTGGCAATAGGCTGCGATGTCTTTGATGGTGGCCATTCGACCCTTTCAGGATGCTCGGCGGAGAAGCGCTTCGGTAACGCTACCGGAAACGTTACTGGAAACGTTTCCAACCACATCATGCACTGGTATTCGATACCAGCGGCGCTCGTTTTGGCTTTTTCACTGCAAGCGGAGGTTTTCACCCGGTAAACGGTCGGCTGGGATGGTAGTGTTAATCGTCCTGTCCGCGCAGCCGGACGCCTACAATTAGGAGGTCCTACCGAGAGGAACGCCTATGCCGCATGCCGTCAACGAGCAGCTCCAGCGCGCCGTCATCTACTCCGTCTTCGTGCGCAACCACACGCCCGAGGGCACGTTCCGCGCGCTCATCCCCGACCTCCCGCGCATCCGCGCCCTGGGCACCGATATCGTGTGGCTTATGCCCATCCATCCGCTCGGCGTGAAGGCGCGCAAGGGCTCGTTGGGGAGCCCCTACGCCATCCGCGACTACCGCGCCGCCAATCCCGAGTACGGAACGCTCGACGATTTCAAGGCGCTGGTCTCGGCCATCCACGAGCAGGGCATGAAGTGCCTGATCGACGTGGTCTACAACCACACCTCCCCCGACTCCGTGCTGTGGAAGACGCACCCCGCATGGTTCTATCGCACAGAGGACGGAATCCCCGGCAACCACGTGAACGAGTGGACCGACATCATCGACCTCGACTATTCCGCTGATCCGGCGCTCTGGGACTACCAGATCGAGACGCTCGTGCAGTGGGCGCGCATCGTCGACGGGTTCCGCTGCGATGTGGCCTCGTTCGTGCCCGTTGAGTTTTGGGAGCGCGCCCGCGCGGAGGTCGAGCGGGTTCGGCCCGGCTGCATCTGGCTGGCGGAGACCGTCCACCGCGCGCACGGGGCCGAGATGCGCAGGCGCGGGCTCTACAGCGCCACCGACACCGAGGTCTTCGGCGCCTTCGACATGGAGTACGCCTACGACATCCAAACCGTGTTCGACCGCTGGGTGGAGGGCGCGGCGCCCCTCTCCCACTACCTCGATCTCGTGGAGTTTCAGGAGAGCGTCTACCCGCGCGGCTTCAACAAGATGCGCCACCTCGAGAACCACGACCTGCCGCGCATCGCGTCCCGCCTGCAGCGCGGGCTCAGCCTCGAGAACCTCACCTCATTCCTTTACTTCCTCAAGGGCGCGACGCTCATCTACGGCGGAGAGGAAGCGGGCTCCGCGCACACGGTCTCGCTCTTCGACCGCGACCCCGTGGTGTGGGAGACGGGCACGGACCTCTCCCCGCTCATGACGCGTCTGGCGAGGATCAAGCACGAGGTGCTGGGCTGCGCCGACGGCTTCGGCGCGCACGCCGATGACGAGCACGATAGTGCCGTGCTCGTCCGCGAAGGCGCGTGGGGAAAAGCCGTGGGCGCGTTCTCGCTGCGCGGCGAAGCGCATAGCGTGCCGGTTGACGTGCCGGACGGCAGCTACGTCAACCTGCTGGACGATCGGACGATCGAGGTGCGCGGCGGCAGCGTGGAGACGGACGGACGTCCGATCATCTTCGCGGCGTAGCGGAAGGCGTGGCGGGAGCGGAAACCGGCTCGCCTCCGATATAGGTCGCGCGCAGCGTAAGATCGGGCGCATAGATGTTGAAGTCGGCGGCGCGTCCCGGCATGATGAAGCCGCATGCGGCGTCGATGCCCGCCGAGCGCGCGGCAACCTCGCTGGCCATGCGGATGGCCTGCTCGGCGCTCACGACGCCCCAATCCGCCATATTCTTGACGCCCTCGGCGAGCGTGAGGATCGAGCCTGCGATGCTGCCCGAGCCCTCAAGGTAGCAGAGGCCGTCCTTGAGCACGACGGGCAGGCCGCCGCTCATGTAGCTGCCCTCGGGCAGGCCGCCGCAGCCGAGGCAATCGGTGACGAGGGCCACGTACTCCCAGCCCTTCGCCCGCACGAGGGCCGCGCAGGCGCCGGGAGCCACATGGCGTCCGTCGCAGATCAGCTCCGCATAGGTGTCGCGCGTGGCCATGGCGCAGCCCACCAGCCCGGGGCTGCGGTGGTGCAGGCCGCTCATGCCGTTGTAGGTGTGGACGAAGACCGAGGCGCCCGCATCGACCGCAGCGACGCCTTCCTCATAGGTTGCATCGGAGTGGCCGAGCGCCGTGACGACGCCCTCGGCGGCGAGCCGGGCGATATACGCCGTGGCGCCCTCGTGCTCGGGCGCAAGCGCGCTCTTCACGATGAGGCCCCGCGCGCTCCGCTGCCAGAGGGAGAAGTCCTCGTATGACGGGGCTTTGAGATAGGCGGGGTTCTGAGCGCCCTTGTGCTTCTCGGTGAAGAACGGCCCCTCGAGGAAGATGCCCGGCATGCGCGCGCCGGCAAACCCGTCGCCCCGGGCATCGTTGGCATCGGCGATCGCCGCGCACTGAGCGGCGATACGGTCCACGGAGTCGGTGAAGGTGGTGGGCAGCCATGCGGTGGTTCCCCGGCGCGCGAGCTCGATGCTCGCCTCGTTGAGCCCCCGAGGATCGCAGTCGGTGGTAGCGTGTCCGAAGAACCCGTGTATGTGCGTGTCCACGAGGCCCGGTCCCACCCACGCATCCCCCAGCTCCACGACCTCGCAGCTCGGGCGCTCGGCGCTCCAGGTGCCGAACAGCCCGTCGCTCACTGTGAGGTAGCCCCTGCCCGCAAGCCCTCCGGGCAGGACGAATCGCTCGGCATGCAACGCGTATGAAGACATGTGCCCTCCTCGAACCTAGAGCGGATGGATGACGACGCCCTTGACCACGCGGTTGACGGTATGGTTGGCGGACGGCGTGTCGGGGGTATTGCCCACCTTAACCGATGCGTTGAGGGCGACGGTCTGGGCGAACATCGCAAACGGAAGCGCCAGATAGGGTGCGGGGAGCGCAAGATCGCTCGTAAAGGAGAAGGACTCGCCCGTATAGTCGTTCCCCGTCCTCTGCTGCACGGCAACCGTGGCGCAGGCAACCTGGTCGCCGGCGATCTCGTTCAGGATATCGAGGTCGTAGCGGCGCGTGTAGGAGTCGTTGCTCACAAAGCACAAGACCAGAGTCTTTGCGTTGACGAACGACTTCGGCCCGTGACGGTACCCCATGGACGTGTCGAACGAGGTGGCGATCTTTCCGGCGCACAGCTCGAGCACCTTGAGCTGCGCCTCGCGGGCCAAGCCGGCGAGCGACGCGGAGCCCAGATACGCAACGCGATCGAAGTCGCGGCCCACGAGGTCGATGATCTGCTGCTCGCGCTCGATGACGCTTCGGCCCATGGCCGCAGCCGCCGCAACCCAGGCGATCTTGGCGGCGAACGGGCTCTCCCCGAAGATCAGCGCGGCGAGCAGCGTCATGCAGCTGTAGCTGCCGGTCATGGCGAAGCCCTTGTCGTTGGCCTGCGGGATGAGGAGCGTGAGGGCGTCGTCGCCTCCCGTGTCGCGCTGGGCGAGCAGGCCCTCGGGGTCGCAGGTGATCGTGAGGAACAGGACGTCCTTGACGATGTTGCTCACCGCCTGCACCGCCGCCACGCTCTCCGGGCTGTTGCCGCTACGGGCGAAAGAGACCATGACGGTGGGGTCGTCGGGGTTCACGCAGCTGAACGGGGCGCTCACGATGTCGGTGGTGGGAACCGCCGCAAACTCGAAGGCGTCCGTGTCGCCCACGCGCCGCAGGTACGGCACGACGGTGTCGCTCACGTAGGCGGACGTTCCGGCACCGCAGAAGATGACGCGCGTGCGGCGGGACCCGCCGAGCGCGCGGGCGCGGGCCAGAAAGGCCTCGAGGGAGGCGGCGTTGTCCCGGTATATCTCGAGGGTGTCCTCCCACAGCTCGGGCTGCTGCCTGATCTCTTCCGTCGTGATGTGTGCGCCGAGAGACCGCAGCGCCGCCTCGTCTTTCTCGAACATGCTTGCACGCTCCTTTCGCAGAGGTTCAGACCCTCTGGTGCGATATCTTATAGCGGAACTGATCGGCGCGGGCCACGCTGTACGTATACTCGATGATGGTGTCGCGCGTGTTGCGCGTCGTGCGGTAGAGCCTCAGCACCGGGGCGCCTTCGGCGATATCGAGGGCGGCCGCCTCGTTCGCCCGCGCAACGCTCGCGCAGAATTCCTCGTCTGCAACGCGGACGATCTGCCCGTAGTCCTTCTCGATGATGTCGTAGAGCGACTTGTTCTCAACGTCCTCGCGGTTGAGCCCCCGAAACTCCTTGGCCGGCAGGTAGGTGCGCTCGATCATCATGGGGATGCCGTCGGCGCAGCGCAGGCGGCTCATCCGGATGGTCTGGTCGCCAAGCGCGATCCCGAGCTGCTCGGCGATATGCCTCGGCGCCTCGCACCGCTCGAACTCGAGGATGTCGGTGCGCGGGCGCCTGCCCAGCGACTTCATCTGCTCGGTGAAGCTGTAGGTGTCCATGAGGTTCGAAGGCTCCTGGACGGCATCCGCGACGAAGGTGCCCCGCCCGTGCTTGCGCACGACCAGGCCGCGCGCCTCGAGCTCCGCCATGGCGAGACGGACCGTCGTGCGCGAGACGCCGTATTTCTCGCAGAGGGAGCGCTCGGAGGGGAGCGCATCGCCGGGGTTCAGCTCGTTGTCGATCTTGTCGTGGATCAAATCGAACAGCTGACCGTACAGCGGCTGTTTTTTGGGGACTCTCAGCATGGTTTCTTCCTTGACGTTGTGGGCGTGAACGCGCAGCTCGCGCCGTGTCGCTCGCACATATCTGCCCGACCAGCTAAGGATAGCGCAAAGCGCCCTCGGCAGGCCGCGCGCGCCCGGCCCGGAAAGCGGGCGGACCGCCTTCCGGGCACGCTGCGCCTAACCCCAGATGCTCGGCCACAGACCGAAGGGGCCGGCTCCCAGGATGCCGATGATGAGGACGAGGATGATGCCCTTGAGCGGGGTGAAGTTCCTCTTGGAGAACAGGTAGTACAGGAGCATCACGATCGAGAGCGGAACGAGCTTGGGGCAGATGCTGTTGAGGATCGACGCCACCTCGATGTTGACCGGGGAGGTGACTTCCTCCATATAGGTGACCTCTGCATAGCCGTTGCCGAGGTCGTTCACGCCGGCGGTGATGCCATCGGCGCTCACGAGGGCGGTGGGCTCGGCGGCGGCAGGATCGTCGTAGACCATGCCGAGCATGCCGTCCACCTCCTCGGTGGGCAGCGTCACGGTGTGAGCCACGTAGGACTCGGTGGTTCCGTTGGGGATCACGGCGTTGATCTGCGTGCCGCCCATGGCGACGGTGAGGCATCCCACGACGAAGACGCCCAGGATGGAGGCGGCGCGGGTGAAGGCCTTCATGCTCGCCATGAGCGAGTCGAGCGCGTCCATGCCCATCTTGTACGACCAGTTCATGAGGCCGAAGCGCAGGGCGAACTGCACGACGTTGAAGATGATGAGGAACAGGATGGGGCCGAACACGCTGCCGGAGATGGCCATGTTGGAGCAGATGCCCGCCGAGATGGGCACGAGCGTCATCCAGAACAGGGCGTCGCCGATGCCGCCGAGCGGGCCCATGAGGGAGACGCGGACGGCGCGGATGGTGGGGATGTCGATCTTCTTCTGCTCCATCGACAGCACGAGGCCCATGGCGAAGGTGACGAGGAACGGGTGGATGTTGAAGAACTCCATGTTGTGGGTCATCGAGGTGGCAAGGTCGTCCTTGTCGGTATGGATCTTCTCGAGACCCGGAAGGATGGAGTAGAGCCAGCCGGCGGCCTGCATGCGCTCGTAGTTGAACGATGCCTGCAAAAAGCAGGAGCGCCACGCCATCTTGTTGAGCGTCTTCTGGTCGAGGTCGGGAGCGGGGCTCAGGTTGGCGTACTCGGTCTGATCGTTAGATGCCATCTTCTTCACCTCCATCGAAGCGTGCGGGAGCGGAGCCGCCCAGCTGGGTCCTCTGCTGGTAGTCCCAGTACGCGATGCCGAAGCCGATAAGCGCCAGGATCAGCAGGGCCGGCGTGGCGAGGGCGGACGTGTTGGTGACGATGAGGGCAAGGCCGAAGCCCAGGAAGTAGAAGCCCCACATGTCGCGGTTCATCATGAACTTGAGCAGGATCGCGAAGCCGACGAAGCGCATCATGCCGCCGGCTGCGGAGAGGCCGTTGCTGAGCCAGCCGGGGATCGCGTCGACCACGGCCTGGCCCATCGTGGCGCCGCCGATGAAGAAGAGGGTGACGACGATGCCGAAGATAAGGCCGAGAAGTGTCATGGAGAGGTAGTTGATCCTCTCGATGCCCTTGGGGTTGGCCTCGGCGGCATACTTGTCCGCCACGGACATGAGCGGGGACATGAGGGTGAAGATCAGGGTCACGCCGTACTGGCCGAGCAGGGAGAACGGGATCGCGGTTGCAACCGCGATGTTCGGCTCGAGATTGAGCGAGATCGCAAGAACCGTTGCCATGATGCCGCCGACAACCGCATTGGGAGGCTGGGCACCTCCGATAGGCATGTTGCCGATGGTCATGAGCTGATACGTGCCGCCGACGATGAGGCCGGTCTGCACGTTGCCGAGGATGAGGCCGATCACCATGCCGGTAACGATCGGCTGCCACAGAGACTCGAGGAAGCTGAACTGGTCGATCGCCGCGATGAACGTGACGATGAAGACCAAGACCACCTGGAGAGCTGAGTATTCCATCCTTGTTCCTCCTTTCCAAAACCTGACGTAACGCTTGACTGCTTCCTGTTGGGACCGAGCTATCGCCAGCACCCGTTCTCCCTCGGGTGCCCAACGATCGGCTGGGTTGTGCGCGCTCCGTGCGCGCGGGCGGATCGCGCTACCGGAAGAGCTTCTCAGGATCCTCCGCAGGGATGCTCGGGACGCGCTGGATCTGCAGCTCGACGCCGAGGTTTCTGAGCTCTTTGAACGCGGCCACGTCAAGATCGTCCACGGCGACGGTGGTCGCCACCTGGCGCTTGCCCTCGGACATGTGCATGTTGCCCACATTGAGCTTTTTGATGGGCACGCCGCCTTTGACGAGGCGCAGCGCGTCTTCGGGGCTCTCGACGATGATGAAGATGAGCTGGCGCGGCGCGGCCTTGTGGATGATGTCGATGGTCTTCTGGATGGAGAAGTACCTCGTGTCGACGCCGGCGGGCGCCGCCATGTTCATCAGGTTCTGGCGCACCGTGTTGCCGGCCACCTCGTCGTTGGCGACAAGGAGCAGGTTGGCCCCGAGGGAGCTCGTCCACTGCGTGGCGATCTGCCCGTGGATGAGACGGTTGTCGATTCTCGTGAGCAGGATGTTCGGTTCGGCCATCTTGATACCCCTTCCGCTTTGCTAACCTTGCGCGACGATGTTCTCGAAACCCATCAGATGCCGCCCTCGCCAAGCTCGTCGCCAGCGCTGGCCTCGTCGATTACGAGACGGGCATGGACGATCGAGGCGGATCCCGCAGATACCGCCTCATCTGCGAGCCCGTCGGCCGTCGACGATGCGTCGCGGCTCATGAGCGCCTCGAGGAGCATGGGGAGGTTCGTCCCTGCAACCACCTCGACGCCGGGCCGCTCATGGGAGACGAGCATCGCCTGATTGAACGGGGTTCCCCCGGCAAGATCGCAGAACACGACGGCCGACCCGCACGTCTCCGCAGATCTTGCGATGGCATCCGCGATGAGCTGGGGGTACTCCCCCGCCTCGCTCTCATGGAACGCGACGATGTCGAAGTTGGGCTGCGGCCCTGCGATCATCTCGACCGAACTTGCAAGGCCCGGCGCAAAGTCGCCGTGACCGGTCAGCACGAACCCCACCATATCGCTCACTCCCTCTTCCCGCGATGCAGAAGCCCCGATGCGTGGCATACATGTGGTTTTCAAACGAACCAGAGCCGAAGCGCAGACAACTACTGGTTATAACCACTTTTGTGCCTGCACAAATTCTACATGAGATTGGTTCGGGGTTATCTCAGTGTTTAGATTTTTTATGCAAAGCTCCGCTTGGCGGTTATATGGTGCCGTTGGTGGATTTTATGCCGGTAGATTGGCCTTGTTTTTAGAGTACCACTTGTTTTTTTCTTTTAACTATGAATTCAAATTGATATTGTTTTAAGCGAGATAACCGTCCGAAAATGATGGTTTTCTCTATCACTGGTATCAATAGTGGTATTAAGTGGCTATTACCACTGCGGTGCTTTGAAGCGGAGGGCGCGCCATGATCTTGACCATCACGCTCAATACGTCGATCGACAAGGCGTACCGCCTCGCGTCGCCGCTCGTCGAAGGCACGGTGATGCGCGTTGCGGAGTGCATCGACAACGCCGGCGGAAAGGGCCTCAACGTGTCGCGCTCGGTTCTGACCTGCGGCGAGAAGGTGCTGGCGACGGGGTTCGCGGGCGGCAACAACGGGCGGCTCCTGTGCGAGCTGCTCGATCGCGACGGCGTGCCCCACGATTTTGTCACCGTGGAAAACGAGACCCGCTGCTGCATCAACATCCTCGAGCCCAGCGGGCGTTCGACCGAGTTCCTCGAGCCCGGGCGGGAGGTCGGCGAGGATGCGCTTGCGGAGCTCGAAGATCGCGTTGCGGCGCTTCTCCCCGAGGCGGATGCGGTCACCATCAGCGGAAGCATCCCCCGCGGGCTTCCCGTGGGCGCGTATGCGCAGCTCATCACGCTCGTGAAAGCTCAGGGCGTGCCGTGCATCCTCGACACGTCGGGCGATGCGCTCATGGCCTCGCTCGACGCGCTCCCCACCGTCATCAAACCCAACGCCGACGAGATCGCCCAGATCCTCGGCGAGCGGGCGGGCTCTCTTGACGAGCTTGCGCGCGCCGCCCGTACGATGCATGAGCGCGGCATCGAGAACGTCGTCGTCTCCTTGGGCGGGAGCGGCGCGTTGATGGCGTGCAGCGAGGGCGTCTTTCGCGGCACCGCACCGCAGATCGAGGTCGTCAACCCGGTCGGTGCGGGCGACACCATGGTGGGGGCGCTCGCGGTGGGCATGAAGCGACAGCTCGATGCGCCCGAGCGGCTGCGCTTTGCCATGGCGTGCGCCACCGCGAACTGCATGTCGGCCTCGACCGGCCACTTTGAGCTCGAGATTGCCGAGGGGCTTCTCGCGCAAACCGTCGTCGAGCCGATGGCCCCGGTCGCCTGACGCCGCGCGGGGCCCAGCCGGCTGGGTGCAGGCAGGCAAGCCTGTTTCATCATTCTGCGAAAGGAGAAGCCATGCTCGTCACCACTAGGGAAATGCTGCTGCAGGCGCAGGAAGGGCACTATGCCGTCGGGGCTTTCAACGTGGAGAGCCTCGAGTTCGTGATGGCTGTTGTCGCGGCGGCCGAGGCCAAGCGCTCGCCAGTCATCCTGCAGACCACGCCGGGCACCGTGAAGTATGCGTCGCTCGACTATTTTTCCGCCCTATGCCGGGTTGCGGCCGAGAGCGCGCGCGTCCCCGTGGCGATCCATCTCGACCATGGCGACGGCTTCGATCGCTGCATCCAAGCCATGCACGCGGGCTATACCTCCGTCATGATCGACGGATCCCATGTGCCCTTCGACGACAACATCGCGCTGACGGCCAGCGTTACCAAGGTCGCCGCCCCGCTCGGCATTCCCGTCGAGGCGGAGCTGGGCAAGGTGGGCGGCAAGGAGGACGACGGCCCCGCCGTGGAGGGCGAGAACCCCTACACCGACCCCGACGAGGCCGAGGAGTTCGTCGCGCGCACCCGGTGCAGCTCGCTCGCCGTCGGCGTGGGAACCGCGCATGGCGTGTACGCGGGAACGCCGCATATCGAGCAGGGCGTGCTCAAGGCCATCCGAAGCCGCCTCGAGATTCCGCTGGTGCTGCATGGAACCTCCGGGGTGCCCGACGATCAGGTGGCCGAGGCGATCGCCAACGGCATCTGCAAGGTCAACTATGCCACCGAGCTGCGGCAGGCGTTCATGCGGGGGTTCATGGGCTACATGGGCGAGAACCCCGGCGTTTTCGATCCCAAGAAGCCCGCAGCGCCGGGCATGGCAGCCATCCAGGCCGTTGTCGAGAGCCATATGGATAACTTGGGCAGCACCCGCAAGGCCTAGTTCGCCGCGCTTTGGCCTCCGCTACCACTGGAACAGGGCGATGCGGTTGTTGTGCTTCTTCCCAATGGTGGCGCTAACGTGATAAGGGCGGTTTCTTGGATGTCGCCAAACTTCAGGTCCATGAGTCCTCCTTGGCAGCATTGATTCCAGTCTTCGTTAAGTAGAGGTTAGCTATGGATAACTTGTAGCCTGCAGTTTATTCCGCCGGTTCCGTTATAAAACAACGTCGCTCAGGGAACGGGGTTTGCGGGGCTCATCGACTGCGCGCACGAACTTTCGGGTTTATCGCCCACTTTTGGCGTTATTGTGCGTGAATGGGGTATCGACTCGCCATCAAGGGCTATCCCCGGGCACCCCTGAACTGCACAAACGCAGAGGCGGGCAAAATGCGATGGCAAATCAACGCCCTTTTCACGCACAATAACGCCAAAAGTGGGCGATAAACCCGAAAGTTCGTGCGCAACGCGAGGGAGTGTGCCGAAACAGCTTGTTGGAACGCCCCTCGACAGCCTATTCGGACTCGAGGAAGGAGCCCGTCTGGCGATCCCAAAGGGTCTCGTACACGCCGCCCGCCTGCGAAAGCTCGGCATGCGTGCCGTCCTCCACGATCTCGCCGTCTTCGATCACCACGATGCGGTCGAGCGACGCCACGGTTGAGAGACGGTGCGCAACCACGATGCTCGTGCGACCGGCCATAAGGTTCTGGAGCGCTTCCTGCACGGCCGCCTCGGACTCGCTGTCGAGCGCCGACGTGGCTTCGTCAAGCACGAGGATGGGGCAGTCGGCCAGAATCGCGCGTGCGATGGCAACGCGCTGGCGCTGGCCGCCGGAAAGCTTGACGCCCCGCTCCCCCACCATGGTGTCCATACCCTGCGGCAGGCGGTCGATGAACTCAAGGGCATGCGCCTGGCGCGCGGCCTCGCGGATCTCATCTTCGCTCGCACCGGGGCGTCCGTAGGCGATGTTCTCGCGGATCGTGCGGTGGAAGAGCAGCGCCTCCTGCGGCACATAGGCAATCTGACGGCGCAGAGACTGCTGGACGCAGAGCGAGATGTCCTGCCCGTCCACGAGCACGCGCCCCTCCTGAACGTCGGCGAGGCGCAGCAGCAGCTTGGTGAGCGTGGTTTTGCCCGACCCGCTGCGACCCACCAGTCCAAGACGCTGACCTGCCGGAACATGCAGGTTGAGGCCCTGGAACACGTAGTCTCCCTCAACGGCGTCGAGATAACGGAACGAGAGGTCCTCAAAGTCGATAGCGCCCTCCCCCACCGTGAGCGGCTGCGCGTCGGGCGCGTCTTCAACCAAGCGCGGCTCATCGAGGATGCGCGTCATCTCGGCGGCATCGCCCACCGCCCGGTTCATGCGCTGCATCATGGAGTTGATGTAGTTGAAGCGCATAGACAGCTGGTAGGTGTAGGAGAACATCATCACGAGCGTGCCTGCGGAAATGCCGTACCATGCGTTGCCGCCCACCACGAAGATGCTGGTCACCAGCATGATGATGGTGATAAGCGCCGACGTCATGGCGCCGCGCCTGAGCATGGCGCGCATCGAGCGCTTCTCCGCTACGAGCGCCTCCTTGTCGGCGTCGTTGAACAGATTGCGCTCGTGATCCTCGCGCCCATAGGTCTTGACGGCGAGGATGTTGGTCACGGCGTCGGAGAGCACGCCCGAGAGCTTGTTCTGGGCGGTTGCGGTTGCGGCGGAAAGCGGAAGGATGCGCTGGTACATGATGTAGGCAACCACCACGTACACCGTGAGCAGCACAAAGAGGATCGCCACAAAGAGCGGGGCCACGGGAGCGAGCGTGACGATGGTGCACACGATGCTCGCAACGGTGGGGATGAGCGAGTACACCACCACGTCCACGAGGCCCGTGTACCCGCTCATGAAGCGGCTGGTCTGAGAGACGAGCGATCCGCCGAACCGGCCCGTGTGGAAGGTCATCGACTGGTTGGAGAGCGTGTCGAAGCACAGGCGCGCGAGGTGGTAGTTGCCGTTGAGCTCGAGCTCCATGACGCTCCAGTCCTGGAGCTTGGAGCATGCCTGGCCCACGGCGTTGATCAGGAGAAGGCCCAGCAGGTATGGGCCGAATACGGCGAAGACCTGGCCGGCGGAGACGGGCTCGGCCTGCACGCGGTCGATGATCTGGCCCATCATCCACGTGTTGGCGTAGGTGAGCAGCGCGGTGTAGGCTACGCTCGTGAACACCGCCATGAAGGTTGCGAAGGGCTTTTTCTTGGTGACCCACCAAAAGCGGTGAAGCGTACGGCGCACAAGCGTGCCCGAAAGCGGAGAAGAACTGCGTTGAGACATGATAGGGTCCTCCGAAAAAGAAACGCCTCCGTTGCCGAAGGCGTGGACGATCATGGTGCCCCCACGGGGAATCGCCGCGCCGCGCCGGACGCGGCGCTTCGGGGCCTCGCAAAGCTCGGCCCGCGAGGCTCCGCAGGAGCCTCGCGCCCTCACGGGTTCGATTCCCCGCAAAGTCACCGCACAGAAACGCCTCCGTTGCCGAAGGCGTGGACGATCATGGTGCCCCCACGGGGAATCGAACCCCGGTTACCGCCTTGAAAGGGCGATGTCCTAGCCGCTAGACGATGGGGACATAGCACAAGCGAGTATAGCAGAAAACCTCGGCATTCCGCCATAGCATGCCGAGTTAGCTTGGTTGTTTTCCAAAGGTTGACGTTCTTGTTGAGCCGCACATGGCGGGAGGTGCCTCAGAAAGGCGCCACGGCAGCCGTCAGTCGCGCGAAGCACGGAGCACGAGGTAGCGATCTCTCCTCCAAAACGATTTCACCTTGAGCTTATTGCGCCCCCGCCAAACAACAACGCGGGACGCAAGTCGCCGCGAGCGAGCCTCTCGTGAAACTCACCTTCCGCGCCATCCTGTGGAAGGACGTAGCGTCGAGAGCTTGTGCTCAACGTATTCCGATTCTGTTCCGATGTTCATCGCTGCTCACCCTCGCTTTGTGGGTATCGCGACACATGCGACACTTCATGATGTCGCGTAGCGACATTGTGTTCAGAGGGCCTCAGGTTATCCCCGCTCGGTAGATTGGCAGCATCGCGAGCGCTGGTGTAACCGCTCGATTCGCGAGGCGCGGTGGGCCGCCACGTCCGCACGCACCCCTACGGTCCCGACAGATCGGGAGCTGAGCGGATGAACCGGGCGCTCGCCCGGAAATGACAGCATTCCTGGAGCATTGCAGCCACGACATGCCGCACAGCGGCGAGCTAAGCGCCGGTCATCGCTCGCTTGGTTGTTTTCTCCGCTCCGCGCTGTGCGCTCCCAGCCTCTTCATGTGACGATGCTTCCGTGCTGTCAGAAGTTGAAGAATCGGGATGAGGACGAGCAGGGAAAACCCTGCCACCCTCAACCAGCGCTCAATGCGCAGCTGAATCGAATCGCACGGTGCAAAGGCATCGACGATCGCCCTGACCGGACTGAAGGGAGCCCAACGATCAAAGCCGCCGCCATCCACCCCCGCGTCATCCGGAACGCGTTCAAAGAAGACCAGATAGCGCTGAAGAGCATATCCGTAGGGATGGCATGTGAGAATGGTGACCATATCACGGCCGTCTTGTATCGCAACCGCCTCGGCGTCGTTGGGAGAGATGATGCGCGACTCTACAGCTTGGTAGGACAGCGTGCCCCATTTGGTCTCAATGGTAAGCGTGTCGCCCGGCCGAACATCCTCAATATCCTTGAAAAGCGCCCCCCGATGCCCGGCAATAACGACGTTCGAAGTGGGTTGCCCAAGCGGCGCGGAGGTTCCCGAGATGACAGCACAGCCGCGCTCCATATGATCGTACGAGGCACCAAGGAATATCGGCACTTCGAGGTTAAGGCGCTCTATGCGCAGCACGCCCACCACCGCATCGCGGATGCCCACGCTCTCGAGGGAATCGGTGTCGCTGCCGAGCCCCCAAGGATCGTTGACGCCCCCCGCAGTCCCCTTGATAACACGTTCGTTATACGCTAAGAGGAACTGATAGGCATCATCGTCGGACAGTGCTCCGTCTCCATCGAGCGAGTCCCCTTCCTGTTGTGCCGAGTCCTCTGGCACAAAAAAGCTTTCCAGCTCTTGGTCGTATCTTTGCTGGAGCTGAAGGACGTTAAAGCCGGGCAACAGGAAGACGAACGCTCCCACCAAGAATACGAGGGCGCCGACAATGAAACCCATCGAGGCGCGCCTAGCTTTCATGATGCCGCCTTTTCCATCTGACGATAGCAAGAACGGCAGCGATGAACGCCAAGGCGATGGCAGCGCCCGCAAGCGAGTAAAGCCACAGGGGCGTTCCCTCGGGTATGACGGTTTCCACAGACCGAACAACCGAACCGCGATCATCCGTCCACTCAGGTGGAACATCGCAGCGCTCGGCATGTACGAGAAAACGATGCGTGTTCACTCCGTAAGGCGTGCAGGTAACGAGCGTGATGAGATCACGACCTGGCTCGATCGCAAGACTCTCGACCTGTTCGGGCAGGACGGTTTCAATCGAGATCACACGATACGCATGATCCTCGCCAAGCACTTGGATGATAAACCAGTCGCCAACCTCCAGCTCGTCAAGCCGGTTGAATATCTCTGCAGTCGGCAGGCCGGTATGCCCCGCGAGGACGCAATGCGAGGAGGATCCCCCTATCGGCAGCGAGGTCTCCGGCAGATGACCGATGCCGTGTGCGAGCACATCATCGGTTGTGTAATGGTAAATAGGCAGGTTGACGGCAATGGACGGAATGGCTATACGGCCCATCACCCCGTCTCCGGCAATATTGAGCACTGCTTCGTATTCGTCGTTGCCGGGCGTGCTGTCGCTTTCGTCGAACGGATCGATCACTTTCACGCTTCCGTCAAGAAGGCGCTCGTTGTAGTCAACAGCGGCCTCCTTCTCGGCAGACAGGTCTTCCTCATTCAGAGCTTCAACTGCAACAATTTGATTGCTGCTAATCTTATCCTGCTCGATCTGATTGAGGAGGTTGCTCACGAACGGATAGCTGATCATAGTGATGCCGATTAAGCAGAAAGCAAGCGCGGCAACCATTTGAATGCGGTACCGAACACCGCCTTGCTTGCGCTGCAGAGGAGCAGGAGGGCGCATATGTCGCCCTCCTGCCCTTAAAATGCGTGTCGGTTCTCTATCCATACATCCTGATCTAAAACCGAAGATCCTAGCTTACCTCTCGTTCTGCTTCTTCTGAGCGCGAAGAATCACAATGCTGCCAGCAGCAAGAAGACCGACGCCGAAAGCCGTGATGGCAAGGGTACCGGCGCCGCCGGTGGTGGGCAGCGTAGGCTGATCGGGGTCGACGACATCCACCGTCGAGACGAGATAGTTGTTCTCGGTCTCAGGAGTTGCGGGGTTGTCTGCCGTGCAGACGTCGGCGCTCAGCGTGAACGTCTGATCGGGAGCCTTAAGATAACCGGCGGGGACGGTGGTCTCAACAGCGGTGTAGGTGCCGGCGCCCAAGTCCTCGAACCAGACATAGCCGCTGGCGTCGGACGTAGAGGTGACTTCCGTCCCGTTAGCAAGCGTGATCGTGAAGGTTGCACCGGCAAGTGCCGCGCCGCTGGCATCGACCTTCTTGAACACATAGCCGTAGGTCTGGACGGTCGTGTCGTCACCCGGCGTGACGGTGCCGGCTGCATAGGGGTTCGGGTTGAACGTCACCGTAGCGGTGTTGCCGGTCACATCATCGGCGGCGTGGGAGAACGCCTCCGAGGTGAGCGTCGCGTTGTAGGTTACCGTGATGGCAAGGCCGGGATTCGCGAGGATGTAGTCCTTGGCGAAGGTGATGGTGTAGCCGCCCGTGGTGGCATTGATCGTGTAGTCTGCCCCGGAGACTGCAGCAGAGCCGTTGATCTGGATGGAATCCGTGATGATCTCGAGGCCGGCCGTCGGCGTGTCGGTGATGACGAAGGTGGCGTTCGTGGAATCAGCGGGATAGCTGGGCACGGCGGTCTCGACCTTGAAGGGGACCTCATCGCCGACGGAGTAGTCGTCGGTGGACTCGGTGTAGTCGGCACCGACCGTCTTGGTGATGGTGACGTCGGTCTTCTTGACCTCGACCTCCTGGGCGGCATGCGGATCATACGTTCCGCTGCCGTTTGCCTCAGGGCTCACGTCGATGACCATGTTCTGGTAGACGCGGGTCTCGCCGTTCGTGCTCGTGACGCGGACCAGGTAGTAGCCGCTGCCGAGCGCGAGCTCTGCCGAGGTGCCGCTCGCGGTTGCCGAGGCCACCACAGGCGCACCGGCGTCGGAAAGCGATTTGGCGATGGCCGCAGCCGCATTCTGCATATCGCTTCCCTGCACGAAGCTGGTGCCGTCGGTGGCAACCGCGGCGAGCTCGTCGATCGTGTCGTAGTCCTCGGGAAGGTTGGACGCCATCGTGTAGGTAAGGTTGTTCGTGGCGTCGATGTCTGCATCGGCGATCAGATATGCGCTGACGGTGTCGCCATCGAGCAGACCGGTGATCGTCACCGTGCTATCGGCAACATCCGTCGCGCTGGTCGGCGCAGCAAGCGCCGCCGCAGGCGCTAGAGACGCCGCAACAGCAAGTGCCGCAACAGCGGCGCCCAGCTTGTTGAGGGTCGCTTTCAAACCTGTTCTCATCTTACGTTCCTTTCTCAACTGCTTACTCTTGCTATATCCTGCGACATCATGCTCGCTGTCGTCTGCCTGTTGCCGCTTTTACACCGGTGTGTCCCGCTTTGGGCTCGAAGATCAGGCGCTCAAGACTATTCGCATCTCATATGACGTGGAGCATGGGCATCATTCTGGACTCTGCGCTTGCCGCGAACTCGTGCGTGGATAGCCGCAGCTCCTCCACCAATGGCTAAACTTGAGCCGGCAACGAGGAGGCCGATGATGCCCCCGCCTGCCGTCCCCGGAAGAATCGGGAGCGGATCATCCGCAATCGTTATGGTTGCAACGCCATCTACGATCGGAAGTTCAGCGCTCGTTCCGTCACTGTCTAGGGTGCTGATGACCCCATCGTCGGATACAACGATTGCGTGCGCCTGCGTATCGAGGTTGTAGCCGAGCGGCGCGCGCGTTTCCTTCAGCCAATACGTCTGGCCGGCGACCAGCCCATAGTAGATCGCCTTGCCGTCGGAGCCGGTCGTCACCACCGACCCCGAAACCTCGGTCGTCAGGGCCTCATCGCTGTAGGTGGTTGCCACAGCATCCTCGCTGCCGAAGACGCCGTTGCCATCGTCGAGATAGAGCGTGAACTGCGCTCCTTCCAACGCGGGGGTGCCGTCGCCCGAGCTCTGCTTGAGAACGGCAACGGGAACTGCAACGTATTTGTTGGTGAACACCGCCCCATCGGCATCATAGGAAACAGCCGCTGCAAGCGTGCCGTCGCCGTTGTCGGTAACGGTGACCGTGACGTCCTCGGTATGGGTATCGTTCACATAGCCGATGCCGCCGCCCCGGGTCTCGGCGATCGTATAGCGGTAGGTGCCCGGAGCGGTGTAGGCGATCTCATCGAAGGCCACCGTGCCGTTGGCGGCATTTCCCTTGACCTGCAGCACGTTGTCGTCTGCGCCGGTAAGCGTGAACTCGAACTGATCGGCCTCGAGCTCCTTGCCTTGGAGGACCTTGGTGGCCGACAGGCTTGCAGACCCGGTCGCCTCATAGGTGTTGGTGATCTCGAAACGGCCGGTTTGCGGCGTGATGCCCGAAAGCGTCAGCGTGCCGCCCGAGGCGGACGAGGTGCCGTCTGCGCTCGCCGCCACCGCCGAGGCCGTGTAGTAAGCGGGAACCGTCTCGGCAAACGTGTAGGTATGCCCATCCGGTCCTGCGGGAACCTGCAGGGTGGTGGTGTAGACATCCGGATCGTCTGCCGACGGCGTCAGGGTGACGCTGTAGGTTCTCTCGCCAGCCGTTCCCGCATCGCGGGTGACGGCACCCTGGAGCTCGGCCGGTCGGCTCGGCGTGGTCTGCTCGTGGCCGTCGCCAGCCCAGTGCTTGACGATGGTGATGGTCGAGGCGGGAGGGGTCGCGACGGGTTTGTTGTAGGGGGATGTCTGCGGCCCGGTCACCGTCGATGTCGTGCCGCCGCTGGAGGAGGTCTCCGTCAGGATCGTGCTGAACGTGACGGTCGCACGATCGTTGTCGTTGGAGTAGAGGCCTTCGGCGTCGTCTACCCCATCGCCGTCGTTGTCGCCGACGTGCAGCTCCGCCGTTTCGTCGGCAACGGCATCGAATGCCGCCTGGGTGTGCCGCACCTTCACGGTTATGGAGTAGGTAACGTCGTTGTCGAGTATGGTCTCGGTATTCGCCTCGGGCCTCCACGACAGGGATTTATCGTCGAGGTCGAATGTGGGGAGGGCATAGTCCCATGAACCGGTGAGCGTGCCGGTTGCCGAGTCGTAGGTGGCTATCACCTCGCCGGTAGACGCGCTCTTCTTTGTCAGAACGTATTCCGGCGTTCCGCTCCCCGCGAACTCCATGTTCACGGCATCGAGCCTGTCGTCGATGACGATGTCTTTATACGTGATGGTCTTGGTGATGACCGCAGCGATCTGGTCGAGCGCGGCTTGCAGATCCGGCGTGTCGGTAGCCGGGTAGTAGTAGGTTCCGCCAGGATCGCCATAGGGATCGCCCGTATGGGCGTAGTTCGTGAGCTGGCTGAGGTAGTTGTGGCCGCCAAACATGTAGATCGAATAGAAGTGGTAGCCGGCCTGCACGAATGAACGCGCCTCGTCAAGGGAGGACTCATAGCCGTCCTCTTGGCTGCACCAAACGGAGGGCTTCTTTTTGGTGGGCAGGCCGTCCGTCAAGAATATGACGTAGGTGGGGTCGCCGTCGGCAGCCTTGGCGTCGGCCATCTGCTTCCCCACATCCAAGGCGAGCTCCCAGTTGGTGCCCTCGGCCCAGGTCATAGCATTGGTTGCATTCTGGAAGGTCCCGAGATCCGAGGTCCAATCGCATTCGGTGTTCGTGTAGCTGTTGAAGGAGAGCAGCGCCATCTCAACTATGTCTGCATCCGCGGCGATATTGAGGCCGAGCAGCGTGTCGGAGAGCTGGTTGATCGAGTTCTTCGCACCCTGCAGCCGCGTTATGCTCGGATCGAAAACGGTCCGCTCGGTCATGCTCGAGGAGGTGTCGACGATAACGAGCACGTTTGCGCGCTGCTGCGAGACGGCTGAGTCCGTCTCGCCGCGAACCGTCAGCGTGAGGTCGTACGTGCCGTCCTCATTGATATCGCCCAGTATCTTTTGGTGGATCGGCGGCGTGGAGATGGATACGCCGGGATCGTCTGCATGTGCGGTTGTGGGGGTAAGCGCCCCAAGGGTTGCCACGAGGAGGGCCGATACGACGAATAGCCTGCCGGCTAATGCGCGTAACCCCCCCCCATTGATTTTTGCGCTCATATGGCTCTCTATCGTCTCCTTCTCGGCCCCGTGCGGGACCCCCTCGTCTTCGCGTCGTTCTCGTACAGGCCTGCGAAGCCAGGCCCGATCATCCAGATAAAAAAGGCAGCCAGCTGCAACATTCCGTGGAACGATGCAGCTGGCTGCCAGTTAAGGCCCTGTAGCTTTGCGTCACCGCCTTTCGGCGGGTTTGCCGGGTTGTATATATTCGATTAGTGATAATAAAGTAGAGTAAGTTATGATCAAGGTCAATATGTTTTCTCCATCCGGTCGGGGAAATGACCCCCTGGATCGCATAATCGCGTGTCCCCGCCGCAGACCTGTGCGTTCTCCCCGTCGTACGCCCGATCGGGCGTACGACGGGGCTGCGTCGGGCGGACGCGACGCGCACGGTATGGGACCTGGAAGAACGCATCCCGAACGTTGATGTAGCCGCGCAACTTACAAGCAAGGACTTCGGTCTGTCGAGAGAATCAGAGCTCTGGTGAGTCGTTATCCCATCATAGAGGCACGAAATCTTGGGGGTGGCATCGCCCATCTGCTCTCACCTATCCACTGCGGCCATCGCCTCTCTCACGAATCCGTCGGTCTCGACGATCAGCGATTCTAGGCGATGGTCGTACCCGTTTCACGCAGTCCTGCTGAGATGCGATCGTCAAGCCAGCTGATGATTTCATGGGACCAGCTTATCGACGAATACGCGGCGACTCATGCAATGGCATGGGCTCAGCGATAAAAAAGCCGGGCCGGCGGAATCTCCGTCGGCCCGGCCGCTCGATCCCCTGGGGCCGGGGGATCTCTCGGGAAGGGGGGTTAGCCTAGAGCTCCCTCCGCGTCCTGCGCCACAGCAGCAGCGAGACCGCCGCGCCGCCGAGCAGGGCTGCGATCCATGCGCCGGTCGCGGAGGCCGCGTCACCGGCCTTGGGCACGGCGGACGTGGACGGCGGCAGGGGCGTCGTCTCCCTCGTGTTGGTGACGACGAAGCCGGAGGCCGCGTCGCCGGTCACCTTCGAGGCGTAGCCCTCGACGGGGACCTCCTCGACCGTGTAGGCGATCTTCCGGCCGCCCTCGAACTCGGGGAGGCCGTCGAAGGTCGCGACCCAGCCGTTGGCCTCGGAGAGCTCGACGGTCCTGCCGGCGTCCTCGCCGTTCGCGAGCAGGCGGATCGTGACGGACGCGGGGCGCTTTCCGTCGGCGTCGGCGTCGTCCGCCCACGCCTTGGCCACGGAGACGCGCGTCGTGGAGGGCTCGTGGGCGTTGGTGACGGTGAAGCCCTCCGCCGCGCTGCCGGTCACCTCGGCGGTGTAGCCGGAGGGCACGCCGACCTCCGCGACGGTATAGACGATCTTCTGGCCGCCCTCGAACTCGTCGATGCCCTCGAAGCCGGCGGTCCAGCCGTTCTCATCGGAGAGCTCGACGGTCTTCCCGGTGGCCGCGCCGTTCGCGAGCAGCTCCACGGTGACGCTGGCCGGACGGATGCCGTCCTGGTCCTCGGCGTCGTCCCAGGCCTTGGTGACCTTGACGGACGTCTGGGCGGGCGTGTACGAGTTGGTGACGGTGAAGCCGGTGGCCGCTTCGCCGGAGACGGCGACGGCGTAGCCATCGACAGGGATCTCCTCGACGGTGTAGGCGATCCTCTCGCCGGCCTCGAACTCGGGGAGGCCGTCGAAGGTGGCGGACCAGCCGTTCTCATCGGAGAGCTCGACGGTCTTCCCGGTGTCGGCACCGTCGGCCAGCAGCCTCACGGTGACGGAGCCGGGACGCTTGCCGTCCTGGTCGCCCGCGTCGTCCCAGGCCTTGGTCACCTTGATGCTCGTTGTAGAGGGCGTGTACGAGTTGGTGACGGTGAAGCCGTTCTCGGCGTCGCCGGCGACCTCGACGGTGTAGCCGGAGGGCGCGTCGGGCTCCGCGACGGTGTAGGCGATATCATCGCCGGCTGCATTGTACTTGGGCATGCCCTCGAAGGAGCCCGTCCAGCCGTTGTCCTCGGAGAGCGTCAGCGTCTTGCCAGTGGCCGCGCCGTTCGCGAGCAGCTCCACGGTGACGCTGGCCGGGCGCTTTCCGTCCTGGTCGCTCGCGTCTTCCCAAGCCTTGGCGACCTCGATGCTCACCGTCTCGGTGTTGGTGTTGGTGATGGTGAAGCCGCTCTCGGCGTCGCCGGTCACCTTGGAGGCGTAGCCATCGACGGGCTCCTCCTCGACGGTGTAGGCGATCTCGGTGCCGTTGGCCCCCGGGGTGTACTTACGCAGGCCCGTGAATCTGCCGGTCCAATCGTCGGCCTCAGTGAGCGTCAACGTCTGGCCGGTGTCCACGTCGTCGGCGAGCAGGTGCACCGTCACCGGGCCGCCCGCAGGCCCGACCCAGGTCTTTTTGACGGGAACGTCCACGCGCTCGGGCTCGTTCGTGGCATCAAGAATAGCTCCGCTCTCCGAGTTGACCACGAGCTCATGCTCGGTGTCGTCGAGCACATAGCCGTCGGGCGCCACAACCTCCCTGACCTTGTAGGTGCCCGAGGTGAGCGTGCCCGAGGTAACGGTGCCGTCCGCGCCGGTGGTGAGCGTGAAGGTGGTGCCGTTGGGGGCGGTCACCTCGAAGACGGCTCCCTCGATGGGGGGTGGCGCCGTCCTCGGCATCGACCTTGACTATCTTGATCTTGTTGGCAAGAGTGCCGGTACCCGCTCCGCCGGATGAGGCGGAGATGTGGGTGGCAGAATGCACATAGTTGCCGTTCTCGCTCTCCAGGCGGTTGTTGTTGTGGAGCTCCGTGCCGGGCGCGTACGTGGTCCGGTACTTCAGGCGGTACTGCTGGCCGTTCACCGCACCGAGGTTGATGGTGAAAGACCTGCCGTCGGGCGCGATCGTGAGCATGCCGCTGAGATCGATTCTATCATGGACAGTGACGACGTTGCCGTATGGGTTGAAGTCAACGAGAAGGAGCTCGAAGCTGTCCTCGATATAGGTCTCAGTGCCCGTACCCCCGGAGAGGTGGTCTGTGATGACGACGTTGCCGAGGTTGTCCTTCGTATGGTTGATGCGGACCCACCACTCGGCCTCCTCCTTATTGCTCGCGGACTGCCCCCACTTCGACAAATGCTCGTTCTGGAGCTCCTTGGGACCGAAAACGTTAACGGTCGTTGGAACGACCTGGCTGCCGACAGAAATCGAGAAGGTATAGTCTCCGTCTTCCGTGATCTTCTCCCTGCTGAACCTTGAGGCAAGGCGGATGGAGCCGTTCACGTTCTCCTTACCCTCGACCCAGTCGCTGAAGGTGACGCGGACCGTGCCGCCGGTTGCACCGGCGTTGATGTGCGCCGTGGCGATGACGGTGGTGCCGTCGGGGCCGTAGATGTCGAAGTCGGTGGCGGGGCTCGTGGACGGGAAGATCATCTCGTCGGGCAGGGTGATGTCGAAGTAATCTCCCGGATGCAGGTCCGCACCGTGGGCGCTTGCATCCCAGTCCATAGCGAGGTAGAAGCTGTCGGTGAGGAAGACCCTGTTGACATCCTGGCCGGAAAGGTTCTGAATCCTGAAGTTGGTCACCGTCGCATCGACCTGCTTGGGGCCTGCGCGTGTGGCGCGAGCCATCAGCTCGACGGCCTCAGCGTTCTGGCGGCCTTCCTCGATTACGGGATCGCCCGCCTCGGCGGGCTCATCCACCTGGGGTTCGGACTCGACGGCTGCCGCGTCCTGCACCTCGGCGTCGTCCTCGTCCTTGGCGGTATCCTCCTGCGCGTTGGCGTCAGCCGCTTCGTCGGCAGGATCCTCCTGCGCGTTGGCGTCAGCCTCTTCATCGGCAGGATCCTCCTGCGCGTCGGCCGCCTCCTCGGGCACGTCGGTCGGGAGGGCCTGCTCGACGGCGGCCTCTGCGCCATCCAGCTCCTCCGCGATCGCCGCGAACGTCCCGCTCCCGAGCATCGAGAGCGTCAGGCACAGGGCGCATGCGAGCGAGAGGACCTTCTTCAAGCCTCTGTTCTGTGTCATGGTCTCTATCCCCACTTTCTGTCATCCGATTGTCGGCATTACATACACTACTGCTCACGATGACTGTCGGCGTAACGCCGGCAGTCATTCTCCTCAAACAGCTAGTTATTCATTCACGTAGCTCTCCATCATTTCCTTTACGTCTTCGAATGAGAGCGTGCCGTCTTCGTGTCGTTCTCGCACAGCGTGCTATGCCGTGCAGGGTGTTCCGCGACAAAAAAGCAGCCAGCTACAACATTCCATGAAACGGTGCAGCTGGCTGCCAGTAAAGGCCCTATAGCTTTGCGTCGCCGCCTTTCGGCGGGTTTGCCAATGTTGCTTATTCAATTACTCCATAATAGATTATTGCGAGTTTTGATTGAGGTCAACATCTTTTCCCCGTCCGGTTGGGGAAATGATCTTGTTGGGTCGTAGAATCTCATGTTCATGCCACAGGCCTGCGCGTTTTCTCCGTCATGCGCCCAGGCAAGCGGATTCGAAGCGATGTCGGACGTGTGAGGTGCACATGGCACAGGGCGTGAAAACATATGCGATTGTTGCAACATAGTATACTTGCAATAAAGCACATCGGTTCAAGATGCCATAAAGCGAGCCAGCGGATTTCCGCTTAGCGATGCCATAACGGAGAAAGGAGGTCCTTCCATGGAGCATGTCACCAAAGATGCCAGCAGCTTGCCGCAGATGCGCGCGCCCGGCAAGGTCTTGGCAACCATGCTGGGAATCAACCGGACCACCCCGTATATAGATCGGCTCCTCACCATCGCGAACCTCCGCTACGGGATGGTCTTGGCAGGCATCACCGCAGCAGCCGAGCTCATCATGATCAGAAACAGCCTAGCGATGGCTCGCATCCCCAGCGCAGTCGCCAAGGTTGGCGAGGACTGGATCATCCAACATCTGATCGCCTACGGTATCCAACTGCTGAGCGCGCTCATCCTCGTGGGGGCCTTCTTCCTCGAGCGGCGCATGGAGCTGGCCGAGAAAGACCCGCCCCTTCTTCCCATCAAACTCGTCGTCACGCAATTCATCGCCATCTCGCTCGCGTTCGGCATCTACATCTCCATGGGCGATCTTTCGCGCGGCAACGGCCTCTACGCCTTTCTGACGCAGGTGACGAGCATCGTGTGCATCTTCGTGATCAGGCCGGTCATCATCGCTCCCGTGCTGCTGGGGTCGTTCGCCTTCATGATGCACCTTGCGGAGCAGGCGGGTGCGCTGAGCCATGGCATCGCGGTCAACTTCCAGATTCTCTGGCTCATCCTCATGATCTCATCCGGCATCAAATACTACCGACACATGCATGATGGCAGCGTGCGCGAGCTGCTTGCCGATCAGTCGTACCACGACATGTTGACGGGGCTTCCCAACCTGCGCGCGTTCTACCGCGACATGCAGAGCATGCTCGGGGAGGACATCGTGCTCGCAGTGCTCGACCTCGACGACTTCAAGCTCCATAACGATATCCATGGGCACGGCGCAGGCAATCGGCTTCTCTCCCTGTTCGCTTCGATCCTTCTCATGGAGTTCAGCGGCATCGCATCGCTCTATCGCATGCATGGCGACGAGTTCGTCATCGTCGCGCCCACCAAGATACGAGAGGACGTCCTCGCGCGTATCCACCAATGCCAGACGACGCTGCAGCGCAAGGCTCTTCGAAACGGACTGGTCATCGGAAACCGCCCCACGAGCTTCTCGAGTGGGATGGCAAGCGGAACCATCGACAGCGCCAAGAGCATAAATGCCCTTCTGCACAGAGCCGACAACGCCATGTACGAGGCAAAGCAAGCACGGCAGAGCGTGCGGGGCTGATAGCCGCCCCGCTACCACTCGAAGCCGCGCGAATCCGCATACGAACGCGCCGCGCGCGCAATAGCAGGCTGAGCCTCGGCCCACGCGGCGAAGTCGGGCACGTCCACCACGATGGGGTCCGCCTCGTGCACGGCGAACATCCCCGCCTGAAACGAGCAGGGCGCAACCTGCGGCCGGTCGGGCATGTACGTGTCGATCAGCACGGGGCGCAGGAGCGCGTACGCCCCGCCCTCAACCAGCGTGGAGTAGCCCGCAAGCGACCTGCGGGCGGCCCCCATGCGGCCGAGCTTGAAGTTGAGGATCACGCGCCCGAGCAGCGACCACGCGCTGCTCGCGTGGTCGAAGCGCGCATCGAGGTCCTCGAAGCCCTGCTCGTCCTCAAGGCGCGCATAGGCGAGCGCCGCAGAATGGCGGCAGCCCAGCACGTCGCTCGGCGCCAGCGCGATGCTCTCGTGCGCCTTTTCCACCGCCATGCGGTAGCGGGCCGTCTCCATGCAGGTGCGCACGGCTGCGGCACGCACCCTGAGCTGCGGGCGCAACAGCACATCGTGCCAGGCGTCGCCCTCCGCCGTCACCGGCTGCTCCATATCGAGCAGGATGCCGAGCAGCGCCTCGGGGTTGTCGTTCTCGGCGATCGCCTTGAGCAGGCGCGCATCGGTGCAGGCGGGGTCTGCCGCAAGGGCCTGCTCGCAATCGGACGCCATCCGCGCGTGGCGCTTCTGACGGGCGCGATAGTATTCATCGTCATCGAGCAGATCGTTGTCCGCGCAGTCCTTGTCAAAGCGCTCGACGGCCGTGCACACCATGAAGAACGCTTGGTTGGCAGGCGTGTCGATAAAGGCCTCGGGTGCATCCTGCACGGCGAGCTTGAGCTCGTCGAACGCTCCGTCCGACATGTCGCCCAGCGCGGCGCGGCGCGTCTCGGCCAGCCGGATGACCAGCTCCTCGCGCGCCTTCATCGCTGCTCGCGCCTCTCGGCGCGCGTCTCGAACGAGAGCTCGCGCAGGTCTTGGGGCGTGGCGAGCGAGCGCGCCTCATCCTCGACCCACGCGCCGAAGGGATAGCGCCCATCCATTAGCAGCACGGTGCCCTCCGATATGGCCAGGATCAGCTCGTCCTCGCTGCCAGGCGCCACGGCCAGGCGCGCGAACACGCCCTCGGGCAGCTCCTTCTGGTCGGCGAGGTTCACGATGGCGTGGGGGTAGTTCTCGGTGAGTTTGCGCAGGCAGGTGCGAGCTTCTTCAAAGCTGCGGCGCTTGTAGGCAAGGGCGCAGCGCGAGAGCAGCATCCAGGCGTCCTCCGCGCCGATGCCGCGCTCGAGGCTCGCGTTCTGGCGCGCGAACGCGTTGAGGCCGTGCTCGTCCTCGAGCTTGGCGTAGGCGAGCGCGCATGTGAACCGCACGTCGGCGCTGTCGGCCGGGTCCATCTCGAGCAGGCCGTGCGCGAGCTCGATGCAGGCGCGGTTGCGGCCGCAGATGAGGGCCTTCTCGGCTAGGCTGGCCATCCAGCGGTAGTAGGGCCGCATGGCCATCTCCGCGCCGAGGCGGGCGCGGTCGGGGAAGGCGTCCTTCGATGCAGCCCGCGCCTGCTCGCGGCAGGCGGCAAGCACCTCGGGGGCTCCTTCCCGCAGGAAATCGTAGCTGCTCTCGAAGCTCGGGCGCGTGCCCGCGAAGCGCATGCGCACAGCGTCGTGGCAGCCGCTGTCGAGCGCGAGCGCCTCGTCGAGCAGCTTCTGCGCGCGGGACACCAGCCCGCTCACCTGGTCGTCCGATACAAAGGGGAGCTGGTAATCAACGAGCACGGCCGCATCGGCAACCAGATGGAAGGCGCGGTCGGCGTCGGACTGGGGCAGCGTGTCGCGCATGCTCGCGAAGCGCCGGCCAAAGGTGGAGAAGGCGTGCATGGCGCTCGTGGAGTCGCGCCCGTCGAGCTCGCGCGCAAAGCGGAGGCCGAGGCGCTGGTAGTCCTCGCGCCTGGGATCGAATGCCATCTGTGCTACCTCCCCGATCTCGCGCCGTGCCGCACCGTATCCGTAGGTGACAAGTGTACTACGAGGAACGGCGCAAGGCGGCGCGCGGGCACAGGGGCCGTGGCACCAGATCGGCTTATTCCTGCGGTTCCTGGCACCAGAAGGCCTTATTCCAAAGGAACAAGGCGGTTTGGCGGCTCAAGTCGCAGGAATAAGGCGATATGGTGCCAGGAGTGAGACGCGAGAAGCTCGCGCAGATGACTATAATTGACAGCACGGGAGGAAGGTTCGTTTCTCAAGGAGGCAGGTATGGAGCTCATCCGCGCGAAAGACTACCAGGACATGAGCCGCAAGGCGGCAAACGTTATCGCCGCACAGGTCGTCCTCAAACCCACCAGCGTTCTCGGTCTTGCAACCGGCGACACGCCCATCGGCACCTATGCGCGCCTCGCCGAGCTCCAGCAGGCGGGCGATTGCAGCTTTGCGCGGGCTTCCTCATACAATCTCGATGAGTACGTGGGCCTAACCCCCGATCATCCGCAGAGCTATCACCACTTTATGCGGAAGCATTTCTTCGACCTGGTCGACATCGACCTTGCCAACACCCATGTTCCCGACGGCGCCGCGCCCGACGCGGATGCGGCCTGCGCCGACTACGAGCGCATCGTTGCCGAGGCCGGCTATCCCGACCTGCAGCTGCTCGGCATCGGACGCAACGGCCACATCGGATTCAACGAGCCCGACGATCACTTTGCCAAGACGACGCATGTGGTCGATCTCACCGAGAGCACCATCGAGGCGAACAGCCGCCTGTTCGAGAGCATCGACGAGGTTCCTCGCCAGGCGGTCTCCATGGGCATCCAGACCATCATGTTCGCGCGGCGCGTCCTGGTGCTCGCAAGCGGGCAGGGCAAGGCGCAGGCCGTGCGCGACATGATCTGCGGACCCATTACGCCGCAGGTGCCGGCATCCATTCTGCAGCTGCATCCCTGCTGCATCGTGATCGCCGACGAGGACGCGCTTTCGCTCTGCCCCGCGCAATAAGACAGCGGAAGCCGATTCCCATACACGCCGATTCGCCGGAATGGCATAATTTTCCGCTTTTCTGCCGAAAAACGGCGCCGGAAAAAACGGGGTCGCATTCATGGACCATCTGACCTGCGCAAACGGAGGGCAGGTTTTCGTCCGATGGAGAATCGAGCCCTGAAAACGGCAGAAAAGCGGAAAATTATGCCATTCCGGCGAATCGGCGTGTATGCCGAGCCCATGGAGCGGCATCGCGGCCCCGCGCTTGGATGGGAAGGACCGCCGCGTCAGGCGAGCACGGCAAAGCTTTGCGCCGGCATGGTCAGGCAGCCATCGCCGGCGGAGGCCGGGCCGATCCGATAGACCACCGCCTTGCCCGCAAGCGCTTCGTCCGTGTAGCGCTTTTCCTGGAGCGTGGGGTTCACCGCCAGAATCATCTCGCCTCTGCGATACACGAACGGCGCGCCTTCCTCGTCGTCGTTGACGACCTCGAACACGGCGTCTGCCTGCAGGTCTGTGTGCGCATGGCGCAGCGCGACGAGCCGACGGACCTCCCACAGCAGCGAACCCGCATCCGCGAGCTGGTCCTCTACGCACGGCGCATCCTCCCGCGCATCCACCGGCACATAGAGCCGGTCGGCGGGCGCCGTCGAGAAGCCCATGTTCCCAGCGCGGTTCCATTGCATGGGCGTGCGGCTGCCCGTTCTCTGATACCCGCCCTCTTTTGTGCGAACGTCGAGGTAGCGCATGCCGATTTCGTCCCCATAGTAGATGAACGGCACGCCGGGCATGGTGAGGATGAAGGCATAGGCGAGCTTGAGCTCGACGGGCGACAGCGTTCGCGCGGGGCGCGGCGTGTCGTGGTTGCAGGTGAACATGCTGATGTAGCCGCACTCCCGGCTCCGCTCGTACTTGGGCAGATAATCCTGCAGGAAGCGCCGGATGTCGCCGCCCGCCCCCGCGCGGAAGTAGCTATGGTCGCCGCCCTCCGTTTCGTAGTCGCGCAGCAGGGTATTGTAGCCGTTGTAGTGGTGATCCAGATAGAAATCCATGTGAAAGCCCGCGTCGCACAAGGCGAGGGCCGGGTTGGACCACTCGCTGACGAGCGCGGCTTCCGGGTAGCTCTCGTCCATCATGGCGCGGATGTCGCGCCAGATCGCAGACGTGGCGCTCTTGCGGTCATCGTCGTTCTTCACGAGCGAATCCGCCATGTCCACGCGAAACCCGTCGCAGCCGAGGTCCAGCCAGAACCGCATCGCATCCTTGAGGGCCTCTCTGGTTGCGAGCGCCTCGGGCGAGTCCACCGCCGACATCCAGGGCTGAGAGGGATTCAGCCAGCCGTAGTTGAGTGCAGGCTGCGAGGCGAAGAAGTTGAGCAGATACGCCCCGGCCCGCTCCGTCATCCCGGCGATGTAGGGCCGCCCCTCCATGCCCTCGAACGCCTCGCGGGTCCAGATGTACCTGCCGGAAAGCTCGTTGGGCTCCGCCCGCGCGGACTCCTTGAACCACGGGTGCTGGTCGGAGGTGTGGCCGGGCACCAGGTCGAGCAGCACACGGATGCCGCGACCATGGGCTTCCTCGAACAGCCGCACCGCATCGGCGTTGGTTCCGTAGCGCGGCGCAACCTGCTTGTAGTCGCGCACGTCGTATCCGGCGTCCATGAAGGGCGAGTCGAAGCACGGATTGATCCACAGCGCGTTGCATCCCAGCTCCGCAACATAGTCCAAGCGTTGGATGATTCCCTGCAGATCGCCTATGCCGTCGCCGTTGGAATCCTGAAAGGACTGCGGGTAGATCTCATAGAAAACCGCGTCCGCAAGCCATGCCGGCCCCATCGCACCTCCCATGCCGCGCGTCACCGCCCCTCGCCGAACGTCAAGACGGCGATGCTGTACGGCGGCATGCTGATGGTGCCGCCCTCGTATGAGATGACGCCCTCGTCGGTGTTGAGAACCGCCGCCAGCTCCAGGTCGCCGGCAACCGCCGACAGATCTCTCTCGACGGCTTCCTCGCGCAGGTTCATGACGATCAGCACATCCTCGTCGCCCGCGCCGCGCCGGATAAAGCACGCCACGCTCTCATCGCTGACGGCATCCACCGGCTCCGTTGCGCCGCGCGCGATGGCCGGGAAGGCCCTGCGCACCCGGATGACCTCGGTGAACCATCTCCACAGGGAGAGGTCGTCCGCCACCTGGTCCTCCAGCGAAGGAAACTTCATCTGCACCTCGTCCATGTTGGGAGGCCCGGCGCACATGCCCGGCGCGTCGGCGTCGTCGCTCCAATACATGGGAGCGCGCTTGTTCTCGTCTTTCCCGGAGCCCTTCATGCCGATCTCCTCGCCGTAATAGACGAAGGAGTTGCCGGGCATGAACAGGCTCAGCGCATAGGCCATCTTGGTGACGGGGCCCTCGTCGAGGGCATAGTAGCCGGCGCTCCGGCCCATATCGTGATTCGTGTAGAACGGCGCGCCCACATAGGCGGGATTGGCCTCGCCGTAGGCCTCTTCGGCACGCACCATGGCCTGCACGTAATCGGAGGCCGGGTAGCTGCCGACCATGACCGAGCGGATGATGCCCTCCGAGTCTGCAAAGGGAAAGTCGAAGAGCGAGTCGATGCCGCTCGTGTAGAGCGTCGCGATTGACGAACGGTCCGTCCACGCCTCCCCCACCACATAGCAGGCGGGATCGATGCTCTTGCCGGTTTGCGTCACAAACCTCAGAACCTCGACGTTGCCCTCGGGGTTGCCGGTCACGTAGGACGTCACGGCGTCGAGCCTGAACCCGTCCACGCCCTTATCGAGCCAGAACCGCATGATGTCCCCGATCTCGCCGCGCACCGCCTCGCTGCCCAGGTTGAGGTCGGGCATCTCCGACCAGAACCGCGCCTCGTAGTACCACGGCGTCCCCTCGAGCGGGGCAAACCCGTCCTGCGGCTCGCGCGAGAAGTTATAGTACGCGACGTACGGGCACGCCTCCGCGCTCGGCTCCTCATCGGGCGCAAGCCCGCGCAGATAGTCCGTCGCCGCGCTGAACCACGGATGCGCATCGGAGGTGTGGTTGAGCACCAGATCCATCAAAACGCGGATGCCGCGCGCATGGCACTCCTCCAGCAGGGCCTCGTAATCCTCCATCGTTCCGAAGGCGGGGTCGATTGCAAGGTAATCGTCCACGTCGTACTTGTGGTAGGTGGACGAGGGGTGCACGGGGGTCAGCCAGATCTGGTCGAAGCCCATATCGCCTATGTAGTCGAGCTTCTCCCGGATGCCGTTCAGGTCGCCGATGCCGTCGCCGTCCGAGTCGTAGAACGAGTAGACGAAGATCTGGTAGGTCGTGCGGTAATCATCGTCGCGCGCAACCGGCTCCAGATCTCTGTTGTAGTCGATCATCTGGACGGTCGCGCCGGACGGGCCGGAAGGATCCGCTTCCTCCGTCGGCTGCTGGCCAGAGCATCCTGCCACGCACAGCAGCGCGCACAGGACCGCGCCCAGCATATGCGGTAGTCGTTTCATGATGTGCTCACCTCACGCGCGAAAAAAGCATCCTGCTGAAAGCCTGCAGGGTCCGCCCTACGTGCGCGGACCCTGCAGGCCCGATAACGGCCCTCGCCTATCCCTTCACCGCACCCGACATGCCCTCCACGTAGAAGCGCTGCATGTACAGGAACAGGATGGCGATGGGTATGGAGATCAGCACCGCACCTGCGGCAAAGCAGGTGTACCACTGATAGATGTACTCCTTCTGCAACATGTTCCACAGGCCGATGGCAACCGTGAACTGGTCCGCGTTCGCGCGGCACAGCACCTTCGCAAAGATGAAGTCGACCCACGGTGCGATGAACGCCGTCATGACGGTGTAGATGACGATGGGTTTGGACAAGGGCAGCGTGATGCGCGTGAACACCTGCCACTGCGTGGCCCCGTCGATGAATGCGGCCTCGTCGATGGACTTGGGGATGGTGTCGAAGAAGCCCTTCGAGATCTGGAATGTCAGGCCGGCGCAGGCGCAGTACACGATGATGAGGCCGATCCTGATGGCCGCGCCCTCCGTCAGGCCCATGGCCTTGAGGATGAAGTACTGGGCGATCATCGTCATGAAGCCGGGGAAGAGGCCGAGGATCATAGCCAGGTTCATATAGGGCCTGCGGAACCCGAACCGCATGCGGCTGAGCGAGTATGACACCGACAGCACGAAGAACGTGCTGATCACACAGCTGAATATCGAGATGATCAGCGTGTTGGTGAACATCTTGGGAAAGTTGAGGACGTTCCGGTCGGTCAGCAGCCTGATGTAGTTGTCGAGCGTGTAGCCCTGCGGCAGGAAGGTCGTCGTGTAGGCGCCCGCCTCGGCGCGGAAGCTGGTCAGCACGATCCACACGATCGGGAGGACCCAGATCACCGCCAGCACGGCCAGCATGATGTGGATGAGGAGATTCGCTATCCTCCTGCTCGGGCTGAGCTTGTTTTTAGCCACCTGGTTATCCATCACATGAACGCCTCCTCATTCTTGTAGGAGCTGGAATTCCTGTACGTAACCAGCGTGACTATCGTCAGGATGACGAACGTCATGATGCCGATGACGGCGCCGAGGTTGTAGTACTGCTGGTCGATGGTCAGCTTGTACAACCAGGTCACCAGCAGGTCCGTCTGGCCGGCCGTGTCGCCCACCTGGGTGGGGCCGCCGCCCGAGAGCAGGTAGATGACGTTGAAGTTGTTGATGTTGCCCACGAAGCTGGTGATCAGGTAGGGCGTGGTGACGAACAGCATGTAGGGGAGGGTGATCTTGAAGAAGATCTTCACCGGCCCCGCGCCGTCCATGCGCGCCGCCTCGTAGAGCTCCCCGGGGATGTTCTGCAGGATGCCGGTCACCTGCAGCATCGTATACGGTATGCCCACCCACAGGTTGATCACGATGATCGTGATCCGAGCCAGCGTGGCGTTCGTCCAAAACGGTATGGGTTCGGTGATGAGCCCGAGGTTCTGGAGCAGCACGTTGATCGCGCCCGACGGCTGCAGCATGATGTTCATGATCATCAGGGTGACGAACTGCGGCACCGCGATGGAGAGCACGAAGCAGAATCTCCAGAACGCCTTGCCCTTGGTGTCCTTCCTGTTGATGACCATGGCAAGCGCCATGCCGAGGATGTAGTTGAGGAACGTGGCGAAGATTGCCCACACGATGGTCCACGCCAGAACCTGCCAGAACTGCCGGCCGATGTTGCCGTTCATGTTCAGCACCCGCACGAACTGGTTCACGCCGTCCCAGTCGAACAGGATCAGGTGCTCGCCTTCCTTGGAGTAGGTCGTGAACGCCATCGAGATCATGTAGATCAGCGGGACGACGTTGAAGACCAGGATACCGAGGCACGGAAGGGTCATCAGCGTGATGTGCAGGTTGCCGTCGAAGAGGTTCTTGATGTCGCGGCGCAGGTTGGGAATCTCTTCTCCCCGCTCGATCCGCTTCTGGAGACTATAAGAATGCCGCATCTGCAGAATCCACAGCACCGCGAACCCCGCGATCACGAAGCAGGTGATCACGCCGGCAAGCAGCAGCTGCTGCGAGTTGTCGCCGGCGGAATACTCGTAGATCTGCTTGGCCTCGTTCCAGACCTTGCCCTGCACCTCGGTGCCGAGGCTCGGCAGCATGCCCAGGTTATGGACACCCGTCGTGGCCATGTACAGCACGAAGGCAACCTCGAACAGAAACACCAGGAGGCCCTTCACGACCTGCCGGTGCCCGAGCATCCCCACGCCCATGAAGACGGCGGAGAGCCTGGTGAACAGGTCGCCGTCCTTCAGGGCGTTGCGTACTGTGATACGGTCTTCATTCATAGTATCCAACCTTGTTTCCTATGAAGAGTACGGCAGAGCGGCGACCGGGCCGAAGCCCGGCCGCCCGAACGTGCGAAGCAGCCCTACTGAACTGCGGAGGTGTTCATGGAGGTGTTCATTTCCTCCGTCTTCTCGGCGGCGTTGTCGTGCGTGACGGTGCCGGCCACGAGTTCCTTGCCCATGGACTCGGCCGGGGTCCAGTAGTTGCCCATGTCGGCCTGGAGCGGCTGGACAATGGAGGCGTAGGCCATGGTGTCCATCTGGGCCTGGGCCAGCGCGTCGTCGACGGAGATGCCGGTGTCGGTGGGGATGATGTTGCGCAGATCGTAGTGCGCCTGCTGCGCCTCGGTGCTGCCCAGGCTGGCCGCGAGGGCGACCGCGACCTCGGGGTGCTCCTGGTACAGGGCCGTTGCCGGGTTGACGCCGATAGCCTTGGAGCCCGCGAACGACTTCATCTGCTTGAGCTCGCCGTTGATGGTGATGGAGGGAGGCGCCGCGATGCCGAGGTTGTCGCCGTAGGCGTCGATCGCCTTCTGGTAGTCCCAGGTGCCGGAGAAGAACGCCTTGGCGTCGGCGTTGGTGCCCACGTCGCCGTTCGAGAAGTTCGGGTTGGCAACCAGATCGACGAGGTAGTCGGTAACCTGCGCGGCCTTGTCGCCGCTGAAGTCGAAGCCTGCAGCCGCGTCGCCGCCGTCGGCGCCGAAGAGCGTGCAGCCGTTGGCCACGTAGAAGGCTGCGATGTACCAGGAGTTATCGAGGGGGAAGGCCACCTTGCCCTTCTCGAGCATGGCGTCGAGGGACTTGATATCGTCATCTGAGAAGACGGACTTGTCGTAGAACATGAACCATGTGTTGCCGGTGAAGGGCACGCCGTACACGGCGCCGTCGTAGGTGACGGTGTTCACCGTGGTCTCGGAGTTGTTGGCCTTGATGGCATCGAGCGTTGCGCCGCCGAGCTCGGCGATGCCGCCGCTCTTGAGCAGGTCGGGGATCTGATCGTTCGCGAACATGTACACGTCGGCGCCGGCACCGGGGTCGGTGCCGATGTTCGTCTTGGCATCGCCCTCGGAGCACACGCCGTACGTGAACGTGATGTTCCACTCGGGATGCGCCGCCGCAAAGGCTTCGCACTGGGTCTGGAGCCATTTGCCGTTTTCGTCGGACTGGTCCTCCTGCGGACCCCACACGGTAACCGCGACGTCGACGTTCTCGTCGCCGCCGGTATCGCCGCCGGCGTCGGTTCCGGTGTCACCGCCGGTGCCGGCCCCCCCGCCGCATGCGGACAGCGCCATGGTGAACGCGCCGGACAGGCCGAGCGCGAGGATCTGGCGACGGCTGAGCATGATGTTCTTCATTTCCATCTCTCCTTCTAACACATACCTTCAGTGACCTTCATATGCCATCCGGGCGTTCGGGAGGTTCCCGGGCCCGGTTAAAACCGCAGGATCAGGCGAACTCGAGGTTCTGCTCGGTTGCGGGATCGAACACGTGCACGGCATTGGGCGCGAGCGTGAACCACACCTTCGAGCCGGCCGAGAGCTCCTCGAGATCGAGGCCCAGGGTGGGCACGATGATGATGCAATCCTTTCCGTCCACGGTGATGTGGAGGTGCACGGAGCTGCCCATCATCTCGGAGACGTCGACGGTGCCCTCGATCATGGCGCCTTCCTTCGTGTCGAGCGTGATGTGCTCGGGCCTGGCGCCTACGACGACCCTCTGCGGCTCGACGTCGTGCTCGGCGAGGTTCTTCTGCTTGTCCTTCGAGAGCTCGATCTCGGCACCGCCCACGCGCACGGCGTAGGCACCGTCCTTCTTGATGAGCTCGCCGTCGAACAGGTTCATCTGGGGCGTGCCGATGAACCCGGCCACGAAGAGGTTGGTGGGGTGGTTGAACACCTGCTGGGGCGTGCCGATCTGCTGCACGTCGCCGTCCTTCATGATGACGATCCGGTCGCCTAGGGTCATGGCCTCGGTTTGGTCGTGCGTCACGTAGATGAACGTTGCGTCGAGGCGCTGCCTGAGCTTGATGATCTCCGCCCTCATCTGATTGCGGAGCTTGGCATCGAGGTTCGACAGGGGCTCGTCCATCAGGAGCACGTGCGGGTCGCGCACGATCGCGCGGCCGATGGCGACGCGCTGGCGCTGGCCGCCCGAGAGGGCCTTGGGCTTGCGGTTGAGGAAGGGCGTGATGCCGAGGATCTCGGCGGCCTCATCGACCATCCGGCGCATGTCCTCCTTGGGAACCTTCCTCAGCTCCAGCGGGAACTCCAGGTTCTGCCTGACCGTCATGTGCGGGTACAGGGCGTAGTTCTGGAAGACCATGGCGATGTCTCGGTCTTTGGGTGCCACGTCGTTGACCAGGCGGTCGCCGATGTAGACCTCGCCTCGGGTGATGTCCTCGAGGCCGGCGATCATGCGGAGCGTCGTGGATTTGCCGCAGCCCGAGGGGCCGACGAGCACGATGAACTCCTTGTCGGCGATCTCGAGGTTGAAGTCATCCACGGCCACGACGCCCTCATCGGTGGTCTTGAGGTTGTAGGACTTCTTCTCTACGACGTCTTCGCCCTTCCTCATCCGTTTCTTCCGCTGCTTCTCCTCGTCCCGCGCGGGATAGATCTTCTGAACGTGCTTCAAACTTAAGGTTGCCATCGTGTCTCTCCTGCTTTTATCTACACGGCTGAGCTACGCTTTCGCCATTGACGAACAGGTACGGTATTTGCTCGTGCACTGCCGGACTTCCATAGCTGATCATCAGGAGCAGGTTGTCGACGCTCTTGCGGGCGAGCATCTCCGCATCCTGCCGGATGGTGGTGAGCCGGGGATTGGCGTACTCCGCATAGAGGATCCCGTCGAAGCCCACCACCGAGATGTCTTCGGGAACGCTCAGGCCCATGTCGCGAAACGCCCTGATCGCCCCGATCGCCATCACGTCGCTGAGGGCGAAGATGCCCGTCAGATCCGGCGTGCGGCGGAGCAGCCGCGCGGCGGCCTTGTAGCCGTCCTCTGCGGAAAACGCGCATCCCTCGTAGTCGGTGTCGTAGTTGAAGCCTATGCCGTTCTTTCCCAGCTCTCCCATGGCGCCGCTGATCCGCAGCGCGCTGCAGTCGTCGGGAAGGGCGCCCGAGAAGTCTCCGGGGTATCCCCCGAGGATGCCTATTCTGCGGTGCCCGTGCTCCACCAGCCTGCCCACCGCGTGGGCGGCGGCGCCTTCGTCGTCTGTGGAAAAGCTCGAGAGGTTGCTGAATCCGAGCCCGCGCGCATTGGTGGACACCAGCACGCTCGGCACGTCTATCTTGGAAAACTCCTTGCGGAAGGTGTGCACGCTGCCTCCCAGAAAGATCAGCCCCTTGGGCTTGAGGTGCTGCACGATCTGGGCGGCCATCGCCACCTCGTTCTCCGTCTCGCCGATGAACTGCACGTTGGCGCTCTCCCCGTACTCGCGCACGCGGAGCTGGATCTTCTCGAGAATCGATTGGAGGAAGGTGCTGCTGATGCCGCGGATGATGATGGAGATCTCCGACGAGACGGACTGCCTGAGCATGCGGGCGTTGGAGTTGGGCTGGTAGTCCTGCTCCCGTATGACCTCTTCGATCTTCTCCCGCGCCTTCTCGCTCACGCCTGAGCGGTTGTTGATCGCGCGGGATACCGTTCCGATGCTGTAGCCGGACATACGGGCGATGTCTCGTATCGTAGCCATCTCACCTCCTTACGACCGTCCTGTAAACGTTGCCGTAAACGTTTCCACTCGTAGGGTCGGACAAGTGCTGCGCGTTTGTCAACAGATTCTTCATAATCGGTCGGAGCCGAACCGCTGAGAGGTCGGTTTTTGCCGATGGAGGGAGGGTGCGGAGAAAAACGCCTAGTGCTCCAGCTGAACGATCTCGGCCGAGAGGACCACGCCCTTCTCGCATATGATGCGGCCCATCGTGGGGCCGATCTGGCTGCGCGGATGGGTGGGGCTGCCGGGGTTCATGACGACGGTGCCGTCGACGGTTTCGACGAAGGGCCGGTGCGTGTGGCCGCATACGCCCACGGCAACGCCCGTGGCGAGCTTGAGCCGCTCGCGGTAGTGGTTGATCTCCCACAGCAGGCCCGCACCGTAGAAGAAGACCGTCTTCTTGACTGCGGGGTCGTAATCGTAGCCCCAGTCGTTGTTGCCCAGGCAAAGGCGTACCGGCGCGATACGCTGCAGCGTGCGGTAGTCGGACGGCGAGCAGATGTCGCCGGCATGGACGATGATGTCGGCGCCGGCAAGCTCTTCAAGGAGCTCGGGCGCGAGATACCCGTGCGTGTCGGCGACGATATCGAAGCGCATGCGGATGCCCCTAGAGCCCGAGCGCCCTCTTGAGGGCGACGACGCGGCGGCGCGAAACCGAGATCTTCTTGCCGTCGATGCCGTTCACGCCCAGCTGCAGGATGCCCGACGACACAACCTCCACGTCCTCCACATGCTCGAGGTTGACGATGTAGCCCCGGTGCACGCGGAAGAAACCGTTGGGCGCGAGCTTCTGCTCGAGCTTGGCCAGCGAGATGGTGGAGAGGTAGCGGTCCTCGGCCGTGTAGATGCAGGAGTAGTCGTCCTTGGCCTCGATGTAGCGGATCTGGTCGATGGGAACGAGCACCTTGCGGCCGCTCTTGACCACGGGAATGCGCTCCACGGCCGACTTGATCTGCGTCTGAGGTCGGGTATGGGCCTGCACCTTGTCGAGCGCCTGGTTGAGCCGGTCGCTCTCTACCGGCTTCATGAGGTAGTCCACGGCGTTCACGTCGAAGGCCTCGAGCGCATATTCGCTGTAGGCGGTGACGAAGATGACGGCGGGCGGGTTCTTGAGCTTGTGCAGGGCCTCGGCGAGCTGCATGCCCGAGGTCTTGGGCATGTGGATGTCGAGGAACAGCACGTCCGCGCGGGATTCCATCATCTGCTCGACGGCGTCGCGGGCGCTGGACGCCTCGGCGATCGAGTCGATGCGCCCCGTTTCCTCGAGCAGGAACCTCAGCTCGGAGCGGGCGGGAGCCTCATCATCGACGATCATTGCACGCATTGCGAACTCCTTACTCTAGCCTGCCGGGCTCCTCGGCCTGCCCTGCGACCGAGGCGCCCTCCGACTGCTCGGCGAGCTGTGCTGCAGCCCCTCCCAGGCGGAGGGTGACGCAGGTGCCCTCGCCCGGTTTGGAGACGATGTCGACGCACGACCCCACGTCGAAGAAGCGCTGGATGCGCTCGGCGACGTTGTTCAGGGCGATGCCGATACCGTCCTCGCGTGCAATCGGCGGCGATGACGTCTGTTTGAGCAGGCGCGAGGCAACCTCTTTGTCCATGCCGAGACCGTCATCGGTGACCGATACCAGTATATCTTCTCTCTCGCGCGCGACGGCGATGTCTATCTGGAGGGGGCCCTTGTCGCGCATGGCGTGGCGCACGGAGTTCTCGACGATGGGCTGCACCAGAAACGACGGCACGAGCACGTCTCCGCAGCCCTCCTCGATGTCTTCCGTCACGATGATGCGGTCCTCTCCAAAACGTGCGCGTTCGATGCTGAGATAGCGTTTGGTTTGCTCGAGCTCGCTCGAAAGCGGGATGCGCGTCTCGGGATTGTCGAGCGTGCGCCTGAAGTATACCGAGAATTCGCGGAGTAGGTCGCGCGCCTGTGCGGGATCGGTTCGCGTGAGCGCCGCGATGGTGTTGAGCGAGTTGAACAGAAAGTGGGGGTTGATCTGCGCCTGGAGGGCCTTGACCTCGGCGCGTGCCGTAAGCTCCGCCTGGCGGTCGAGCTCGTAGACCGAGAGCTGCGTGGAGAGCAGCTCGCCGATGCCCTTGGCGATGGCGAGCTGGGTGCGATCGATCTGCACGCCCTGACGATAGTACAGCTTGATCGTGCCCACGGCGCGGTCTTGCACCAGCAGCGGCACGATGATGCCGAACGACCTGCCGGGCTGCTCGGCCCCGAGGATGAACGGGCGGTAGTTCTGGTCGCTCGAGTCCATGGCCACGAACGTCTCGACGCGCTTGCTGTCGAGAACCTCGCGCGTGGGCGCCGTGTTGGGAGAGCCGGGGGGAAAGTCGCAGGGCTTCTCGCCCGCGTACGCGAGGACCTCGTCGGTGTTGGTGATGGCCACGCCCACGGCGGATGTCTCGGGAAGGAGGAGCTGGCAGAGGACGTTGCAGCTCTCGGGGGTGAGGCCCGCGCGGATGTGCCCGAGCGTGGTGGACGCCATCATGAGCGTGCGCTCCGTGGCCTGCAGGCGCATGCTGTCGGGCACGAGCAGTAGCGTTCCGCAGAAGACGATCACCACCGCCAGGCCCGCGCCGGAGACCATGGTGGCGATTATGTTGTTGGTGGCAATGCCCAGCGAGAGCAGCAAAAGCAGCAACACAACCACCGCGACCAAGATGATGCTCACGACCAGCGAGGAGTGTTGCGAGAACCAGCGCCTCATGCGTCGCGCTCTTCCTGCCCCATCGTTTTGAACAGCGGTGTTTGCGCGAGCGCACGGGCGAGCGGAAGGCCGAGGGCGTACATCACCGCAGCCTCGCCGAGCCCCGTGGTGATAAACCCGAACAGGTACATGAGCGCATAGGAGTTGTCGAGGTTGATCGAGGTGAGGGGGATGGTGTAGAAGCCCAGCCCCTTGAGGAGGATCGGGAGGTACGCGGAGACGATCAGGGCGTTCGAGAGGACGGGGCCCGCGACGGCGAGCACGGGCCTGCTGCGGAAGCGCCAGGTGAAGAGCGCTCCCAGGACGGTGGCGAACGTGCCGAACACCACGTCGAGAAGACCGAGCGTGCCCAGACCCGCGAGGGCGATGTTGGCGATGTTCGCTATGGCGCAGCCCAGGGCGAGGCCGGGGATGGCGTCGGCGGTGAAGAGCGCGAGCACGCACACCGCTTCGGAAATGCGGAACTGGAGGGGACCCCAGGAAAGCCCGCCGAGAAGCAGCATGGTGGCAAGCGTGAGCGCGGCATAGATCGCCGCGATGATGCCGACGCGCGCGACGCGCTGGGACCGGGCGGCACGCACGTTGTAGTCGTCGGATGCGGTGGTGTCTCGCGCAGCCACGTGCACCTCTTCCTCTGGTTGCGGGAATGTGTGGTGTATATCTTACCTTACCCCGTGCAAAAGGGCGAATGACGAGGTCATGGGCGCTGTTGCCCTCTTGCGCCCGCTCCGGTGGCGGGGTCGGGCCTTCGCTGCGGCGGTTACGAGGATGCGTCGAATCCGGCGGACAGGCGCGCTATCGCGTCGTCGTTCATCGCGATCATCCTCCGGTTGTCCCAGATCGCCTGCTCGAGCGAGGAGATCTGGGCCCTGAGGGCGTCGATCTCGCGCTGGATGTCGTCATCGGCGAGGTCGACCTGCCGGACGATGTCGATGCCCGCATCATCGATGTCGCGCCTCGTCCGCCCGTCGATGGCGATGGCGACCACCAGCAGGCCCGTGGCCACCGGCATCGTGACGAGCGTCCCCAGCACGGCCGGGATCTTCTGCCACACGCTCATTCCGCCGTTCATCACGATCCAGAGGAGCCTGCCCGCCTCGGTCGCGAGGAGGGTTCTCGACCGATCTCCATACCTGCCCGCGGCCTGCGACACGGCGCGGATGAGCTCGCGGTACCAAGCGCCCCCTTCGTCGGTGACGTCGTCGGCCAGCCCGTCGCACACCAGCACGCCGTCCTCGTCGTAGGAGAAGGAGAACAGGTTCGACGGGCTGTGCGCGCCCAAACCGTCCGCGCTGGCATGGCGCGGATCGTCCGAACGGGACCTGAGGAGGACCTCCTTCCCCGTGGGGAAGAGCAGGGCGCTGACGAAGCCGTTCTCGTTGTTGATGCATCGGATGCGGGGATCCTCCGGGTGCTCGCGGTCGTCGCCGGGCCCGTCGAACGAGTAGCAGACGGAGATGCGGGGGTCCTCGCGCGTGACCGCGGCCGCCTGGGAGCCGCCCTTCGACTGGCCGCCGCCCGAGTAGTCGAAGAACTTCCCGGCGGCCTCGTTGGCGTCCATGATGCCCTTGGCCCAGTCGATGGCGTACTGCTGGCTCTCCGTGTACCCGGGGGCGAGGATGAGCCCGTCCTGGTACCATCCCTCGGGGGTGCTCGTGCCCTCGAAGACGAAGCAGCCCTCCCCGCTCGCCTCGTTCTCGAGGTAGATCATCTCGCTGCCGTCGTGGAGGTTCGTCTCGACGGAGACGATCACGAAGCCGCTGAGGCCCTCGCTCTCCGCCGCGGCGGCGAGCATGGCGCGCCACTCCTCCTCGGTGATCCATCGCCCGTCATCCGGGGGTATGCAGAGGTCTCCGTCATTCTCGAGCTGGTCCTGAATATAGGCCTGAAGATCATGGTCTTCAGGCCACTCGTCGATGTTCCCGGCGTAGGCGATGGCGCTCAGCAGGGCGTGGTCGAGCTCGGATAGTGCCATGGCCAGCCTCCCTCCTTCGGGCCGAAGCAGCAGGGCGCATGCATGGCAGGGCATGCCTGCCGTTCCGCCCCGCATATCATGTCAGCGCTCCCGAATGCGCACGGCCTCGCTGACCGTCCCGGGGCCGAATGCCCGCCGTCCGCTCCAAGAGAAGCCCGACGAGCCCGGATGGTGGGCGTTCACCATCGTCTCGCGGGCGTGCTCGAAATCTGCGGCGCCGCCGTACCCGTACAGGCAGCAGATCCCCCGCAGTCCGGTTTCGCCCAGGGCCTCCCAGAGGGCGTCGAGCAAGCTCAGCATGTCCTCCCTAGATAGGCCGCAGGCGTCCATGTCGACGAGGACGAAGACGTAGCCGGTGCCGCCGCCCTCCGTGATCGGCCGGTCGATCTGGCTGATGTGGTATACGTAGCGGTCCATAGCGGCGGCGGAAGTCCACGCCCCCTCGGGCAGCTCCGCGAGGATCGGCGCGATCGCCTCCTCGGCGATGCGCTCCCACCCCTCATGGTTGACGACGTAGTAGCAGTCCTCGTTGAACATCGGCTCCCGCTCCTGCCTGCCGTTCCTCATGCCGCTGTCGTACGCGAGGCGGACCTCCTCGCCCGCGTGGGGCCCGCTCTCGATGCGCAGGTACACGTCGTCGTAGCAGGTCATCCACTTGGGCCCGCCCGTGGCCGAGACGGCCGAGAACTCGAGACCGTAGCGGTCGGCGAGGTAGTCGATGCAGGCCTCGGCGTTGCGGACCTTCCAGCGGGCCAGGTCCGAGGGCCAGACGCCCCGCTCCATCGACGCCACGATGTCGTCGGGGGCGCCCATCTGCCGCGCGACCTCGACGTCGCGCTCGGTGACCTCGCGATCCTTCATGGAGCATCCCTCCAATCCCAGGGCCAGCGCGAGCGCGAATGCCGCAGCTACCACAAAGGCTGCCGCACATCCTGCCGATCCTCTCCCGCGTTCGAGCACCATGGCTAGCCCTTCTTTCCCGAACTGAACCACCGAGACGCGAACGGCCTATAAGGCCGATACACCTCATCGACGGCCTGCCAGGAGAACTCCGGTAACGAGGACGTGTCGGAAAGGACGCGGAGGTAGAACCTTCCGCGCAACGGCGTCGCTTGCAGCGCAGCGTAGAACTCGTCGAACAGTTCGCCTGCTTCGCTTTCCGATAGTCCGCAACGATCAAGGGCGATCACCACGCCGACCTCGCCGTTCCCGCCCCCCTGGGAAACGGGGTCGGAAGTCATCGATTCCGGGTAGAGCTGCCTCGACATGCTGGTGAAGGTGACGAGCGATCCTTCCGGCAACTCTGCGAGCACCGGCGCGATGGCCTCTGCCGCAAGGCGCTCCCACTCCTCGTGGTTGACGACGTAGTAGCAGTCCTCATCGAACCTCGGCTCCATCTCCTGCCTGCCGTCCCTCATGCCGTCGTCGTATTTGAGATGCACCTCCTCGCCCGCGAAGGGCCCGCTCTCGATGCGCAGGACCACGTCGTCGGCGTGCATCAACCACTTTGGCTCGCCCGTGGCCGAGACCGCCGAGAACTCGAACCCGTAGCGCTCGGCGAGGTAGTCGATGCACGCCTCGGCGTGCCGCACCTGCTTGCGCTCCAGGTCCGAGGGCCAGGCCCCGCTGTCCATCGACGCCATGGCATCATCTGAGAAGCCCAGCTGCCGCGCGACCTCGAGATCGCGCTCGGTGACCGCGTTCTCTCCTGCGGAGCATCCTCCCAGACTCAGAACCAGCGCGACCGCGAGCCCCGCAGCCGCCACAAGGGCCGCCGCGCCCCGTGCATGCCGTTTCATTCCGCGCGCCATATCAGTTCTCCCCCACTTTTGAGACCGCAGACGCCGAGGCGTCGTCTGCGATTTTGAACTCGGATGAGGCGAGGGCGAGCCACTCCGCGCCGTCCCTCATCTCATCCTCAAGGGCAGCAGCGAACGCGGACACGGCATCGGAAAGCTCCTCGAGCCCGTCTGCGCCTCCTCCTCGGCTCACCTGGAGGCCTGCGTGCTGCGCCCTGATCCGCGCCACCGTTTGCTGCAGGGAGCGGAGCGTCTGCGCCGCGCTTGCGATATCCGGAAACGTGAAGACGATCTCATCCATGGCGGCTCCTTCAGAGGATCGCTCGGTCGATCGAGGCGATGGTGTCGAGATGCCCGCCGGTCTTGGCGGAGAGCCCGTCGACGGCAGCCGCAAGGGCGTCCGCCGCGCATCCGACCTTGGTGCAGCGGGCGTCTATAACCGCTGTAGACGCTGCGCTGCCGTACCCATGCGCCTTGATGCCCTGGAGGCATGCGACGTAGGACCTCGCCGCGAGCACGAGCTCCTCGGCGGCATCGGAGATCCGGCCGGCCTCAGCGCTGTGCTCGCGCTCTGAAATGACCAGGTCCATATATGCTCCTGCCCGCATAGGATATCTATCCTAGATGCATTATAACGTATGGCTCCTCGTTGCCTAGAGGCCCGTTCCGCGAGGTGCTCGCGTGTTTCTTGCCCGCACGCGGAAGGGGAGGTGGCCCATGTGCCTCTCGCCCGCACGCGGAAGGGGTGGCATCACATCGCCTTATTCCTGCGACTTGAGCCGCTAAACGGGCCTATTCCTTAGGAATAAGGTCATCTGGTGCCAGGCCCGTCTGGTGCCAGGGCCGTCTGGCGCCGCGGCGGACAGGCGCGGCTAGGCGCGCGCTTGGACGAAGGCGACGAAGTCGCGCAGGTCCTGCTCGGTATCGAAGCGCCCCATGTAGAACGAATTGCCCAAGTCGTCGGAAAGCGCGTCCGCCATGCGTCCGCTCATGCGGATCGCGGCACCGAAGCGCTTGCGCACCTCGGCATCGGTGTGCGCGTAGGTGTAGATGTCGCGCCGCGACGCATACACGCAAAAGCCGTGGTCGTCGCTCTCGGGCAGCCTGCGCTCGTCGAAGCACACCATCTCGGCCCAGATCTGGTAGACGTCGGTCGAATGCGCGAAGTTCATGATGTCGGGCGTGAACCCGCCGGGCGGGCGCACGTTGACCTCCAGTCCCACGTAGTCCCCCACCTCGCCCAAACCGGGCTTGGCCTCGGAGAGCCTGAAGAACTCCATGTGCACGAAACGGCTCGCCAGCCCGAACGACTTCGCCGCAGCGCGACCGAGCTTCTGGAGCTTGGGATCGACCGACGGGCGGGAGAAGTAGCTCACGTCGAGCTGCAGGCGCACGACCTCCTCCATCGAGGGCGGAAACTCCTCCTGGTTCTCGAACAGCGGGTTGCCCCTGCTATCGAGAATGGCGTCGTAGCTGCAGATGTCGCCCGCCACGAACTCCTCGAGCACGTAGGGCACGTCTCTGCGAGCGGAGAGGAACGCATTGAGCGCGGCGGCGTCGGCCACCGCATGCGCGCCACCCGAGCCCACGCCCTTCTCGGGCTTGGCGAAGAGCGGGTAGCCCGCCTTCGTGGCGAAGGCGCGCGCGGCCTTGGCATCGGCGGCGCTCGCCACGCGCACCTGGCGGGCCGCGGGCACCTTGCCGGCAGCGTACAGCGGCTTCATGCCCGCCTTGCTCTGCCACGTTGCCATCTGCTCCGCGCCCGCGCCGGTGCGCACGTTGAAGTCGTCGCGCAGGCGCGCGTCCTGGGCCAGCCAATGCTCGTTGTTCGACTCGATCCAGTCGATCTTGCCGTGCTTATGGGAGAAGAACGCCACGGCGCGGAACACCTGGTCGTAGTCCTCGAGCGAGGGAACCCAGTAATACTCCGTCAGCACGCCTTTAAGCTGGTCGGAGATGGAATCGTAAGGCGTGTCGCCGATGCCCAGCACGTTGGCGCCGCACCGGCGCAGACGATCGCACCAGTTCCAGTAGGTCTCGGGAAACTGCGGAGAGATGAAGATGAAGTTCATGGCGCTCCCCGGTGGCCCGCGTTAATACTCGCCCGCGTCGAGCATGCCCTTGATGTCGTCGAGCACGATGGGGAGGAAGTAGCGCACCTGCTTCTTCCACCATGGCCAATCGTGGTTGACGTCGTGGCCCCAGTAGTCGAACCACGCTGCGATGCCGCGCGCGCGGAACGCCTCGTCGAGGATGCGCTGGCTGCGGATGCCGTCTTCCTCCCACGCGCCCTGGCCCACGCACAGCACGATCTGGCGCTGGCTGTAGGTCTCCACGTAAGGATGGTCGAAGGGCATGTTGGGCATGAAGGTCGCCGGGGAATTCTCGTAGAGGGTCCCGTCCATGTAGTCGCCGAAGAAATGGCGCGCATCGTAGACGCCGGAAAGCGCGATGCAGCCCTGGAAGAGGTCGGGCCGGCGGAGCGCAGCGATGACCGCATGCGTGGCGCCCATCGAGCACCCCATGGCGAGCGGGCGGATCTCATCGCTCGTGCGCTCCTGCACGAAAGGCACGAGCTCCTCGGTGACGAAGGCGAAGTAGGCCTCCTGGCGCTCGGCGCGCCACGCGGGGTCGGCATCGTAGGCGGACCAGCTGTCCTCATCGAAATTATCGACGGAGAAGATCTGGATGATCCCCTCTTCGAGATAATCGGAGAGGGTGTCGATCATACCGAAATCCTCAAAGCTGTTGCACTTGGAGCCTTGGGTCTGGAAGACGATAACGGGGTAGCCGCCGTAGCCGTAGGCGATCAGGTTCACGTCTTTCTGAAGATGGTCGCTCCACCAGGAGATGGGTTCGCGGTTCATGGGCACCTCGTTTCTCGCGCAGCCGTATCACCCACATGGTAGCGCAGGTTGCACGAAGATGGGCGCGCCACGGGGGGAACGCCGCTCACGTTACCGGCAAACGTTTTACGGATAAGGGCGCCATCCGTGCGCCATGCCCGGCTCACGGGTTGATGACCTTGCCCTTAGGCAGCGGATGGGTGAGCTCGGCCGCGCGCACGCGATAGGCCTCGCGGGCCTCCTGCTCGTATGCGAGGACGACCGGCGAGCCGGTGATCTTCTCGCAGAACCAGCGCGCGAAATCGGGGTTGGTCGGCAGCAGCGGGCCTAGGATCCACGTGGCGATAAGCCCGCCTCGGCGCATGCCCTCGTGCGGGTTGCCCGTGGCGAGGCCCCAGCCTCGGTCGAGCATACAGAAGGGCTTGTGGGCGCTGCCGTCCTCGGCCTGCATCTGCGTGAACTGGATCTTGAAGCCGAGAATCTGCTGCACCGCGCCGCCGTCGGCGGGGTCGAAGCCGCCCACGATGGAACCGAGGTAGCGCGTGGGCATGTCGAGGCGCGTGGAGAACCCCAAGATGCCGAGGCCCTGCGCCCGCCCGCCATCCGGCGTGCCGAAGGAGGTGCCGAGCAGCTCGGCGGCGCTGTGCGTGAAGAGCATGGGCGTGCCCGCGTCGGCGAGCTGGGCCAGACGCCTGGCGTGCGGAAGCAGCGCGGCGGCTGCGAGCTGCTGGTGCGCCTCGGTCATGCCGCCCATCACGACCGCCGCGACGTCCCGCGAGGCAAAGGCCGGTTCCGCGCCGAAGGGCGTCTCGATGAAGGTGGCGCCGGGCAGGCAGGCGCGCAGGTAGAGCGCGTTGCCGTTGTCGCCGGCCTGGTTGCCGAACTCGGGATAGAGCACCTCGATCACGCAGCCCGCGCCCTGCTGTGCGGGAACGGCGGGGCCGGCATCGTGCCTGCCGGCGGGCACCTCCGCCTTGAGCGCGCCCCTCTCGATGCGCTCGCGCACCAGGCTGCGCAGGCGGTCGGTCTGATCGCCGTTGAAGATGTCGTAGGCGATGAAGACGCCCTCCACACCTGTGAGCTCGAGCGTGCGCGCGGCGGCGTCCGCGTCGGCGACGAGGCTCACCCGCGCGGGATCCACGCCCGCGAGCATGAGGCGCAGCAGCAGGTCCTCGCCGCGTGCGCCCACCACCACGATCTGCTCGACCAGGGGATCGGTCAAGTACTCGAAGTCGGTCTGGTAGTACCAGCCCGTGTACTCCGACGAATAGGGGCTCGTGGCGAGGTAGTAGTCGCTCATGATGAAGGCGACGGCCTTGCGGCCCGGCTCGCGGCAGATGGTCTGGATGGCCGTGGAGGTGGCCGTGCTGTTCTCGCCCTTCGCCGCCACGTTGACCAGGCGGATGCCGCCCGCTTCCTCGACGCTGTAGCGCAGCGCCGTGATGTTGACGCCCCGCTCGAGCGATGCGGCGATGGCGGCGGCGTCGACGCCCATACGGCGCGCCACCGTCACGGTGGCGAGCAGGTTGTAGAGGTTGGTGATGGAGTAGGTTGCGATGCGGTAGCTGTGCTCGGGAGTGCCGGGCTCGCTGTTCTCGCGGACCGTGAAGGTGCCTGCCGCGCGATCGACGTCCACGACCTCGAAATCCGGCTCGGGGTTGGTGAAGCCGCAGTGCACGCAGCGGGCCTTGCCCAGATGGCGCAGGTGGCAGTAGTCGTAATCGAGCGCGGAGCCGCATTCGGGGCAGGCGGTGAGATCGCAGACGATGCCCTGCGGGCCGTCCGTGTCGTCGGGCAGCCGCCCTATCGAGAAGTACGTGCGCTTGCGCGCCTGCGGGGCGAGGCGACACGAGATGAGGTCGTCGGCGTTGAGCACGAGCTCGGTGTCGGGCGAGATGGACGACGACAGGACATCGAAGATGTACTCGGGGTTGGCGTTGCGCATGAACGAGTCGCGGTAGAGGTTGCAGACGAGCAGCAGGTCGGGCGTCACGTGAGGCAGGACGAGCCTGCTCGAAAGCTCGTCGAGCTCCATGCAGGCGGCCTGCATGCGCTGCTCGCCCGAGAGGCGCGCGTTCTTGACGAGCGAGCTCTCGATGCCGTTGATCGTGTTGCTGCCCGCCCGGTTGTTGAGCAGGTCGAAGCCATTGTCCGCAAGCAGGTCGTTGAGCAGGTTCACCGTGGTCGTCTTGCCGTTGGTGCCCGTCACGAAGACAACGTGCGCGGGCTTGTCGATGTGGGCGAGAAACGACGGGTCGATCTTCTCGGCGACGACGCCGGGAAGGTGCCCGCCCGCACGGCCGACCAGCTTGAGAAGGCCGCCCGTGACCTTTGCCGCGGCGAGGGCGAGGCGGAACCGCGCCCCGCGCGTGCCGTGCGTATGGGTTGTGCCGGCCGCGCTCATGACGCGGCAACGATGTGGAGGCCGGAGCTCGTTCCCAGGCGGTCGGCGCCCGCCTCGATCATGGCGCGCGCCTCGTCGGCATTGTGGATGCCTCCCGCTGCCTTGACCTTGCATGCGTCGCCCACGGTTTCGCGCATGAGGGCGACGTCGTGGAGCGTGGCGCCTCCCTTGGAGAAACCCGTGCTGGTCTTGACGAACGCTGCGCCTGCGGCGACGGCGTCTTTGCAGGCACGCACGATCTGGTCGTCGGTGAGCAGGCAGCACTCGAGGATCACCTTCACGGGGATGCCGGGGGCGGCCTCCACCACGGCGGCGATGTCGCGGGTCACGAAGTCGTCATCGCCCGCGATGAGGCGGCCCACGTTCAAGACCATATCGATCTCCGTGGTGCCGTCGGCCTTCGCCTGAGCCGCCTCGAACGCCTTGGCGGCGGTGGTCATGGCGCCCAAGGGGAACCCGATGCAGGTTGAGATGCCCACGCCTGAGCCGGCAAGGATCTCTGCCGCAAGCGTCGTCCAGCAGCCGTTGATGGCGACCGTGGCGAACCCGTTGTCGCGCGCCTGCGCGCAGAGCAGCTCGATGTCGGCGGATGTGGCATCCGGCTTGAGGTTGGTATGGTCGATGTACGCGTTCAGCTCCATGCTCTCTCCCTTGTCCCAGAACGATAGCGACCGGCTGACCTGCATATCAGCGCGTCTCCACCGTATGGCCCGAAGCCACCTCGAAATGATACACGACGATTCCCAGGTCTACGTCGGCGAAAAACCCACCCGTAGAGGCGGCGCGCACCGAACCGTCGCCCTGCAGCATGAATTTGAAACGCTGCTGGTTCAGGGCGGTGGGAGCGAGCAGCGCCGCATCCATGCCCCGCGCAAACCAGTCGGGCATCGCGCGCCCTCCCAGCTCGCAGCATTTCTCAAGCGGTTTGGAACGGTGCGACCGGCCCGCCTCATCTCCGTAGCCCACGGCGATCAGGCACACGAGCCTCTCGCCGGGCCCCACCTCGTAGCTCGCCTTGCGACGGTTGAACCCGCCGCCCACCCAACAGGTGTTGAGGCCGGCGTCCTGCGCCTCGAGCACGATGCGCTCGCCGTAGTATCCCGCGCGGAAGCTCAGATCGTCTGCCTTCGCGCCCACCAGGGCCAGATAGTTCTGCACGCCGCGGAACCCGCCGTAATGGGGGAGCAGCCCCGTGAAGGCTCCGGGCTCGTTCTTCACCAGCTGGATGTGCAGCCCACCATCGCGGTTCGCAGCTGCAACGGCTCCCTCCAGGCGGGCGAGCGCAGCGCCCTCGAGCGGCCTCTCGGTATAGCGGCGGACCGAGTGCCGGTTTTGCATGGCTTTCATCGCATCCATGATGCCTCCTTGTCGCCGGCCGTGCTGCCGTCCTGTTACCAACTATAGCCTACGGCTCGGTAAAGGTTTACACTGCATGGAACCGACATGCGTTCAGAAAGGTGCAACCATGCAAGACTCCCGCAACATCCATCTGTACGAGCGGCGCGGCCCCTACATCCCCCGCATCGCGGCCGTCCACGATTTGTGCGGGTACGGAAAGTGCTCGCTCGGCGTCGCCATCCCCGTCCTGTCGGCCGCCGGCTGCGACGTGTGCCCCGTTCCCACCGGGCTCTTCTCGGCGCACACGCGCTACCCCGTCTTCCACATGCACGACACCACCGAGATGCTCGTCCCCTACCTCGATGCGTGGAACGCCGAGGGCGTGGAGGTTGACGCCGTCTACTCCGGGTTCCTCGGCGCCGCCGAGCAGGTTGCCGCGATCCAGCGCCTGTACCGCGAGCATCCGCAGGCGATCCGCTTCGTCGACCCCGTGATGGGCGACGGCGGGGAGCGCTATGCCACCTATACTGAGGAACTCTGCGACGCCATGGCGGCGCTCGTCGATGGAGCCGACGTGCTCACGCCCAACCTCACCGAGGCGTCCATCCTCACGGGCATCGCGTACGAGGGCCAGGATGTGGGCGAAGAGAAGATCCGCGCATATGCGGATGCGCTGCTCGCCATGGGCGCCAAGACGGTGGTGCTCAAGGGCGTCGTCCACGGCGACGGGCTTATCCGCAACTACCTCTGCGGCGCCGACGTGGAGTTCGTCGAGATCGCGAGCGAGCTGCTGCCGTATATGTTGCACGGCACGGGCGACCTCTATGCCAGCTCGCTGCTCGCGGCCATCATGTGCGGGCGCTCGCTGTACGACGCCACGGCCTTCGCCGGGGAGTTCGTGCGCGGCTCCATGGTCATCACGCAGGACCAGCCCGACTTCGAGATGCGCGGCGTGAGCTTCGAGACCCGCCTGGGAGAGGTCGCGGCGCTGCTGGCATAATAGGGCGCGGCACGTGCAGCCGCCCCATGACGAGACGGGCGCACCCCGATGGTTTCAGCGATGATTCCGTCGGGGCGCGCTCATATTGATGCGATAAGGATGAGATGGTGGGCCGTCAGGGTCTCGAACCCTGGACCTTGGGATTAAAAGTCCCCTGCTCTGCCAACTGAGCTAACGGCCCGACCGAGACAGTATTCTACCCCATTCTCCGCATGACGGCACGCCGTTTATCCGGCAGGCAGATCGCGCGCGCCCCGCAGACGGGCGTGCTCTACTCCCACGCCCATTGGCCGTTGACGAAGACCTGCGTCTCGGTTCCGTCGGCGGCGATGCCTGCGATGTCGAGGTCGTCTGCGCCGATCATGAAGTCGACGTGCACCGAACTCTTGTTGACGCCGCGCCTCGTGAGCTCGTCGGGATCCATCTCGAGGCCGCCCTCGATGCACTCGGGAAAGCCCATGCCCAGCGCCAGATGGCAGCTCGCGTTCTCGTCGTAGAGCGTGTTGAAGAACAGCACGCCGCTCTGCCGGATGGGCGTGTTCTTGGAGATGAGGGCGCATTCGCCGAGCCGGACGGCGTTCTCGTCGCGCTCGAGGATGCTCGTGAGCACGTCTCGTCCCTGAGCTGCGTCATAGTCCGCCACCGCTCCGTTTTCGAAGCGGAGCCAGAAGTCGCGGACGATCTGGCCGCCGTGCACGAGCGGCAACGCGGAGTAGACGATGCCCTCGGCACGCAGGCGGTCGGGCGTGGTGAAGACCTCCTCGGTGGGGATGTTGGGGAAGAACGACGTGCCGCCCACCGTGCGGCCCGCGCCGCCCTCCCATACGTGGCCTGCGTTCAGGCCGATGGTGAGGTCGGTGCCGTTGGAGGACGTGTAGCGCAGCGCGTCGAAGCGGCGCTCGTTCAGGAACCGCTTGATCTTCTCGAACGAGGCGTTGTGGGTCTCCCAATCGCTCTCGGGGTCCTCGCCGTCCGCGCGTGCTGTGGCGAGAATGGCGAGCCAGAGGCGATAGACGGCCTCGGATTCGGAGAGTTCGGGGAAGACGGTAGCCGCCCAGGCTGCCGTGGGCACGCCGGCGATGCACCAGGCGTTCTTGCCGAAGTCCATGCCGTTGCGGTATGCGGTGCACTGCGTGTTGACCGCATGCGCCCAGGCGGCGGGCTTTTGGGGGTCGATGCCCTTGAGCGTGGTGGGGTCGGATCCGTCGAGGAACAGGAAGGCCGCGCCCTCCTCGGCAAGCGAGTCGAGCTGCAGGCGCTTCCAGCCGGGAACCGTCTCGAAGTGGGCGACCTCGTTGTGCTCGTAGTTGAGGCGGGACACCGCGTCGTCCTCCCACATCACGGTGACGGAGCCCGACCCGGCGGCGTACGCCTCGGCGACCACCCGTCGCACGAAGTCAGCCCGCTCGACGGGACCGCGCACGACCAGCTGCTGACCCGGCTCGATGGCCACGCCTCTCTGCACGATCAGGCTCGCATAGCGGTCGAGCTGGTCGGACAGGGCGTCGGTGGCGATGCGGCATTCCTCGTCGGTCATGGGGATGTTCATGGCAGTCCTTTCGTGCGGGGCGAGCGTGTCCCCGCCCCTCGTGCTGGCAGATACATGCTAGCGCTTCGGCGCTGGGACGGCTGCCGGCGTTTTGGGCCCCGCAGGTCGAGACGCTGGGCAAACCCGGCGGCCCGCGAGGGCTCGTACACAGGAATTCTATATCCTAGCTGTTTGATGGGTTTTAGCTGCGCGCTGTCTTCTTTCCTGCCTGTGGCGCTTGGGGTTGTCGTCGCCTGCCGTGAAGGTGCGGGTGAACGTCTCTCGCGCTTCGTGGCGGGGAACGTTTTTGTTGAGGCGGCTTTGCGGTAGCGGGCTCTGGTCGCTTCTCGGCATGCGGTCCCCTGGCCCGTTTCAGTCGATCATTCGGGACACGATGTGACAAAAAGGCGTCCTGAACAATCGAATGAGACGGACACGCCAGGCGGGGCTTGTAGGGTTGCCGGTTGAGCCCTTCTCCCTTCCTGCCCCCCACCGCGGGCTGTGTTTTTTATCCCGCGCTCGCGATATCGTGGCAAGGAGACCGCCCTTACGGAGTCTTCACGGCTGCACGTAGAGACGAACAAGGCAGCATGCAGACGGACGCCATCACGAATGAGATCAAGGAGCTGTGCCATGGGCGACGAAACACGCAGCCGCATGGACAACAGGAATGACGAACAGGTCATCATCCCTGCTCCCGCGCCCCTCTCAGAGATGGATGGGCATTACCTGGAATACATCGCAGGGCTGAAGCGCGAGATTGCCGCGCAGCGTGCCTCCATCGCGCTGCGGGCAAATGCGGGCGTCATATGCCTGCAACTACGCTGCTACGTGGTTATCGAACTAAAGGCGTGCGACTTCGAGCCAGGATTTCTCGGACAGCTGAATATGTATCGAAATGTGGTGAACGCTGTGCTGCGCCACCCTGACGACAAACCGACTATCGGCCTTTTGCTGGTGAAGGGCAGGAACGAGACGACTGTGCGGTACTCGCTCGAAGGCTACGTTAACCCCATCGGCTTTGCCGCGATACGCATCGCGCTGGGACGACAGGGTTGAGCTCTTCGTAGGACCCTCTGTTGGGGTCGGCGCTGGTTCTGCCTTAACGAGAGCGCTGGTACATGCCTGCCGTCTCGAAGGTTTCTCGTGTGAGCCGACGAATTCCGGGGCCCTGCTTCTTCATGCGCGCTGGAAGCTGTGCTAGAATATATCGCTACGCGGGCGTAGTTCATCGGTAGAACCGGAGCTTCCCAAGCTTCTGAGGTGGGTTCGACTCCCATCGCCCGCTCCATAGACTGCTCGACGCGGCCCCAGCTGGAGGCCGCGTTTTTTGTAGACATGTTCATCATGACCTGATGGCGGCTGGCCTATCGTCTGCGCTGCCTCCCGCCGTATGGAGATTATGTCGCTATCGCATCCGCCGTTTCTTGGCGGATATCTGCAGCGCTCGGTGCAGCCCCGCCCTTCTCCGCTGCCCGCGCGGACACCGCCGCAGGCTCGTGTCACACCCCCGAAAGCCTGACGGCAGTCCATGGAAAGACTCCCGACAAGCCCGTTTCGTAGCATGGCTGCACCACTCGATCCCTTGGAGGTGCACGATGCGCAAAACGGCAGCAATTCGCTCAGACCCCGCAGCTCAAGGTTTCGCTCGGCGAAGCCCGGATGGCGCAGGCTGGCCCCCGCCCCCGAAGGCACGCCTCTTCGGGGGAGACCGGCCGCGCGGAGGAGCGCCCGTCGGAGTGGGCCATGCCGGTGCACCATCTCTCGCATATCGCCTCTTCGCCCTGCTCGGCATGCTGTTGCTGCTTGCAGCAACGCTGTCCGTCCGCTCGGAAACCGCCCGTGCGGCAGTCGGCCCGCACGGCGGCAAGCTCGACTCAGGTGCCTATGAGATGAAGGGGGTCTTCTCGAGCGGGGTTCTTTTATTCGAGCATAGCGCCCCCGCATCCGTGCTGGGACAGCACCCGCATGCGTTCCTGTCGCTTCTGCTGACCAAAGTCGCCGCGACCGTGAGCGCAGAAGCGCCGCACCTCGACGCTGACCGCAGCCTCTTGGGGACGCCCCTGCTCGCACGGCCCTCTGCCCGCGATGGCGATAGCGAGGCCTCGGTGGATAAAAGCCGGTTCGTTTCGCGCGGGGCTTCTGGTCTTCTCGACCAGGCGAAACATGCGCCAACCGCCCGCATGTCCGGTACAGAAGATGATGAGAGCATGCTTGCAATGCGTGTTGCGGCTTTTGCGGGCGCATCCATCGCGGTCGGGTTCACCGTGCTGAGCCTATATGCGGACAGGCAGAAACGCATAAGAAGGCCGACGCCGCGTCGCAAGGATTGACCGCGACATGCAAAAAAGGGCGGTCGCCCGCAACGGGCGACCGCCAAGCAACTCGAAGGGAACGGGATGCCTATGAGCGGCGAATGACTTCGGTGACCATCGTCGAGACGAGCGCGATCTGCTCGGGATCCACATTCTCGGGCACGTCGTCGGACGTACGCGACAGCGCCGGAAGCCCCATCTCGTTGACGCCCATGATCGTGGCCGCACGCATGGATGAGCGCATCGCGGGCGTGGCATCGGTGGAGCCCCAGTTGAACGGAACCTCGAGAAGATCGGCGTTGAGATCCTTCGCAACGCCCTTGAGCAGGCGGCTGATACGCCGATCGACGCGGCGGGTGTTGCTGACGCCCTCCGAGGTCAGCACCGCAAGGTCGCCGGCGCCCACGCTGTCGAGGTTGATGACGAAGGCTCCGCGCAGCTGCGGACGGTGTTTGGCGATGAACGCCTTCATGCCGGCGTGGTCGAGGCTGTTCGCGCCCAGCGCCACGAACCAGATGTCGTGGCAGAGCAGTTCGTCGAGGCCGAGTGAGGCGGACGCCTCTGCCTTCTCATCGTCTGCGGGTTCCTCGTCGCCGTCACGCAGCTCTTCTGCAACAGCCGCGCCTCCCTTCCAACGGGGGTCGCTCTTGCGACGGCGGGAGAACTCCTCGTCCTGCTCTTCGAGCTCCTCCCACGAACCGATCTCGCGACCGGCGCTCTGTGCATCGTAATCGTCCTCGACGCCGAGAAAATCGGAAAGCGACTCCTCCTCCTGCTTCTTGCGGCCGAACAGGCTGAAGCCCTTGCGCTTGGGCTTGGCCGCCTCGTAGGCGGGCACCATGGGCTCGGGTTCGCCGAGGTCGACATCATAAGAGGGCGTCGGCACGTCGAGACCGTCGAACTCGTCGTCGGCCTCGTCGAGCGTCCCCAACCGCTCCTGGATACGGCGGGCGTTCTGCTCGTCTGCAAACGACAGGCGATCCGCAAGAGCCGTGCGCACCGTGCGCGGTGCAGCATCAGCGGGCGAGGCGAGAGGGTCTTCGGACGCCTCGCTGGGGTCGGGCAGGTCGAACAGTGCCGCACGCCGCGCGACGTCGGGCGCAGGAGGTTGATACTGCTGCGTCTCGTCGGGACTCGAAACCTCGCCCTCCACGGGCGCAAGAGGAGGCGCAGCGATGACCGTGGCGTCCGTGTCGGGCTCCGGCACGACAGGATCGTTCAGGCTGGAGGTTGCATCGGCAACGTCATCTTTTTCAAGCTCGGGAGCGGGCTGCTCCTCAGTCTCTTCGACATACTCGATCTCGCAGCTCTCGGGAAGAATGCCGAGGCTCCGCAGGGTCTCTTCGCCTCGGCGGACGGACGGCTCGGCGGGCTCGTCCCTCCTGCGGCTCTGGGCGAGCCGGGTGACAAGGCTCTCGGAGGCGCCGTTGGAGAAGACGGCGTCGAGAACGCCGAGCAGCGCGGCAACGGACGACGCGTTGTCGTTTGCTCCGAGAGAGCACGCGGAGAAGCGCTCCGCAAGGGCGCCGACCGCGCCGATCAAAGGCACGACGGAGGCGAGGATGCCGAGCACCCAGAACACGCGCCGAGCAGGCTCGGGCAGAAAGCCGAGGATCTGAATGAAGGCGCAAAGGCCTGCGGCAGCCACGCACCACGGAGCAGACCGACGCAGGATGGGAAGGTGCTTTGCGATGCCGGTGCTATAGAGGAAGCTCTCGCGCGGGGCGTCGTAGTGCGCCATCACGACGATGGGGCGGTTGCCCTTGGTCACCAAAGGACCGGAGGCCTCGTGCATGGCGACGACGTTCTGGCTGCGGGCGACGGGCCCGAAATGCTCGAAGACGTTGTTGCCCAGATGGTCGAGGGCGAGAAGCGCAACGCAGGCGAGCGTGATGAGCAGCCCGATGACGGCGAGCATCATTCCGCCGATGCCGGATATGATCACGCCGATGAACATGATGACGACCAGAACAGCGTGGGGAAGGCGCGCGAGCGCCGCCGTGTCGAACTCCTCGATAGCGGTCTCGAGGCCGTGCTCCTTCATGAGATCGGCGATCGTCTGTGCCGCGCTCAGCTCCTCCTGGCTGTTAGCCGGGGAGATGCCCACCTGGTCGGTTAAGTAGTCGAAATAATCGCGCGCTGAGGCCATGATGAGAACCCTCCGTCGATGTGCCGTACAGACATAATCCTTTCGATTATACCGCTTCTGGCCTTTCCTATGATCACGCACACAACTTGCGCTATCGTTGGGGATGGTTGTCGGACGTTGGGGACGGCTGTTCGGCGTTGGGATGGTTGTCGGGCATTGGGGATGGCTGTTCGGCGTGGGGCGTCTTGTTCGGCGTTGGGATGGCTTGTTTGGAAAACCTTGGGGGGTCGCATGGATCGAAGCGCGAAGGCAGAGCGCACGCACGGCGCAGCGGAACGCCCCGAATTCCGACGCGCCCATCTCGCAACGCTCTTCATGAGAGCGTCGCGCCCCCTGAGCACCCCCGAGATCGTCAGACAGGTATACAACAACCCCACCAACCTCGAGCTCGGCAAAATGGAGCTCTCCGCCGAAAGCGCCCATAAGGCGCTCAAGCGCGACATCGACGCGCTCAAGGCGACCGGCCTTATCATCGAATCCGCCGGCAAGGACGACGGCGGACACAGCCTCTGGCAGGTCAACAAGAATCTTTCGTTCACGCAGGGCATAGACCTGTCCGAGGAGGACGCCGCGTTTCTCGACATCGCCTGCCTGCCGTTGCTCAACGATCCCGGTTTTCCCGAGCGCGACGAGCTGCGGCTCGCCCTCGCCAAGATCGATCGCCTCTTCGACGCAGCCGCAACCGGCGCGCTCACGGCGACCGTGGTGCGCGACTCCCCCGCCCTCGTCGCCGTCCGCGAGGCGCTGAACACGCGCACGGCGCTCGACATCGCATACCGGTCGCGCGGCGGAGCCGCCACCGTGCGCCGCGTTGCTCCCCTCGCCTTCTTCGACCTGCGCTCGGTGCTCTACGTCGTGTGCGCCCCCGTCGACGACGGCGGGAACGTGGCCGCAGAATCCGCGCGCACCTATCGCGTCGACCGTATCGAGGATGCGAAGCGCGTCGCGCGCATCTCCTACGAGATCCCCGAAAGCTTCGACGTGAACGGCTACAAGAAGCTCCCCTTCCAGATCGGCGACGAGCGCTTCACGGCCGCGTTCCACGTTCCTGAGGATCGTGCGGAGCCGCTCGAGGCCGAGATGCAGGGGCGAGGTTCCCTGCGTCCTGCCGAGCACGGCCGAACATGGGCCGTCGAGGCTGCCGACCTCGAGGGAGCCGCCGCGTGGGCTATCGCCTACGGCATCCGCCCCCTCGATCCCCCCGAGCTTGCGCACGCCTGGCGCCGCCGCCTTGAGGAGGTGCTCCATGGCTAGATCCGGCCGCCCCTTGAGCACCGATCAAACCCGCCTGCTCGTCGCATTGGTCGGCGCGCTCGCCCATCGCGGCGACGCCGTGGTGCTCTCATCCCTCATCGCCCGCCTCGGCATCTCAGAGGACGAGGCGCGCTCCATCATCGACTCCCTCATCGACCTCGGCGCTATCAGCCCGGGCTTCGCGGTTGCCGAGCTCGACGGCGCGGAGGGCATCGCCATACCCCGTACGATGGAGAGCCACGGCAAGGTGCTGCGCCTCACGCCCAGCGAGACCTTCGCCATCGATTGCGCGCTCACGCGCCTGGGGATGTACGACGACGATCCCCTGCGCACGAAGATCCTGCACGCGCTCGCTTCCCCCGCCGTCCCGGAGAAAAGGTACGCGCGCATGGCCGCCCAGCTTGCCAACCCCGACGTGTCGCGCCGCATCATGAAGTGCTCGCAGGCGCTCTTCTACGGCACCGGGCTGCGCTTCCGCTACCGGGGCGGCAACGACGCCGCGCCGAGGATGCGCCGCGTGCAGCCGATCTCGCTTTCGGAGGATGAGGGCATGTGGTATCTCGAGGCAATCGACGCGGAGAGCGGCGGGCGGCGCAGCTTCCGCCTCGACCGCATGGACGCCATCGAAGAGGACTTCGACCCGCCCATACCCGCACGCGCGTCCGCTCCCTCGGAAGAACCCCCGCACGAGGTCGCCCTGACGTTCTTCTCAACCGATATGCTCCGACTGCTCGATTGGCCGCGCATCCAGCTGCAGGGAGATCCCGACGCGCCGCCCGTCCGCGCCACGATTCCCTACTACGGAGGCATGTGGCTCGTGCGCAGGCTCGCCGCATGCGGCTCGGCAGTGGCGATCGAAGATCCCGAGATCGCCGAGGCTGTGCGCGCCTACGCCCGCACGCAGCTCGCGTGATGCGGGCTAGCGGCGGTGCGATGTGCGCCAGGCCTCGATGTAGCGCCTGATCGAGGCGGGGTCGAGAACGCTGATGTTGCGTGACGGAAGCGAGTCGAGAAACACCCTGCCGTAGCTCTTGGAGAGCAGCCTGGTGTCGGCCATCACGAGCACGCCGGCATCCGTCGCGGTTCTGATGAGACGGCCTGCTGCCTGCTTGACCTCGAGGACCGCCTCGGGAAGGGCGTGCTTGGCCCATGCGTTCTTGTCGCGCAGGCCCCGCTCGCAGGCAAGCGGATCGGTGGGACTCGTGAAGGGCAGGCGGGGGATCACCACGCAGCGCAGGGTGTCGCCCGTGGCATCGAAGCCCTCCCAGAACGCTTTGAGCGCAAAGAGCGAGAGCTCCTTCTCGGCCTTGAACCGCTCGCGCAGCCGACGCGGAGAGGTGCCGCGCTCCTGCTGGATGAGGCCGAGCCCTTCCGCCGACAGACGGGGTGCGAGCAGCTGGTAGACGCTGCCCATCTCGCGGCGGTTGGTGAAGAGCGTGAGCACCGAGCCGCCCATCGCGACGTGCACGTCGTACAGGACGTCTGCCAGGTGTTCCACATATCCCGGAGCGCCGGGCGCGGGCAGGTCGCGGCACACGATGACCGACATGGCGCTGTTGAAGTCGAAGCTCGAATCGAGCTGACGGGATTTGTGCGAGCCCGTCTCCAGCCGATCGAGGCCCACGCCGTGCTCGAAATGCTCGAAGCTCTCCCCTATCGCCATGGTCGCCGAGGTGAACACCACGCTCTGCATCTCCGCGAGCCACTTCGTCGCAAGGTCGTCGCCCACGTCGATCTTCTCGGCCATGAGGCCCTCGAACCCGATACGGCGCTTGGAGCGGGAGAGCTGCGCGGAATACACGTATGAATCGTCCTCGCCTTGGCAGATGAGACGCAGCGCCGCGAGCATGCGCGCGAGAAACGCGGCGGCGTCGGCGAGCTTCGCCGCTTCCTGCTGGTCGTAGTCGGCGAGCATCTGGACGGCCTCGTCGAGCGTGCGCGACGCCTCGTCGAGACGCTCCACGCTCGCCTCCCCCGCCTCGAGGATGGCGGCCCACTCGGGGGTTTGCCGCACGGCGTCGCCCACCCACAGCGTCACGGTGTCATAGTCGCCCTGGCTGCGTGCGACGTTCACCAGCTCGTGGAGGGCGATGAAGAAGTCGCCCATCGTAACGGACGCGCGCGAGACGGCGGCTGCGGACTGAGCGAGCAGGCGCAGAACCGGGTTCGCCGCCTCGAGCCTGTTGACATGCGCCATCGCCGCATGAATGGCTCCGGTTGAGAGCCCCCCGAGCAGCTCGAACGCCGCGCGCGAGTCCTGGCCGGATACCTCGTGCGCCCACTGGTGGCGTGCTTCCGCCTCGAACCCGTGCGCCTCGTCCACCACCCAGTGGCGGATGGGCGGCAGGATGCGTCCGTCCGCCTCCACGTTGCGGAGCAGCAGCGAATGGTTGGTCACCACCACGTCGCCCGAGGCGGCGCGGCGGCGCGCTCCGTGCACGAAGCAGGAGTTGGGGTAGAAGGGGCAGCGCGTTTTCTGACACTCGTGCGGCGTGCAGGTGAGCAGCGCACGGGGCACGTAGCGCCAGCGAATGCCCAGGGCGTCGAGGTCTCCCTCGGGCGACTGGCATGCATAGGCCAGCGTGACCGCGATCGCATTGAGCATGTCGGCGGCGATGGCGTCGCTGCTGCGCCCGTCGTTGGGCACGAGCGCCACGGGCAGGTCCTCCGAGCAGGCGCGCTCCACGCGGGCGAGACAGGGATAATGGTCGTAGCCCTTGAGGCTGAAGAACGACACGCCGCCGGGGAGCACGCGGGAGAGCGCTGGCAGCTCGCTCGATACGAGCTGGTCGGTGAGGGCGTTGGTCTTGGTGGCGACGCCCACGGTCACGTTGTTGCGCTTGGCATAGAGCACCTCGGGCAGCAGGTAGGCGATGGACTTCCCCACGCCCGTGCCCGCCTCGAGCGAGCGGTGCGTGGAGGTGGCGATGGCATCGCGCACCTCGCGGGCCATCGCGAGCTGCTCGGGCCTGCGCTCATAGGCGTCGTACATCTTCCCCACGTCGCCGCTGGGAAGGAACGCCTCCTCGATCTCCGCGCTGGTGGGAAGGTCGGGGCGGCCGTCCAGCTCCGCGGCATCGCTGCGCGGCGCGAGATCGAGCGTCTCGATGAGCTGCTGGCGACATGCCTTGAGCGAGAAATCCGCAGGGTTCGCAACGCCCGAGAGCGCCGCGAAGATGGGCCGGTACGCCCAGGGAACCTCATCGTGGAGCGATGCGAGCTTGGCGAGAAACGCCTGCGGGAAATCGGACAGCGCCATGAGCAGGATGCGCCAGATGCCCGCGAGGGCGTCAACGTCGTCGCCTGCACGATGCGTCACCGAGTCGCAGCCGAACAGGGAGGCGAGATCGACGAGGCGGTGCGTCTTGAGACGCGGCAGGGCGATGCGCGACAGGGCGAGCGAGTCGATCCAGATGTCCGAGACATCGGCTCCACCGGGAACGCTCTCGATGAACGTGCGGTCGAACGTGGCGTTGTGCGCAACCACGGGAAGGCCGCCGGTGAAGGCGGCGAGCCCTGCCACGGCTTCCTCGGGCGTGGGCGCAGAAGCCACATCGAGATCGCCGATGCCGGTCAGCGCCTTGATCTCTGCGGGGATGGGGCGTCCGGGATTGACGAACGTCTCGAATCGGTCGGCAACCTCGCCATGCGAGAGCCGCGCCGCGCATATCTCGATGAGCTCGCAGTCCTTGTACGAGAGGCCCGTGGTCTCGGTGTCGAGCACCACCACGTCCTCGTCGAGCGCGCCGAACGTTGCCATGCCGGCGCGTTCGCGCAGTGTGGCATACGCTTCACGAATGGCGGGAGGCGTTCCGGGAAGCAGCAGCTCGTCGAGCGAGCGGGGCTGTGCCAGCTCCGGTGTCGAGGTCGCCATGAAGCCTAGCCCTCGAGAGCGAGCTCGATGAACCGGCTGCAGAGTTCGGGAAACTCGATGCCGGCGTGACGCGCGGAATCGGGGAGCAGGCTCGTCTCGGTCATGCCCGGAATGGTGTTGGTCTCGAGGATGACGGGCTCCCCTTCCGCCGTGACGATGAAGTCGCTGCGCGAGCACCCCCGGCATCCGAGCGCCTTATGGGCGGCGATGGCACGCTGCCGCGCGCGGTCGGCGACCTCGGGATCGAGGCGCGCGGGGATGATGTGGTGCAGCGATGACGGCTCGTATTTTACCTTGAGGTCGTAGAAGTCCGCCCCGGTATCGACCTCCACGATGGGCAGCGCCTGGGGATCGTCGTTGCCGAGAACGGGCACGGTGATCTCCATACCCGCAACGCACTCCTCGAGAAGCACCGCCCCTTCGGTCCGGGCGGCAAGCTCGATGGCTCCAAAGAGCTGCGCCGCATCGGTGACGCGGGTGATGCCGTAGCTCGATCCGTTGGCCGCAGGCTTCACGAACAGCGGAAGCCCCAGCTCGCGCACGGCCCGCTCGCATCCCTCGGCGTCGAGGCGCTCGCCCGGCGCGAGCGTGATGCCCCTCGGGCAGGGAATGCCGGCGGCGCGATACACGAGCTTGGCGAGGTCCTTCTCGGTACCCACGGCGGAGCCCAGCACGCCCGAGAAGGTGTACGGGATGTGGAGGATCTCGAGGAAGCCCTGAATGCGACCGTCTTCCCCGTACAGGCCGTGCATGGCGATGAAGGCCACGTCGTAGCCCCCTTTTGAGATCTGGTTGACAAAGGCTTCGTCGGCGATGTCGAGCAGCTGCACGCGCTCGAACCCCGCGTCGAGGAGCGCCTTCGCGCAGGCGCGGCCCGAATCGAGCGAGATGTCGCGCTCATCCGACCAGCCGCCCGCAAGAACGGCCACGCTGAGTTTATGCAGCTCGTCTCTCATCATGTTCTCCCCTTAGCGTTCCTGCGCCTGTTACACTGGATGCACTGAAGTGCCGGTGGGTCTTAGGATAACGCACCCATGGGTTACAGGACCAACGAGGACGAGAAAACGCCATGGCAGAAGAGAACTTACACGACTCCCCCTCCCCCGCCCCGCTCGATCTCCGCGCGTGCACCCACCCCGAGCTCGTCGCCCTCATGGAAGAGCTCGGACAGCCCGCGTTTCGAGCCAAGCAGATCGAGGACTGGGTGTGGAGCAAGGGCGCAACCTCGCTCGATGAGATGACCAATCTCCCCCTGGCCCTGCGCACGGAACTCGCCGCGCGCACCGCACCGCTCGGCGTCGAGGAGCTGGCGCGCCAGGTCTCCAGCGACGGCAGCCGCAAGTACCTGCTCCGTTTGAGCGACGGCGTGTCGGTCGAATGCGTGGGCATGCCCACGGGACGCAAGCTGTCCGTGTGCGTCTCCACGCAGGCAGGATGCGCCATGAACTGCCTGTTTTGCGCGACGGGACGGAGCGGCCTCACGCGCTCCCTCAGCGCGGGAGAGATCTACGAGCAGGTCGTGCATGTGAAGAGCGACTTCAACAGCCGCGTGACGAGCGTGGTCTTCATGGGACAGGGCGAGCCCTTCGCAAACTACGACGAGACGCTCAAGGCCCTGCGCATGCTCAACGACCCCCGCGCCCTCAACATCGGGGCGCGCCACCTCACGGTCTCCACCTGCGGACTCATCCCTCAGATCCTGCGATTCGCCAACGAGCCCGAACAGTTCACACTCGCCGTCTCCCTGCATTCCACCGTGCAGAAGACGCGCAACGTGCTCATGCCGGGCGTGAAGCGGTACTCCCTGGTCCACCTCTACGCCGCGCTCGGCGAATACGTCGATAAGACCGGCCGGCGCCCCACCTATGAGTTCGCCCTGATCGGCGGGGTCAACGATACCGACGAGGAGATCGCCTCGCTCTGCGACTTCTGCCGAGGGACGCTGTGCCACGTCAACATCATCCAGCTCAACGAGGTGCCGGGGTCGCCGCTCAAACCATCTTCCCCGGAGCGTGCACAGCAGTTCGTCGATCGCCTCTCTCGCGTGGGCGTCGAAGCGACCATACGAAACTCGCGCGGCGCCGATATCGATGCCGCATGCGGACAGCTCAAGCAGCGCATCGGATAGCAGGCGTTTCGATCCGCACATGATGTGGGCCGACCGTCATTGCGAGCGGTCGTGAACAGCGCTTATCCATTGAATAGAACATATGTTCTATTCATGTCAATAGCCAAACCTCTCCCACTGACTGAGCGTCGAGGCGCGGTTCGGCAGAATGGGCTCGGCAACGGTGATTCCGTGGACGTCGATCATAAGCCCTTCAATTTGCATGTATGCGTCCTTCACGCTCGTGAGCGCCCGCTTCACGTTCTCGCGCGCTTCCTTGGTCAGACCGAAGCGATACAGCAGAGCACCGGCGCTTGCGACTAGCATGAGGCCGATCACCCTGTTTCTCAACCTCTTCATCTATGCCTGCTTCCCGCTGATGCGCTCTACAAGCCGAGCGAGGTCCTCTTCGGATCCGAACTCGATCTCGATCTTGTTCTTCCCGCGAACCTTTTTCACCTTCACGTTTGTCTCAAGCGCAAGTTTAAGCTCTCGTGCAGCGCGTTTATATGCCTTCGGCTGGGGTTCTCTCCGAGGTTGCACGGTATTATTGCCAGAAAAGAGCGGAGCAAGAGATTCTGTCTGCCGAACCGACAGATTCTCATCCACCACCTTCTTTGCCAAACGAAGCCTACCGTCCTCCCCTGCCACGGCCAAGATCGCACGTGCATGACCTGCCGTGAGCTTGCCCTCGCTCATGAGCTGCTGGACCTCATGCGGGAGATCGAGCAGTCTGAGCGCGTTGGCAATCGCCGGCCGTGACTTGGAAACGGCTTTTGCAAGTGCCTCCTGGGTGAGTCCGTTCTGCTCGATCAGTTTTTTGAAGCCCTGTGCCTCTTCAATGGGGTTCAGATCGCTTCTCTGAAGATTCTCGATAAGTGCGAGCTTGAAGACGTCCTCGTCGCTTACGTCGCGTACAAGCGCAGGAATTTCTTTCAGCCCTGCAATCTTTGCCGCTTGGTAGCGCCGTTCCCCTGCAACGATCTCATATGTCGATCCGGCCTTTCGGACGATGATAGGCTGAAGAACACCATTCTGTTTGATCGAATCTGCCAGCTCGCTCAGAGGTTCGGCCTCAAAGGACTGTCGTGGCTGGTTCTTATTTGGTTTGATCTTGCTCAGAGGAAGCGTCGCATCGCTGGTGAGTGCACCGACTTCAGCATTCGCCTCCCCCATAAGGGATTCGAGGCCTTTGCCCAATCCAGATTTCTTAGCCACGACGAATCACTTCCTTTGCCAGTTTCGAATATGCGTGCGACCCTTTGCTGATCGGTGCATATTGATTGATAGGTTGACCATAGCTTGGGGCTTCGGACAGCTTGATGTTGCGTGGAATGAGCGTTTTAAAAACCTTCGACCCAAAATAGCTCTGTACTTCTTTTGCGACCTGCTTCGAGAGCGTTGTACGGCTATCGAACATGGTCAGCACGACTCCGAAGATCTCAAGATCGCCGTTCAGGTTGATTTTGACCATCTTGGTCGTTTCAAGGAGCTTGGTGACGCCTTCCAGTGCATAGTACTCGCATTGAATCGGTATGAGAAGCGATTTTGCTGCAACAAGCGCGTTGATCGTGAGAAGGCCAAGCGATGGGGGACAATCGATCAACACGTAGTCGAAATCTTGGATAAGACTATCGAGCTTTGACTTGAGCACATGTTCCCGCTTTTCGACTGAAACCAGCTCGATTTCAGCACCGGCAAGTTGGATTGTCGATGGTATGACGAACACCCGTGGAACCGATGTTTTGCGGAGAATCGACTCAATATCTGCATCATGCAGTATCACATCGTAAATGTCGGCATCGAGGGCATCCTTCTCGATTCCGAATCCGCTCGATGTATTGCCTTGCGGATCGAAATCAACGATGAGGACCTTCTTCTTCTGGTCACCAAGTGCTGCCCCGAGGTTAATCGCCGTTGTCGATTTCCCTACGCCACCTTTTTGGTTCATTATTGCGATTATCTTCGTTTCTTTATCTGGATTCCCGCGTTTTACTTCTTTATAGTCCACCGGTCCTCCTTGTTGCTTCGTTATGCACGCCCCATATTCGTTTGCGTCACGTTCTCTATGATAGAGGATTGTTTCACGTGAAACAGTGAGCGCTCAAATCATTTTATTGAATGTGGCACGGCTACAGACCAAAAGGCCGTTTGGTGGCCATTCCACTGCGCCGAGGCAGTTTGATCGAAGCGTCAGCAGTCTTTTGAATGAGCATGATTTCACGATGGCCACGATTTTCAGGCAAATTCACTGTTTCACGTGAAACAATCTGCATCCCGCATAGCTCAGCAGCCTTTTCAGCTGCATGCAGTTCATTGCCTGCTATGTGAGCCTTCATTGCACAAAGCATCCCGTCATGTTTGAGCAGGGGAGTGGCAAGCTCGATGAGAACATTCAATTGAGCAACTGCACGCGCGACTACAACATCAAATGAAGAGGGCGCCTCACGAGCCAACTCCTCAGAACGCACACAACGTGCCGTGCAGGACTCCTGTATACCTAACTGCACAATGAAGCCCTGCACAGCCTCGATCTTCTTGCAAATCGAATCGATCAACGTGAGGTGAGCATCAAGAGCAATGGCCAAGGGGATGCCGGGAAACCCGCCGCCGGTTCCGAGATCAAGAATCTGGAGCTCTTTGCCAACAGATGTAAGGATAGGAACAGCAAGAAGAGAATCTACAATGTGGAGATAGATGCCATTTTCCATTGAGTCGATTCGAGTCAGATTCAATTCCTTGTTCTTCTCGATAACCGAGGAGAGATGAAGCAGGAGCAGATCGATCTGGTCTGGCTCGCAGACAACAGGAATCTCTTTCAAAGCCTGCTCAAGCGCTTCTCTAGATTGAATCATATTCAACTCCTGACATAAAATCATTAGACAAGAAGTATTGTCACATAACAGAAGGGGAGAGTGGACGGTATCCAGCTCTCCCCATAATCCCTTGCAGCTGCGTGATTAAAGCGGTTCGTTAAGGGCAGTGATGATGACGCGGCGGTTGGGATCTTCACCCTCGGAGTGCGTGGTCACGGTGTCGTCACCGACGAGGGCAAGGTGGACGATCCTGCGCTCGTAGGCATTCATGGGAGCCAACGCAACGCGACCCTGCTTGCGTGCACGCTCAGCGGACGACAGCGCGATGGTGCGCAACCGTTTCTTGCGACGCATCTTGTAGCTTTCGATATCCACCACGATGGGGTAGAAGAAGTGAAGGCGCGAGCTCATGAGAGACGATACAACCATCTGAAGGGCGTCGAGCGTGCGGCCGTGGCGTCCGATCAGCACGGCAAGGTTTCCGCCGTTGACATCGAGAATCAGCTCGCCGTCGTCCCCATCGTACTCATCGATCGAAGAAGAGAACTCGCCAAAATAGGCAAGTATTTGCTTAATGCACGCCACTGCAGCGTCTGCAATCTTGTCCATCTCCTCGTCGGTGAGTTCTTCGCCGGCCTCGTAGCGCTCCCTGATGGAGGCGAACTCATCATCAGCAGAAGCACCGCCGATGTAGTCCTCGGCTGAAAACTCCTCATCCTCGATTACGAAGGTTTCGTCTTCCATGACGATCTCCTCTTGTTCCAAAGGGCGCAGGGCGCGCGCTCCCTTCTTAGTCGATCACGCGGCTACGCCTTCTTGTGCGGGCGCTTCTTCCTTTCTCGGCGGACTACATCAACTTCCACCGGAGCGTTCTCCATCTTGGCCTCGGCTTCCTCGCGTGCCTGCTTCATAACGCGCGACACGATGAAGCGTTGCTGGATGACCTGCCAAAGCGAAGAGGTGTTGTAGTACAGAAGCACGGCGGCGGGAACGGACCAGCCGAACCACATCATCATGAACGCCATGACAACGCCCATGATAAGCGACTGATTGCGCGAGCCTCCGGCCTGGGCTTGGTTGTTGAAGACAATGGGAACCAGCGTGAGCACGCCGAAGAGCACATCGAACAGGATATAGGGGACGGCGCCCGCAAGGCCTGCCGAGGCCACCATGCTGGCACCCGAGCTGCTGAGGGAGGGGAGGATGTTGAGGAAGCTCGCATCCGCAGGCACCTGCCGCGCAACCGTGAAGAGCGCGAAGAAGATGGGCATCTGAAGCAAAAGGGGCAAGCAGCCTGAAAGGGGGTTGAACCCTATCTCCGAATAGATCTTGCGCGTCTCCATTGCCAAACGTTCAGGATCATCGGCATACTTTTCCTGGAGTTCGGCGATCTTGGGTTGCATGAGCTGAGAGCGCGCCATGGATGCCGAGCTCCTTACCATGAGTGGCGTGAGCAGCAGGCGAATGATGAAGGTCAGCACGATGATCGCGAGACCCCAATCGCCGACATATCCCTGCAACGTGGCAAGGACGGTCGTCAAAAAACTAACAATCCAATCCCACATACGTCCTCCTGTATTCCGTACACCCTACGGAACCGGATCATATCCGCCTTCACGGAAGGGATGACAGCGCAGAATGCGCCTGCATGCCATGAGACCCCCACGAAGACCCCCATACTTGCGAACGGCTTGGAGCGCATACTCCGAGCAGGTGGGAGTGTAGATGCATCGTGCCGGAAAGAGGGGAGATATAAACCGCTGGTACAAGCGTATACACGCCATCATGGCACGCGCCATGACCCCCGGTTTGCCCTCATCGGCGCCCATCGACGACACCCGCCTTTGCCAACAGCTTCGATAACGCCTGACTCACCTCAGCTACGCGCGCGGGCGCGGTTTGATCGGTGGCAAACAGAATCACGCTGTATCCGTCAAAGGGAAGCCCGCACGCACGTGCCGCTTCCCTCAGCACACGCTTGCCGCGGTTGCGAACAGGTGCGATTCCCAGCCGTTTCGGCGCGACGAAGGCAACTTGACCGCAGCCGCCCTCGTCGTGGTTCATCACACGGATTCGCAGGAGAGGATGAGATAATCTCCTCCCAGCTTTGAAGACCTTCTCAAATTCACGCTTGGATTTGATGGTCTTCACGTGAGCCTTCTTAGACGGTGAGGCGCTTGCGGCCCTTGGCACGACGGCGCGAGAGAACGGCGCGGCCGCCCTTGGTTGCCATGCGGGCTCTAAAGCCGTGGGTTTTAGCGCGCTTGCGCTTATTCGGCTGATACGTACGCTTCATTGCTATACCTCCCGGACGGGTGCACCATCACTCATATACACAAGCTTAAGAATTCTAAAGGTCAAGCACCTAATCTGTCAATGATGCTCCACGAAAAACCTGTACATGCACCAGAGAAAATCTACCAGCCGGAGAAATGAAATGTTTCATCCGCCATGAAAGATGGTGCAACGTGGTACTATGCTTAATCCCTAGATACCATGAATACGAGCATTTCAACAAGCTTTCTTCCACTGTTGAAAACTTTCTTTCATTTCTTTCATTTCTCTGAAAGTTTTCAACATCGGAAGAAAAGTCGATGAAAACGTCGAAAGGAGGAACGGTGGCCCGCGATTTTTTCCCGTTCGTGGAGAATGGAACGGCACACGACGCTGCATCCTCCTTGGAAGATATGGTGGTCTATCCTGCCCGCATCGCCGTATACGACGATGCGGCGGCAGCGCCACGCGTGGTGATCGTGGATTCCCAAGATGTGCGCTCCTACCTCGAGGACATAACGAAAACGGTTACCGACCTCTCCCACGGCCAGGGAGGTGCGATCCCCTTCATGGTCATCCGGGAGATTGTAGAAAACTACATTCACGCCTATTTTATGTCGCCCACCATCTCGATCCTCGACGGGGGAAACACGATCCGCTTTACCGACCAGGGCCCCGGCATCCCCTGCAAAGACCGCGCCCTCGAGTATGGCACGACCTCGGCAACCGAGGAGATGAAGCACTACATCCGCGGCGTGGGGTCGGGATTGCCCTACGCCCAGCAATACATGGTCGATAAGGGAGGATCGCTTTCCATCGAGGACAATATCGATCAGGGCACCGTCGTGACCATCTCCACGCGAACACACGTAGAAGAGCAGGTAAAAGCCCATAGCAAGCCGTCCGCGAACCTCGATGGCCTAACCGAGCGCAAGCAGCTCATACTCACATACATCGAAGACCATGGACAGGCGGGACCCACGGAACTGCAGGAGGCCTATGGAAAATCCCTCCCAACCTGGTCGCGCGAACTTGCAGCACTCGTGGCCGATGGCATCCTCAAAAAACGTGGGAGAAAGTACACGCGCGCCTAGGCGAAGCGCCGTTGAATGTATGTGCGCCATCCTGCCGTCTTCCCATACCATTCCCCGATACGCAAAAATTGTTCATAAGTGGTGTTGAAAACTCTGTACAATACAGTCTTGCCCCGTATGCGAGACACCGAAGAGAGATTCATATGAATAGCGTGTTGGAATCAGACGCCGAGGCGCTCTGGCAGGATAGCCTCAACTTATTGGACGAGCAGCAGATCAGCGAGCCGCTCGCCGCCATGCTCAGAAGCTGTAAACCCACCAGCCTTCAGGACGGCATCCTCACCCTTACCACGAGCATGCGGCTTGTGCATAAAAACGTGGTTAAACACATCAACACCATCGAGAACTGCCTCACGCAGGCGGCATTCGAAAACACCACCCTCGATATCGTGCTCGTGGCCGCAAACGATCCCAAACCCGTTTCCAAACAGCCTGCACCCGAAGCGGCCCCCGACGATGATCTGTGGGACAACCTTTCCCAAAAGGAACCGAAACCCCAGGAAAACCCCCTTGTCGAAACCATCACCGACAACGACTCGCGCCTCACCTTCGAGCGGTTCATCCAAGGCGACGAGAATGCCTTCGCCTACCAAGCCGCGCTCCAGGTTGCAGAGGGCGTTAACAAGCAGACCTACAATCCGCTGTTCATCTATGGAAAGAGCGGCCTCGGCAAGACGCACCTTCTGCGGGCCATACAGAACTACATTGCCCAAAACGACCCCGGGCGGCTTTGCGTGTACAAGGATGCATCGACGTTTGTCAGCGAATACATCAATGCCATGCAGAACCGCGATAAGGGCGACTTCGAAACCTTGAAAAACAACTACCACGGCATCGATGTGCTGATCATCGACGATATCCAGACGTTTTTGAACAAGACGAGCACCATCACGTTCTTCTTCGACCTCTTCAACTACCTTTCTTCCAACGGCAAGCAGATCGTGCTCGCCGCCGACCGCTCTCCCGCGCAGCTCGGCATGGGCAAAAGCGGATTCGACGAGCGCGTCACCAGCCGGCTGGGATCGGGCTTCTCCATCAGCATCCAGGTTCCGAGCTTCGAGCTCAAACTCCTGCTCGTGAAGGAATTCTATAAGCGTCAAAAGGAGGATGCTCAAACCAACCACGTGCCCTTCATGGACGGGACCATCGATGAGAGCAGCTTGAAAACCATGGCCGAGCATGCGGGAAACAACATCCGCGATATCGAGGGGTTCGTGCAGTCGTGCCTCATCATGGCGTCACGCCGCGAAAACGAGGGGGAAAAGCTTTCCCATGACGACATCCTGCGCGTCGTTGAGGAAAAATGGCCCATGAGCAAGCGGCAGGTGACCGTCACCCAGATCCAGCGCCTCGTCGAAACCTACTATGACATCTCCCATAACGACCTCATCGGCGATAAGCGCAACAAGGAACTCATGGAGCCGCGCCATATCGCGATCTGGCTCTCGCGCGAGCTTACCGATAGCACCCTGGCCGACATCGGCAAACGTTTCGGCGGAAGGAGCCATGCCACCATCAAACACAGCATCTCCTGGGTTGAGAGGCAGAAGAAGGAAGACAAGACCTTCTTCGACCAAATCTCGCGCATTCACGACACGATCATCGAGAGTGCATAGGGACGTGATAAAACACCTTGAAAAGCGCTGCAAAGGTTGTTGATAACCCCACCACCGATGTCCATAGTTTTTGATAAGGGGAGAAACGATGTTGTTCGACGTGAAAACAAGACCTTCTCCAAAGCCCTCAAAACAGGGTTTCTAGCTGGGGTTCCCTTGAGTTATAAGCTGTTTCGACAGACATTATTGCTATGATTGGTATATATAAGAAAAAGAAAAGGTAATTAGAAGGGCGCGCTATGAAATTCACCGTCAGCCAGAAGTCTCTCCTCTCGGCTCTCTCCATCGTGAGCAAGGGCATGAGCGGCAGTTCGACCATCCCTCTGCTCTCGGGAATCTACATCAAGGCGAACAACGGCACGCTCGAGTTCCAAACCAACAACCTCACCATCTCGATACGCCATAAGATCAGCGCCAACGTGGAAGAGTCGGGCGAGATCGTGGTGTCGGGCAAGCTTCTCCAAGGCATCGTCAAAAATCTTCCCGACGCGGCGGTATCGTTCGAGGGAGGGGAGCGTACCATCACCATCACGTGCCTCTCATCGCTTTTCAGGCTCAACACCCTCGATCCGCGCGATTGGTCCGAGTTTCCGGAGGTCGAGTTCTCGAGTTCGTGCGAGCTTCCGAGCGACATCCTCTCGGAGATGGTCGAGAAGGTGTATAAGGTCACCTCGAAGGAGAACTCGCGCCCGATCCTTCAGGGTGTTCTGCTCACCGCCGTGGATAACACGCTGCGTCTCGTGGCAACCGACTCGTACCGTCTGGCGATGTGCGAGGCATATACTGCGGCGGATTCGTCCCTCGACGAGTTCTCCCTCATCATCCCGGGCACCGTCTTCCACGACGTGCTCACGATGCCGTCGATCACCGAGAAGATCCTCATCGGAACCACCAACAACCAGATTGTCTTCTCGTTCGGCGATACGACCTACATCTCGCGCAAAACCGAGGGCACCTATCCCGACTACCGCCAGCTGCTGCCCAAGAGCTACGCGACGGCTGTGACCGTCGATACGGAGCAGTTCCTCGGTGCGCTGCGCCGCGTAGCCACCATCGCAACCACGATGCCCATCATGAGGATCGATATCGATGCCGCCGCGCAGAGCATGAAGCTCTCCATCAACACGCGCGACCAGGGCGAATCCGCCGAGTACGTTCCCATCAACGTGGAGGGCGACTCCATGTCGCTTTCGCTCAACCACCATTACGTGGCCGAGTGCCTCTCGTCGTCGCCCGACCGCGAGAAGATCCTCATCGAGCTTCAAAGCCCCACGCTTCCCACGGTCTTCAAATCGTCCGACAAGATCAACTACCTGTATCTTGTCATGCCCTCGATGCTCTAACGTGGGACTTGTCGTTGCAGAGCTCTCGCTCGAGAACTTCAGGAATCTCGAGCACCGTCGCCTGACGTTTTCCCCGGCCACCACGCTGCTGGTGGGGGAGAATGCCAGCGGTAAGACCAATACCGTCGAGGCTCTGCAGCTGCTCACCTCCGGGCGCTCGTTCAGGCATCCCACGCCTCAACAGCTGTTGCGCGAGGGGGCCGAGCGCGGCTTCATCAGCGCCCGTCTGGAAGGGGACGGGCGCGTGGTGGACGTGGCCTGCGAGATAGACGCCAAGCGCAAGGTCTTCAGCAAGAACACCAAGAAGTGCATGGCCAAGGACATACCGGGCACGCTTCTCTCCGTGCTGTTCAATCCCGACGATCTGTTCCTCATCAAACGCGGGGCGGCGTTCCGCCGCGATGAGATCGATGCCTTCGCGCGGCAGGCGCACCCCAACTACGACAAGATGCTCTCCACCTACCAGCGCACGATCGAGCAGCGGAACCGTTTGCTCAAAGAGGATCACGTGGATGATGGCATGCTCGACGTGTGGGATGAATCCGTGGCCCTCGGCGGCGCCACGCTCCTTCTCGCGCGGCACCGCCTGTTCGTCCGCCTGAAGGATCGTATCATCGACGTATATTCCGAGCTCGCGCCCGGAGAACAGCTGGATGCCGTGTACCACGCAACGCTCGGTAACGATGTCCTGTACCTATCGCGCGGAGAGGTGCGCGATAGGTACAGGGATGCCCTCGCCGCATCGCGCGCGGATGACATACGCCGCCAGCAGACCTTGATCGGCCCGCACCGCGACGACATCGTGTTCACCATCGCGGGCCGCGAGGCGCGCGCGCTCGCGAGCCAGGGGCAGCAGCGCTCCATCGCGCTCGCGCTCAAGCTCGCAGAAGTCATACTCGCCCGCGAGCTCGTCGACGAGCAGCCCCTGCTGCTGCTCGACGACGTGATGAGCGAGCTCGATGAGAACAGGAGGCAGGCTCTGCTCTCGTTTGTCGGAAACGGCATTCAAACCGTGATAACCACCACCAACCTGGGATATTTCCCGCAGCAGACCATCGAGGCGGCCGAGGTGGTGAGGTTTTAGATGGAGGATAGAACGTCGGAGCTCAAATCCGTCCTCGACGGCATGTTCGGCACGCAGGGGAAGATGAGGATGAATGCCCATAAGCGCGCCCTTTCCCTATGGATGAAGGTGAACGGCGACGTCGAGCGACGGCATACCTGCGGTGCCTTCATCAAAAGCGTGGCGCACGCCGATCCTCTGCTCGTCATCTATCTCGACTCGCGCAGCCGCGTCGTGGATTTCAACGCCAACCGCGAGTTATATCGTCAGCGCCTCGCCTACCAGGGGTTGAGTTTGTCCCGCTTGGAGTTCAGGCTTGCGAAGGACGCGTTCTCACGCGCCTCCGCCGAAAAGGAGGCGGAGGCGCCCGAGCTTCCCGAACTTAACGAAGAAGAGCTCGCCTACGTGGCCACGTGCGTGGCCAAGCTGGCCGAACCGCTTAAAACGAGTGTCTCTAAGGCGATGATTTTCTCGATGAGACGCGAAAAGGCAAACAGCTCATAGAATCCAAAACAGGGCCTCAAACAGCCTTGTAGGGCCTCCTAGATATAAAACGAACATATGTTTGTATATTAATCTATAAGGGATGATTGTATTTTGCACGTGGAAGAGTACACTATATCTGATACGCCTAAGCGGTATGAGAGGATCAAACGTGGCTAAAAACGAGCGTACGGGCGACTACGGCAGCAAAGATATCAAAATACTCGAGGGTCTTGAGGCCGTGCGCAAGCGTCCCGGCATGTACATCGGCACAACCAGCTCGGCAGGTCTCCACCATCTCGTGTGGGAGATCGTCGACAATTCCGTCGACGAGGCCATGGCGGGCTTCTGCACCAAGATCAAGGTGACCGTGCACCCCGACAACTCCATCACGGTCGAGGATAACGGGCGCGGCATTCCCGTCGACAAGCACCCGCAGAAGCGAACTATGTCCACGCTCGAGGTCGTTCTCACCATCCTCCATGCCGGCGGCAAGTTCGACAACAACGCCTACAAGGTGTCCGGCGGCCTGCACGGCGTAGGCATCTCGGTCGTGAATGCGCTCTCCAAAAAGCTCGTCGCGCAGGTCAAGCGCGACGGCAAGATTCACGAGATGGAGTTTTCGCGCGGAAAAACCGTCAAGAAGCTCGAGGTGGTGGGCAAGTCCAAGGCATCGGGCACCATGGTGACGTTCTGGCCCGACGACCTCATCTTCGAGACCACGACCTTCAACTACGACACGCTGCACGACCGTCTGCAGGAAACGGCGTTTCTCAACCGCAATCTCAAGATCACCCTTGTCGACGAGCGGGAGCTCACGCCCCGTATCGACGAATTCTGCTATGCCGGCGGCATCATCGACTTCGTCAAATACCTCAACGAGGGCAAAGACGTCCTTGCCGGCTGTTCGAAACCCATCTACATCCAGGGCAAGTCGGCCGACGATGCGCCCGACGACCAGAGGGGAGAGGTCGAGGTCGCCGTCCAGTGGAACCAGACCTACTCCGAGACGGTCCTCTCGTTTGCCAACGACATCTACACCGACGAGGGCGGCATGCACCTTACCGGCTTCCGCGAGGCGATGACCAAGGTCATCAACGACTACGGGCGCAAGGCCAACATCATCAAGGAGAAGGACCCCAACCTCACGGGCGATGACATCCGCGAGGGTCTCACGGCGGTCATCTCCGTCAAACTCCCCGATCCGCAGTTCGAGGGCCAGACCAAGGCCAAGCTCGGCAGCTCCTACATGCGCACGCTCACCAACCGCGTGGTTACCCAGGGGCTTTCGGAGTATCTCGAAGAGCATCCCAATCAGGCGAGGGAGATTCTGAAGAAGGCGTCGCAGGCCGCCAAGGGCCGCCTCGCCGCGCAGAAGGCCCGCCAGGCAACCCGTCGCAAGGGCCTGCTCGAGAGCGCGGCGCTGCCCGGCAAGCTCGCCGACTGCTCGGTCCGCGATCCCGAGATGACCGAGCTCTTCATCGTGGAGGGCGATTCCGCAGGCGGCTCGGCCAAGAGCGCCCGCGACCGCAATATCCAGGCGGTGCTGCCCCTGCGCGGCAAGATCCTCAACGTCGAGCGCGTCCAGGAGCATAAGGCCCTCTCGTCCGACACCATCACCTCGCTCATCACCGCCATCGGCACGGGCGTGGGTCCCGAGTTCGACATCTCCAAAGCCCGCTACCACAAGATCGTCATCATGACCGACGCCGACGTCGACGGGGCGCACATCCGCATCCTGCTCCTCACGTTCTTCTACCGCTTCATGCGCCCGCTCATCGACGCGGGCTACATCTTCGTGGCCCAGCCGCCGCTCTACCAGCTGCGCCCCAAGGGTCGCAAGGGTGGAAAGTACCTCTACACCGACGAAGAGCTCGCACTCGAGGCGCAGAAGTACGAAGATTCCTCCAAATACACCGTCCAGCGCTACAAGGGCCTGGGCGAGATGGACGCCAAACAGCTCGCCGAGACCACCATGGATCCCAAGAACCGCATCCTGCTGCAGGTGGGTATCGAAGACGCCCTCGCCGCGGAGCTTGCGGTGAGCGACCTCATGGGCAACCAGGTCGAGAAGCGCAAGGAATTCATCCAAACGCACTCCAAAGACACGCGCTTCCTGGATATTTAGCAACAGCGAATGAGAAAGGCCTACTGTGGCAGACGATCGCATGGATAATGACGAGCTCGAGAACGACGAGAGCTCCAGCATCGACGACATCCTCGACGATGCGGAAGAGCTCGACGAGCTGGGCGACGAGGAATATGCCGACGAATCCGATGAGGAGGATGAGGAGGCATACGAGGGTCCGGCGGCCAAGCACCTCTCGCCCCTGATCTCCGACGAGGCGGGAACGCGCCTCGCCCTCACCGATATCCACGGAGGCGCCCTCAAGCCCATCGACATGGGGCAGGAGATGAAGACCTCGTTCCTCGAGTATTCGATGTCGGTCATCGTGGCGCGCGCCCTTCCCGACGTGCGCGACGGCCTCAAGCCCGTGCACCGGCGCATCCTCTACGCCATGGCCGAGGCGGGCATCACGCCCAACCGCCCGCACAAGAAGAGCGCGTGGACGGTCGGCGAGGTCATGGGCAAGTACCACCCGCACGGCGACGCCGCCATCTACGATTCGATGGTGCGCATGGCGCAGGATTGGTCCATGCGCCTGCCCCTCATCGACGGGCACGGCAACTTCGGCAACATCGACGGCGACGGCGCGGCGGCCATGCGCTACACCGAGAGCCGCCTTGCCCGTTCCGCCATGGAGCTGCTGGCCGACCTCAACAAGGAGACGGTCGATCTCCAACCCAACTACGAGGAATCGCTCACCGAGCCCACCGTGCTTCCAGCGCGTTTCCCCAACCTGCTCGTCAACGGCAGCTCGGGCATCGCCGTGGGCATGGCCACCAACATCCCGCCGCACAATCTGGGCGAGGTCACCGACGCCGTCTGCATGATGATCGACAACCCCGAGGCCACCACCGACGACCTCATGCAGGTCCTTCCCGGCCCCGACTTTCCCACGGGCGGCATCATCATGGGCACCGACGGCATCCGCGAGGCTTACGAGACGGGCCGAGGGTCCATCACCGTGCGCGCCAAGGTGCACGTGGAGCAGATCAAGAACGGCCGCGCGCGCCTCGTCGTCACCGAGATTCCCTACCAGGTCAACAAGGGTTTGCTCCAGGAGAAAATCGCCCAGGCGGTCAACGAGAAGAAGATTGAGGGCATCTCCGACATGCGCGACGAGTCCAACCTCAAGGAGGGCATCCGCATCGTCATCGACCTCAAGCAGGGTGCCGTGCCCGAGGTCGTGCTCAACAACCTGTATAAGAAAACGCAGCTGCAGGCCACGTTCGGCGTCATCGACATCGCGCTCGTGGACGGCGTTCCCAAAACGCTGTCGCTCAGGGAGATGCTGCATCACTACATCAACCACCAGGTCGATGTGGTGACCCGCCGCACGCAGTTCGACCTCGACAAGGCCCGTGCGCGCGTCCACATCCTCGAGGGCCTTCTCATCGCCGTCGATAACATCGATGAGATCGTCCACATCATCCGCTCTTCGCACGACGACGCCGAGGCCAAGAAGCGCATGTTCGACGCCTTCGGCCTCGATGAGATCCAAGCCGAGGCCATCCTCCAGATGCGCCTGCGCCGCCTCACCGGCCTCGCCCGTCAGGAGCTCGTGGACGAGATCGCCGATCTCTACGAGCGCATCGCCTACTACGAGGATCTGCTCGCGCACGAGGAGAAGATCCTCATGGTCATCAAGGACGAGCTGCGCGTCATCTCCGACAAGTACGCCGACAAGCGCCGCACCGTCATCAACAAGCAGGAGGCCCAAGATCTCGATGTCGAGGATCTCATCGCCGAGGAAGACATGGTGGTCACGGTCACCCACACGGGCTACATCAAGCGCCTGCCGGTTGCCACCTACCGCCAGCAAAAGCGCGGCGGCAAAGGCATCTCGGGCCTCGGCCTTAAAGACAACGACTTCGTGGAAGATATCTTCGTGGCGTCAACCCACGACTACGTGCTCTTCTTCACCAACTTCGGCAAGGTGTACCGCCTCAAGGTGCATGAGCTTCCCATCGGCAGCCGCCAAGCCAGGGGCAATGCCATCGTCAACGTGCTGGCGCTTTCCGAAGGCGAGCACCCCACGGCGGTCATCACCTGCCGTGACTTCCCGGCAGAAGAGCACCTCATGTTCGCCACGCGCGGAGGCGTGGTCAAGAAGACGTCGATGAGCGCCTACGACCGCACCCGGCGCGACGGCATGATCGCCATCAACCTCAAGAAGGGCGACGAGCTCATCAACGTGGCCCGCGTCAAGGAGAACGATAAGGTCATCATCTGCAGTTCCGACGGCAAGGCGATCCTCTTCGACGAGTCCGAGGTGCGTCCGATGGGCCGCGACACCACCGGCGTGCGCGGCATCACGCTCAAGGGCGATGCGGCGGCTCTCGGCATGGAGATCTCCAACGGCCTGGGCGATCTGTTCGTCATCACCGAGAAGGGCTACGGCAAGCGCACCAAGGTCTCCGAATATCCCGAGCACAAGCGCGGCGGCCAGGGCGTGTTCACCATCGCCATGACCGAGAAGAAGGGCAAGCTGTGCGCCATGCGCGTCGTGGCTCCGCAGCACGAGCTCATGATCATCTCCGAGGAAGGCGTGGTCATCCGCGTGAAATCCAACGAGATCTCGCGCTTGGGGCGCGCTACCCAGGGCGTCAAGGTCATGAACCTCACCGAAACCGATCGCGTGTCGGCCGTCGCCCGCCTCGTGGCGCGCAAGAAGAAGGCTCCCAAACATGCCGAGGGCCAGCTTGCCTTCGATCTCGAGGCGGCAGGCGCCCGCGATGCGGGCGAGGAGGATGTCATCGACATCGGTGTCGATGACATCGACGATGCGGATCTGCTGGACGAAGAGGAATAAGGGACCGCTCGGGGATATTCCCGTTGGGGACACCCCCGACGGGGGAGCATCCCCGAGCGGTTGGGTGGTTGTTAATCGGTGTCGGTGCCGAAGTCGGCGGGGGAGAGGTTCTCCACAAAGGAGTGAAACTCCTCGATGGAGTGCTGCCTCTCGGTTTCCTCCACGGCGGTGAAGTTGGGAATTGCCGCCGTCTCTATCACATCATCGGTTGCGAAGATCGGCGCGCCGGCGCGCACGGCGAGCGCGATGGCATCGGAGGGCCGTGCATCCACGGTGCGCAGAACGTCATCCGAAACGCGGATATTGAGCCGCGCAAAGAAGGTGGTTCCCTCAACCTTGGCGATGATGACGGACTCGAGCCGTGCATCAAGAGCCTGCAGGGATGAAAGGAGCAGGTCATGGGTGAGGGGGCGGTTCGACGGCGTGCCGTTGATGCCCATGCTGATGGACGTCGCTTCGATGCCGCCGATGCGGATGGGCAGCTGCACCTCGTTCCCTTTGCCACGTGCACGCAGCACGATCAGCGAGGAAAGCGGGCCGCCGCCCACGACGATCGTCTGTATTTCCATGCGGATAAGCGCCATGGGATTCCCTTTCTTCGGTATTGGTAATCCTACCCAAGTTTTCGCGGCGCGCACACCGCGAACCCAAATAGTCATAAAACGCGGGATATGAATTCAAAATACCCGGTTGACCTCAGCCGCCATGCGATGTATAGTCTTTTTTTGCGTTGGGCCTGTAGCTCAGTTGGTCAGAGCGTCCGGCTGATAACCGGGAGGTCACAAGTTCGAACCTTGTCAGGCCCACCATTCCTGACAATAGTCGCCCCAGCGTGAGCCGAGTCGCCGCTGGGGCGTCTATTATTTGGAAAACAGCATACGGGGATGTAGCTCAGCTGGGAGAGCGCGGGCTTTGCAAGCCTGAGGTCGTGGGTTCGAACCCCATCATCTCCACCACATCGTCCCGAGCCGCGCCCGCGCGGCTCGATTCGTATCGCAGGGAGGCTGGGATGTCGGAGCGGAAAACGGGCGTTTCACCTGAGCTCGACGAGCTCTCGGGCGATCTTATCGGCGAAGCTCTCGACATGCTCGCTGCCGGAGAGGACTTCGGCGTGCTCGTTGCTGTGGAAGACGAGCACGAGGAAATCGAAATCCTCGACTTTTCCGACGACGGACCCGAGGAATGCCTCGAGGCAGCCCGCTCCTACGTAAAGGACCTGCGTGGATCCCTCGTGCGCTACACCATCTGCTATGAGGGCGCCGTTGCCGACGTGAGCGGGTCCTTCGAAGACGCGCTCGTCTTCGAGTTCGGCGAGCGCGGGTACGAGCACTTCTCGGGATTCATGTTCTTCGAGGGCAGGGGAGAAAGGGACGACTTCGCTTGGACCGACCCCGCCCCTGCAGGAGCGATCGATCCCATCCTCTAGGGTCTTCTGCACGCAAAACTGCAAAGGTTTTGTAAACAGCTGCATAGGGCGTGCCGTTTGCGCTACAGTTTCACGGGAAACAACGGGATAGGGAGCTGTATGCGCCAGGAACATATCAGGAATATCGCCATCATCGCGCACGTCGACCACGGCAAGACCACGCTCGTGGACCAGATGCTCAAAGCCGCCGGGGCCTTCCATGAGCACCAGCACGTGGCCGAGCGTGTGCTCGATTCCAACGATCAGGAGCGCGAGCGCGGCATCACCATCCTCGCCAAGAACATCTCCATCGAGTATGGTGGCGTGAAGATCAACATCATCGACACGCCGGGCCACGCCGATTTCGGCGGCGAGGTGGAACGCGTGCTCAAGATGGCGGACGGCGCGCTGCTGCTGGTCGATGCTGCCGAGGGCCCCATGCCCCAGACGCGCTTCGTCCTCAAGCACGCCATCGCGGCGGGGCTCTCCATCATGATGGTCATCAACAAGATCGACCGCGACGGCGCCCATCCCGAGGATGTGGTCAACGACGCCCTCGATCTCATGATGGATCTGGGGGCTCGCGACGACCAGCTCGAGTTCGCGATGGAGCACGTGGTGTTCGCCAGCGCGGTCAACGGCATCGCGCGCCTTTCTCCCGATGATGAGGGCGACGACATGCTGCCCTTGCTCGACATGATCGTCGAGGGCATCCCGGCTCCCGAGGTCGATGTCGATGCTCCGCTCGCCATGCAGTGCGTCACGGTGGATCACTCCAGCTACGTGGGGCGCATCGGCATCGGTCGCATCTTTTCGGGCACGGTCCGCGCCGGCGAGCAGATCCTCGTGGTGAAAAACGACGGGAGCCGCTCCACCGCCAAGGTCAAACAGCTCTTCACCTTCGACTACCTGGGACGCAAGGAGTGCGACGAGGCGGTTGCGGGCGACATCGCCGCCGTGGTGGGCATCGACGGCACCGACATCGGCGACGTCTACACCAGTCCCGACGACCCCGTGGAACTCGATCCCATCGAGATCGACCCTCCCACGCTCTCCGTCATCTTCGAGGCGTCCACGTCGCCGCTCGTCGGGCGCGAGGGCGACATCGTGGGCGGTCGGCAGCTCAAAGACCGCCTTATGGCGGAGCGCGAGAACAACGTGACCATGCGCATCGAGGAACTCGAGGATAAAACCGGCATCGAGGTGGCCGGCCGCGGCATCCTGCACCTCTCCGTGCTCATGGAGCAGATGCGCCGCGAGGGCTTTGAGTTCCAGGTGGGACGTCCGCGCGTGCTTTTCAAACAGAATGAGGGCGGCGAGCTGCTCGAGCCCGTCGAACAGGCAGTCGTGGAATGCTCGAACGAGTACTCCGGCAAGGTGATCGAGGTCTTCGGCAATGCGGGAGGGCTTCTGATGTCGATGAACGCGGGAGAGGTTCAGGCTCATCTCGAGTTCAAGATCCCCACACGCGGGCTCATGGGTCTCAAGAACCGTATCCTCAACGTCACTCACGGCGAGGCCGTGTTCTACCACACGTTCCTGGAGTACGGCCCCTTCGCGGGCGACATCGGTTCCCGTGCGAACGGCGTCATGGTGTCGATGACCACCGAGCCCGCGGTTGCCTACGCGCTGGGCACGCTGCAGGAGCGCGGCGCGCTCTTCGTGGGTCCGGGGGACGACTGCTACGAGGGCATGCTCGTGGGCGAACGTCCCCAGGCGGGCGATATGGTGGTCAACGTGGCGAAGACCAAGAACCTGGGTAACCAGCGCTCGTCCACGGCGGACATCTCCGTGCAGCTCACGCCTCCGCGCACCTTCACGCTCGAGGAGGCGCTCGAGTACATCGCCGACGACGAGCTCGTGGAGATCACGCCCCAGAGCGTCCGCATGCGCAAGCGCCTGCTCACCGAGACCGAGCGTCGCAAGTGGAACGTGCGCCACGGTATGGTGGCCAAAGCCTGACACGCAGAGCGTCTCGGGCTTTGGGCGTGCGGCCCTGTCTCGCTCCATCGTACGACCGAAGCGGATCTCACGCTGCTGGTTTTGAGACACAGCAGAGAACGTCGTGATATGGTTGGAAAATCGTGTATACTAACCGTTGCGTTTCTATTGGAGAGTTGTCCGAGCTGGCCGAAGGAGCACGATTGGAAATCGTGTAGGCGCCTAAAGCGTCTCCGGGGTTCGAATCCCCGACTCTCCGCCAGATTTCTCCGTGGCGTCCCAAGCTCGGGGCGCCACGTTGCCACAAGGAGAGGTGGCAGAGCGGTTGAATGCGGCGGTCTCGAAAACCGTTTGGCCCTTTCGGGTCACGGGGGTTCGAATCCCCCCCTCTCCGCCATGCATGCTGACGCCCCGGTAACGGGGCGTTTTCTTTTCATGTGATCTGCATGGTGATCTGGGGAACAGGGAAGCTCGTGCCGCGTGACCGATGTCGAATGGGTACAACAGGTACTGTGTGTCCTCGTGAGCGATTGGAGTTCGACATGACAGCGCCGGTGAACACCGTCGGGTTCAGCGACCGCCGGTATTTCGCCCGATCCTGGGCCCTGATCACCCGGAAGCCCGGCTGGGCCGGGCACCTGCTTGTGCTTTTGCTCGCGGGGTCCATCCCCATCGTCGGTCAGCTCGGCTTGTGGGGCTACATTGCGGAATGGGGTCGTGCCACCGCATGGGGCATCTCCCCCGATCCTCAGCAGAGCGGCATCACGCTGCGCGGATACATCAAGAGCGGGTGGCGCACCTTTGTGGTGTCCCTTGTTTGGGCCACCGCATGGGCGGTGATCGTGCCCGCCTTCCTTTTCATTCCATTTTTCGGCCTCATGCTTTTCCCAGCGGCCATGGCCCTTTCCCCAGCCGTCGGTCTTCTCGGAGCCGTAGCCGTGCTACGCGCGACCATCTATCAAAACTATGCCGGAGGCCTCCGTCCGCGCGCCGTGCTCACGATGGCGGAAAACGATACCGTGGGCCTGGTACGCATCTTCCTCATCCAGCTTCTCGGCGGGATGCTCATCTCCGCCATCGGGGGCTTTGTGTTCTCTATGCTCGCACACGTTTCGATCTGGGAGCTGTTTGCCGCCCTAACCGCCGCTTTGCGGAGCACCATGGACGTGTTCTTTTCCGTTTTTATCGCAACGAGAATTACAAGGATCGTGCGGGCCGCACTCGTGGCGACCCTCGTCGGCTCGATCTTCTCCAGCGTCCTTTCGCTGGTCGTTATGGGCGCGCTCGGCCTGTGGATGCGTCAGTTCGACGTGCCTTCATGGGGAGGCAACGACGACCCTCTGCCCGCGGCGCAGGTCGGCGTGCAGCCCGGCATCTCTTACAGCCAGCAGGTATACCCGAGCGACCGCGCCCCTCAGCACAATGCCGGCCTCGGTCAGGTTCCGTACGCGTACGGCGACACGGACTACGGCCAGACGGGGTCTTCCCAACCCCCGACAACGCCGCGCTAGCCTACGCCCCTATGTATATTCTGCAGAGAACCGCCTCGAGCACAACGGGGCGGCTTTCTGCCAAAAGGCCGTCCTGCCTGCTCCGCGCGCCCGCACCCGAAAGCTATCCGTACGTGCGCGGTCAGCTATCCGACAAGACGCTGCGCTAGCATCTGCGCCAAAGAAATGCGTGGAAAGGCGGGAGATGGGCGATTGTGCTGCAAACGGGCCATGCCTATGCTACAGTATTGAACCGCTACCTTTCCTGCTTCGGGCGCAAACCTTCACGCCCCGAAGCCATCAGCCCAGAGGAGGTGAACCACATGAAGGCTTATGAACTGCTGTACTTTGTCGATCCGTCATCCGATGAGGAGACGCGCGCGGGCGTTATGAAGCGCATCGACGTCGCTATTGCTTCCGAGGGCGGCACGGTCGACAGCGTCGAGGACTGGGGCAAGCGCAAGCTCGCCTTCGAAGTCGACCATCTCACCGATGGCGACTACACCCTCATCAACTTCCACGCAGATCCTACGCAGATCGCAGAGCTCGATCGAGTCCTGCGCATCAACGATGCCGTGAAGCGCCACATGATCGTGCGCCGTAACGAGGACCAGTAAAGGAAGCAGCGGACCTTCATCCGCACAAGGTGGGCATCGAGCCCGCTCAGAGAGGCAGTGATTTCAAGTGAGCATCAATCGCGTCAACATTTCCGGCAATCTCACCCGCGACCCCGAGATGCGCCAAACCGCTGGCGGAACGCAGATCCTGCAGTTCGGCGTCGCCGTGAACGATCGCCGTCGCAACCCGCAGACGGGCGAATGGGAGGACACCCCCAATTTCGTCGACTGCGTCGTGTTCGGCGCGCGTGCTGAACCGCTTTCGCGCTTCCTCTCCAAAGGCACCAAGGTCGCCATCGAGGGAAAGCTCCGTTACAGCTCTTGGGAGACCAAAGACGGCCAGCGCAGGAGCAAGCTCGAGGTTGTCGTGGACGATCTCGAGTTCTTCTCGCAGCGCTCCGGCCAGGACGGCGGCTATCAGGGCCAGAATGCCGGCTATCAAGGCGGTGGCTATCAGGGCGCCGGGCAGCAAGGCTCCGGCTACCAGCAGGCCCCCGCGCCCGGCTATTCTGCTCCCAGCTACGCAGCACCTGCGGCTCCCGCTCCCTCTGCGCCCGCGCCTGTCGCCACGCCGCCCTCCAGCGACGTGTACGACGAGGACATTCCGTTCTAACGAATCGGGCGACTCCCGTCGCCGAATGAAAGGCAATTGACATGGCTCAGCAAAAGCAAGATTTTACGCGTCAGCTGCGTCGTAAGTACTGCCAGTTCTGCAAGGAGGGCACGGACTTCATCGATTACAAGGACGTCCAGCTTCTCCGCAAGTATATGACCGATCGCGGCAAGATCAAGCCGCGTCGCGTCACTGGCGCTTGCACGCAGCATCAGCACGACATCGCACTCGCCATCAAGCGTGCGCGCGAGATGGCGCTGCTGCCCTACACCGTGACGGTCGTCTCCAGTCGCGGCGGCCGCAACCGCGGCTAGAAGCACCGCTCGAGAAAGACCGCGGAAGCACCGTGAGCGATCAGGCAGACAATACCAGGGTTCCCGAGCCGCCCCGCACCCCGGGCGAGAGCGCGAACCGCCCCGAGAACGCCGTGCCCGAAGGCATGGTCGTGTTCTCGCCCCGAGGAGGCGGCTCCGAGCCGCTCTCGATGGGGAAGGCTTTTGCGTGGTGCGTGGCCGCAGGCGCATGCGCGGGCATCATGCCCCTCATCGCACCGCTCTTCGTGGGCCTTGGCTATGCGGTTCTGGCGGGGGCCGGAGGCATGCGCGAGCGCGTGCTCGCCGCTGCATGCTGCGTCATCCCCGCCGTGCTCATCGCCCTGCTCCTGCAGTTTGCGGGCGTCGTGGACGCTCTTATCGCCTGCATCGTGGGCGTGGTGGGTTCGCATCTCTACCTGAGGGGCAAGCTCACGCCCGGAACCGCCTGCATCAGCGTCGCCCTCGTGGCCGCGCTGTTCTTCGCGCTCTCCGAGGCCGCCGCCCGGCTTGCGGGCACGACGCTCGCCGACCAGTTCGCTCTGGCGATAGACGCCTACCTGGACGGCCTGAAAGGCCTTTCCATCGATGCCGATCTCCAGGTTGCGCGGGTACGCACCCTCATCGACGCCATCTGGCCCACGGCCTTCGTCATGATCGTCTTCATCGGCTTCGTGCCTTCGATCATGGGTGCGAAGATCGGCGCGCGCAGGCAGGGCATCGACGTGGGGAGAGACGAGCCCTTCGAGCTGTTCGACCTGCCCCTGTGGGTGGTCGGAGCCCTCATCGCCTCCATCGCGATCCTGGCTCTCCGCACGGTGTTTCCTGCCTATGCGCACCAGCTTCTGATGGTGGGCGCCACGCTCCTCGTCTCGCTGCGTCTGGCGTTCGCCATGCAGGGCGGCGCGGTTCTTTCCTGGTTCAAGCGCACGCGGGGGTGGCGCGGCCTGCTCGGCGCCGTCATCACCGTGGTTGCGCTCTATCTCGAGTTGAACCTGTTCGTTTTAACCATCGTCGGAGTTCTGGACATCTGGATGAACATGCGCCGCCTCAACCGCGGTGGACGCGTCACCGTTCAGACGCCCGACGATCGAAGCTAGAAAAGGAGTTCCCATGAAAGTCATTCTGCTGGGCGAGCTCCGGGGCAAGGGCGGCGAAGGCGATGTCGTCGACGTCGCGCAGGGTTATGCGGAGAACTACCTGTTCCCCCGCAGGCTCGCGCTCCCTGCTACTCCGGGCAACATCAAGCAGCTCGAAGAGCGTCGCCACAACATCGAGCGACGCGAGGAGAAGCGCATCTCCGACGCCAACGCCGTCAAGGAGGCCCTCGAGGGCAAGACCGTCACGATCGAGGCGCGCGTGGGCGAGGAGAACCAGCTCTTCGGCTCCGTCACCTCCGCCATGATCGCCGACGCCATCGTGAGCCAGCTCGGCGTCGAGATCGACCGCAAGCGCATCTCCCGCGAGGGCAGCATCAAGCGCGCGGGCGTCCACGAGATCGAAATCGGCCTGTATCGCGACATCAACGCCAAGGTCGCCATCTCCGTCGTTCCCGAGGGAGGGGCGCCCGCCGTTGCCGCCGAGGATGCCGCTGCGGATGCCGCCGAAGAGGCCGTCGAGGAGGCTGCTGCAGAGGTTGTCGAAGAGGCAGCTGAGTAGCGGAGCGCGCCGCGCGCCATGCAATCCGATTACCTGCTGTTTTCAACATAAAACGCAGGTCAACGGCTTGGATGAAACGTTCTTCCACGCATGTCCGATGAGTTGCGCAAAGCCCCCGTCCCCCATCAGGGACGGGAGGCTTTTTTCATTGAAATGAATCTGGCAAGGCGTTTACCTGCAAAAACAGGTGTTCCGTTGAATAAAGGTCCGGCATGCTTTTGGATTCATCCGACCACGGGTGAATAAAATGATCGAAAGGATCGATTGTCGAAAACTCCGCTCACAGATTTCTCGGAAAATTGTTGAAAACGTTGAAAAGTAGTAAATGCGCAGTAAGCACCCGAAGAAAATCGACAATAGCTGTTGAAGAGAGCACGGCGCCCCATTTCTGCGCCCAAGGCCATCCGAAAATAGGGTAGTATTCGCTCACGCTCCGCAAAACCCATCCCCGACAGGAGGGCGCATGCCCCATTCGTTCGACGACGTCAATCTTGCTCACGCGCCCATCGCCCGCGCCGATCGCCCCATGCCGCAGAACCTCGAGGCGGAGCAGGCGCTGCTCTCCGCCATGATCTGGAATCAGGAGGCCCTGCAGGAATGCCTGATCGAGCTCACTCCCGAGGATTTCTACAACCCCGCAAACCGCATCATCTTCAGTGCCGTCAAGCGCATGTTCGACGAGGGCAAGCCCATCGACATGATCACCCTGGCCGACGTGCTCAAAAGCGAGGGCAACCTCGAGAAGGCCGGCGGCCCCGAGCACCTTGTGGGCCTGGGCGAGAGCTACGTGCTCGACGCCTGGCGCAACCACATCGAGCTGCTGCGCCGCGACTCCGTTCTGCGCGCCATGATCAAAACCTCCGCGAGCATCTCCGCGCTCGCCTACAACGCGCCCGAAGACATCAAGGAGGTCGTGGGGCGTGCCGAGCAGATGCTCTTCGAAGTGACGAGCCGGTCGGTCCGCGCAAGCTACGAGGGCCTCGACACCATCATGTCCGATTACTTCGTGTCCCTCGAGGAGATGAGCAAGAACAAGGGCATGCGCCAGGGCATCTACACCGGCTTCTCCGAGATCGATCGGTGCCTTCTGGGCATGCGCGGCGGCCAGATGATCGTCATCGGCGCACGCCCCGGCGTGGGCAAGACGTCGTTCGCGCTCAACATCGCCGTCAACGCGGCGAAAGCAGGTGCGTCGATCGCGTTCTTCTCGATGGAGATGAGCAAGGTCGAGATCGCGCAGCGCCTCTTGGCCTGCGAGGCCACGGGCGTTCACATGCACGAGATCCGCTCGGGCTTCATCCGCGACGCCAACTGGATCAACATCATCGAGGCAACCGACAGGCTCTCCGAGCTCGACATCACCATCGACGACACCGCAGGCACCACGGTGACCGAGATCCGCGCCAAAGCGCGCCGCATCCTCAACGGCAAGCCGGACGGCCTCATCATCGTCGACTACATGCAGCTGCTCTCGCCGGCAACGGGCCGCCGCTCCGACAGCCGCGCCACCGAGGTCTCCGAGATGAGCCGCGCCATCAAGATCCTCGCCAAAGACCTCGGCGTGCCCGTCATCGCGCTCTCGCAGCTCAACCGCCAGGTGGAGAGCCGCGGCGGCGGCAGGGGAGAAGATTCGCGCGCCAAGCGCCCGCAGCTCGCCGACCTGCGCGAATCGGGCTCCATCGAGCAGGACGCCGACATCGTCCTGCTGCTCGACCGCTCGCTCACGGCTGAGGAGGCCGATCGGCCGAACAGGCCCGATAGGGGCGTGGCCGAGTGCATCATAGCCAAGAACCGCTCGGGTGAGACAGGCATCGTGCCCCTGGCATTCATCGCCGAGGACACCAAGTTCATCCAGCTCGACATGCATCACGAAGGCTAGGCTGCTCCCGGCAGGGCGATGCTGCAACCCGCCGCATCATCTGCAGCTCGTGGTATGTTAGTACTGCCCGTCTGCAGGTTCGCCGAAAGGAAGCGGCGTCCGCAGCAGGTCTCGAGAGCCGAGGCTCCGTGGTGTGGGAGGGTCCGCATGGTTCGGATTGGCATTGTCGACGACGAACAGCGTGCACGCGATCAGATACGGGCGGCGGTAGAACGCTACGGGTCCGAGCACGGCGTCGACCTTCAGGTCGACACGTTCACCTGCGCGGGTTCCTATCTGGCCGATGCCGAGCACTACTACGACATCCTGTTTCTCGACATCGACATGCCGGGCATGTCGGGCATGGAACTCGCCCAGACCATCCGCCTCACCAACAGGAGCATGGTTCTGATATTCTGCACCAACCTCCAGCAGTTCGCGGTCAACGGCTACGAGGTGTCGGCGTTGGGGTTTCTCGTGAAGCCCATCGATTGGTACCCGTTCTGCCTCTATCTCAAGCGTGCGCTCCACGCGGTTGCACGGGAGAGGAGCCTGCGTGCCCAGGGCGGCAAGCGGATTCTCGTGAAGGACGGCTCGACGGCGCACATGGTGGACGTTTCGGATCTCGTGTACGTCGAGGTGCGCAAGCACAAGCTCCTGTATCTGGTCGAGGACCGGGCGTCAGGCGGTGAAGCAACGTTTCAAGCGCGCGGGTCGATGCGGGACGCCGCCGCCGAGCTCGTTGCGTTCGGCTTTGCGCGCTGTTCAGCAAGCTACCTCGTCAATCTCAGCCGCGTGACGGCGGTGAGCAGCATGAACGTCCAGCTCGGTGCGAGGTCCGTTCCCATCGGCCGTGCGTTCAAAGACGACTTCAAGCGCGAACTCGCCCGCTATCTCGCCACACGGGAATGGGGGCCGTTGCAGCAATGACCGACTTCCTGTATGCAGGAGAATACGTCATGGGCCTCATGATCGGCGCCTGCCTCTTCGTTCCCTGGCACGAGCGTCGCAGCCGCTTCGCCCTGCGCGCCGTCCTGAGCGGAGCCGTTCTTCTCGGGACGGCCGCGCCGACGTCTGCGTTGGGGGCGCTGCCCTTTGCGGTGGGGGCGACCATCATCGTGCTCACCCTGCTGGCGGCTGTGCTGTTCTGCTTCAGATGCGGCCTCGTCCACGCGGTGTTCTCCATCACGTGCGCCTACGCCGTCCAGCACATAACGAGCAAGTTCGCGTTCATGGTGGCGGTGCTGAGCGGCATGCGTCAGGGTTTGGCCGGCGATCTGGAGATCCTCCTGCTTCTGGTCCTAGCGAATGCGGCGGTGTGCCTCATCGTGTATTGCCTGTTCACGCGAAAGTACCTGCGCGACAAAGTGCTCGTGCTCAACAGCGCGCCGACCGTCGTCTTCGGAGCCCTCTTTCTCGCCGCTGCGATCTACCTGAGCTCCGTGGTCGAGGGCGGCCTCGACCGAACGGTTCCGACGTTTTCCGAGGGCTATATCTCCCTCAACCTCTTCTGCATCGTCTTCGCCGTCACGGTGCTGTCGCTCGAGATCACCAACTGCGGGGTCAAGCGCCTGGAGAACGAGAACGTCACGCTTGAGAGCCTGCTGGAGAAAGACAGGGAGCTCTACGAGCGCGCCCGCGCGGACATGGAGAAGATCAACATCAGGTACCACGACCTCAAGCAGCAGTATGCGCGCGTGGGCACCGAGGAACGAGCTGCTCTCGAGGAGGAGATGAGAGGGCTCAACCTGCGCTACTTCACCGGCAACAAGGCGCTCGACATCGTCGTCACCCAAAAGGCCGCCGCCTGCGCAGAGAAGGGCATCCAGCTCATCTGCTCGGCGGATGGCGAGGTGCTGGAGGGGATGAGGAGCTACCACATCTACTCGCTCTTCGGCAACGCCTTGGACAACGCGATAGAATGCCTCGACAATGTTGACGACCGATCCCGGCGCATCATCCGCATCAACGTCGCCCCGGTGGGCGAGATGGCGGTCATCCGCGTCGAGAACTACACGCCGGCGGAGCCCGTGCTCAAAGACGGCGAGCCCGTCACCACGAAAGGCTCCCCCGAGGGCCATGGCTATGGGATGAAGAGCATACGGCAGATCGCCGAGGGCTACCGAGGATCCTCCGAATTCTTCGTGATTGACCATGTGTTCTATCTGGTTGTGACCCTGCCCCTCGCCGAGCTGCGAGGCAGGAACCGGGGCGCTTCCTAGCGGGGGGCCTGTCGATTGGGTCGCTGTTCACGACGGTTGTGCAGCTTTTATTGACCGCCCCGCCCCTCGATCAATACCGTGAGACGTACAAGGGCTCTCCGCCGCGTGCCCGCGCGCATGCCCATGCGGCCCCGGGCCGTCTTGCAGGGAATCGAGGGAAGGAAGGTCACATGACAGAGCCGAAGTCGCCTAAGAACATGTCCCGGCGCTACTTTTGCGCAGGGGGAGCAGGGGTGCTGCTCACAAGTCTCGCCGCATCGGCCACTTCGATTGCAACCCAGCAGGAGGGGGAGATCAACCACGCGCTCGGCGTGGGCGACTCAGGCTCGGGGTATGGCGGCACCGAGTTCACCGCTGACGGATCGCTCACCGACCAGGGTTTCAGGAACTACATCGAGGCCGCGTACGAGTTCTGCGAGCGCGAGGAGGAGGAAGGATGCGTCCTGCTCTTCAACAGGGACGGCGCCCTGCCGCTCTCTGAGTCGGAACGCAGCGTCACCGCCTTCGGCCGAGGGAGCGTCGACCCGGTGTTCCGCAGCACGGCGGGCGGCTCTTCGAGCAACCTCGACCTGCAGAAGACGCCCGTCGATGCCCTGCTCGACGCCGGTTTCGAGGTGAACCAGACGCTGGTGGACGCCTACGCGGGCGCCGGCGATCCTCCCCAGCGCTCGGTGAGCAGCGTGGGCGAGTTCAGCCCCTCCGTCATCACGGAGAGCGTGAAGTCGTCCTTCAGCTCCTACGGGGACGTCGCCTTCGTGACCCTGTCCCGCTTCGCAACCGAGGGGCAGGACCTCGCCATGGCAAACGATGCGGGCAAGCGCATGCTGGAGCTCGATGACAGCGAGAAGGCCCTGTTCGAGATCATCCAGGAATCGGGTGCGTTCAACAAGACGGTCGTCCTGCTCAACTCGGTCTTCGCCCTCGAGCTCGGGTGGCTCGACGAATACGACGTGGATGCCGTGCTCTGGATCGGCAACCCCGGCTTCTACGGCATGCCGGGCGCCGTGCGCGTGCTCACGGGCGAGGTCAACCCGTCCGGCCACACGCAGGTGACGTTTGCGGCCAACTCGCTTTCGGCGCCCTCCGCCGAGAACTTCGGCCTCCACGCATTCGACTACGGCGGACGGCCTCCCCGCGCCCTGGGCGACAGCTTCGTCACCTACAACGAGGGCATCTACGTGGGCTATCGCTACTATGAGACCAGATACGAGGACTGCGTGCTCGATCAGGGCAACGCCGCCTCGCAGGCGGGCGTCAAGGCCTCGTCGGATGCGTGGAGCTATGCGGAGGAGGTCTGCTTCCCCTTCGGGTTCGGCCTCTCGTACACCACGTACGCCTACACGTTGGACGACGTTCAGCACGATGCGGGCACCGACACCTTCACCGCCACCGTCACGGTCGAGAACACCGGCACGGTGGACGGCAAGGCCACCGTCCAACTCTACGCCCAGACCCCGTACACCGACTACGACCGCGCAAACGCCGTCGAGAAGTCCGCGATCCAGCTCGTCGCCTACGACAAGGTGGACGTCAAGGCGGGGGATTCCCAGAGCGTGACCCTTGAGTTCCCGGGGTACCTGCTTGCCTCGTACGACGCCAACGGCGCACAGGGCTACATCCTGGATGCGGGCGACTACTACTTCGCCGTGGGCAACGGGGCGCATGAGGCCCTGAACAACGTCCTCGCGCTCAAGGGCGGAGCCGACGTCGCGGGCAAGCTCGTCGACCACACCGGCGCGCCCGCCGTCACCGATGCGGCGGCTGCGGCGGTGTGGGCATCTCAGAACGCCGACGTCGACACGACGACGTACCGCCAGTCCCCCTACAACGCGGACGTCGAGGTCACCAACGCCTTCGATGCGGATCTCAACGCCTGGGCCGACAGCGATCAGCAGATCGTCTACCTCACGCGCAACGACTGGGAGGGCACCTATCCCGTCACCGTCTCATCGTTGAGCGTCAACGATCGGATGTACGACGGTCTCAACATGCAGTTCTACCAGATGTCCGCCAACGCCAAGAAGGCGTCCGACTTCCAGCTCGGCGTGGAGCTCGAGGAGAAGATCAACTTCCTGGACATGAGGGACGTCGAGTTCGACGACCCCAGATGGGACGAGTTCCTCTCCCAGCTCACGCTCGACGACCTGCTCATCAACATGGGCGATTCCAAGGGTATCAAGACGGTCACGGCCGTCAACAAGCCCGGCTGCACCATCGTCGACGGCCCCGAGGGCATGAACGGCCAGTTCAAGTACGGCGACCGCCGCAACTGCACCGGCTGGGCGACGCTTCCCATCGTGGCGGCCAGCTGGAACCCGGAGCTACAGTACCGGTTCGGCCAGATGTACGGCGAGGATGCGCTCTACGCCTCGATCCCCATCTCCTACGCGCCGGGCGCGAACACCCTTCGCTCCCCGTACTCCGGCCGTACCTCCGAGTACTTCTCGGAAGACCCGATGCTTTCCTACTACGCCACCCGAAACGTCATCTCGGGCATGCGGTCCAAGGGCCTCATCGGCACGATCAAGCACTTCTTCCTCAACGAGCAGGAGGCGGGCCGTCAGGGCATCGCGACCTTTGCGAACGAGCAGTCAATCCGCGAGCTCTACATCCGCGCGTTCGAGGGCACGCTGGCCGCCGGCGAGTCTCTGGGCGTGATGACCGCCTACAACCGCATCGGCCTCATGTACGCCGCGGCGTCGACGGCCATCCAGCATGTCCTGCGCGACGAGTGGGGATACGGCGGGTTCATCATCGACGACGCCCTCAGCGCGTCCGAGTATTCCTCGGCTCCCGAGATGCTCATGGCCGGTAACAACATCTTCTGCCTCGATACCGCTCGGCCCACCGAGATCGGGCAGTACATCGCCGAGACCAACGACGGAGACATCCTGCAGAAGGTCCTCGACTCCAACCGCTACCTCTACTACGTCATGCTCCGCTCGTCCATGGGAACCCTCTCGGCAGACACCACCGTCTCCGACTCCATGCCATGGTGGAAGGCTGCGCTGTGGGGCGTCAACGGGGTGATCGCGGCGGCGACGGTGGGTGCGCTCGCCCTGTACGGTGCCAGCGTTCGCAAGGAATCAGATGCGTCCAAAGCTGCGGCGGCTCCTGCCGATGACGACAAGAACCGTTCCGAGAAGAACTAGCGGAGGTGGAAAGATGGGATTCGAACGTTTGAAGAGCAGGGGCACCGGCAGCCTGCTGTGCATGGCCGCGGCACTCGTCGCACTCGTAACAGCCATCGTCTTCTTTGCAACGCACGAGGGCGCCGTTCCCGTGGGCCACGGGGGCATCATGCCCGGGCTCGCCCTCGTGGCAGGCGTCGTCGTGGCCGTCGTTCTCTGGCTCGTCCCGGTTCGTTTCGGGGCGATCGTTCAGGCGGCGATCTACGGGGCGGCGCTGTACCTCTCCATCACCCAGCTCTACCTCGTCTTCGCCGACGTCATCAACCAGGTGACGTATGCGGGCGGCAATCCAGCGCTCTGCATCTTCTACATGGCGGGCGCCTTCGTCAGCTGCCTGCTCTGCGTCATCGCATGCGCGTTCGAGCAGCCCGTCGCCGAAGAGGTGCGTCAGGCATCGAAGCGCATGCGCCCCGTTGCGGCCGCGCTCGTCGTCGCGCTCGTCGCCGGCTTGGGCGTGAACGCCTTCGGCGGCGGCTTCCTCTCGGGCGGCGGCGCGGGTTCCGCAGAGAATGTGAAGATCAGCGCATCCGAGAACGAGTTCTCCGGCAAGACGATCGATGAGCTCGTCGCCACCCCGCGCGCCGACTGGGTTGCCAAGGAGGCTGCGGGCGACGTCGTCTACTTCTTCGAGGGCCAGTACACGGAGGGGTTCGCCACCTCGATCGATCCTGCCAGCTTCGACATGTACCTCTGCAAGGACGGCTCGATGTACGGCAGCGTCAGCGGCCCCGAAACCTCCCCCTCCGTCGGCATCACCTATCTGTACGGCTACTGGTACAACGTTGACGACGCCGGCGAGGACATCTTCGTCGTCCACCTCACGGGCATCCTGCTTCCCAACGGGATGGCGCGGGCAACCGACGTCGAAAACGGCGAGGATGCCGACATCCACATCTTCGACACCGACCACGGCGATTACAACTGGACGGCAAGCTTCTGCTACGGATTCCAGGGAGGCGGCGGCCTGTACGTCTGGACGCGCAACATCAACATCTACGGGCAGGCCTATACGCCCGCGCAGAGCTTGGCCATCGACGCATCCGCCCTTCCGACCTTCTACACGGGAGACGACCTCGACCCCGCGCCTTTGTCCGTCACGACGGTTCGCGGAAGCGGCTCGGAGGAGCGCATCTGGGGAGGCAGGCTCAACCTGCACGGCTACGATCCTCAGCAGGTGGGCACGCAGACCATCACGGCAACATTCCTCGGCGCGCAGGCCACGTTCGAGGTCGACGTCGAGGAGCTCGTGGCCGATACCTACACCGGCACCTACGGCATGGTCGAGCTGGGCGCCTACGCCATCCCCGTGAGCGATCAGACCACCGATCTTGCGGTATCGGTCATCGTCGATTACTCCCACAAGACCGTGACCATCGCCGCAGATGACGGCTCCATCATCGAGACGGGCGAACTCATCGACGCGCATGATGGCTCGCTGACGATGACCATGAACGGAAGCGAGCCCTTCGAGGCGACGATCTCCGACAACACCCTCATCATCCCCGCGCACCAAGAGGTTGTGAGCAGCTTCGGAGGCACCAACACCTACGACCTCGGCGAATACGCCTTCACGCTCACGTAGGCGCCGGCCCACGAGCAGAGGCGGCATATGCGCCATAACGGGCTGCGGCACGGGATCGGACGTGCTGCAGCCCATCGTTTTAGCGCCTGATCATGCGTCAATATTGTGCGGCGCGTGCTTTTCCTAGGCAATCGGCGTTTGCTTGCCCATCTTGGCGTATCCTGTTTCCCGCATGCCGTATACTTGCAAGGTCAGGGGCGCCGTGCGCTCATCGCCCGCCGCCCAGCACGTAGATTTTTTGGGGGCGTAATGCCAGCATCTGTACTTGTGGGAACGCAGTGGGGTGACGAGGGAAAGGGCAAGGTCACCGACCTCATCTCCGGCGACTACGACGTGGTCTGCCGTTACGCGGGCGGAGCCAACGCGGGCCACACGGTCATCGTCGGCGGCACCAAGCTCGCGCTCCATCAGGTTCCCTCCGGCGTCATGTACGAGAAAACCGTGCCCATCATCGGCAACGGCTGCATCGTCGATCCAGAGATCCTGCTCAGCGAGATCGATATGCTCGTCGAGCAGGGCATCTCCTGCGAGCGTCTCAAGATCTCGGGCAATGCCCATATCGTCATGCCCTATCACAAGGATCTCGATGGCGCGCATGAGAAGAGGCTCGGCAAGAACCTCATCGGCACCACCAAGCGCGGCGTGGGGCCCACCTATATGGATAAGATGAACCGCACGGGCCTGCGCATCCAGGACATGCTCGACGAGAAGATCTTCCGCGAGAAGCTCGATGCGGCGCTTGCGTACACCAATCCCATCCTCGAGAAGGTGTACGAGATGCCCACCTACACGGTGGACCGGATCTGCGAGAGCTACCTGCCCATGGCAGAGCGTATCCGTCCGTACATCTGCGAGAGCTCGCTGTTTTTGAACGAGCAGCTCGAAGCGGGCAAGAACATCCTCTTCGAGGGCGCCCAAGCCACCATGCTCGACATCGACCACGGCACCTATCCCTTTGTCACCAGCTCCAACTGCACCGCAGGAGGTGCGGTAACCGGCTCAGGCGTGGGACCCGTGCACATCAAGCGCGTGCTCGGCGTTGCCAAGGCCTATATGACCCGCGTGGGCTCGGGCCCGTTTCCCACAGAGCTCTTCGACGAGGTGGGCGATACGCTCGGCGAGGTGGGCCACGAATACGGCGTCACCACCGGGCGCAAGCGCCGCTGCGGCTGGTACGACTCCGTTATCGTCAACTACGCCTGCCGCGTGAACGGCCTCACCGACCTGGCCATCACCAAGCTCGATGTGCTGGGCGTGCTCGATTCCATAAAGGTGTGCGTGGCCTACGAATGCGAGGGCGTGCGCTACACCACCGTTCCCGAGCATCAGAGCGTGTTCTACCACGCGGTTCCCGTGTACGAGGAGCTTCCCGGCTGGAAGTGCGACATCTCCGACGTCCGCAACTTCTACCAGCTGCCGCGCGAGGCCAAGGACTACATCGACTTCCTCGAGCAGCTCGCCGGCGTACGCGTGTCCATCATCACGGTAGGTCCCGATCGCGACCAGACGATCAACCGCTATTGGAAGTAGGGCCTGTGGTCGACGAGGCGTTTTCGAGCTCACGCTGCGCCGTGGTCACCGACGCAGGCTGCGACATGGCGCCCGAGCTGCTCGAGCAGCTGGGGGTGCGCTGCTGTTCGGCCGATCCTTCCGCCGATGAGCTTGCCGGCATCTACCGGCAGCTGCTCGAGCAGGGCGCGAATGAGGTCGTCTCCGTGCACGGCGCGGCGGCGTTCAAGGCGGCCGACAAGGCATCGTGCATGGTCGAGGGCACCGTGGCCGCCGTCGATGCGCGGTTCATGTCGGCGGGGCTCGCCCTTTTGGTGGAGCGATCAGCTCATGCCGCAGCGCGCGGGCTCTCCGCAGCTCAGATCGCCAGCTTGGTGGATGAGCTGTCCGAGGCGATGGAGATGTACGTGGTGCTCGACTTCCGCGCACCGTTCCAACGCACCGGCTCGTTGGTCGATCGCCTCTCGTACCTGCGCCGACGTGCACTCGCCGTGCGCTGCCTCATGCGCCACGACGCGCATGGCAGCACGTTGCTCGCCTCGTCCGTCGACCTCACCGACCTAACGGGCCGCGTTGCCCACGCCCTCGGGGCCCGCGCGCGCACAGAGGGCGCCCTCTGCTACACCAACGCGTGCAACAACGCCTTCGACCTCTATAAACTTGAGAAACCCTTCGATACAAACGAGTTCGTCTCGCACCGCCTCGCCACGTTCATGCCGGCGCCCGCGCTTGCAGGCTATGCCGGTCCGTCGGCGCTTGCCGTCGCCGCTGTTCCCGAGCGGGTGTTCGGCGGCCACGAGACGGCTCTTTTCGATGCCATACAGAACGACTAAGGAGACCGTATCATGACTTCTACCTCTGAGAAGACCGATATCCTGCTGCTGGGTTCGGGCGGGCGCGAGCATGCCCTGCTCGCCAAGATCAGCCAGTCGCCGCGCGCCGGCAAGCTCTACGTCGCCCCCGGCAACGGCGGCATGCTCGGCCTGGCCGAGCGGGCCGACGTGAGCCCCGACTCTCCCGTCGAAGTTGCCACATGGGCGCTCGCGCACGAGATCGGGCTCGTGGTCATCGGGCCCGAGGCACCGCTCATGGAGGGCGTCGCCGATGCGTGCCGCTCGATGGGCATCTCGGTGTTCGGCCCCGATTTCGCGGCTGCCCGCATGGAGGGCTCCAAGAAGGCCGCCAAGCAGGTCATGGGCCGCGCCGGCGTTCCCACGGCGGCGTGGCGCTCATTCACCAACGAGAAGGAGTGCCTCGAGTACGTGGCGCGTCTCGACGGTCCCTGCGTGGTGAAGGCCGACGGCCTTGCTGCGGGCAAGGGCGTCATCGTTGCGGCCGATGCCGAAGAGGCGGCCGAGGGCGTGCGCGCGTGCTTCTCCGGAGCGTTCGGTGCCGCAGGCGACACCGTGCTCATAGAGGAGACGCTCACCGGCCCCGAATGCTCGCTGCTCGTGCTCACCGACGGCAAGACCGTGGTGCCGCTCGCCATAAGCCAAGATCACAAGCGCGCCTACGAGGGCGACCGGGGTCCCAACACGGGCGGTATGGGCGTGTACTCGCCGGTTCCCATGATCGAGCCCGAGGAGTTCGATCAGATGATCGACATCATGGAGCGCGTGGTGGAGCAGCTCGCCAAGGACGGCAGCCCGTTTTCCGGCTGCCTCTACGGAGGCTTCATGCTCACGCCCACCGGGCCCAAGGTGCTCGAATTCAACGCCCGATTCGGGGATCCCGAGGCGCAGGTCGTGCTGCCGCGCATGCATGCGGATCTCGTCGAGGTCATGCTCGCCTGCGACAACGGCACGCTTTCGGCCGACATGGTGTCGTGGAACGACGATTGGGCCGTGTCCGTGGTGCTTGCAAGCGCGGGCTATCCCGGCAGCTACGAGACGGGCAAGGCCATCACCGGCATCGCCGACGCCGAGGCGCTCGAGGGCGTCACGGTCTACCACGCCGGCACCGAGCTGCTCGGCGACGGCAAGCTCGTGACCTCGGGCGGGCGCGTGCTGGCCGTGACCGGCGTCGCGCCCACGTTCGAGGAGGCGCGCGAGCGGGCCTACCAAGGGGCCGAGCTCATCCGGTTCGACGGCAAGTTCTACCGCACCGACATCGGCATGAAGGTCATTCTCGACCGCGACAAGCTGTAGGGGGGCGAGCCATGTCCGAGAAAGATGAGCGGGGCATCCAGCCCCTGGGCACCGATGCCGTCATCGAGGCCGACGCCTACACGGCGCCGTCCCTCGACGACCTGCGCGATGCCGCCCAGAACATGCAGGATTCCATGCGGGCGTTCTCCTATGACGGCGGAGCGGGCGCTGTGGGCGCTCCCGTCGAGCGCGATCTGGTGCTCGGCGACGACGACCCGCGCGACGGCAGTCTCTCGGAGATCGCCACGGGCGAGGACAGGGTGTTCTCGGGGCTGATCTTCGATGTGAACCGCATTCACGTGAAGCTTCCCAACGGCCACGATGCGGCGCGCGACGTGGTTCGCCACCCCGGCGCCGTGGCCATCGTGGCCCTCACCGACGACGGGCGCATCTGCCTGGTGCGCCAGTTCCGCACGGCGCTCGGACGCGTGACCGTGGAGCTTCCCGCCGGCAAGCTCGATGCGGGCGAGGATCCCCTTGAGTGCGCGAAGCGCGAGCTCAACGAGGAGACGGGCATGGTTGCGGACCGCATGGCGTTTCTCGCCACCATCGCCACCACGCCGGGGTTCACCGACGAGCTCATCCACCTCTACATGGCTACGGGCCTGACCTTCGGACCCGCCCATCCCGATGGGGACGAGTTCCTCAACGTGGATCTCGTGCCGCTCGACGAGCTCATCGACGCGGTGCTCGACGGTCGCATCGAGGACTCCAAGACCGTGTGCGGGGCGCTCATCTGCGACGCCGTGGCACGCCGCCTGGAGGCCTAGCGGCATAGCGGCCTCTTCCTGCGTGTTCCCGCATCCCGTCCGGTTTAAGGAAACCGAAAGGTTGAGCGGGGTGTTCCCGAAAGGTGGGCCTCGTATCTTGTAACCGTGCACGCAAGGTACGGTTTCCAATGCAGGAGGAACATCATGTGGACCAGGAAAGAGCTGAAAGATAAGGCCAAGGTATCGCTCAAGATGAACTACTGGAAGACGGTGCTCATCGCGCTGATCTTTGCGCTCGCCGCAGGGCGTGCCTTTGCAACGGGCGGCAATGTCGCGGGCACCTTCCGGAACGATTCGAACGGCCTCGAAGACGACCTCGATTTCCAGGAGCTGTATGTCTTCGAAGAGCAGGACGAGGCATTCGTCGAGCATCTCGACTTTATCGAGCGTCTCGAGAACGTCGTCGATTCCAACGAGTATTCCCTCCCGCTTGCAGCTGCCTTCTTCGGCGCCGCCGTCCTGATCGTGATGCTGACCGTGTCCACGGCCATCGACGTCTTTCTCATCGAACCGCTATCCGTGGGCGCGCACCGCTTCTCGGTGCGCAATCTCAACCAGAAAGCCGAGATCAAAGAGGCTGCGTATGCCTTCGACGGCAACTACCTCGAGATCGTCAAGACCATGTTCATGCGCAACCTCTTCACCTTCCTATGGGGCATGGCGTTCGTCATCCCCGGCATCGTGAAGGCCTACGAGTATCGCATGATCCCGTATCTGCTGGCCGACGATCCCACCATGACCAGGGAGCGCGCCTTCGCCGAGAGCCGCCGCCTGATGCAAGGCAACAAGTGGAACGCGTTCGTGCTCGACCTCTCGTTCGCGGGCTGGCACCTGCTCTCCGCGCTCACGCTCGGCCTGCTGGAGCTCTTCTTCGTGGCGCCCTACCAGTTCATGGCCAATGCGGCGCTCTACGAGAGCCTCCGCTATGACGGGCCCGCTTCCGAGCTTGCAGCAGGCGTCTATGCCGAGCAGGTCCCCGTGCCCCCGTTCGCGGCACAGGATGGCTTTGCCCCCGAGAGCCCTGAGGCGTAGTATCGGAGCTGGACGATCGACATCATCGGTGCGGCGACGCGGGTCGCCGCACCATCGCCATACGGAAGGCAGCGACGTGGCACAGAGGATTCTCATAGCAGACGACGAGAGCAGCATCCGCAGCGTGCTGCGGCTCTACATGGAGGACGCGGGCTTCGAGGTGGTCGAGGCGGGAGACGGCCAGGCGGTGCTCGACATGCTCGCCGATCAGAGGATCGACCTCTGTCTGCTCGACATCATGATGCCCGTGCTCGACGGCTACCACGTGCTCAAGCGCATCCGCGAAACGAGCGATCTGCCCGTGATCGTGATCTCGGCCAAGGGGCAGGACCCCGAGAAGATCCTCGGCCTCAACCTGGGTGCCGACGACTACATGGTGAAGCCCTTCAACCCGCTCGAGGCGGTGGCGCGCGTGAACGCCAGCCTGCGTCGTGCGGCGGGCGCCGTAGCGCAGGGGGTGCCCGAGCGCGAAGCCGTCCTGCGCTGCCGCGACCTGGTGCTCGACACCGACGCCTGTGCGCTGACCTGCGGCGGCGCGCCCGTGGAGCTCACGCCCGTGGAGCTGCGCATCATGGAGCTGCTCATGGGGCATCCGGGGCGCGTGTTCACCAAGCAGCAGATCTACGAGGTCGGATGGGACGAAGATTACGTTTCCGCCGAGAACAGCGTCATGGTGTGCATCAGCAAGCTCCGCTCCAAGCTCTCAGACAACCCGCAGGCCTACATCAGGACCATCCGGGGCATCGGCTATAGGCTGGAGAAGTGACGGATATGGCGGGCCAGGCGAACACGGTGCACGAACCCGCGCGGCACGGCCGTTTCGACCGCAAGGCCACCAACGACCTGATCGCCTTCTTGGTCTCGCGCTTCATCCTGGTTCTGCTCGCCGTGATCGTCGTCGAGCAGATCGTGGTGATAGGGGACGGCCTGCTCCTTCCTCCGCTGCAGGCGCTGGTGAGCGGTCGGGAACACGATGCGGCGGGAGGCGCCTCGCTCTTCTCGGTCTTCGCCGGGCTTACGGGGGTTCTTTGGGATGCCCTGTTCGGCGGTGCGGACGGGAAGACGCTCGGAGCCGTGCAGGGCTCGCTCATCACGGTGCTCGTGCTCGCACTGTTGCTGCTGCTGGTGCTCCCGCCGTTTCTGGGGGCGCTGGGCTTCTCGCGCATCGTGGTGCGCAGGGTGCGTGCCCTGCAGGAGCAACGCGAGCTCGAGCTGGCGCAGATCGACCAGCGGCGCAGCCGCTTCATCACCGACATCGCGCACGACCTGCGCACGCCGCTCATGGCCATCTCGGGCATGGCGCACGCCATCTCCGACGGCGTGGTGCGCGATGACGAGACGCGCGGCGAATACATGCAGGCCATCTGCGAGAAGGCCGACAAGATGAGCGAGCTCGTCTCGTCGGTGTTCGATTACACCAAGCTGGGAGGCGGCGCGTTTGCGCTGGACCGCGAGAACGTCGATCTGCCCCAGCTGCTGCTGCGCGAGGCGGCGACGGCTTTCCCGGATGCGGAGGAGGCGGGGATGACGTTCTCGGTGCAGGTGCCCGAGGACCGCTGCATCGTGCGCGCCGACCCCGTGCAGCTTGCGCGCGTGGTGACGAACCTGCTGGTCAACGCCATGCGGCACAATGATCCGGGCGCCGAGATCGCCCTGCTGCTCGTGCGCCGGGCGGGCATCGCCTACGTGGTGGTGGCCGACTCGGGCGCCCCGATCGCCGACGACCCCGAGGCGTTGTTCCAGCCGTTCAGCCGCGGCGATGCGGCGCGCTCCCCAGCGGGCGGCAGCGGGCTGGGGCTCTCCATCTGCAAGCGCATCGCCGACATGCACGGCTACAGCCTCATGCTCGTGCAGCCGTACGGACGGTTTGTTAAGGCATTCGTTCTTGCGTGCGCCGTGCTGTGATCGTGCGCGCCGGTGTGCGAGAATAGACCGGATTCGCATCGGCAAGGAAAGGCGCGGCGCACATGGGCTCCAAGAAATCCGGCATCCTCAGGAAGTTCCTGTCCTACTATCGCCCGCAGGTGCACCTCTTCGCAATGGACACCATCGCGGCCATCGTGGTTGCGGCGGTTGACCTTGCATTTCCGCAGATCCTGCGCACGCTTACGGGCGGGCTCTTCACGCAGGGCGAGAGCGCCATCAAGAGCGCCCTCGTCTATCTGGGCATCGGGCTTACGGCCATGTATGCGCTGCGGTTTGTATGCCGCTGGTTCGTCACCGGCTGGGGCCACATCATGGGCGCGCGCATGGAGTCCAAGATGCGCCAAGACCTCTTCGACGCGTACGAGCGGTTCAGCTTCTCGTACTTCGACCGCCACAACACCGGCGACCTTATGAGCCGCGTCACCAACGACCTCTTCGACATCGCCGAGGCCGCCCACCACGGGCCCGAGTGGATCGTGATCTGCTCCATCGAGATCATCGGCGCATTCGTCATCATGGCGACGATCAGTTGGAAGCTCTCGTTGGCGTTGGCGCTCGTCACGGCCGTGCTCCTGGCATACGGCCTGTGGGCGAACAGGCAGATGGAGGAGTCGTTCCGCGACAACCGCCGCAAGATCAGTGCCGTGAACTCGCAGCTCGAGGACTCGCTGGCCGGCGCGCGCGTGGTCAAGAGCTTCGCGAACGAAGACGAGGAGAGCCGCAAGTTTGCGCGCTCCAACGAGGCCTATTTGGCGAGCAAGTCGCGCAACTACATGCTGATGGGCCGCTTCTACGCGAGCCTCGGCGGATTTACCGGCGTGCTCTACGTGGTGATCGTGGTGTTTGGCGGCTGGCTCATCGCCGACGGGCAGCTCGAGCCCGCAGACCTGGCCACCTACGCGCTGTACGTGCAGATGTTTCTCTCGCCCATCATGACCATCCTCGACTTCACCGAGATGTTCCAGAAGGCAAAGGCGGGCTTCGAGCGGTTCTTCGAAGTGCTTCAGACGCGACCTGATGTGGAGGACAAGCCCGGTGCGCCGGATATCCGCGTGGGAAGGGGCCACGTGGTCTTCTCGGATGTGCACTTCTCCTACGATGACGATGCGGATGTGATTTCCGGCCTCACGCTCGATATCGAACCGGGCACCAAGGTTGCGCTCGTGGGGCCGTCGGGCGGAGGCAAGTCCACCACCTGCGCGCTGCTGCCGCGCTTCTACGATGTGGCCGGCGGCTCGATCACCATCGACGGCCAGGATGTGCGCGATGTGACGCAACGGTCGCTGCGCCGGGCGATCGGCGTGGTGCAGCAGGACGTATACCTGTTCGACGGCACGATCGGCGAGAATATCGCGTACGGGCGCACCGACGCCACCTTCGACGAGATCCGCGCGGCGGCCGAGGCCGCCAATATCGCCGACTTCATCGAATCGTTGCCGCAGGGCTACGACACCGAGGTGGGAGAGCGAGGCGCGCGCCTGTCCGGCGGGCAGAAGCAGCGCATCGCCATTGCGCGCGTGTTCCTCAAGAACCCGCCCATCCTCATCTTCGACGAGGCGACGAGCGCACTCGACAACGAGAGCGAGCAGGCGGTGCAGGACGCGCTGGCCGAGCTCGCGCAGAAGCGCACCACGCTCGTGATCGCGCATAGGCTCTCCACCATCAAGGATGCGGACGTGATCGTGGCCATCGAGGATGGGCGCGCCGTGGAATGCGGCACGCACGTCGAGCTTCTTGCCCTCGACGGCATCTACGCGCGCTACTACCGCATGCAGTTCGGCGACTAGGCGCTCCCCGAGGCCCGCCTGCCCCCCCCCCCCCCCCCCCCCCCCCCCCCCCCCCCCCCCCCCCCCCCCCCCCCCCCCCCCCCCCCCCACCCCCCACCACTTTTCTTCCACCGGAAAAAAAAAGAAAAACACAACAAAACGTT
>Ga0079305_1000149_pt1 | contig 166897 bp, 136 predicted proteins | sample LMS_cellobiose_e_FD_79183 | JGI IMG/M metagenome (GOLD analysis project Ga0079305, IMG submission 79183) | Rumen-fistulated moose microbial communities from Alaska, USA - LMS_cellobiose_enrichment | ecosystem: Host-associated > Mammals > Digestive system > Stomach > Rumen fluid ... | reverse complement strand
TCGGCGGCATCATGGCCGTGCTCGTCATGACCCCGTTCTTCTACGCCGGGTTCGACACCATCCCCCAGCAGGCCGAGGAGGCCTCCGAGGGGCTCAACTGGAAGAAATTCGGCATCATCCCGGCGCTCGCCCTTCTCGCGTCCGGCGCGTTCTACCTGATCTGCATCTACGCCTTCGGCACCATCACCGATTGGCACGAGTTCGTCGTACCCGCCGTTCCGGCCCTGGCGATTCTCGAGCGCATCAACCTGTTCTTCTACATCGCGATGCTCATCATCGCCACGCTCGGCCCGCTCGGCCCCATGAACGCGTTCTTCGGCGCCTCGACCCGCCTGATGCTGGCCCTCGGACGCAAGAAGATGCTGCCCGAGTCGTTCGCCGAGATCGATCCCGCGTCCGGTGCGCCCAAGAAGGCCAACATCGTGCTCGCGATCCTCACGCTCGTCGGTCCCTTCCTCGGGCGCAACATGCTGGTGCCCCTGACCAACGTCGCGTCGCTCGGCTTCATCTTCGCCTGCACCATGGCGGCGCTCTCCTGCCTCAAGCTCCGCAAAACCGAGCCCGAGCTTCCGCGCCCGTACAAGGTCAACGGCGGCATCGCGGGCATCGGGGCCGCGATCCTCGCAGGGCTCATCATCATCGGCCTCATGGTCATGCCCTTCAGCCCCGCCGCCCTCAACACCATCGAGTGGACCATCACGCTCGCCTGGGTTGTCGTCGGCTTCATCATCCTCTTCGTCTTCGGTTCGAAGGCCAAGGTGGAGAAGGCCAAGGCGGGGAAGGCCAAGGCGCAGAGCGGCTCCTAGCCGCCCTGCGGGGCATTGTCTCAGCATCTGCCTCCTTGTAGGAGGATGTGCACGAAACGCAGCGTTCGATCAGTGAAACGGAGGAACCACCATGTCCAAGTACGCATTCGCAGGCGGCAAGCTCGTCGACGGCACCGGCGCAGCGCCCGTCGAGGACTCCCTCGTCCTCGTCGATGACACCAAGATCGCCTATGCCGGCCAGAGAACCGAGATCCCCGAGGGCTACGAGGTCCGCGACATCAGCGGCAAGACCATCATGCCCGGCCTCATCGACACCCACCTGCACTTTTCGGGCAACCTGACCGATGACGACAACGACTGGGTCATCGAGTCCGTCGCCCAGAAGCAGACCGTCGCCGTCAAGCAGGCATACGACGCGCTCACCCACGGCCTCACCACCGTCTGCGAGATCGGCCGCAACGGCATCGCGATCCGCGACGTCGTTAACATGGGCATCATGAAGGGCCCCCGCATCTATGCCACGGGCCTCGGCTTCTGCCGCACCGCCGGCCACGGCGATTCCCACCACCTTCCCCTGCAGGTCTCCAAGGACTCCCACCCCTGGGGCGATCAGGTCGACGGCCCGTGGGATCTCCGCAAGGCCATCCGCATGCGCCTGCGCGAGAACCCCGACGCCATCAAGATCTGGGCTACCGGCGGCGGCATCTGGCGTTGGGACTCCGGCCGCAAGCAGCTCATGAGCACCGAGGAGATCAAGGCATGCGCCGACGAGTGCAAAGAGACCGGCATTCCCCTGTGGTCGCACTCCTACAACTCCGTGACCGCCGCCTACGATTCCGTGCGCTTCGGCGCCGAGCAGCTCATTCACGGTTTCGAGCTCGATGACAAGACCATGAACCTCATGGCCGAGCAGGGCACCTTCTTCACCCCGACCATCGGCTTCCTGCCCACGTGGTACGCCACCTATCCTCCCGAGTACACGCCCGAGCTCGACAAGTACGAAGGCGACACCGTGGTTGAGAAGGAGCTCCAGCGCACCTACGCCAACCTGCGTCGCGCCAACGAGCTGGGCGTCACGCTCACCATCGGCTCCGACTCCTTCTCCTTCGTCACCCCGTACGGCTGGGTCACCATCGACGAGATGTACGACTTCGTCGACAAGGCGGGCATTCCCGTGCTCGAGACCATCAAGGCCGCCACGCTCAACGGCGCCAAGATGGTGCACCACGAGGACGAGTTCGGCTCCCTCGAGGCCGGCAAGCTCGCCGACCTGCTCGTCGTCAACGGCGATGTGGCATCCAACATCCACGACCTCACACCCGACAACATGGAGGTCATCATGAAGGAAGGCGGCATCATCATCAAGGACGCCCTGTAAGAGCCGAGATGCGTTGCGCGTGCCGGTTGATGCGAGGGCCGGCGTCGCAGAACCTGCGGCACCGGCCCCCTCTGCTCTGCTCGGCGTCATGCAGCGGTGTGAAACGGCCATCGTCGCGTGTTCGGCTCGTCAGGAAGACTATAGTGGGAGGGTGCGGGGATTCGACGCTGCTCCATGCAGACCATGATCGTGCGATACGCATCAAGGGGATGGCGTGCGCCATGATTTGCACGAGGCTCAAGGACAGCGGGAGGGACGATGACTGCGCTGATTGCCGCGTTATCGGGGATGCTGTGCGGAGGTGCGGGCTGCGCACTTCCCGCGCGCTGCTGCGAACGGGCTGTGCGCGAGGGCCGGCACGCGATGATGGGCCGGGCTGCGGCGAGCCTGCTGGGCTCGTTCGCGGCCCTCACCGCCGTGCTTGCGATCGTGCGCGCTGCGGCACCTGGATGGTTTACCATCTTCGCCCTATCGCTGGCCGCGGCCTTCATCCTCGCGTGGTCCCTCGAGGCCGCTCGGATATGCCGATTCCTCAACGGATCGGACCATCATGACGGGAAGGAAGCATAGTGGACGCCTTGTCTACTGCATTCGAAGAGGTTTCAGAGGCGATGACGGAGCTGATCGACAGCTTCTATCCTCGGGCCGCCGTGGGCGATCTGGACACGGTGGGCCTCACGTCCAATCTCCTGTGGTACCTCATCGCCGGCGCAGCGCTCATCGCGCTCGGCCTGGCGTTCAAAAAGCGCGCTCCCAGCAAGGACCATGTGCCCCACGGCGTCTTTGTGAACGGCATGGAGTATCTGGTGGATTTCATCCGCAACGACATCTGCCGGGGAACCCTCGGCGATACCTGGAAGACGCACTTCCCGTTTTTGGCCACCCTCTTCCTCATGGTCTTTCTCTGCAACCTGGTGGGTTTGCTCCCCACGTGGAAGGCGGGGTCGGGCTCCATGGGCCTGACGCTGGGGATCGCCGTGATGTCGTTCATCTACTTCGTGGGCGCGGGCGTGAGGGCCCGGGGCGGCTGGGGCTATATAAAGAGCCTGTCGCCCCAAGGCGTCATATTCCCCATCAACATCGTGGTCTGGGTCATCGAGGCGTTCTCCACCCTCCTTCGGCTCGCCACGCTCTCGGTCCGTCTGTTCTGCAACATGTTCGCGGGCCACATGGTCATGGGCGTGTTCGCCCTCATGTGCACGATCTTCGTTCGACCGCTGATCGCGGGCATCACCGCCGAGGCGCTGGGCGTGGCAGGCATGTCGTTGCTCTGGATGCTGCTGCTCGTGCTGATCTACGCGGTCGAGCTCATGGTTGCGTTCATCCAAGCGTATGTGCTCACGCTGCTCTCAGCTGTGTATGTGCAGCTGGCTGAGGCGGAGCACTGATTCAGCCAATCTGCGGGAACCCCCGCATCTGCATAGGGCGAAACACGCATGCAACCCGCCGGGGCAGCTGGCGGGAGCGAGAGAAGGAGGAAGTTTTGGATCTGAAAATCTTCGGCTATGCCCTCTGCCTGATCGGCGCAGTCGCCGGCATCTGCCTCACCGCACGCTCCGTTGCAACGAACATGGCTCGTCAGCCCGAAGTGCAGGGCCGCCTCTTCACCGTGTTCATTCTCGCTGCGGCCTTCATCGAGTCCCTCTGCCTGATCGGCTTCGTCGTCGCAATCATGTAGCCTCACGTGCGATTTCGCCGCCCGGCGCAGCAGCGCACGGCGTACGGTCGCACACGGGGCAGACTTGAGGGAGTGCTCATGAATACCAAGGCAATAGAGCTTATCCGCCGGGCTTCGGTCGGCGGCGTCGCGGGGGCGGTGATGTTCCTCGCACCGGTGCCCGCGCTCGCCGAGGAAGCGGGCGGCGGGATGGAGCTGCTCATGCCGCATCTGGCGGAGTTCGTGCCCGCCTGCATTGCGTTCGCGATCATCTGGTTCATCATGGCCAAGTTCGTGTGGCCCGTCGTCATGAAGACGCTCGCGGACCGCGAGGAGAAGATACGCGGCGACATCGAAGCCGCCGAGCAGTCGCGGCAAGAGGCGGAGGAGGATGCGCGCAAGAGCGCGGCCTGCATCAGCGACGCTCAGCGCGAGGCTGCGGAGATCGTCTCAACCGCCCGCCGCGAGGCCGAGGATGAGCGCGCACGTATCATGGAGAAGGCGCATGAGGATGCCGCCGAGGTGCTCGCCAAGGCGCACGGCGTCGTCGAGCTCGAGCGCCGCAAGGCCATGGACGAGCTTTCGGCGTTTGCGGTGGAGCTGGGCGTCGAGATAGCCGGCAAGATCATCGGCAGCGATTTGAGCGAGGACGAGCAGCGCAAGCTGGCCGAGAAGTACCTCGCCGAGGTGGGTGCCCTCGATGTCTGACATCTTCGATGCCGATCGCACGGCGGAAGCCTATGCACGTGCGCTGGTCGAGGCGACGCGTTCCTCGGGCGGGTCGAAGGCCGATGCCGCCGGGCACCGGCAGGGGCGCGCCTTCTCGCACGAGGTGCTCGAGACCCTGAGCGCCATGCTGGAGGCGGGCGACCTCGGCCTGATCGACCGCGTGGCCCAAACGTACAAGGACATCCTCGATTCCGGAGACGAGACCGTGTCGGTTACGGTGACGACTGCGGTTCCTTTGGACGACCATCTGCGCGCCAAGGTGCGCGGCAAGGCGGAGCGCGACCTCCAGGCGCCCGTGTTCCTGATCGAGAAGGTCGATCCGTCCATGCTCGGCGGGATCATCCTCGAACTACGCGGCAAGCGCTTCGATGCCTCCGTGCGCACGCAGCTTGCCGATATCCGTAAGACGCTCGTCTCGGCTCACGTCGAAAGTGAAGGATAATGGCAGAGAGCACCAGCTTGACAGAGATCATGGGCACGCTGCGTTCGCGGCTCGCGAGCATCGATGCGACGATCGACCAGCACGAGGCATCGGTCACGACCGGCGTGGGCGACGGCATCGCCTACGTTGCGGGGCTCAAGTCGGCGATGGCCGGAGAGCTGCTCCGGTTCACCTCCTCCGTGAGCGGCAAAAGCGTGTACGGCCTTGCCCAGAACCTCGACACCGCCGAGGTCGGTGCCGTTCTGTTCGGCGACGTGGACGTGATCAGGGAGGGCGACGAATGCCGCACCACGGGCCGCGTCATGGAGATCCCCGTGGGCCGCGCGATGCTCGGACGCGTGGTGAATCCGCTCGGCCAGCCCATCGACGGCCGCGGCGCCATCGCGACCACGGCGCGCCGCCCCATCGAGTTCAAGGCTCCGGGCATCATGGAGCGCCAGCCGGTCTGCGAGCCCGTTCAGACGGGGCTCATCGCCATCGACGCCATGGTGCCCATCGGACGCGGGCAGCGCGAGCTCATCATCGGCGACCGCAAGACGGGCAAGACCTCCATTGCCATCGACGCCATCATCAACCAGCGCGATACGGACATGATCTGCATCTACGTGGCCATCGGCCAGAAGGCCTCCACGGTGGCTGCTATCAGGGAGACGCTCGCCCAGCACGGCGCCCTCGAGAAGACGGTCATCGTGTCGGCCACGGCCGCCGATTCCGCCCCCATGCAGTACATCGCGCCGATGGCGGGTGCCGCCATCGGGGAGTATTTCATGTACAACGACGCGCAGGGCAATCCTGCCGACGCCGACCATCCGGGCGGGCACGTCCTCGTGGTCTACGACGACCTGTCCAAGCAGGCCGTCGCCTACCGCCAGATGTCGCTCATGCTGCGTCGCCCGCCGGGACGCGAGGCGTATCCCGGAGACATCTTCTACCTGCACTCCCGCCTGCTCGAACGCGCCTGCAAACTATCAGATGCCCGGGGCGGGGGCTCGCTCACTGCGCTCCCGATCATCGAGACGCAGGAGGGCGACGTGTCGGCGTACATCCCGACCAACGTGATCTCCATCACCGACGGCCAGATCTACCTGCAATCGAGCATCTTCTTCCAAGGTCAGCGCCCTGCTGTCGACGTGGGCATCTCCGTGTCGCGCGTGGGCGGCGCCGCGCAGATCGCGTCGATGAAGCAGGTTGCGGGCACGCTGCGCCTCGATCTCGCCTCATACCGCGAGAAGCAGGCGTTCGCCCAGTTCGGCTCCGATCTCGATGCGGCGACGCGCTACCAGCTCAACCATGGCGCGCATATGATGGAGCTGCTCAAGCAGCCGCGTTTCTCCGCACTCGACGTGCGCGATCAGGTGGCGGTGATCTTCGCCGGCAAGGAGAACCTCCTCGACGACGTGGATCTCCCCAACGTGCCCCTCTTCCGCGACGGCCTAGCCGCCCATATGGCAGAGAAGCACGCCGCGCTGCGCCAGAGCCTGCTCGATGCGAAGATCGATGAGGCGACGAGCGCGCGTCTGAAGCGGTGCATCTCGCAGTTCAAGGAGGCGTTTCTCAAGCAGCATCCCAATGCGGCGTCGCCCGTCGATGTCGGGCTGAAGGCCGAGGACACGGAGGTTGCCGACGAGCCCATCTCCCTCGGCGCTCCGAGGACGCGGGGGTAGCGCGCGATGGCGAACCTTCGCGAGATAGCGATGCGCATGAGCTCGATCCGCAGCACCATGCAGATCACGCGGACCATGGGGATGATCTCCACGGCCCGTATCCAGAAGGCGCTCACGCGGTCCGAGGAAGCCGAACCCTACAAGGATGCCATCACCAACATGCTCGCAAACGTCGCGGCGGCGGGCTTCGACGCATCCCAGCCGCTCCTCTCCGTGCATGAGCAGGAACGCCATGTGCTCTTCATCCTCCTCGCATCGGACCGGGGCCTCGCCGGCGGGTTCAACATCGTGCTCGAGCGGGAGGTGGAGCGCGAGATGTCCGCGCTTGCCGCGCAGGGGATCTCATCGTCGATCATCACCTGCGGCCGCAAGTCAACCGAGTACTTCACCTATCGCGGCATCGAACCCGTCATGTCGTTCGTGGGCATATCCGCCGAGCCGAACCGCGATCAGGCCAACCGCATAGCCTCGTACGTGATGGACGGTTACGCATCGGGCACGATCGATCGCGTCGTGCTCACGTACTGGCATGCCAAGAACAGGGTCGATCAGGTGCAGGTGAGCGAGCAGCTCCTGCCCATCGCGAAGGAGCGGCTCATGATGCCGAACAACCCGCGCGCCCGGGAGGCGCTCTCCGAAGTCGGGCGCGGCGCTGCATACGCCGCATACGAGTTCGAACCGTCGGCTCAGGAGGTGCTGAGCCGCCTGATGCCGGCGTACTTCAGGACGGTCATCTTCCACGCCCTGCTCGACTCCGCGGCCGCCGAGCACGGTGCGCGCCGCCGCGCCATGCAGTCCGCGACCGACAACGCCGAGGAGGTGCTCGGTGCGCTCAGCCGCACGTTCAACCGCGAGCGGCAGGCGGGCATTACCACCGAGCTGAACGAGATCATCGGCGGAGCTTCCGCATTGGAGGAGAACTAGCAATGGCAGACGATATTTCGCAGGCACGCTCGCTGCTCGCAGAAGCCGCGCTCAACCACGCGAACAGGCGCGTGGAAGACGGCGTCATCGTGCGCGTCGTGGGCCCGGTCGTCGATGTTCGCTTCGACGGTCAGGTGCCCACCATCTACACGGCGCTCACCGTCGATGCAGACACCCCGGTGGGGCGCGTCAGCACGGTGCTCGAGGTCGAGTCGCAGCTTCCCGGCGGTGTGGTGCGCACGGTGGCGATGTCCTCGACGGACGGCCTCCAGCGGGGGATCCGCGTCAAGGACACGGGCCGCCCCATGATGATGCCCGTGGGAGATGCGACCTTGGGGCGCGTGTGGAACGTCATGGGCCAGCCGGTGGACGGCGGGGAGGTGCCGGACGAGGTGGAGTGCTATCCTATCCACCATCCCGCCCCCGCCTTCGAGGAGCTTACCTGCGCCACCGAGATATTCGAGACGGGCATCAAGGCCATCGACCTGCTCGAACCCTATGTCCGCGGCGGCAAGACGGGGCTGTTCGGCGGCGCCGGCGTGGGCAAGACGGTCCTCATCCAGGAGCTCATCAACAACCTCGCGCAGGAGCACGGCGGCACCTCGGTGTTCACGGGCGTCGGCGAGCGCACGCGCGAAGGAACCGATCTCTACCTCGAGATGACCGAATCCGGCGTCATCGATAAAACCTGCCTGGTCTACGGGCAGATGAACGAGCCGCCCGGAGCGCGCCTGCGCGTGGGCCTCGCCGGACTCACCGCAGCAGAGTACTTCCGCGACCAAGGCCAGGACGTCCTGCTCTTCATCGACAACATCTTCCGCTTCAGCCAGGCGGGTTCCGAGGTGTCGGCGCTTCTGGGCCGCATGCCCTCCGCGGTGGGCTATCAACCCACGCTCGCCACGGAGATGGGCGATCTGCAGGAGCGCATCACCTCCACCCAGGAGGGCTCGATCACCTCGGTTCAGGCCATCTACGTGCCTGCGGACGACCTTACCGACCCCGCCCCCGCCACCACGTTCACGCACCTCGATGCCACGACGGTGCTCTCGCGCTCCATCACCGAACTGGGCATCTATCCGGCGGTCGATCCGCTCGCGAGCTCGTCCGACGCCCTCGACCCCGCCGTCGTGGGCGAGGAGCACTATCGCGTTGCCCAGAAAACGCAGCAGATCCTCCAGGAGTATGCGGATCTCCAGGACATCATCGCCATCCTCGGCATGGACGAGCTCACCGACGAGCAGCAGAAGATCGTCGGCCGCGCCCGCAAGGTGCAGCAGTTCCTCTCCCAATCGTTCCATGTGGCCGAGAAGTTCACCGGCAACCCGGGCGTGTTCTGCAAGGTCGAGGATACGGTCCGCTCCTTTGCCGCGATCGTGGACGGCCTCTGCGACGACATTCCCGAGCAGGCGTTTCGCTACGCTTCCGACATCGACGACGTGCGTGCCCGCGCCGCGCAGATGGCTGCGGCGGAGGGGGAGTAGCCCGTGGGCGAGCTGACGGTACAGTTCGTCCGACCTGACCGCCTCATATACGAGGGGCCTGTTGCGAGCGTCGTCCTCGCCACCCCCACGGGCGAGCTCGGCGTATGGCCGTTGCGCGCGCCGCTCATCTGCGCGCTCGGCGACGGCATCGTGCGCCTCAACCTTCTCGAGCGTGACGGCGGCGGCATCGAGCGCGTCATCGTCTCGGGCGGCTATGCGGAGGTCGAGAACAACACGGTCATCATCCTCGCCGACCACGCCCGCATGATCGACGATATCGATCCCACGCAGACAGAGGGCCTCCTTGCGTCGGCCAAAGCCACGCTCGCCGGCCTCGATGAGGGCGATAATCGGCGCGCATACTGGGAAAACAAGGTGAAGTGGTTCTCCCTGCTTCTCACATACGCCGACGTTGCGCGCGGCAAGCGCGGCTAGATTCGCCGCGCCCCGCGCCCCCGTGCGCATCCGCCGTGCGCCTGCAGCGCTTTCGACGCTGCGTCTAACGTGGACATTCCGTACACCTTGACCGAAAAAACCAGACGCAGCGCAGCGTATTGATATACTGTTTTATCCGATACGCAAAAAGCCCTCGCACGGAGGATCCATGGAAGTAATCGAGGTCGAAGGCGGCCACCATATCGAAGGCAGCGTTCTGGTCGAAGGGGCGAAGAACTCTGCCCTCAAACTCATGGCTGCGACCATCATGGCCCCAGGCGTCACCACGCTCACCAACGTCCCCAACATCGCCGACGTGCATGTGATGGGCAAGGTCCTCAAAGAGCTCGGCGCCACCATCGACGTTCTCGACGAGCACACGCTCGCCATCGACACCTCCCAGGTGAGCAAGTGGGAGACCCCCTACAGCCTGGTTTCCCAGATGCGCGCCTCCACGGCCGTCATGGGCCCGCTCATCTCGCGCTTCGGCAAGGCGGTCGTGGCCATGCCCGGAGGCTGCAACATCGGCGCCCGCAAGATCGACATGCACATGCTCGGCCTCGAGGCGATCGGCGTGCATTTCTCCGTCGATCACGGCAACATCCACGCCTCCACGCCCAACGGCCTCGCGGGCAGCACCGTCATGCTCTCGTTCGCCAGCGTGGGCGCCACCGAGAACCTCATGATGGCGTCAGTCTTCGCCCAGGGCACCACCGTCATCGACAACGCGGCGCGCGAGCCCGAGATCGTCGACCTCGCCGCCATGCTCAACGAGATGGGTGCGCAGATCCGGGGCGCCGGAACGCCCGTGATCGAGATCGAGGGCGTCACCGAGCTGCACCCCGTCACGCACCGCGTGGTGGGCGACCGCATCGAGGCGGGAACCTTCATCGCCATCGGCGCCATCACGGGCGGGCCCGTGCACGTGGGCGGCTTCGATCCCGAGCACCTCGGCCTCGTCCTGCGCAAATACGAGAAGATGGGCATATCCATCGCCTACGACGGCAACGGCGTCACGGTATCGCGTGCGGACGACCTCCTTCCGATCGACATCCAGACCCTGCCGTTCCCGGGCTTCCCAACCGACATGCAGGCCCAGACCATGGTGCTTCTCGCTCTGGCGAAGGGCTCGTCCATGATCACCGAGAACGTGTTCGAGAACCGCTTCATGTTTGCCAGCGAGCTGCAGCGCATGGGCGCGAACATCACCATCGAGGGCCACCACGCCATCGTGCGCGGCGTTGCGGGCTTCTCGGGCGCGGAGGTGCAGGCATCCGACCTGCGCGCCGGCGCGGCGCTCGTGATGGCGGGTTTGGTCGCCGACGGCACCACCGTCGTCTCCAACATCCGCCACATCGACCGAGGGTACGAACGATTCGTCGAGAAGCTCCAGGGCCTCGGTGCCAAGACCGTGCGTGCAACGCGTCCCGACGAGGACGTTTTCAAGGATGAGGCAGACGTCTGGAGGACGAGTGGCCGGCATACCGTCAGATAGCTCCACGTACAGCAGGGCGAACGTAGAGCGCTACCGCAAGAAGGCGTCGAGCCAAGGGATCCGCCGCCGCGTGGCCCTCGGAGCTGCCATCGTGCTCGTCAGCACTCTCGTCTTCGGCGTCATCACCGCCGTCGGCTGGTACAACTCCATCAACGAGCGCCTCCAGAACCAAGACGTCATCAACGACGAGCTGCGGTCCGTGCTCGCCGAGCCTGCAGTTGCGACCGAGCCCTATTACGTGCTGCTCCTAGGCACCGACGGCCGCGAGGGCGAGGTGGACTACCGCGCCGACACCATCATCCTCGTGCGCGTCGATCCGCCGAACAAGCGCCTCACCATGCTCTCCATCCCGCGCGACACCTACATCTACTACAAGGGCTCGGAGATGAAGATCAACGCGGCCCACTTCTACGACGGCCCCGCCGGCATGGTCACCGCCGTGCAGGACCTCACGGGCATCAAGATCTCGCACTACGCCGAGGTCAACTTCGACGGCCTCGCCGGCATCACCGACGCGCTCGGCGGCGTGTGGGTGGACGTCGACCAGTACATGTACGATGACGTGAACTTCAACAACATCGTGTCGCTCGAACCCGGTTACCAGCGGCTCAACGGCGAAGCGGCGCTCTTCTACACCCGCTGCCGCCAATTCTTCGATGGCGACTACACCCGCATGCGCCACCAGCGCGAGTTCATCAAGGCCCTCATCAAGCAGGTGCTCGACAATCCCGATCCCATGACGCTGTTCAACGTGGTGGACAAGTGCGCCGACATGGTGATCACCGATCTGTCCGCCGCCGATATCATCGCGCTCGCGAGCGAGCTGCGCGATATCGACGTCGAGAACGGTATCTACACCGCGCATGCGCCGTCCTATTCGGCCATGCTCGGCGGCATCTCCTATGTGTTCGTCTCCCAATGGCAGCTCGACGAGATGATGGCGATCATCGATCGAGGGGGCGACCCCGCTCTCTACCTCGAGAATCTTGAGGTCGACACCTCCGGCATGCCCGCGCAGACCGTCACGTACGAGGAACCCGTCTATTACGAGGAACCCGTCTACTACGAGGAGCCCGTCGTATGGGAGGAGCCTGTCGTGGGGGATGAGCCGGTCGACGACGGCACCGTCACCTACGAGTACGAGGCCGATGGGTACGGAGGCGAGGATATGGGTTACGATTGGGGCGGGGAGGAAACCGGTACCGATGGCGGTTCCGTCGGCGACGGTGACGCCGGCGGCGATATGTGGGAGTAGCTGTGGGTACAATGGGGTTGAATACTGTTTGATACAGCGGGCACACTCTGAAAGGTGCGCACATGGCTAGACCGGAACCCAACGCAGATCATGTTCTGACCCGTGCGGGAGAGGACTACCTCGAGGCGATCTACGTCCTTTCCACGCAATCCGAAGACGGAAGCGTGCGCTCCGTCGACGTTGCCGAAGACCTCAAGGTGTCCAAGGCGAGCGTCAACAAGGCGCTCTCCATGCTCAAAGAGCAGGGCATGGTCAATCAGGAGCACTACGGCAAGGTCACCCTCACCGACAACGGGCGCAGCTATGCGCGTCTGGTCTGGCGCGCCCACAGGGCATTGCGCGCATTTCTCACCAACGAGATCGGCGTGGACTATGAGACGGCCGATGAGGAGGCCTGCCTCATGGAGCACGTGCTCTCCCGAGACACCATGAATCTCCTCGTCGAACATCTCAAGTCACGAGGCATCTTCATAGAGGCATGATCGCTACGTCGAACAATACAAGGAGCTGCACCATGAAGGCAATCATCCCCGCCGCTGGACTCGGAACGCGCTTTCTCCCTGCAACGCGCTGCATGCCCAAGGAGCTGCTGCCCGTGCTCGACAAGCCCGTCATCCAATATGTCGTGGAGGAGGCCCTCGAGCCCCAGGGCGTCGATGGCGTCTGCATCATCAACTCGCACGAGAAGCCCGAGATCGAGAAGTACTTCTCGGTAGACGAGGAGTTCGAGGCGATGCTCGCCGCGCGCGGCAAGCAGGATCTGGCCGCCAAGGTGCATGAGGCGTCCGCCCTGCCCGTGAGCTTTGCCTATCAGGATGATCCCAAGGGCCTCGGCCACGCCGTGCTCTGCGGTGCGGAGGCGGCTGGAAACGAACCCTTCTTCGTGCTGCTCGGCGACTACTTCGTGCCCGATCGCAAGATGTGCGTGCGCATGGCCGATGTCTCCGTCGCCCATGGCGGGGCCTCCGTCATCGCCGTTGCCGCCGTTCCCGAGGATCAGGTGAGCCGCTACGGCATCATCGCGGGCGCATGCATCGGGTCGCACCCCGATTTCGATGCCGCGGGCGAGCAGGAGGGCGCCGTGTGGAAGGTCAGCGGCCTGGTGGAGAAGCCCAAGCGCGAGGATGCGCCGTCGCACCTGTTCATCGTCGGGCGCTATCTGCTCACCCCGCGCGTGATGGAGCTATTGCAGACCCAGGAGCCCGGTGCCGGCGGCGAGATCCAGCTCACCGATGCGCTGCAGCGCCTGCTCGACGAAGAGGAGATGTACGCCCTCGTGGTCGATGCCGACGAGGGGTGCGATACGGGCACGCCCGCCGCATGGGCTGCCACCAATGCGCGCATGGCGCTTGCCGACCCCGCATCCGCCTCCGAATTCTTCGAGGCTTTGGGCCGCGACGGCCTGAGCGTGCGTGGATAGGCGCGACCTCATAATCCGCTTCGGGAACGACGGCTGGCACGCGCGCTTCGATTGGTCCTTCACGCCGGACAACGTTGCCCGCGTCGCCGATGCGCTCGGCCTCGCATGGGCCGATGAAGCGCCGGGTTCCGTCATCTACGTCGGATACGATACCCGTCATGAAGGCGCCCGCTTCGCGCGGCTCGTCGGCGAGGTCATGGCCGCCTACGGGCTGCACGTGCGCCTGTCGACGACCGTCGCCCCAACGCCTGCCGTCGCCTGGGCGTGCGCGCGCGACCCGCGGGCGGTCGGCGCCGTGATCCTCACGGCATCGGAGCGCTCCTGCGAATACGGGGGCATTCTCGTGCGCTTCTCGGACGGCAGCTCCGCCAACCGCGCGTTTCTCGACAAGGTGGAGGACCTCGTTCCGTCTCAGGCGCCGTCTGCGCGGGGCGAGGTGCAGGAGACGGACTTCATGGAGGCCTATCTCGACGCGCTGGCAGCGTCGGTCGATGCGCGCGCGTTCGCGCACCACCCGCTGAGCGTTGTGGTGGATCCCCTCTACGGCGCCGCAACGGGCAACCTCTCGAAGGTGCTCGAGCGCCTGGGGTGCACGGTCACCCAGATCCACGACGAGACGTTCCCCGACTTCGGCGGTTTCCATCCCGAGCCTGTCGATCCCTGGGCCGACAAGTGCGAGCAGGCGGTGACCGGCCTCGGCGCCGGCATCGGGCTCGTGCTCGACGGCGACGGCGACCGCTTCGCCGTTGTGGACGAGACGGGCCGCCTGCTCGCGCCCCATCAGCTCACCCCGCTCATCATCGAGCACCTCGTCGTCAACCGCAAGCGCACCGGCCGCGTGATCACCACTCTCTCGAGCTCATCGAGCATTCTCGCCCAAGCGCACGAGCTCGGCTTGGAGGCCCTGTCGCTGCCCGTGGGGTTCTCGCGCCTCTATCGCGAGCTTCGCGAGAACGATGTGCTGATCGGCTGCGAGGAGTACGGCGGCATCGTCATCCCGAGCCACCTCTTCGAGCGCGACGGGCTGCTGGGTTGTTTGCTCGTGTGCGAGCTGGTGGCCCAAAGCGGCATGAGCCTGAGCCAGCTGCTTGCCCGGAGCGAGGAGCGTCTGGGCCGCAGGTGCTACATGCGGCGCGATATTCGCATGGAGACGGGCCAGGTATCGGTGCTGCGCACCGTGCTGCCCGGCCTCAACCCCGATCAGATCGCCGGGCGCGTGCCCAGCGAGGTCGGCCACGCCGATGGCATGCGCCTCGACTTTTCCGACGGTTCGTGGGTGCTCGTGCGCCCCTCGCGAACCGATGCGGTGGTGCGCATCTATGCGGAGGCCTTCAACGAGCGCGACCGCGACGAGCTGCTCGAGGCCACAAGCCAGCTCCTGCGCACCGGCATCTGACCCCGTCCCCCGCTCGCGCCCCACTCGGGGATACTCCCCCAATGGGGCCGTGGCACGGAATCGCCTTATTCCTGCGGGTTTTGCCCCCAGAGCGCCTTGTTCCTTAGGAATAAGCCCGTCTCGCGGCTCAAGTTGCAGGAATAAGCCGTTCTGGTGCCAGACCCCAAGTCCCTGCGAGCGCTCCCACCCATCGGATGCCGCACAGACGGCTTGCATGCTATATAGAACGCGAGCGCCCTGCGAAAGTAGATGAAATTTTGATGCAGCGTGACGGGAGGGGCATGCAGTCGCTTCCAAACGCGAAGTTTTCTCGCACGCAGCGCGCTTAACGGATCGGTAGCGAAGCGAGGTGCATGCCGCACCTGCCCCATATGTGGCTTGTTTTCATCATCTACCTGCGCTATCGCAGTCTCCGTCAAGCGATTTGTTCGATAGGGGATAAGAACAAAATATGTAGGAAATGTGAACAGATAGTTTTACGCTTCCAGCGGGCTCCAAGGTGCGTATAGTTATTTCCCGCGCACACTCAACGGAGTAAGACAAATTGTGAGCGCAGCGAACCTTGAAAACCGGATACTGCGATCGAAAGATCGATGAAGATAGCACAGCGAAATCGAATGTCTGAACACTCGTTCAGAGCTAAGTCAATTTCGGTGAATCCGAGATCAGCGGGATCTTAGAGACGGATCGTCCAAACTTTGAATTGTTCCAGCTCAGCTGGATCATATTTGAACGGAGAGTTCGATCCTGGCTCAGGATGAACGCTGGCGGCGCGCCTAACACATGCAAGTCGAACGGTTAAAGCCCCTTCGGGGGTGTATAAAGTGGCGAACGGCTGAGTAACACGTGGGCAACCTGCCTCTTGCACCGGGATAGCCACGGGAAACCGTGGGTAATACCGGATACTCCGTAACCATCGCATGGTGGATGCGGGAAAGCGCATACGGCAAGAGATGGGCCCGCGGCCTGTTAGCTTGTTGGTGGGGTAACGGCCTACCAAGGCAATGATGGGTAGCTGGGTTGAGAGACCGACCAGCCAGATTGGGACTGAGACACGGCCCAGACTCCTACGGGAGGCAGCAGTGGGGAATCTTGCACAATGGGCGAAAGCCTGATGCAGCGACGCCGCGTGCGGGATGAAGGCCCTATGGGTTGTAAACCGCTTTCAGCAGGGAAGAGGCCGCAAGGTGACGGTACCTGCAGAAGAAGCCCCGGCTAACTACGTGCCAGCAGCCGCGGTAATACGTAGGGGGCAAGCGTTATCCGGATTCATTGGGCGTAAAGCGCTCGTAGGCGGCTTGTTAGGTCGGGAGTCAAATCCCGGGGCTCAACCCCGGCACGCTTCCGATACCGGCAGGCTTGAGTTTGGTAGGGGAAAGTGGAATTCCAAGTGTAGCGGTGGAATGCGCAGATATTTGGAAGAACACCAGTGGCGAAGGCGGCTTTCTGGGCCATAACTGACGCTGAGGAGCGAAAGCTAGGGGAGCAAACAGGATTAGATACCCTGGTAGTCCTAGCCGTAAACGATGGACACTAGGTGTGGGGGAAAACTTCTTCCGTGCCGCAGCTAACGCATTAAGTGTCCCGCCTGGGGAGTACGGCCGCAAGGCTAAAACTCAAAGGAATTGACGGGGGCCCGCACAAGCAGCGGAGCATGTGGCTTAATTCGATGCAACGCGAAGAACCTTACCAGGGCTTGACATGTAGGTGAAGCGGCGGAAACGTCGTGGCCGAAAGGAGCCTATGCAGGTGGTGCATGGCTGTCGTCAGCTCGTGTCGTGAGATGTTGGGTTAAGTCCCGCAACGAGCGCAACCCTCGTCGCATGTTGCCAGCGGTTCGGCCGGGCACCCATGCGAGACCGCCGGCGTCAAGCCGGAGGAAGGTGGGGATGACGTCAAGTCATCATGCCCCTTATGTCCTGGGCTGCACACGTGCTACAATGGCCGGCACAATGGGCTGCCACCTCGTGAGAGGGAGCGAATCCCTAAAGCCGGTCCCAGTTCGGATTGGAGGCTGCAACCCGCCTCCATGAAGTCGGAGTTGCTAGTAATCGCGGATCAGCACGCCGCGGTGAATGCGTTCCCGGGCCTTGTACACACCGCCCGTCACACCACCCGAGTCGATTGCACCCGAAGTCGTCGGCCTAACCCGTAAGGGAGGGAGATGCCGAAGGTGTGGTTGGTAAGGGGGGTGAAGTCGTAACAAGGTAGCCGTACCGGAAGGTGCGGCTGGATCACCTCCTTTCTAGGGAGAATAACCTCTCGAGAGAGACAACTATTTGATGGGACGGACCCGTCTAATTCCGCTGATTCAATCTTCATAATGCGAAAGCATCCAGTATCCGGTTTCGAGGGTTCGCTCTCGGCGTACCTTGAAAGCTGCATAGCGTGACAGAAGATTTTCTTATATGAAGATCGCATCTTTACGATCAGATGATGCAAATCATCGAGATCGAGTATGTTCGAACCATCGAAAAGAAGATGGTAAGGGCACACGGTGGATGCCTTGGCACAGGAAGCCGATGAAGGACGTGATAAGCTGCGATAAGCCACGGTGAGGAGCACATATCCTTTGACCCGTGGATCTCCGAATGGGTGAACCCGATGGGAGTCATTGCCCATCACTCCCAGCTGAACACATAGGCTGGGCAGAGGTAACCGGGGGAACTGAAACATCTAAGTACCCCGAGGAAGAGAAATCAACCGAGATTCCCCTAGTAGTGGCGAGCGAACGGGGACCTAGCGCAAACCGGTGGTAGCTTCGGCGCCATCGGGGTTGTAGGACCACTCATCGTGCAGTTACAAAACCACGTGGAAGCAGAACGGTCTGGGAAGGCCGGCGAGACAGGGTTAGAGCCCCGTACGCAAATCTGCGTGGACTGCCGAGTGGCACCTGAGTACTGCCGGACACGTGAAACCCGGTGGGAATCTGGGGGGACCACCCTCCAACGCTAAATACTCTCCTGTGACCGATAGTGAACCAGTACCGTGAGGGAAAGGTGAAAAGTACCCCGAGAGGGGAGTGAAATAGTACCTGAAACCGTGTGCCTACAAGCAGTCGGAGCAGCTTTCTAGCTGTGACGGCGTGCCTTTTGTAGAATGAGCCAGCGAGTTACGGCATGTGGCGAGGTTAAGCTAGCAAGCGAGCCGCAGCGACAGCGAGTCTGAACAGGGCGACATAGTCGCATGCCGTAGACGCGAAGCCAGGTGAGCTATCCATGGGCAGGCTGAAGCGGGGGTAAGACCCCGTGGAGGGCCGAACCCACCTAGGTTGAAAACTGGGGGGATGACCTGTGGATAGGAGTGAAAGGCCTATCAAACCTGGAGATATCTCGTTCTCCCCGAAATAGCTTTAGGGCTAGCCTCGGATGTTTACCAACGGGGGTAGAGCACTGAATGGGTGCGGGGGCCTCACCGCCTACCAATCTCAATCAAACTCCGAATACCGTTGGTCCAGAATCCGGGAGTCAGAATATGTGGGCTAAGCTGTGTATTCGAAAGGGAAACAGCCCAGACCGCCCGCTAAGGTCCCTAAATCCATGCTAAGTGGCAAAGGATGTGCGTTTGCCTAGACAACCAGGATGTTGGCTTAGAAGCAGCCATTCATTTAAAGAGTGCGTAATAGCTCACTGGTCGAGTGGACATGCGCCGACAATACACGGGGCTAAGCATGGTACCGAAGCGGCGGATCAGTCTTTGACTGGTGGTAGGGGAGCTTTCTGTGCGGGGTGAAGCTGTGGGGTAACCCATGGTGGACTGCCCAGAAGTGAGAATGCTGGCATGAGTAACGAGAGCGACGAGAATAACGTCGCCGCCGTAAACCCAAGGTTTCCTGGGCAAGGCTAATCCTCCCAGGGTCAGTCGGGAGCTAAGGCGAGGCCGGAAGGCGTAGTCGATGCACAGCAGGTAGACATTCCTGCACCTCCAAAAGAGCGTTATCACCGATGGGGTAACGGAGAAGGGTAGCCGAGCGGGGTTCTGGACGTCCCCGTGAGAGATCGTAGGCTGAGAAGTAGTGAAATGCGCTTCTCGTGACGGCTGAGGATCAGGACGAAGCAATTGAGTGAAGTCGGTAAGCCCATACTTCCAAGAAAAACCTCTAGGGAGTTCTGCGGAGCCCGTACCGCAAACCGACACAGGTGGGTGGGTAGAGCATACCAAGGCGATCGGGAGAACTATGGTTAAGGAACTCGGCAAAATTACCCCGTAACTTCGGAAGAAGGGGTGCCGGCTAAGGTGGAGGGACTTGCTCCCCGAGCTCTGGTCGGTCACAGTAAATTGGCCCAAGCGACTGTTTATCAAAAACACAGGACTCTGCTGAAGTCGTAAGACGACGTATAGGGTCTGACGCCTGCCCGGTGCCGGAAGGTCACGAGGAGTTGTCAGCTTCGGCGAAGCAGCGAATCTAAGCCCCGGTAAACGGCGGCCGTAACTATAACGGTCCTAAGGTAGCGAAATTCCTTGTCGGGTAAGTTCCGACCTGCACGAAAGGCGTAACGATTTGGGCGCTGTCTCAACCATAGACCCGGTGAAATTGCAGTAGTCGTGAAGATGCGACTTACCCGCGGAAGGACGGAAAGACCCCGTGAACCTTTACTGCAGCTAGACATTGGCTGCCGGTTCGTCGTGTAGAGGATAGGTGGGAGGCTGTGAAGTGTGGACGCCAGTCTGCATGGAGCCACCCTTGGAATACCACCCTCGGCGTTCTGGCAGCCTAACCCCGTGCCGTGATCCGGGCGGGGGACCGTGTCTGGTGGGTAGTTTGACTGGGGCGGTCGCCTCCTAAAATGTAACGGAGGCGCACGTAAGGTTTGCTCAGGATGGTCGGCAATCATCCTTTTGAGTGCAAGAGCATAAGCAGGCTTAACTGCGAGACCTACAAGTCGAGCAGATGGGAAACCAGGTTCTAGTGATCCGGCGGCTCAGAGTGGAATGGCCGTCGCTCAACGGATAAAAGGTACTCCGGGGATAACAGGCTGATCTTCCCCAAGAGTCCACATCGACGGGAAGGTTTGGCACCTCGATGTCGGCTCATCGCATCCTGGGGCTGGAGCAGGTCCCAAGGGTATGGCTGTTCGCCATTTAAAGCGGTACGCGAGCTGGGTTCAGAACGTCGTGAGACAGTTCGGTCCCTATCCTCCGTGGGCGTAGGAAAATTGAGGGAGGCTGCCCCTAGTACGAGAGGACCGGGGTGGACGGACCTCCGGTGTACGAGTTGTCAACCAATGGCATTGCTCGGTAGCTGTGTCCGGTCGGGATAACCGCTGAAAGCATCTAAGCGGGAAGCCCATCCCAAGATGAGTTTTCCTTTTGGTAAGACCCCTTGTAGACTACGAGGTTGATAGGCTGCAGATGTAAGCGCTGTGAGGCGTTGAGTCGAGCAGTACTAATCGGTCGAGCTCTTCTTTTCATTACTCGAACTTGATGCGATCGTATAAGTCATCTACCATGTCACGCTGTGCGGCCTTCAGGGCACATCGTCTGCGCCCTTTGACAACCGAATGCCCCTTGTTGGTCAGCGACCATGGCAGGGGAGGTACACCTGGTCCCATTCCGAACCCAGTAGTTAAGCCCCCGAGCGCCGATGGTACTGCGGAGTGAGTCCGTGGGAGAGCAGGACGTCGCTGACCAACAAGGGGCATTTGCTATGTCGCGCGCTCGCCCCTCATATGATAGCGTTCACCTAATAGATTCTCGGCGGCTCCTATGCCATTCCGTGCATATCATCAGTTACATTATTTATATGGGATAATCGCATATAACGTGGATTCCTAAGCTGTGGTCTGCTCTTATGGGTTCGTTATACATATCCTACGGGTAGATGACGGATATCTTACACGGCTCTGCAGATAAAAATCTTTACCGAAAAGTATTTCCAAAATCGCTCATTTCTTTTCATGCTAGGGTGTGGGGCACTTCCCTGTTCGGGTACCCGACGCACCCTGTCGATGCATGCGGAGAGGTGAGAGAGCATGACAAATACGCAGACACGCGCAGATGCGCATGAGGGGGCTTTCGCACCCCGTGGACACATGCTGTGCGGCAACCTCACGAGAACCTTCCTCGAAAGCGCTGTTGTAGAGCATGTTGGCGCCGGCGACATCGTGGCCCTGTGCGCCGAGCCGGGCATGGGAAAAACGCAGCTCGCCTGCGCCGTGGCCGAACGGCTGCATGCCGATGCCGTCGAGTTCATATCGCTCACCGGGTTCGATAGCGAAACGGCGAGCGTGCGCCTTTCCAAGACCGCCCGCCGCCTCGCCCCGCGCCTTCGCAAGGGAAAGCGGCTGTGCGTCATCATCGACGACATCTGCCCCGCCGACGAGTACGGCGTGTCGTGCATGGCCCGCCCCATCCTGCGCCTCCACAAGCTCGGCGCGCTGGTCGTGCTCACGCTGCGCCCCGAGGCCGAGCAGGTGCTCGATGCGCTGGACGGCTGCCTGCGCATCGCCAAAGACGATCTCAGGATGCGCCGCTCCGACATCGCTCCCCGGGAGCGATCGGAGGCGATCATGCGAGCAAGCGATGGAATCCCCGCGCTCGTGGACGCCCTGCAAACGCATAGCGTGCACGACGGCACGCCCGATACGTTCCTCCCGGCGTTCGGCGAGACGCTCTGCAGCCTTGCAGGCACCATGATCCGCGACTCCCTCCTCGATGAGGATCGCAGGATCCGGTTTGCCGCCATGCTGTTCGGGCGGGGATCCTATGATGATCTGAGTGCGGCCGTCGGCGAGCTGCACGTCGATGCGACGATGGCCGCGCTGCAGGAATCTGCGCTCGTATCGCTCGATCCCGCATCCAAGGCGTTTCGGTGCGTCGGCCTCGAAGATGACATAGGCATCATGTTCTGCTCGGACGTGCTGGCGGCTGCGGGGCGCGCTTGGCCGGCGTGCACGGCTGCAGCGGTCGACAGGCTCGTCGAGCAGGGCAGGGCGGAGCGCGCCGCCCGCATCGTCGCCCTGCTCGACGAACAGCAGCGCGCTACGCTCGCCTTGCGCAACGGAATCGAGTTCCTCAACGTGGGCGAGACGGAGCTCGTGCGCAGCGCGCTTGCCATCGAGGTGTTCTCGGAGGAGGTGTCCCCCTATGCGTACGAGATGCTCGACAGCGCCTATCAGGCGCTGTGGGCGCCCGATCGCAAGGAGGATGTCCTGCTCGGCACCCGCGCCTTTGCAACCGCACGCGACGAGCGCGACCATGTCCGCGTGCGCCTGCTGTGCCTGGGCCGCACCCTGCTCGGAGGCTCGTCCTATGGGGAAGGCGCCATAGCGCTCGAGCACGATGATCCCATGGCTGCAGGGCTCGCGCTGCATCTGGAGGCGGTGTCCCTGCTCATCCATGGGCGCATGGGGGAGTGTCGCAGGCTCCTGCGGATGTATCGGCCCGACGGCATCGAACGCACCCTGTCCGAAGCGCTGCTCGCAGTGGACGAGGAGCTTGCCCGCGTTCTCCTGTGCGAGCAGGACGCGCCCAGCCGGGAGCGCGTCCGCGCATCGGAAGAGTTCTTCGAGCGCATGGGGCTGTCGCCCCTGACGGAGTGGGGTTCCATCATAGGAGCCGTCCGCGCGACGATGCTCGGCGTAGCGGCCCCCAACGGCCTGGAGGCTGCGCTCGCGGTTGCCGAGCGACGGGGAGATGCCGTGCTTGCCGCGGCGTTGTGCTGCGCCCTCGTGCTGTCCGATCTCGTCAAGCGGGCCTTCGTGAGCGCGCATGTGCAGGCACGCCATGCGAAGCAGCTCGCGGATACGTGCAGAAGCGGCGTGTTGGCCGACATAGCGGCGCTGCTCTATGCCATCAGCGCGGCGTACCTCGAAGAGCCTGCGGCCCATAAGCCCCTGCTGCGCCGCAGCTGGGCGAGCGGGCAGGTCGAAAGCATCGCGCGGGCGGTATGCTCCGCGCTGTCCGAGGAACCGAGCGGCGTCGATGCGTCGGTGCCCCACGACTACCTGTGGCTCGTCATGGCGCTCGCCAACCTGCCCGGAACCTTCTCGCGCAGATTCCGGGCGAGGATCCACCCGGCGTGGTACAAGCAGCTCAGAGGAATCGAGCATGTCGTGCGCGAGTTCCAGGAAGCTCCCGGCGAGCCTGCCGTCTTGGAGCTTGAGGCGCCGGAGCGCCCTGCGCTCGAACGCGGCATCGAGATCAGGCTGTTCGGAGGCTTCTCGCTCTGCGTGAACGGCATCGAGATACCCGGAAGGGAGCTCTCGGCGCGCAACGCCGCCACCGTGCTCGCGCTGCTCGCCGCTGCTCCGGGGCATAGCATGACGCGCATCAACCTCATCGAGTCGGCATGGCCGGGGTCCGACTATATCGGAGGGCGCGAGCGCATCTATCAAGCAGTCAGCAGGATCAGGCGCATCGTCTCCCGCATCGACGATTCGCTCGAGCCCATCGCGCTTGCGCGCAACGACGGTGCGATCGCTTTCAACGAAGGCCAGGTGCGCTGCGACATCGACGATTTCGTGGAGGCGGCGCGCGCGGCGCTCCGCATGGAGGGGCAGCACGATGGGGAGGTGGTGGATGCCGTTCAGCGCGCCGAGGAGATCTATCGGGGGAGCCTCCATATCCCCTTGCAGGATGGCGGCGGCCTCATGCGCTCCCGGGCGCGCGAGATGGCGAAGCTCTATGCCGATGTTTTGGTGCTCGGGTCGGAGACGGCTCTGCGTCTGGAAAAGCGCAAGCTCGCCGTTCATTTCGCCGAATCCGCCACGCTCATCGACGGAAAGCGCGAAGATGCCTTCTGCGCCCTCATCCGCGCGCTCAAGGCGTCGGGACGATTCGAAGAGGCCGTCCGCCGGTATCGTGCGTACCTCAAGAAGGGTTCGCACGGAAGGCGACGCAGGCCCTCCCCCGAGCTGCAGGCCGCCATGGGGGCGCTTCTTGCCGAGCAGGACCGCGCAGACGCAGCCGAGGGAGCGGAGATCGGTAAAGAAGCATGATCTCGGTGCTCATTTGATGTGAGATGGCAGTTACGTGCAACTCCCATTCGCAGTTAGGTAAAGTTATGAAGATATATGGATCGTCAGCACCATGAGATGGGAATGTGTCCATGGCAGGTTTCCTTTCCAGACTGCTTTCATTGGGAGCAGATAAAGAAGTCAAGGAATTCGAGCGCATCGCCCGGCGCATCGACGAACTCGAGCCCCAGTACGCCTCGGTATCCGCCGATGAGCTCGCCGGGTATACGGTGAGGTTCCGCGAGCGCTTTGCAAACGGCGAGACGCTCGACGATCTGCTCCCCGAGGCCTTCGCCGTGGTGCGCGAGGCCTCCAAGCGCGCCACCGGCATGCGCCACTTCGACGTGCAGCTCGTGGGCGGCATCGCCCTGCACCGGGGCACCATCGCGGAGATGAAGACGGGCGAGGGCAAGACGCTCGTCTCCACGCTCGCCGGCTACCTCAACGCCATCCCCGGAAAAGGCGTCCACATCGTCACGGTCAACGATTATCTCGCCAAGCGCGACAGCGAGTGGATGGGCTCCATCTACCGCATGCTCGGCATGAGCGTGGGGCTGCTGCAGAACGGCATGCGGCTCGATCTCAAGAGGCCCGCTTACGATGCCGACGTCACCTACGGCACCAACTCCGAGTTCGGCTTCGACTATCTGCGCGACAACATGGTCGTCCGACCCGGCAGGCGCGTCCAGCGCGGCCACTATTTCGCGATCGTCGACGAGGTCGACTCGATCCTCATCGATGAGGCGCGCACCCCGCTCATCATCTCGGGTGCGGGCACCAAGTCGGCAAGCACCTATAAAGACTTCGCGCGCGCGGTGCGCGGCCTCATCCCCAATCTCGACTACGAGCTTGATGAGGCCAAGCGCACCATCACCGCCACCGACGAGGGCCTCAAGAAGATCGAGCGCGCCGTCAACAAGGGCGACCTCTACGCCGATCCGTCCGGCCAGCTCGTCAACCATCTGCAGCAGGCGCTCAAGGCCGAATACCTCTTCCATCGCGACCAGCAGTACGTGGTCATGGACGGCGAGGTCAAGATCGTCGACGAGTTCACGGGCCGCATCATGGAGGGCAGGCGCTATTCCGAGGGCCTGCACCAGGCGATCGAGGCCAAAGAGGGCGTGATCGTCCGCGAGGAGAACCAAACGCTCGCCACGATCACCCTCCAGAACTACTTCCGCCTCTACGGAAAGCTTGCGGGCATGACCGGCACCGCCATGACGGAGGACGCCGAGTTCCGCGAGATCTACAACCTGCCCGTCGAGGTGATCCCCTCCAACAAGCCCAACGCGCGCGTGGACCACGACGATCTGGTCTACCGCTCCGTCAACTACAAGTTCTCCGCCGTGGCAGACGACGTGGCCGAGCGCCACGCCAACGGTCAGCCATGCCTCGTGGGCACGGTCTCCATCGAGAACTCCGAGCGCCTCTCGCGCATCCTCAACAAGCGCGGCATCCCGCATAACGTCCTCAACGCGAAGTTCCACGCTCGCGAGGCGCAGATCGTCGCGCAGGCGGGGCGGCTCGGCGCCGTCACCATAGCAACCAACATGGCCGGCCGAGGCACCGACATCCTGCTGGGCGGAAGCCCCACCTACCTCGCCCTCGACATCCTGCGCGAGCGGGGCGTCAACGTGGGGAGCATCACCGCCGAGCAGATCGGCGGCGTTGCGGCGACGTCCAACCTCGAGGTCCGCGCACTCTCCGAGCACGAGCTGTCGCAGCTCAAGCAGGAGGTCTTCTCCGATACGGCGCTCGAAGACGCATCCGTGGAGCTGCCCGAGAGCATGCCGCTGGGCGATAAGCAGCAGCTCCACATCATGCTCGGCGACTTCGAGCTCGGCGTGGAGCCGGATCCCAAGGGCTTCATCGCCCGCATCCCCAACGCGGGCCAGGTCGACGGTGCCGGCCTCGTCGCCCTGCTCGAGCAGGCGGGCGCCAGCATCGCAGACGTCGCCCGGGCCCGGCTCGAGGATATGCTCGAGAAGCTCAACGCCGCGCGCGAGCAGCTCCCCGCCCAGGCTGCGGTGGCGCTCGAAGAGGCGCGCCGCATCTGCAGCGACGAGCATGATCGCGTCATCGCAGCGGGCGGCCTCTGCGTCATCGGCACCGAGCGCCACGAAAGCCGCCGCATCGACAACCAGCTGCGCGGCCGCGCCGGTCGCCAGGGCGACCCCGGCGAGACGCAGTTCTACCTCTCGCTCGAGGACGACCTGATGCGCCTGTTCGCCGGCGATCGCATGGAGCGCATCGCCGACATGATGGAGCGCTGGGAGATGCCGCCCGACGAACCCATCCAGGCCAAGATCGTCACCAAATCGGTCGAGAGCGCCCAGCGCAGGGTGGAGGAGGTCAACTTCTCCATGCGCAAGAACGTCCTCGACTACGACGACGTCATGAACAAGCAGCGCGAGGTCATCTACGACGAGCGCAACAAGATCCTCGACGGCAAGGATCTCGTTGCCCACGTCGAGGAGGTTGCCTACGACACCGTCCAGCGCAAAACGTTCGAGTACTGCCCCGAGGACGCCTCGGCGGACGCATGGGACGTGCGCGGGCTCACCGCATGGCTTACCGGGCTGACCGGCCGCACCGACGTGCCTCCCGTCGAAGAGGGCGAGAGCACGGGAGACTTGGTCGAGAAGTACTGCGCCTATGCGATGCGCTGCTACGACGAGAAGGCAGACCGCCTGGGACCCGCCATCATGCACGACCTGTCATCGCGTGTGATGCTGCGCGTCATCGACACGCGCTGGATGGCGTATCTGCAGGAGATGGACTACCTCAAGACGGGCATCGGCCTGCGCGGCTTCGGCCAGCGCGATCCGCTCGTCGAATACAAGGAAGAGGCATACACCGCGTTCTCCGAGCTCGTCAGCACCATGTACGAGGATTATCTCCGCACGATCCTGCGCATCGAGATCGTGCTCGATGCGGCCGAGGACGAGCCTGCCGCCCTGCGAGGTGCAAGCTATTCCGGTCCCGCCGAGGTCGATGGCGATCAGGGCAGAGGACGCCTCTCGGCGAGCGTGAAGGGCGGCGTCGGCAACGCGGGGCCGCGCGTCGCCAAGGCCGCTGCGGAGAAGCCGCGCACCTATCGCAAGGCCGACGACTCCGATCCCTACGTGGGCGTCGGCCGCAACGAGCCGTGCCCCTGCGGAAGCGGCAAGAAATTCAAGAACTGTCACGGCAGGAACCGGTAGATGGCGGAGTTCGAAGGCACATCTCTCGAGGCGCTCGCCGAGCGCCTGCACGAGGTGGAGGGGTATCTCCACCTCGATGAGCTGCGTCAAACCATCGCCAAGCTCGAGGCTGCCGGCGCCGCTCCCGATTTCTGGAACGATGCCGAGAACGCGCGCAGGCAGATGGCCGAGCTTTCCGCCGCCCGCGACGACGTCGCCGCCCTCGAAGCGGCACGCACTTTGCTCGAAGACGCCGAGACCGCGCTCGAACTGGGCAGGGAGACGGAGGACGAGTCGCTGTTCGACGAGGCGCGCAGCCTCGCCGAGGATCTCGAGCGCACGCTGTCCGATCTCGAGCTCTCGAGCTGGTTCACCGACGAGCTCGACCATGGCGATGCCATCGTCACCGTGACCCCCGGCCAGGGCGGTCTGGAGGCCCAGGACTGGTGCGCGATGCTGTTCCGCATGTACCAGGCCTATTGCGCGCGCCGCTCATGGAAGGTCACCGTCAACGACGCTCCTTCCGGCGAGACCATCGGCCTCGACAGGGCCACCTTCACCGTGAACGGCCACAACGCCTACGGCATGCTCCGCGCCGAGCAGGGCGTGCATCGCCTCGTGCGCATCTCGCCCACCGATACCAAGAAGCGCCGCCAGACCACTTTCGCGGGCGTGGAGGTGCTCCCCGTGCTCCCCGACGACATCCAGGTGGATATCGATGCCGACGATCTGCGCATCGACGTATTCCACGCGAGCGGTCACGGCGGCCAGGGCGTCAACACCACCGACTCCGCCGTGCGCATCACCCACAAGCCCACGGGCATCGTCGTGACCTGCCAGAACGAGCGCAGCCAGCTTCAGAACAAGGCCTTCGCCATGAACATCCTGCGCTCGAAGCTCTACGAGCTCGAGCGTCAGAAGCGCAAGGCGGAGCTCGAGGAGCTGCGCGGCCCCAAGACCGACATCGCGTGGGGCAACCAGATCCGCAGCTACGTGCTCTACCCGTATCAGATGGTCAAAGACCTCAGAACGGGCGTCGAGACGGGCAACGCCGACGCGGTTCTCGCGGGCGGCGATCTCGATGCCTTCATCGTGGGGTATCACCGCTGGTCGGTGGGCGGGGGAGATGCGCATGCGTAACGGATTCTCCTGGCGCAAGGCGCTCGTCGATCTCACGTGGATCATTCTGGGCGGCACCCTGTTCGCGGTGGGTATCGACATGTTCCTCGTGCCCAACGGCCTCGCTGCGGGCGGCATCTCGGGTCTCGCCACCATCACGAGCCGCGTCGCCGAGCTCAACGGCTTCGATCTGCCCGTGGGCATCCAGACCATCTCCATCAACATCGTGCTCATCCTGCTCGTCGCGCGCTCGGGCGACAAGCACTATCTGATTCGCGTCATCGTGGGATTCCTCGTCACGGGCGCTCTCATCGACCTGCTCGATCCCCTCCTTCCCAAGATGACCGAGGATATGCTTCTGGCGTCCATCTGGGGCGGCGCCGTGTGCGGCGCGGGCATCGGGTTCGTCATGCGCGGCGGCGGCAACACCGGCGGCACCGACATCATCGCCCAGTTCATCCAGAGGCGCGCCGGCGTGCCCGTGGGCACCACCTTCATCGTCTCCGACTTCATCGTCATCGGCATCTCGGCGCTGGTGTTCTCACCGCGCAACGCCCTCTACGCCCTCGTGGCGATCTTCATATCGGGTCGCGTGTGCGACGCCGTGGTGGACGGTCCGCGCACCATGCGCGCCGCCTACATCGTCTCGCGCGAGCATGCCGCTATCGCCGAGGCCATCCTGTACGACCTCAACCGAGGGTGCACCGAGCTCCAGGCGCGCGGCGTGTGGAGCGGCAACAACCGCCCCGTGCTTCTGTGCGTGCTCGACCGCGCCGAGACGGCTCACCTCAAGCAGATCGTCGCCGAGTGCGACCCCGACGCCATCATGTTCATCTCGGAGATGCACGAGGCGTTTGGCGAGGGATTCAAACAGATGGAGGGCTAGGCGCGTATCTTGCGCTAAGATAATATCGTTCACCTGCGAAAAGAAAGGATTGCCATGAAGTTCTTCATCGACACCGCCGACCTGAACGACATCCGCGAGGCTGCGAGCTGGGGCTGTTTGTCGGGCGTCACCACCAATCCGAGCCTCTATGCAAAAACCGGCGGAAAGCTCGCCGACTTCGAGGATCATATGGTGAAGATATGCCAGATCGTCGGCGAGGGCGTGCCCGTCTCCGCCGAGTCCACCGCATCCACCACCGAGGGCATGATCGAGGAGGGCCGCCACCTCGCGTCGCTGGCGCCCAACATCTGCGTCAAGCTCCCCATCTGCGCCGAAAGCCTCGCCGCCGCGCGCGTGCTGGCCTCCGAGGGCATCCGCGTCAACATGACGCTCATCTTCTCCGTGCCGCAGGCCCTGCTCGCGGCCCGCGCCGGCGCCCGCTACGTCTCGCCGTTCATCGGCCGCTTCGAAGACATCGCCGAAGACGGCCTCAACTTCCTCGGCGACATCGTCACGGCCATCGGCAACTACGACTTCGGCTGGTGGGCCGACGAGGGCGGCGTCGAGATCATCTCCGCATCCATCCGCTCGCCCTACCAGGTCACGCAGGCCGCCCTCATGGGCGCCGACATCGCCACCGTTCCCATGGCGGCGCTCAAGAAGTGCCTCGAGCATCCGCTCACCGATCGCGGCCTCGCGCTGTTCGCGGCCGACTGGGAGAAGGTCACGGCATCCGCGTGATCCGCATCCGCATGCACGGCAGGGCGCCTCATTACGGGGCGCCTTTTTTGTGCCTATCCGACCAGCTCAAACCCCGTATCCGGCCAAACGGAAGCCGCGTTCCGAGCAGATGCGTTCCGATGGTTTTATGGATAAGATACGCCCGGGTGGGTGGTATGTGTTGACAAGATCATCTCTTCGGCATAACATGCTTTTGCTTTATGAGATGCATCTCGTGAAGTTGCTTGAAAGCGGCATATGGGGATGTGGCACAGCGGCAACTGCGGCGGACTGTAAATCCGCTCCCTCTGGGTTCCCTGGTTCGAGTCCAGGCATCCCCACCATCCGCCCGTGTAGCTCAGTCGGTAGAGCACCTCGTTGGTAACGAGGAGGCCACCAGTTCAAGTCTGGTCGCGGGCTCCATTTCAAGCATGGCACCCATGTGCCGGTGTAGCTCAGTTGGTCAGAGCGCACGGTTCATACCCGTGTTGCCACTGGTTCGAATCCAGTCACCGGTACCAGCGCTTGCACAGCCCGAGGGTCCTCCCAAGGGCTGTTCAACATAATCGAGGCATGAGTTGGCAACGCCCGCAGGGGGAGTTCCAAGAAGGAGGAAGTAATGGCAAAGGAAAAGTTCGATCGTTCCAAGCCGCACGTAAACATCGGTACCATCGGCCACGTTGACCACGGCAAGACCACCCTTACCGCTGCCATCACCAGGGTTCTCTCCGAGACCGAGGGCTGCAAGGCCGACTTCACCGCATTCGATCAGATCGACAAGGCTCCCGAGGAGCGTCAGCGCGGCATCACCATCTCCGTCGCCCACGTCGAGTACGAGACCGCCGAGCGCCACTACGCTCACGTCGACTGCCCCGGCCACGCCGACTACATCAAGAACATGATCTCCGGTGCCGCCCAGATGGACGGCGCGATCCTGGTCATCGCCGCCACCGACGGCCCCATGGCCCAGACCCGCGAGCACATCCTGCTCGCCCGTCAGGTCGGCGTTCCCTACATCATCGTCTTCCTCAACAAGTGCGACATGGTCGACGACGACGAGCTCATCGACCTCGTCGAGATGGAAACCCGCGACCTGCTCTCCGAGTACGACTTCCCCGGCGACGACCTGCCCATCATCCGCGGCTCCGCGCTGCAGGCCCTCGAGGGCGATCAGGGCAAGTGGAGGGACGCCATCCTCGAGCTCATGCACCAGGTCGACACCTACATCCCCACGCCCGCCCGTGACAACGAGAAGCCGTTCCTGATGGCCATCGAGGACACCATGACCATCTCCGGCCGCGGCACCGTCGCCACCGGCCGTGTGGAGCGCGGTCAGCTCAACCTCAACGAGCCCGTCGAGATCGTCGGCATCCGCGAGTCCCAGAAGTCCGTCGCCACCGGCATCGAGATGTTCCGCAAGTCCATGGACTTCTGCGAGGCCGGCGACAACGTGGGCATCCTGCTTCGCGGCATCAAGCGCGAGGACATCGAGCGCGGCCAGGTCATCTGCAAGCCCGGCTCCGTCACCCCGCACTGCAAGTTCACCGGCGAGATCTACGTTCTCACCAAGGAGGAGGGCGGCCGCCACACCCCGTTCTTCAGCGGCTATCGTCCCCAGTTCTACTTCCGCACCACCGACGTCACCGGCGACATCCAGGAGCTCCGCGATCAGAGCGGCTCCCCGGTCGAGATGGCTATGCCCGGCGACCACATCACGGTTGTCTGTGAGCTCATCCACCCCATCGCCATGGAGCAGGGCCTGAAGTTCGCTATCCGCGAGGGCGGCCACACCGTCGGCGACGGCCGCGTTTCCACCATCGAGGACTAGTCCATCCTCGTCTCGTATCTTCGACCCGGCGCACAGCGCGCCGGGTCTTTTGCTCTTGTCCGGCTTATAGTGTGCGAGCACGCATCGTCGAAATCCCCAGTTGACAAAATGGGGCACTTGAGGGTACCATCTTCATTTGCGCCATATCGACAGCGATGTGGCTCAGTCTAGGAGGATTTCATGCGTACAATGGTCACTCTTGCATGCACGGAATGCAAGCGTCGCAACTACACGACGGACAAGAACAAGCAGAACAACCCCGATCGTATGGAGTTGAAGAAGTATTGCCCGTGGTGCAAGAAGCACACGCTTCACAGAGAGACCCGCTAAACGAGAAGGGTCTTTCGCTCACACGCCGGTAGTTCAATTGGTAGAGCGGCGGTCTCCAAAACCGTTGGTTGAGGGTTCGAGTCCTTCCCGGCGTGCCAGTCAAAACCACCGGCCTCCTCAGCTCGCTGAGAAGGCCGGTGTTAGTCCACCTATGAGGTACGTTCGAAGGAAACGGCATGGCCAATAAGGAGCGCAACAAAAGAAGTGCACGCAAGGCACGCGCACAGGAGCGTGTCCAGAAGGCCGAGGCGCAGGTTGCCGCCGGCGCCGCACGCGACGTGGAGTCGGCTCTTGCCAAGGCCGAGGCATCCAAGGATGCCGCACGGCCCGCAGCGCCCAAGAAGGTCGGTTTCTTCGGCCGCACCAAGAACTACCTGCTGGATGTTCGCACCGAGCTCAAGCGCGTGACCTGGCCCGGTCGCGAGGAGCGCAACAGCTACACGGTCGCCGTTCTCATCATGCTCGCCTTCTTCGGCGTTGCCATCTGGGCGGTCGATACCGGCATCGTGGCGCTTCTCATCGGCTTCACGGGATTGAGAGGCTAGTCATGGCAAAGCGCTGGTACGTCATCCACACCTATTCGGGCTACGAGAACAAGGTCAAGGTCGATCTCGAGCACCGCATCGAGGCGTACGGCCTCGAAGATTCCGTCGTCGACATCCAGATCCCCACCGAAGAGGTCACCGAGGTCAAAGACGGCGGTGAGCGCAAGACCAAGGAGGCCAAGGTCTTTCCGGGCTACGTGCTCGTGCGCATGGAGATCGACGACAACATCTGGGCCGTCGTCCGCAACACGCCCGGCGTGACCGGCTTCGTCGGCATCGACGGCAAGCCCACGCCCCTGCGTCGCGACGAGTACGAGAAGATCATGCGCCGCAGCTCCAAAACGGGACAGCTGCCCAAGCGCACCGCCACCAACATCGAGGTCGGTCAATCCGTCCGCGTGCTCTCGGGTCCTTTGGCCGATTTCGACGGCACCGTATCGGAGGTCAACGCCGAGACAGGCAAGGTCAGGGTCATGCTCACGATCTTCGGCCGCGAGACTCCGGTGGAGCTCACGCTCGACCAGATCTCGCTCATCGGATAGCGCACACGACGGCCCGTAATCGGTGAGGATTGCTTCTCGGGTCGGACTAGGATAGTAAGGCAAGGTTGTATTCAGGAGGTTCGACATGGCCAAGAAAAAGGTCACGCGCGTTCTCAAGCTCCAAATTCCCGCCGGTGCGGCCAACCCCGCGCCTCCCGTCGGTCCCGCACTCGGTGCCGCACAGGTCAACATCATGCAGTTCTGCCAGGCCTTCAACGCCGCCACGCAGGACAAGGCCGGCTACATCATCCCCGTCGAGATCACGGTGTACGAAGACCGTTCGTTCGACTTCATCTGCAAGACGCCTCCCGCCGCCCAGCTCATCAAGAAGGAGCTCGGCATCGAGCACGGTTCGGGCGTTCCCCAGCGCGACAAGGTGGGCAAGCTCACCCAGGAGCAGCTCACCCGCATCGCCGAGATGAAGATGCCCGACCTTAACGCCAACGACATCGATGCCGCCAAGGCCGTCGTAGCCGGCACCGCCCGCTCCATGGGCGTCACCATCGTCGAGGATTAGCCTCGGCACAAGTTGCAACCCCTCCGGCAGGGGAGACGGAAGCGTGGGAGGGCGCATCGCCCGCTAACCACATGAGACCAAGGAGGTCGTTATGCCGAAGCACGGAAAGAAGTACAACGAGCACGCCAAGCAGATCGATCGCGCCAAGCTCTACAGCCCCAAGGCTGCCATGACGCTTGCCAAGGAGATCGCCACGGCCAACTTCGATGAGACCGTCGAGGTCTCCATCCGCTTGGGCGTCGATACGCGCAAGGCCGACCAGAACGTCCGCGGGTCCATCTCCCTGCCCTACGGCACGGGCAAGACCGTCCGCGTCGCGGTGTTCGCGGAGGGCGAGAAGGCCCGCGAGGCCGAGGCCGCCGGCGCCGATGTCGTCGGCTCCGATGAGCTCATCGAGGAGATCCAGAAGGGCAACATCGATTTCGACGCCGCCGTCGCCACGCCCAACATGATGGGCAAGGTCGGCAAGATCGGCCGCATCCTCGGACCGCGCGGCCTCATGCCCAACCCCAAGCTCGGCACCGTCACCATGGACGTCACCAAGATGGTCGGCGAACTCAAGGCAGGTCGCGTTGAGTACCGCGCCGACCGTTACGGCATCTGCCATGTGCCCGTGGGCAAGGCATCGTTCCCCGTCGAGCAGCTCGTCGAGAACTACGGCGCCCTGCTCACCGAGCTGCTCCGCGTGAAGCCCTCAACCGCTAAGGGCCGCTACGTCAAGAGCGTCGCCGTGTCCACCACCATGGGCCCCGGCATCAAGATCGATCCGCTGCGCACCCGCGCGTTCATGGAAGATTAAGTTCTATCCATCTGCGGCGCTGCGCTTGACGTAGGTTGCGCGCAGTGCCACAATGAGTGTTCGTTTCACCAGCACGACCGCTGCCAAAGACAGCCGGTGCCCCGCACGGGGCTTAAAGGGAGCATCCCGCCTGCCGAGGTGGCCTTGAAGATCCTGCATTTTCGAGGGCCCCGCTTTGGCACGCCACAAGCGGGGCCTTTTCTATGATGCGAAGGCCCGCCCGCGTCGGCGGTTGCGTGCCCGAGTTTCATATGAAGGAGGTGTACACATGCCAGCTCAGTCCAAGTACGAGATGCTCGATAAGGTCAACAGCTCGATCGACGGCTCCCAGGGCGTGTTCGTCGTAGACTACCGAGGCCTCACCGTCAAGGAGACCCAGGAGTTCCGCCGCAGCCTCCGCTCGGTGGGCGCCAACATGAAGGTCTACAAGAACAACATCGTCAAGATCGCGCTCAAGGAGAAGAACCTCCCCGAGCTCGACGACATCCTCGAGGGAACCTGCGCCTACATCTTCTTCGAGAGCGATCCCGTCGAGGCGGCCAAGACCATCAAGACCGCAACCGAGAAGCTCAAGAAGATGCAGATTCTCGGCGGCATCGCCGACGGCAAGGCCATCGGAGCCGAGGAGGTCAAGGCCTACGCCAGCCTGCCCAACCGCGACCAGCTCATGGGTCAGATCGCCGGCCTGATCAGCGGTTTCGCGCGCGGCATCGCCGTGAGCGTGAACGAGATCCCCTCCGGTCTCGCCCGCTCCATCAACGCTGTCTCCGCGCAGCAAGACGCTGCATAGCAGCACCGTGCGGCGCGCCGCGCCGCATCCCCAGGGGCGCACGCCCCGCGAACACGTAACCATCCATGCCACACGCGCATGGGACCGAAAGGAACAGGAACATGGCTAAACTTACCGCCGCTGAGATCGTCGACGCCCTCAAGGAGATGACCCTCCTCGAGGCCTCCGAGCTCGTCAAGTCCATCGAGGAGACCTTCGGCGTCTCCGCCGCCGCCCCCGCCGCCGTGGCCGCTGCCCCCGCAGCTCCCGCCGCTGCCGAGCAGGCGGAGGAGAAGACCAACTTCGATGTCGTGCTCGACGGCTTCGGCGAGAACAAGATCGCCGTCATCAAGGTCGTCCGCTCCCTTACCAGCCTCGGCCTCAAGGAGGCCAAGGAGCTCGTCGAGGGCGCTCCCAAGGCGGTTCTCGAGGGTGCCAAGAAGGACGACGCCGAGGCAGCCAAGAAGCAGCTCGAGGAGGCCGGCGCCGCCGTCACCCTCAAGTAGTCTCGCGCGCGACTACGGTATCCGGAGGCCGGGATTCGTCCCGGCCTCTTTTGTCCCCCGCGTCCATCCCCCACTCGGGGATACTCCCCCATTGGGGGATACTCCCCGAGTGGGGGGGGGTGGAACAGCATGCAACGGTGCTGAACAGCACCTTCATAGATTCTCCATAATTGTGCACGAGGGGTTGAAAACAAGGTGGGTACATAACCTGCGTAAATATAGAAATCTACTGGATGGCTCAAAAAAAGTCAAGCCTATTCTTGATGGACGGTAGATGCTCGTCTAAAATCATACTTTGCGATAATTCCACCATTTTGCCTGTTTAAGGAGGAAAAGTCAGGTGGCAGCTGCAAATATTTCCGCAACTAAACAGCAAGCACAACGCGAACGCAAGAGCTTCGGGAGCATTCTCCCGTCGATGGAGCTCCCCAACCTCATCGAGGTGCAGAAAGAGTCCTTCGAGCGCTTCCAAACCGCCGGTCTCGCAGAGACGTTCGCCGAGTTCTCGCCCATCCAGAACTCCGCCGGAACCATGGAGGTCACCTTCGGCGACCATCAGTTCGGCGAGCCCGCGCACACCATCGCGGAGTGTCGTGCCAAAGACATCTCCTATCAGGTTCCCCTGCTCGTCGAGGTGCGCTTCGTCAACAAGGAGACGGGCGAGATCAAAGAGCAGCTCGTCTTCATGGGCGATTTCCCGCTCATGACCGAGCGCGGCACCTTTGTCATCAACGGCACCGAGCGCGTCGTCGTGTCGCAGCTCGTCCGCTCTCCCGGCGTGTACTTCTCCGCCGAGATGGACAACGGCGTCAAGACCTATCACGCGCAGTTCATCCCCGCGCGCGGCGCCTGGCTCGAGTTCGAGGTCGATAAGCGCGGCCATCTCGTGGTGTCGATCGACCGCAAGCGCCGCCAGTCCGCCACGCTGCTCCTGCGCGCTCTCGGCATCGCCGAGAAGGACGACGACATCGTGGCCCTCCTGGGCAACTCCGACGTGGTCCGCAACACGCTCGAGCGCGATGTCGCCACCACGCGCGAGGACGCCCTCATCGAGATCTACCGCCGCCAGCGCCCCGGCGAGCCCCCCACCGTGGAGTCCGCCCGCTCGCTGCTCGAGGGCCTGTTCTTCAACGAGCAGCGCTATGACCTCGCCCGCGTGGGCCGCTACAAGATCAACAAGAAGCTCGGCATCTCGGTCGGCACCGAGTGCAAGGTGCTCTGCGAGGAAGACCTCGCCGAGGCCCTGCGCTACCTCATCGCGCTCTCCGAGGGCGATGAGACCAAGCGCGTCGACGATATCGACCATTTCGGCAACCGCCGCGTCCGCACCGTGGGCGAGCTCGTGCAGAACCAGTTCCGCATCGGCATGAGCCGCATGGAGCGCGTCGTGCGCGAGCGCATGGCGTCGCAGGATGTCGATGACATCACCCCGCAGTCGCTCATCAACATCCGCCCCATCGTGGCGTCGATCAAGGAATTCTTCGGCTCATCGCAGCTCTCGCAGTTCATGGACCAGTCCAACCCGCTTGCCGGCCTCACCCATAAGCGCCGCCTCTCGGCCCTCGGCCCGGGCGGACTCGCCGGCCACAAGTCGGGCTCCAGCCGCCGCACCAACGTGCCCACGGCCGTTCGCGACGTCCATAACTCGCACTACTCCCGCATGTGCCCCATCGAGACCCCCGAAGGCCCCAACATCGGCCTGATCGGCTCGCTGGCGCTCTTCAGCCACGTCAACGAGTACGGCTTCATCGAGGCTCCGTATCGCCGCGTGGTCGACGGCAAGGTCACCGATCAGATCGACTGGATGACCGCCGACGAGGAGGAAGACCACAACATCGCGCCCGCCAACGCCCCCTTCGATCCTAAGACGGGCGAGTTCGTGCGCATCGATTCCAAGGGCGCCGTCGTCAAGGCCGAGCGCGTCATCGCGCGCACCCGCGACTTCGACGGCTCCTTCGGCGCGCCCGCCCAGGTGTCCGTCGACGAGGTCGACTACATGGACGTCTCGCCGCGCCAACTGCTGTCGGTGGCCGCCAACCTCATCCCGTTCCTCGAGCACGACGACGCCAAGCGCACCCTCATGGGCGCCAACATGCAGCGTCAGGCCGTGCCGCTCATCCGCAGCACCGCGCCGTACGTGGGCACGGGCATGGAGGCGCGCGCCGCGCTCGACTCCGGCGAGCTCATCGTGGCCGAGCATGACGGCGTCGTCATCGACGTCGATGCGGCCCACGTCACCGTCGAGCTCGCCGACGGCTCCGAGGAGCGCTACGACCTTCCCAAGTACCAGCGCTCCAACCAGTCCACCTGCATCAACCACCGACCCATCGTGAGCGAGGGCGACGCGGTGGCTGCCGGCCAGCCTCTGGCCGATGGCCCCTCGATCGACCGCACCGAGCTCGCTCTGGGCGCCAACCTCACCGTGGCGTACATGCCGTGGGAAGGTTACAACTACGAGGACGGCATCATCGTGTCCGACCGCGTGGTGCAGGAGGACCTGCTCACGTCCGTCAACATCTCGCGCCACGAGATCGACGCGCGCGACACCAAGCTCGGTCCCGAGGAGATCACCCGCGAGATCCCCAACCTCGGCGAGGACATGCTCGCCGACCTCGATGCCGACGGCATCATCCGCATCGGCGCCGAGGTGGGCCCCGGCGACATCCTCGTGGGCAAGGTCACGCCCAAGGGCGAGAGCGCGCTTACCGCTGAGGAGCGCCTGCTCCGCGCCATCTTCGGTGCCAAGGCGCACGACGTGCGCGACACCTCCCTCAAGATGCCCCACGGCGCCTATGGCCGCGTCGTCGATGTCGTGCGCTTCAGCCGCGAGGCCGGCGACGACCTGCCCCCCGGCGTCAACGAGCTCGTCCGCGTCTTCGTGGCGCAGCGCCGCAAGATCCAGCAGGGCGACAAGATCTCCGGCCGCCACGGCAACAAGGGCGTCGTCTGCAACGTCCTGCCCGTGGAGGACATGCCCTACATGGCCGACGGCACGCCCGTCGATGTTCTGCTCGACCCGCTGGGAGTTCCCTCCCGAATGAACGTGGGCCAGCTTCTCGAGTGCCATCTCGGCTGGGGCGCCGCCCACGGCTGGGATGACGCGGACCCCGCTTCCAAAGCGTGCGTCGAGGGTCCCGTGTACGTGTCGACGCCCGTCTTCGACGGCGCCTCCGACGAGGAGGTGGCCGAGATCATCCGCCGCACCAACACCAACCTCATGAACAAGGCCTTGCGCGATTACGGCGAGCACATGCGCGCCGAGTTCGTCCCGCAGCTCAACGAGCTGGGCAAGACCACGCTCTACGACGGCCGCACGGGCGAGCCGTTCAGGAGCCCCATCACCGTGGGCACGAGCTACATCCTCAAGCTCGGCCACATGGTCGACGACAAGATCCACGCGCGCTCCACGGGTCCGTACTCCCTCGTCACGCAGCAGCCTCTGGGCGGCAAGGCCCAGTTCGGCGGCCAGCGCTTCGGCGAGATGGAGGTCTGGGCGCTCTACGCCTACGGCGCGGCCAACGTGCTGCAGGAGATCCTCACGGTCAAGTCCGACGACACCAGCGGCCGCGTCAAAACCTACGAAGCCATCGTCAAGGGCGACAACGTGCCCGTCGCGGGCATCCCCGAGTCGTTCAAGGTTCTCGTCAAGGAGATCCGCTCGCTCGCGCTCGACATCGAGCCCATCAGCTATCGCAAGAAGGCCGAGGCCGTGGAGGAGCCCGACGAGCAGAAGACCGCCGACGCCGTCGACGCCTTCGCGGGAATCGGCGATGTCGAGAAGTTCGCCGCGCCTCTGACCCCCGACCTCGATGACGCCGCAGAGGTGCTCATCGGCACCGTTTCGGAAGATAAGGAGTAGCAACGTGGCAGATTTCGATACCACCGAGTTCGATGCAATCAAAATCTCGCTCGCGAGTGCTAACGAGATTCGCAAATGGTCCAACGGCGAGGTTAAAAAGCCCGAGACCATCAACTACCGCACCCTGAAGCCCGAGAAGGACGGTCTGTTCTGCGAGAAGATCTTCGGACCCGTCAAAGACTTCGAGTGCTCCTGCGGCAAGTACAAGGGCGTGCGCTTCCACGGCATCGTCTGCGAGCGCTGCGGCGTCGAGGTCACCACGGCCAAGGTGCGCCGCGACCGCATGGGCCACATCGAGCTGGCTGCGCCCGTGAGCCACATCTGGTACTTCAAGAGCCCCACGAGCTTCCCGCTGGCCCGCCTGCTCGACATCAAGAGCAAGGACCTCGAGAAGGTGCTCTACTTCGCCAGCTACATCATCACCTCCATCGACACCGAGGCCCGCACCGCCGATGAGGACGACCTGCGCGAGGAGCTCGCAGCCGACCTCGAGGAGCTCGACGCCGAGCGCGACGACCAGATCGAGCGCCTCAAGGCCCAGGGCAACGGCGGCGAGGACGAGTTCGGCGAGCTCGAGCCGCTCACCCAGGACGAGATCCGCGCCGGCATCGCCGACCTCGAGGAGGAGTACGAGGAGGAGAAGCAGCTCCGTCGCGAGGCGTTCAACAAGTTCATGCAGCTCGAGGAGCGCGAGCTCATCTCCGACGAGGGGCTGTTCTCGGAGCTCAAGCGCTACTACTCCATGTACTTCAAGGGCGGCATGGGAGCCGAGGCCGTCTGCGAGCTCCTCAAAACCGTCGACCTCGAGAAGGAGGCCAAGGATCTGCGCGTCATCATCGCCGATGGCGAGGCGCAGAAGCAGAAGCGCGAGAAGGCCATCAAGCGCCTCGAGATCGTGGACGCCTTCCTCAAGGGCGGCAACGATCCCGCCAACATGATCCTCGAGGTCGTGCCCGTCATCCCGCCCGATCTGCGCCCCATGGTCCAGCTCGACGGCGGCCGTTTCGCGGCATCCGACCTCAACGACCTCTATCGTCGCGTCATCAATCGCAACAACCGCCTCAAGCGCCTGCTCGACCTCGACGCTCCGGCGATCATCGTCAACAACGAGAAGCGCATGCTCCAGGAGTCCGTCGACGCCCTCTTCGACAACGGTCGCCGCGGACGTCCCGTCACGGGCCGAGGAGGCCGCCCGCTCAAGTCTCTCGCCGAGGCGCTCAAGGGCAAGCAGGGCCGCTTCCGCCAGAACCTGCTCGGCAAGCGCGTCGACTACTCCGGCCGCTCGGTCATCGTGGTCGACCCCAAGCTCAAGCTGCACCAGTGCGGTATCCCGTCCGAGATGGCGCTCGAGCTCTTCAAGCCGTTCGTCATGCGCCGCCTCGTCGAGCTCGGCAAGGTCGATAACATCAAGGGCGCCAAGCGCGCCATCGACCGCGGCATGACCAGCGTGTGGGACGTGCTCGAAGAGGTCATCCAGGGCCGTCTGGTGCTGCTCAACCGCGCCCCCACCCTGCACCGCCTCTCCATCCAGGCTTTCGAGCCGGTGCTCGTGGAGGGCAAGGCCGTCCACCTGCATCCGCTCGTGTGCGCGCCCTTCAACGCCGACTTCGACGGCGACCAGATGTCGGTCCACGTGCCGCTGTCCACCCAGGCCCAGACCGAGGCCCGCGTGCTCATGCTCTCGTCCAACAACCTGCGCAAGCCCGCGTCCGGCGAGGTCGTCACCGTTCCGTCGCAGGACATGGTCTTCGGCGTGTACTTCCTCACCACGGCCAAGGACGAGGCTCCCGGCCAGGGCTGCTGCTTCGGCAGCCTCGAGGATGCGCTGCTCGCCATCGACGCCCGCTCCGACATCGACCTTCAGGCCAAGGTCATCGTGCGCGTATCTGCCGATGAGGCCAACTACGAGGAGAACGGGCGCAAGATCTTCCGCACCATGGTGGGCCGCAACGAGGTTGAAGACTACGACGTCACCGACGGTCCCGTGCGCGTGGAGACCACGACCGGACGCATCGTGTTCAACCGCCAGTGCCTGCCCGACGACTATCCGTTCATGAACTACAAGATGGTCAAGGGCGACATCAGCAGGCTCGTCAACGACTGCTGCGACCGCTACACCATGGCCGCCGTCGAGCCCATCCTCGACGCCATCAAGTACGTGGGCTTCCACTACGCAACCATCGCGGGCCTCACGGTCTCGGTATGGGATGCCGTCATCCCCGCCGATAAGCCCCAGCTGCTCGAGGAGGCCCAGGCTAAGGTCGATGAGATCAACGAGTACTACGAGGACGGCTTCCTCTCCGAGCGCGAGCGCCACGCCGAGGTCGTCAACGCATGGACCGAGTGCACCGAAACCCTCGGCCGCGACATGCTCGACGGCTTCTCGCAGGACAACCCCATCTTCATGATGGCCGACTCCGGCGCCCGAGGCTCCAAGACGCAGCTGCGCCAGCTCGCAGGCATGCGCGGCCTCATGGCCGACATGTCCGGCGAGACCATTGACCTTCCCATCAAGGCAAACTTCCGCGAGGGCCTCGAGCCGCTCGAGTACTTCATCTCCACCTACGGCGCGCGCAAGGGCCTGGTCGACACGGCCTCCCACACGTCCGACTCAGGCTACCTCACCCGTCGTCTGGTCGACGTGGCACAGGACGTCATCGTGCGCGAGGAGGACTGCGGCACCGACGAGGCCGTCACCTACCCGCTGGTCAAGCCCGGCGACCATGATGTCGATACCGATCTCATCGGCCGCTGCGCCCTGAACGACGTGACCGACGACAAGGGCAACGTGCTCATCCCCGCAGGCGGCTATATCGAGTCCAAGGCCGATCTGCTCCGCCTGCAGGAGGCCGGCCTCAAGAAGGTCGAGCTGCGTGCCCTGCTCACCTGCAAGTCGCGCTACGGCGTGTGCCAGAAGTGCTACGGCTGGGATCTGTCCACACGTCGTCCCGTCAACATCGGCACCTCGGTGGGCATCATCGCGGCCCAGTCCATCGGCGAGCCCGGCACCCAGCTCACCATGCGCACCATTCACTCCGGCGGCGTCGCGGGCGCCGACGACATCACGCAGGGCCTCCCCACGGTCGCCCGCATGTTCGACGTCGTCGGCAACGTCAACGAAAAGATCCTCGGTCGCGAGGCCGATCTCGCGCCGGTCTCCGGCAAGCTCTCCATCACGCCTGAGCAGACCGAGTACGTGCTGCGCATCCTCGATCCCGAAGACACCTCCGTCATCCGCGAGGAGTGGCGCGTGCCCGCGTCCGCCCGCTTCATGCCCGATGTGGCAGATGGCATCGATGTGCGCGCAGGCGATCAGCTGACCAGCGGCTTCGTGAACTTCCGCAAGCTGCGCCGCCTCACCGACATCGAGTCCACGATGCACACCTTCGTGAAGTCGGTCAAGGACGTTTACACGAGCCAGGGCGTCGAGCTCAACGACAAGCACATCGAGGTCATCGCCCGTCAGATGCTCCGCCGCGTCCAGGTGACCAACCCCGGCGACTCCCAGTACCTGCTCGGCCAGCACGTCGATCGCTACGTCTTCGCCGACACCGTGCGCAACGTCATGCTCGCCGGCGGCACGCCTCCCGAGGCGGAGCCCGTCATCCTCGGCACGCTCAAGGTTGCGAGCTCCATCGATTCGTGGCTCTCGAGCGCGTCGTTCATCCGCACCGCCGGCGTCCTCACCGAGGCCGCCATCGAGGGCAACGTCGATCACCTGCTCGACCTGAAGTCCAACGTCATCGTCGGCAAGCAGATTCCTGCGGGCACGGGCCTTTCGGTCTACAACGACGTCAAGCTCACCTACCACGGCTCCAAGATCGACGGTCCCACGAGCCCGGCGGCCAAGAACCTGCCCGAATGGGCTCCCGACGAGCTCAAGGACATCGAGGAGCAGCTTCCCAAGCAGCTCGACTGGGTGGGCGACGACTTCGGCTACGGCGCGTACTCCAAGAACGGTCGCACGCTTTCGAGCGAGGACGCCAAGCTCTACCTGTTCGACGACCTCGGTGTCTCGCAGCGTTGGACCAACAAGTTCAGCGAGGTGGGCATCGAGACCGTGGGCGATCTCATCGGCAAGACCGAGGACGATCTCCTGCGCATCGACGGCATCGGCGCCAAAGCCATCGAAGAGCTGCGCGACGGTCTCGAGAAGCGCGGGCTGCTCTATATCCTCGAGCCGGATGACGACGAGGCCGACTCCGAGGATCTGTCGCAGCTGCTCAACATGGTCTTCTCGCCCGATGCGGATGCGGACATCATGCTCGGCACCGCTTCGGCGCCGCGTCACAACTACAACGAGGAGCTTATCGGCGGGGGAGACGGTTCAGCCGACGGCGACGTGATCAACGAGGACCTGAACTCGCTCGACGACCTTCTTGCCTCCGTGGTGAGCCAGGAAGAGGCCGACGACGAGGAAGAGTTCTAAACCGCGCGCTCACCGCTGCATGTGACGCTCAAAGCCCCGGGTTGCCGCCCGGGGCTTTTTGCTACCGTCGCGCTCCGATCGGCCCTGGCACCAAACGGGCTTATTCCTGCTGATTCTGGCACCAGAACGCCCTATTCCTGAGGAATAGGGCGGTTTGGCGGCTCAGACCGCAGGAATAGGGCGTTTCCGTGCCATGGGGTCCCGGGGTGGTATGCCTGTCCTGTGCACGTCGCGCTGGCTTCCATGTGATTGTCGCTGGTCGCGCCTATGCGGACAGCATCCGGTTCTTATTCCGCGATTGTGACGATGTCGGCGTTCTGGAGCGCATAGTCGGTCAGCTCCTGCCCGATACCGGGTGCGTCGGGAACCTCGAAGTATCCGTTCTTGGCAACATAATCATTCTTGCAAAGGCGGATGTTGTCGTCGATGAGCGCACTCGCATGCAGCTCATGGATCACGAAGTTCGGGATAACCGCTTCGAGTTGGAGTGCTGCGCTCGCCGAAACCGGTCCGCCGCAGCAGTGTACTTGCACGCCGATATCGTAGATATGCGCATAGTCGCAGATCTTCTTTCCCTCGGTGATGCCGCCCACGTTGCACAGGTCGGGCTGGATGATGTGAATGGAGCGGTCCTCGAAGAAGGGCCGGTATCCCCAACGTGTGTACACGCGCTCGCCGGTGGCGATGGGGATGTCCACCTTGTCTCTGATCTCGCGGAACAGCTTGGGGTTCAAGGGCTGGGTCGGCTCCTCGTAGTAGAAGCACCCAAGCTTCTGGAGTTCACGACCGAGCTGAACGGACGTGGTTGCGTCGGTGAGAGCATGGAGCTCGATGATGATGTCCACTTCGGGGCCGGCTTCGCGCATGGCGGTAACGCGGTCGACGGCAAGCTGCATCTGATCGCGCTGGAGGATGCCCCGGCTGGAACGACCCATCCATACGCCGTTCCTGTCGAAACCCACGGGGTCGACCTTGACGGCATCGAAACCGTCGGCGATGGCCTTGCGCATGGCCTCTGCGTACTCTTCGGGTTGGGCAAGCGAGTGGCTGACCCTGCCCCAGTCGAACTGCAGCTGAGAGGCATATGCCCGCAGCTTCGTGTTTGTCTTGCCGCCAAGCAGCTGATACACGGGCGCATTCAGGGCCTTGCCGCGGATATCCCATAGAGCGATGTCGATGCCCGAGATGCCCGCCATGATAACGCCCCCATTGCCCATGCCCCAGAAGGTGAGGCGGTGGAGACGATCCCAGATCTGCTCGTTGTTCATTGGATCGAGGCCGATGATGCATGTTGCGAAGTCGCATGCCATGCCAAAGCCTGCGCTTTGCGCATTGCCGTATGCCACACCGACTTCGCCAAGGCCCGAGATTCCTTCATCGGTGTTGATGCGTACGAATACAGGGTGCCAGGGTACGTTGCCTACGGCGACTTCAGCCGCTATCGATGGCTCCCTGAACGCCTTGATGACGTCTATGCTCGTGATTCTCATGGATAGCTCCCCTCATTCAATAGCCCGCTGCACGCAGCAGGTCCTTATGGCCCGTAGTACACTCGATGGAGCAGGTCGCGCGCTTGTTCGTCGGTGACCTTCACCGGGTTCGCGGGTGTCGCGACGTCGGTGAGGACCTTCTCGACGAGCTCGTCGAGAGCAGCCTCGAACTCTGCGGCATCCGGCATAAGCTGCTGCATGGCCTGGGGGATGCCGAGTTCCTTGCGCAGATCGACAATGACGTGGCGCATGTCGCTCCGCCCCACGAATCCCGCGAGTTCTTCGTAGCGCTCCGCCGCACGCGCGTCGTTCTCGGCATTGAAGGCAATGCTGTACGGAAGCACGATGGCGTTTGCAAGCCCGTGCCCGATGCCGTACGTTGCCCCAAAGGTATGGGCGATACCGTGGCAGATGCCGAGCGCGCAGTTCGAGAACGCGATGCCCGCGAGGCAGCTCGCTGCGAGCATCTCGCCCCGCGCAGTCAGGTTGTCGGGATCGTTTGCGCAGATGGGCAGATTTCTATAGCCGTAGATCCATCCCCCAATCGCCAAAGCATCGGAGAAGGGATTCGCGAGCGGCGTCACATACGACTCGATGGCATGCGTGAGCGCATCCATGCCGCAGGCAACGGTGCCGGCGCGCGGCATGGTGGTGGAGAACGACGGATCGATGATGGCTACATCGGGCACGAGCCTGCCGTTATAATCGCGGATGGAGTATTTCCGCTTCTTCACAGGATCTTTGATGAGCGCGGCACGCGTGCATTCGGATCCCGTCCCCGCACTGGTGGGGATGCAGCAGATGCGGGCTTTGACCCGGAGGCTCCCAATGACGGCGGGAGGCATGACCTCTTCCAAGGACGAATACTGCGGATTCTCGTAGAAGACCCACATAGCCTTGGCGGCATCCATCGCGGAACCGCCGCCGAATCCGATGACCCAATCAGGTTCGAATGCACGCATCTCATCGACGCCCTTGGACACCGATTCCCAGCATGGTTCCGGTTCGACGTCGGTGTTTGCCTTCCAGGCAAAGCCTGCAGACTCGAGCGCTCCGGTTACCGCGTCGAGTTGTCCGAGATCCTTCTGGATCGTTCCGCTCATGACGATGTAGGCGCGTTTGCGTTGGGCAGGTAGGTCGGCGAGGGCTGCCACGGCACCTTCGCCGAAGAACATCTTCTCCGCCCCTAATTTGATCTGACGCATGCGGCGCTCCTTTCTAGTCGTATACGATGCAGTTCTTGATGACCTTGCCTGCTGCATGTTCGAGGATCGCAGCCTCGAGATCTGGCAGGCGGTATTCGTTTTGGATGAAGTCGCTCTCGTCGATAACGCCGAGTTCGAGCAGCTTGAATGCCTTCGAAACGCATAGCGGCGTCGTGTGGAACACGCCTTTAATGGTGAGTTGCGCATAGTGCAGCAAGGTCGCATCGACTTTGAGCATGGAGCCGGGTCGCGTGCCTCCGAACAGGAGGACGAAGCCGCCCCTGCGTGCCATGCGACAGCTTGTCTCCCATACATCGATGAGGCCCGTGGCTTCGATCACCACGTCCGCGCCGCGGCAGAGATCGGTGAGTGCGCGCACCGCCTTGACGCTGTCATCGACGCCGGTCAGGTTGAGCGTCGACCACACCCCGAGTTTCCGTGCGGCATCGAGACGATTCTCCACCAGGTCGGTCACAAGCACCTGAGCGCCCTTGAGCACTGCAAGGCGCGCGAACATGAGGCCGATCGGCCCTGCTCCGTTCACAACGATGAAATCGCCCTGTTCGATGGGGCAGTTTTGAATGCCGTAGACCGCGCATGAGAATGGCTCCATCAGGCTGGCGGTTCTATGCGTCATGGAGCTTGGCATGACGAACATGTTCTGACGAACGATCGGCTCGGGAATGCGTACGTATTCTGCATACGACCCCCGGTTGAATACGAGGTTTTCGCACATTGAGAATTGGCCGCGTTTACACCAATAACAGCACGTGCAGGGAGCCGTGTTGTGGACGGCTACGCGATCGCCGGCCTTGAGTCCGATAACCTCCGAACCTACCTTCTCAATTACGCCCGAGAACTCATGACCGTATGGGTGCGGGGGTTTGAGCAGAGGGTAGCCGCGCTGGTAGATCTTTACGTCGGTCCCGCAGGTGGTCGAGACTTTGGTTCGCACAAGGACCTCGCCATGGCCGATCTTAGGGATGGGGACATCCATGATGCGGATATCCTTCCGATCGAAGAGCATCGCCTGGAGCATGCGCTCATCTCCTTTACAAATATGCGCCGGGGGCTCACAGCTGCCCCGGCACCTTGGAGATCCGCTATTTAACCGATTGCTGACCATAGGTCTTCGAGCGCTCAAGGGCGTCTGCGAACTCCGTCTCGGTGAGGTTGATCGGAGACCCGGCGCACATGCACTGCCACTGGATGCGTGCCGTGAACTCGATATTCTCAGCAAGGCCAAACGCTTTCGCGAGGCTGATGTGGAAGCACACATCACCGTGGTTGGCGAGCAGGACCGCGCGCGTTCGTGGGTTGTCCTCGAGAATGATGCCCACTGCATCTGCGAGCTCGGGTGTGCCGAAGGTCACATAGGGTACCAGGGGGACTTCATAGACATTAGCGCCCATCATTGCGTAGTGGACGGGCTTCAAGGTCGTGTGCAAGCCGGCAAGCGTCGTGGCATACGGTGAATGCGTGTGCACAACGGCACGAGCTTCGGACCGGTTCTTGTAGACGATGGTGTGCAGGCCATGTTCTGAGCTCGGTTTGCGGTTTCCATCCACGATTTTGCCGTCGAGGGTCATAACCACGATATCCTCAGGCTCGGTGTCGAAGTATCCAAGACCCGAAGGGCTGATGGCCATAAAACCGGTTTCGGGATCGTAGACGGAGATGTTGCCGCTCGTACCGACCGAGAGGCCGGATGCGCTCATGCGCTTGCCGAACTCGACGATCTGCTTACGGGCCTCTTTCATGATCATGTCGATCACTTCCTTACTCCCCATCGAGGGGCGAAAACGGATGCTGTCTTCCGGTGGATCACGCGGGCTAGAGCGTAATGTCTTTGAAGTTGACGACCATGTCGCTCGTACCGGTATCCCAGAACTCTTGGATCTTGCGGGCGAGCAGAAGCGGGCTCTTGGGAAGGGCGTCAACTACTTGTCCCGCAGTATGCGGTGTGATCGTGATGTTATCGAGCGAAAGGATCGGGTCGTCCTCGGGGATGGGCTCCTCCCAGAAGACATCGAGCGCCGCTCCGCCGATCGTGTGCTCTTGGAGCGCTTTGACGAGAGCATCTTTATCGAGTACGCCTGCGCGCGACGTGTTGATGAGGTATGCTGTGGGCTTCATGAGGCCGAGCTGCTTCGTTGAGATCGTATTGGCTGTATCCGGAGTGAGCCGCATATGCAGGCTCACGATATCCGCAGTGGAGAAGAGTTCGTCTTCCGAGACGAGCGTGACGTTGAGGCCCTGTTCGTCGAGTTGGGCTTGGGTGACGTATGGGTCGTGTGCGATAACCCTCTTCATGCCGATGCCAATGCATTTCTTGGCGACGAGCTTGCCGATGTTCCCGATGCCCATGAGGCCGAGCGTCATATTGCACATCGATGCGGTGTATTCGGAGTTTGCATAGGTCTTACGCCATTCACCCTGCATGAGCGCCCTATGCGCGCGCGCGATGTTTCTGGTCTCGGCGAGCATGAGCCCGACGGCGAAATCGGACGTGCACTCCGCATTGCGGATGCAGTGGATCACGGGGATATTGCGTTCGGTTGCGGCAGCAACGTCGACGTGCTCCATCCCGCCGCGACAGGTGCCGATGAGCTTGAGGTTTTTGCCCGCGTCGATCAGGCTCGCGGGGATGGGGCAAAAATGGACGAGCAACATATCGGCGTCGGCTACCAGTTCGTATGCTTCGTGGGGGATCTTCTCGGCGGTCGGACCGTTCTTCTCGATGTTCAGGGAATGGCGGTTGAACTCGTCGCGGGCACCGGTGTCCCAGCAGCAGGTTTCGATCTCAGCATGCTCATCGAGAGATCGCGCTGCCTCGACGAGCAGGTCGACGGATACAACGACGTCTCCGATGACCAGTATTTTCATAGGTGAGCACTTCCTTTCGGGTCTGGTTCCCTGCAAGGACGGCGAAGAAGAATCGCCGTCTCTGCAGGTTCGATGAAGCGGAGTCGGAGAAGACGCACTACGTGGTGGTTTCCCCGACTGCGTCTTCGGGTTTGGCGCCGACGGCAAGGTACTCGAGATAATCTTGGAAGCGGGTCTTGTTCTTCTTGAAGAGGACGAAGAATACGACATAGACTGCCACAACCACAGCGATGATAACCGGGTTCATGGTGAGAAACGCCATGGTGATCAAGCCGGCGGTGCAGTTGGACATGATGAAGCCGATGACGAAGGTGCCGCCTGCGAGGGCCTCGGCGGCAGCCTCGAAGCCGATACCGGCTGCAACCTGGGTGAAGGTTTCGGCCCAGTACGATGCCATGAGCATCTTGGCGCAGAAGACGATGAGAGCCATGATCCATGCCTTCACAACGTTGCCGTTGGAGAGGGATACGGGAACCTCGACCATGTAGGGAAGCGAGGGGAGCACCATGAGGGGGATGACCAGGTTGCCGGGCAGGATGAAACCGATGAGGATTGCGAAGGGAATGACGAGCAAGCCCGTGGTGAGTGTGGCTGCCTCGCCGTAGCCGAGGGCATCGTTAACGGCGACGATGAACTGGCGACCCTGTCCGTACTTGGACTTAGCGAGGGTCTTGCGGGAGTATTCGGTGAGGGCACCGAAGCCTGCTGCGAACATGCCCGCGATGCGCGGAAAGATGGCCATGACAGCAGCGCAGGTCACGGAGACGTTCGCGATGGAACCCCAGCCTTCAATGGTGCCGAGCGTGGTGATATTACCCGCGACGCCGAGAATGAGGCCAACTGCGAGACCGATGTACATGGGTTCGCCCATGAAGCCGATCTTCTTACGGATGGCCTGGGGGTTTGCTTGAATCTTATCGAGGCCGAGCTTGGAGAGCAGGATGTTGAGTACGAGGTACATAGGGGCATCGCCATTATGATGCGGCGCAGTCATGGCGCAGCTGGGATAGTTATAGTAGGCAGACCAACGTCTCTGGATGGACTCGGCGATGAGCAGGGTGACCATATTGATGAAGATCATCAGGACGAAGGCCATGACCATATTCTGTGTGAGCAAAAAGAACATGGAGCCCCAGACCGAGATGGAATAGTTGTTCCACAGATCGGAAGGCATGAAGATGTCGGTGAGTTTCACCAGCCAAAACGCCACCTGAAAGAGGAGTCCGACGCCGATGAACATCATGCCGAGGTCGGTGGAATAAGCTATGGCTGCGACGGCCTGCCAGCCGATGTCGAGAGCGGGCTTGTTGAGACCCGATGCGGTGACCATTTGCTGAACGAGGGGAGAGAGCACGGCACCGAAGGCGGATGTGATGAATGCCATGCCCTTGAGCCCCACGCCGACGAGTACTGCGGACTGGAAGGCGCGTTTGCGCGGAGTCTGGAAGATGCGGCAGATGATGTAGATGATGACGGGAACCGTGATGTAGTTCCCAAACGCATCAAAAAACTGCTTCAAAGCTGCGAAGAAGCCGTCCATACGACATTCCCTCCCTAGAGCTAGGTTGCTTATACGGTCGCGTGTGCTAATCCGAAAGGTTCAGCTTGCCGATCTCGTCCATGAGCTGCTCGATGAACTCGTCCTCATTGATGCCGACGAGGAATCCGGTTGCATTGAGGAGCGGAATGTCGGGGGCATCCTCGATGGGGCTGGTGAATGCGATGAGATCCCAGCCGTTCGCCATCATAGCTATGGGAACTCCAGGCGGGTTGGTTTCGTCGCTCTCCATCTGGTACCCATGCTCCTCGAGCACATCCTGGAGTTTCGCGGCGAGCATCGCCGAGGTAGCGGTTCCGGAACCGCACACGCAGAGAATTCTGACCGGTCTCATGATTGATCTCCTTCGGTTTATCGTGGTTTGTCGGCTGGTGCGCCGTGGATCATCCCGTCAGGCTTCCTCGAGCGGACGGAGCAGGCTGAGTATCTCGTCCGCATCGGACGAGGCGCAGATCTTCTCGAGCCTTTCGCCATCTTGGATGACATGCATCATCTCCTTGAGAAGCTCGATCTGCTTTGCGGGATCCTTGATGACGAGAGGCATGATCAGCCTTACATCGAGCTTGGTCCCGGGCTCTCCCATCATGTCGAATGGAACGGTGCTCTGCGGGACGATGACTCCTATGGCGGGCTTGTTGACGAGCGTGGGATCGGTGTGCGGTATCGCTATGCACATCGTCTTGCCGGGAAGTCCTGTAGGAAAGACCTTCTCGCGTTCGATCACCATCTCGGCATAGCCGGGGTTTACGTAGCCGCATTCCTCGAGGCGTGCTGCCATAAGGCGGATGGCCTCTTCCGCCGTGCGGACGTCCGCATCGATGAAGACGAGCCTCTCGTCGAGTAAGCGTTGCATTGCTATCACCTCCTTTCCGTGCGAGCGTCTTCCCATGACGCATCCGATTACCGGTGTTCCGGGGATCGCGGATGCCCGCTCAGGTGAGGCTGACCGATGCAGCTACGCCGAGGGCGGCAACCGCGAGGGCGATGATTCGGATAATCCGTCTCGTTCTCACGAGACCGAGCTTCAGATAGAGCGAATAGCGGGTGAACACCTGCGGCCACAAGGCAACGCTGAGGCAGATACCGACGAGCGGCAGGTAGGTCCACCACGCATGCACCTCGAGGCCGATTATGAGGAGGTTCGCAGCAACAAGAAGGCCCATAACGATGTAAAAGGCGTTCCTGATCTGGTTATCACGTTCGATATATGAGCAGGCCCGTTCGTAGTGGTCGTGGCAGCAGCAGCGGAGTACGGGTGAACCGCCCATATTCACCACGTAGGCGGACTCCGTCGTCGATAATCCGCACCACATGCAGTTGCTAGGCTCGTCCAGCTCCTTATGGCCACGATAGACGAGCTTATGCTTCTTCGACATACCGCTCCCTCCCCTCGACCCCATCTGCGGTGGAATCGGCCGGGTCGATGTATTCCTCTTCGAGCTTCCTTACGTGATCATCGTCGGAAAGATAGTGGTAGATGTTGTAGAGCGTGCCCCAGTGCGAGTAGCGGTTGATGGTGGCCATGCAGATGACGACCTTGGCGAGACGCCCGTCGGGGGAGGGGACCCCATCGGAGGAGAGCACGATCTGAGCTGCAACACGCGAACCCTCATCTCCCTGCATGGGGCAGCGGACGATCATGACGTCATCTGCCATGCGGTACCACTGGAGCTTCCCAGAATTGATGAGGTTCATCATACGTGCCACGAGATGGCTTCGAGGTGCCTGTGCCTGCAATGCGCGCGATCCTGCGAGGACGGCGTCCTCCCAGGATGAGCCTTCGGGCAGGCAGATCCGTTCGTGGATGATGCGGTCGTCAGCAGACTGAGCGCCTCCATCATCGAGAAAGCCGCGATCGTTGGTATCGAAGAAGCGGAACAGCTCGAAGCGGAGCTTATCCGATTCAAGCACGGGCCGATCGTCATCGGGGATGGAGCGGCCCACGATTTCGATGATCCCGTCGATGAGCGTGTTGTAGCGCGAGATGATGCGGTTCCCGCGCAGGATCTCGAAGATGCGCTGTTTGTTGGCATCCGTGAGGATGGGTGCCGCCTCGACCATGTTGTCGCTCCTCATTGAGGCCGGGAGCGGTGACAGCGCGATGACCAAGGCATAGCTGTCGAGCTCCCAGCGATGGAGCTTCCCCGGCTCTGCATGCTCGTATTCGAACTGGATGCCGCAGACATCGGTGAGCTGGTCTTTCACGAGCGTTGCGGTCGACATGTTGCTTGCGCCGACGATGAGCACGCGCGTCGCGCTCGTGTCACCCTCCTCGAGCATCTTGTTGTCGAGGTCGGAGGAAAGGTAAATGGTCAGGAACGCGAGCTCGCCATCGGAAAGGATTCCCATGCCCGATTCGAGAGCCGCGCGTCGAGTGAATTCGAATGCCATCGGATACATCTTCTGGACATCCGCTGCCAGCGGGTTGTGCGCTGAGAGCCCATATTTCTGGCGGTAATAGAGGGGCCTGATATGATGCGAAAGCTGGTCTCGCACGAAGCCCTTGTTCACGAAGGCGAGGCAACCCACCCGCTCGAAATTGACGATGAGGCGCTCGGCGAGCTCCGAGACGTATTCGTCCTCATCGCTCTGAGCGGCGAAATTGGTGGTCTTAATGCCAAGCATGAGGGAGGTGATGTAGAGAAGCTCCTCCGAGGGGAGGATGATGCCGCTCTTCTTGAGCTTCTCTGCGCTCATCTGGACCGATCGGTATGAAACCGTGCCCATGAGCGTGATTTGCTCCTCACGGCCCATAATCACCCAATGGCCCTTGATGCCGCGGAGCCATGAGACCTGGATCATCATGCCTTCGAGGCCGTTGCTATCGAGGAAGCAGCGGGTTTGGAGATCGCTCTCGTACTGCTTGATGAGGCTGCGACACAGTTCGTAGTAGTCGATATCGTTGCCGGTTACCTCGGTGAGCGTGGTCTGAAGGAACGAGCGTACCTGCACGATGCACTCTGCATTGCCGAGGTGCTGGAGCTCGCTCCAGATGACCTTGCGCACGGTGATCTCATCGCCCCGTAGCGTATAGCCCGCATTCGCAACGCTTGCGAGGGCGATGCCGAAGGCGGCGAGTTTTTGCTTAAGCGAGCGAATGTCCGAGATGACGGTGTTGCGGGAGACGGAAAAGACCTGCATCAAGTGGCTGATGGTGACTCTCCTGTCTGATAGAGCGACGTAGAGGAGCAGCATGGCATGGCGTTCCCGTACCGAGAAAAAGTAGCGTTCCGATGATCGGATGAGCTTGCCCGCCCCTTTCCAGTCGATGCTGACGGCCCGCAACCGCTGGTCGATGACGACAACATGGCCAAGATTGCGGGAGGAAAGCCATGCGTCGATGTCCGAGATGTCGTAATAGACCGTGCGGCGCGAGACTCCGTGCGCTTCGGCGATGTCTGCGATGGGGATGCCGTCTGTGTTGTGCGAAAGGGCACGGAGAATCGAGGCCTGTCTGCTCTTGAGGGTCATGGCTCACACTCCTCTCTCCAACCACCTGGTATGGGCAGTTGGCTACATTATTGCCTGCGCCGTAAATCGCGAGAATTACCAACTTGTTGCAAAAATATGTGCTGGCACACGTGCAAGTTTCTGTGTCAGGGACCCATCTCGGGCGGGCTGCCCCGCGCCCTGTGCGATGCTCGCAATCCGGGGCTTTTTGCTACCGTCGCGCTCCGACCGGCCCTGGCACCAAACGGGCCTATTCCTGCTGATTCTGGCACCAGAACGCCTTATTCCTCAGGAATAGGGCGGTTTGGCGGCTCAGACCGCAGGAATAGGGCGTTTCCGTGCCATGGGGCCCCGGGGCGTGAGGTTGCGAGAAAACCAGCCGTTGCGCGATGGCATCGCAATGCCTATACTAGTTCCTGAGTACATGAACAGTTGCTCATATATTTATAAGGAGTAGGCATGTCCGATGCATCGGCACTTCTCAAAAACGATGACGTCGTGTATGCGGCAACGCAGATCTTCGACGCGCTGTCCGATTTTACACGCTTTCAGATCCTCGGCGCGCTGTCGCTGGGCGAGAAGGGCGTGTCGGAACTGCAGGAGGTCACGAGCGTCTCCCAGTCGGCCATCTCGCATCAGCTGAGATTGCTGCGCGACCGCGGTTTGGTGACGGCGCGCCGCGACGGCCAGCGCGTCATCTATTCGCTCGCCGATGCGCACGTGACCACGCTGCTGAACGTCGGTCTCGAACATGCTGCCGAAGACGCCCACGTGGAGTGTGTATGATGGTTGAAGAAGTTATGCAGCGACAAGAGCTCGCGCTCGAGCACGGCGCAGAGCGGCGTCATGAGCATGGACACGAACATGCGCATGAGCACGATGGGCAGTGCTGTTGCACGTGCTGCGATGACGATGACGATGAGCTCGAGGTCCATCAGCTTGCCGTCGCGCCGACCTTCTCCTATCGCGTCCTCGATGTGGACTGCCCGCACTGTGCACTCACCTGCCAAAACGCGGTCCGCATGCTCGAGAGCGTCGATGACGCCCAACTCATCTATGCGACGGCGACCTTGAACATCGTCAAGAAGCGCGGTGTCGCCGATGACGACTGCCTGCGCGAGGTGCTTGAAACCGTGCGTTCGTGCGGTCAAGACCTCGACCTCACACCCGAGGAGCTCGCGCGCCTCTCCGCCGAGCGCAGCTGGCTCTCGCTCCATCGCGAACAGATCCTCATGGGCATCTCGGGCGCAACGTTGGCAGCCGGCCTCATCATCGACCACGCGCTCGGCAACGAGCAAACCGCCATCCCGTTCTACGCGATCGCGGCGCTGGCGGGCCTGATCTTCGTGACACCCATGGCGATCGCCACGCTCAAGCGCAGGACCGCCGATATGAACGTGCTCATGGCCATCGCCGTGCTCGGCGGCCTCATCATGGGCTTCTCGGGCGATACCTCCACCTTCGGCGACGCGGCCATCGTCATCTTCCTCGCTCAGGTGGGGGAGTGGCTCGAGGGCTGGTCCATGCGCAAAACCTCGGGTTCCATCCAGAACCTTGCCAAGCTCGCGCCCGACACCGCCCATCTGGTGCAGGGCGAGCGCACGAGCGACGTATCGGTGTCCGCCATTCAGGAGGGGCAGCGCATCCGCATCCTGCCCGGCGAACGCGTGCCGCTTGACGGCATCATCCTCTCCGGCGGGACGTCGCTCAACGAGGCCCCCGTGACGGGAGAGTCGGTGCCGCAGGACAAGGGCGCGGGCGACGAGGTGTATGCGGGTACGCTCAACACCGCAGGCGTCATCGACATCGAGGTCACGGCCGATGAGGACTGCACCACGCTCGCGCGCATCATCGCCATGGTGCAGGGCGCTCAGGCCGAGAAGGCCCCCTACGAAAGCTTCATCGACCGCTTCGCCGAGGTTTACACCCCCATCGTCGTGTGCGTCGCAGCCGTGGTGGGCATCGGGGTCCCGCTGGCGCTGTCTGCGCTCGTGGGCTTCTCGCCCGTGCTCTGGCATGACTGGATCTACCGTGCCCTTTCGCTGCTCGTCGTGGCATGCCCCTGCGCGCTCGTCATCTCCACGCCCGTGTCGTTCGTCTCCGCCATCACACGCGCGGCCAATACGGGCGTGCTCGTGAAGGGCGGCGCGTTCTTCGATATCGCGAGCAAGGTCACGGCGGTGGCGTTCGACAAAACCGGAACGCTGACCTCGGGTAAGCCCGAAGTCATCGGCATTGCCTGCGCGGATGGCGCGGATGCGGCCGAGGTGCTCGCCCTCGCGCACGCGCTCGAGGAGAACTCCACGCACCCCTTGGCTCAGGCCGTCGTCGCGCATGCCCGCGAGAACGCCATGGAAAAGAAAAGCGCGGATTCCGTGCGCGAGGTGGCGTCCGCCGGCATGATGGGGGCCGTTGCGGGCGCATCGTGCCTCATCGGCAAGCCCGCCTTCGTGCGCGAGCACGTGAAGCTGCCCGGCGCAGTGGAGGCGGCGATCGAGGCGTTCGCAGCGCAGGGTGCCAGCGCGCTCGTCGTGGGCAGGAACGGCATGGCTCTAGGCGTGATCGGCGTCGCCGACACCCTGCGCCCCCGCACGTCGGAGACCATGCGCGCGCTTGCGGGCACGGCCAACGTCCGCCGGCTCGAGATGCTCACCGGCGACAACGGGCGCGCAGCCGCTGCGGTGGCGGCGGAAGCCGGCGACATCGAATACGCCGCCGAACTGCTGCCCGATGGAAAGCTCGCGCGTATCCGCGGCCTCCAGAGCGCGGGCGAGAAGGTCGCGATGGTGGGTGACGGCATCAACGATGCACCGGCGCTCGCGGCGGCGAACCTCGCCATCACCATGGGCGCGGCGGCATCCGACACGACTCTCGCCGTGGCCGACGTCGCCCTGCTCTCCGACGACATCTCGCAGCTTCCCGCCTTCTTCCGGCTGTCCGAACGCACCATGCACATCGTGCAGGAGAACATCGTCTTCGCCATCCTCGTGAAAGCCCTCGTATTCGTGCTGGTCATTGCCGGCGTGGCGGGCATGAGCGCGGCGGTCTTCGCCGACACGGGTGTGGCGCTCATCGTCATCCTCAACGGCATGCGCCTCATGACGGGCTGGGATACGCGCTGGTAGCCGGCCGGGCGCCTATCGCCGCTTTCCTGCGCAACGGCGCCGACAATCGGTTGGCGCCGTTCGTATTATGAATAGCAGATCCCAAATGACGAGGAGGCTATCATGGGAATTGGCAAGCAATTGACCGCATTGGCCGGCGCGCTGGCGGTGTGCTTCGCGCTCGGTGCATGCGGAGGGACGGCAGGTATGGCAGAACAGGGCAACGTCATCACGGTACACGCCTCGGCCGAGGTCAGGGTTGAGCCCGACAAGGCGAGCTTCAACGTGAGCATCGTCACGCAGGGCTCTACGGCCGAGGAGGCGAGCGCAGCCAATGCCGAGCCCGTCAATGCGGTCATCGAAACGCTCAAGGAGGCGGGCGTTGCCGATGAGAACATCCAAACCGTCAATACCGACCTCTCGCCTCGGTACGGTTCTGCCGATGAATCCGAGGTCGCAGCGATCTACCTGCATGACGGCAGCGATATCGTGGGATATGAGATGAATACCGTCATCGAGGTCACGGGCGTCGGCATCGATGAGGTGGCCGAGCTCATGGGAGCGTGCGTCTCTGCTGGCGCGACGGGCGTGGACGGCCCGCGCTACTACGTGAGCTCCTATGATGAGGCCTATGCCGAGGCGCTTGCCGAGGCCGTGGCATCATCGCGCGAGAAGGCCCAGGTCATGGCAGACGCTGCGGGCGTCGCGCTCGGCCGCGTGGTTGCCATCGCCGAGGACTATTCGTATTCCGGATATCGGTACTCTGCCGCCGATACCGCAGCGAGCGCCGAGGTCGAGGGCGGGCTTGGCGATATGGATATCGAGCCCGGCCAGGTGAGCATCGAGGCCCAGGTGACCGTTTCCTACTCCATCTAGCACGCGACACGGAGAGGTGCCGGGAGGTGTCGAATGGACAGGTCGTTCGACACCTTTCCCTTCGTGTGGGGGTCGTGTAGGCAGTGGGTCTTTTCCGATTGCTCCGCTATAATGTTGAATGTATCTGTACCACGACGCACCAGAAAAGAGGACCCACGTGGCAAATCACTTTCGCATCGTCGAGAGCGAGGGTTCGGAAGAGGATCAGGAGCTGCAGAGCTCTCCCTCCACAGACGCAATCGAGCCTCCATCTCCCTCCGTTGAGGACGAGGACGGCACCGCCGGTCTCGACCAGCTGCCCGCTGTCGATCAGCCCGCTTCGAAGCCGCTGATCTCGGTGCCGTCCATCCAGGACGAGTCCGCTCAGAGCGCTGAGGAGATCGAGGCCGCCTATTCGTCGCTCGGCGACGAGGGCACCCTTGCGGTCGATCGCTCCGGCGACCCCACCATCTCGTTCAGAAACGTCACGCTCATCTACCCGTCGCGCCCCGACAAGAAGGCGCTCGACGGCGTGAGCCTCGACATCTATCCCGGCGAGTTCGTCTTCATCGTCGGCCATTCCGGTTCGGGCAAGTCGTCGCTGCTGCGTCTCGTCACGCGCGAGATCAAGGCATCTGCCGGCCAGGTTATGGTGGCCGGCCAAGACCTCACCAGGATGCGCAACGGCAAGGTGCCCTACCTGCGCCGCCAGATCGGCTGCGTCTTCCAGGACTTCAAGCTCCTGCCCGACAAGACCACCTATGAGAACGTGGCGTTCGCACTGGAATGCATCGGCAAGCCGAGTTCGGTCATCAGGGCGCAGGTTCCCGAGGTGCTCCGTCTCGTCGGCCTCGCCGAGTCCATGGACAAGTTCCCCGACCAGCTGTCCGGCGGCGAGCAGCAGCGCGTCTCCGTTGCCCGCGCCATGGTCAATCGCCCGCCGTTGCTGGTGTGCGACGAGCCCACGGGCAATCTCGACCCCGCGATCTCGCTGGGTATCATGAAGCTTCTGGACCGCATCAACCGCACGGGCACCACCGTGGTCATGGCAACCCACGACCGCGAGATGGTCGACTCCATGCGCAGGCGCGTCATCGCGCTCGAAGCGGGTCAGGTCGTCCGCGATCAGGAGAGGGGAGGGTACGGTTTCTATGGTGCTCTCTAACATCGGCTATTCGTTCCGCGAGGTCGGACATCACTTCAGGAGGAGCTGGGGCACCGTGTTCGGCGCCATCGCCACCATCTTCCTCTCGCTGTTCGTCATCGGCTTGTTCCTGCTCGGCTCCGCCATGCTCGAGAACATGGTGGGCACGGTGGAGGATCGTGTCACCATCCAGGCGTTCCTCGCCGATGATGCCGACGAAGACGCCGTGCTCGCGCTCCAGCGCAAGATCGAGGGCTGGGACAACGTCGAATCCGTTTCCTACAAGAGCAAGGATGAGGCGCTCGAGGAGTACAGGAGCACCATGTCCAACCACAATGCGGCCGATGCCGTGGCCGCTTTGGATGGCATGAATCCCATTCCCGCCTCGCTGGTGATCAAGCTCACCGATCCCCAGCTCGTGGAGGAAACGGCCGACAAGCTCGTCGTCGATACCGACTTCATGGCCGTCGCCGACGGCGAGGCCGCCTCATCGGTGCAGTATGGCCGCGAGACGGTTGAGAAGCTCTTCAGCTTCACCAACTATCTGCGCCTCGGCGCGATCGTGCTGGTCGGCCTGCTCACCTTCGTGGCGTTCGTATTCATCAACAACACCATCCGCCTGGCCATCACCGCGCGCCGCCGCGAGATCGCCATCATGCGTCTGGTGGGCGCATCCAACGGCTTCATCCGCGGGCCGTTCTTGCTCGAAGGCACGCTCGAGGCCCTGCTGGGCGCCCTGCTCGCCATCGCGACGCTGTTCTTCGGCATGGGAGAGCTCATCAGCAGCCTGTCTGCGAGCCTGCAGTTCTTGACCTTCAGCGTATCGCCTCAGGTCATGCTCATGACCTTCGGCGCGATGATCGCCATCGGCGTGCTCATCGGCCTCTTCGGTTCCGCCATCGCCATGCGTCGCTACCTCAAGGCATAGCGGGCCCGCACAGAGCGCATGTACCTCTCAGCGCCCCTCCTCGGAGGGGCGTTTGCTGTTCAAGGCCTAGAGCCTGCCCCGCGTCTGCGCATCCGACCCCGTGGCGCCACGGGGCTTTCTCCACGGCCTCGCGCGTGCGTTTAAACTATCGCACAATGCGCTTGCGACACATCGAGGTGCGCTTTATACCGCGATCCATTGCCCTGCAGCCCGATCTGGCACAGACTTTCCAATAGAGGAATGGCTCCATGCCATCCAGGAGGCTGCGCCCGGATGCAAGCATTCGGGCAGACAAGGAGGATCCCATGAGCGAAGACCGTCAGGAAGTATTCGACGCGCTGTGCACGCGCGCAAGCCAGCTGTTCGGCAAGGACCCCTCCGAGTTCGCCGAGGACACCCTCTTTGCCGATCTCGGCATCAAGAGCGTCCAGGTTTCCCAGATCACCACCTACCTCGAGGATGAGCTCGACATCGAGGTCCCCTACATGAAGTTCCGCCGCTGCGCCACCTTCGGCGAGGCGGTCGACTTCGTCGTCGATCTGCTCGACGAGTAAGCTTTGCAAAACGGCCATGCCGAGACGTACAGCGCGCTCGGCGCACGCCTCCATGATTGCACGCGAAAGGATGTGATGTCGTGCTCGAGCCTATCATTCCGTCCGATTGGGAGCTGATCGGCGACAAGAAGCTCTCCGACCTAATCGATATGTCCGGCGAGAACGCCCGCTTCAATGAGGATGAGTGCCCCATCTACTTCGACCATGATCTCGAGGGCTATATCTTCCTCCACAAGGAGGAGTTCGGCGGCGTCGAGATGATGGCCGCCTACCGCGTTGCCCGAAAGCCCAACGACAACCAGGCCGATGTCGACCTCTCGCAGTCCGACGACCCCATGGCGCGCATGGGCCAGGGCTTCTGCCCCCCGTTCAACACGCATACCTACGAGGTCGAGCCCGGGATCGTCTGCATGCAGGACCAGCCCGTCGTCATGCGCGACGGCACCACCATCTATGCCGACATCTACCGTCCTGCCGGCGACGACGTGAGATGTCCCACCATCGTATCGTGGTCGTGGTTCGGCAAACGCCCCGGCGACGGCATGAGCGAGTGGCAGATCATGGGCGTTCCGCCCCAGACGGTCTCCAAGTGCGCGAAGTTCGAGAGCCCCGATCCCCTGTACTGGTGCCACTATGGCTATGCCGTCGCCAACGTCGACGTGCGCGGCGCAGGGCACTCCGAGGGCAACGTCCACATGTTCACGCATCAGGATCGCGAGGACGGCTACGATTTCGTGGAGTGGGTCGCCCGGCAACCCTGGTCCAACGGCAACGTGGGCATGTCGGGCAACTCCGGCGTCGCCATGCACCAGTGGGGCATCGCCGCCATGCAGCCGCCCCACCTGCGCTGCATTGCTCCCTGGGAGTCCACCACCGACCTCTACCGCGAGAGCCTCTTCGAGGGCGGCGTTCCCGCGCTTTCGTTTAACAAGTTCATCGCCGCCCAGGTTACCGGCCCCAACGGCGTCGACGACCAGTGCGCCATGGCGAAGATGTACCCCAACATGAACCCCTACTGGGAGGACAAGCGCCCCGATTTCAAGAAGGTCAAGATCCCCGTGTACCAAACCGCAGGTTGGTCGCACTTCCACCTGCCGGGCTCCATCAACGCCTACAACCGCTGCCGCTCCCATTTCAAGTGGCTGCGCGCCCACCGCGATTTCGAGTGGCCCGATACCTACGATCCGTACAACCTCGACGAGCTCCGCAAGTTCTACGACCGCTACCTCAAGGGCATCCATAACGGCTGGGAGATGATGCCCAAGGTGCGCATCGACGTCATGGACGGCTACGATGTCGACTATCAGGACCGCCGCGCCGAGACCGCATGGCCCATCAAGCGCACCGAGTACAGGAAGCTCTACCTCGATGCCGCCACCGAGAAGGCCTCTGTCGAGACCGACCACGCCAAGACCTTCGAACTCGGCACCGAGCCTGCGGCAGCCGAGGCCAAGGCATGCTACAACCCCGAGGACGAGGAAATCCGATTCGAGTGGACGCTTCCCGAGGATGTCGAGATCACCGGCCACATGACGCTGCGCCTTTGGGTCGAGTGCGACGGCTTCGACGACATGGACCTTTTCGTCAACATCCAGAAGGCCACGGCCGATGGCGCATGGGTGCCCTGGCTCACCCTCGACGAGCCGCACCCCGGCGCGTGGGGCAAGTGCCGCGCTTCTCGCCGCCGTCTCGATGAGCGCCTGACCCGCCCGCATCGTCCCGTGCTCGCCAATATCGACGAGCAGAAGCTCGCTCCCGGGGAGATCGTGCCGGTCGATATCGCCATCGTCCCCACCGCCCGCGTATATCACAAGGGCGAGCGCTTCCGCATCCAGATCGCGGGCCGCTATATCCGCGAGGGCTGGTTCGAGCCGCTTGCGTGGGATACCGAGAACAAGGGCACGCACATCGTGCATACCGGTGGCGCATACGACTCCTGGATCGAGATCCCCGTTATTCCGCCGCGCTATCAGGCTGGCGAGTATATCCGCCGTTAACCGTGCGGGGTGTCGAACGGCCTGTCCATTCGACACCCCGCCTTACTCACAGGTGTCGAATGGACAGGCCGTTCGACACCTATTCGGCGTTGACAGGCTATGATGGTAAGAGCTAGGAATATGCGCGTCCACGACGAAGGGATCGAACCATGGAACTCTTTCTGGATACCGCAGACGCCCAGGTAGTTGCCGAGCTCTCCGAAATCCTCTCCATCTCGGGCGTGACCACCAATCCCACCATTATCACGGGTTCCGGTAAGAATCCCGAGCAGGTGGCCGACGAGATGCTGGCTGTGCTGCGCCCCGATCAGAAGCTCTTCATGCAGGTGCTTGCGGAGGACGTTGACGGCATCATGGCCGACGCACGCGCCATCGTCTCCCTCGCCCCCAATATATGCGTGAAGATTCCCGTTACCCCTGCGGGCCTTCGTGCCATCAAGGCCGCCAAGATCGAGGGCATGTGCGTGCTCGCCACCGCCATATACAGCGCCGACGAGGGCTTTCTCGCAGCCATGAACGGAGCTGATTATCTGGCTCCCTACGTCAACCGCATGTGCAACCTGGGCGACGGCATGCAGCAGGTGGCCGACCTGCAAACGATGCTCGATGCCCATCATCTGCCGACCAAGATATGCGCGGCCAGCTTCAAAAATACCCTGCAGGTTCACGAGCTGATTCTCCTCGGCGCTGGAGCTGCGACCATTCCTCCCGAGGTTGCCTGGTCCATGATCGCGCATCCCTCCACGCAGCTTGCCGTCGATGAGTTCGGCACGGCATGGGAGCAGAGCTTCGGTCGTCGCACCTTTGCCTAGGCGGTATCGCCAGCATGCCGTCCCTGCGCATCTCTTGTGAGAACAGCCAAAGGATGTATATGCGCCCTGCAATCATTTCGGGCGCGTAAACGGTGCTGCGCCTTCGACGCTTCCATATGATGAAGCTACCGGTTTTCTGTGTCGAGTGCGTAGCGCACGTGTGAGAGGAGACATGCATGAAGGTTATGGCAATCTGTGCCGGTCGCAAGAACGGCAATGGCGAGATCCTCGCCAAGGAGGCTCTGCTCGGGGCGCAGGCCCTAGGTGCCGAGGTTGAGCTCATCAACCTGTTCGACTACAATATCCTTCCCTGCGCCGGGTGCGAGAGCTGCACCATGCAGATGGGTGAGATCGCCATGGACCCCACCAAGACATATCGCGGCTGCATCCTCAAGGATAAAGACGATGTCGACGCGCTCGTAGCCGAGCTGCACACCTGCGACGGCGTCGTCTTATCCGTTCCCACGTACGACCTCATGCCCAGCTCGCTGTACACCCGCTTCTGCCAGCGCTTCCTCGCCTACGAGCTCTCCTTCCTGCTCGAGATCGGCGTTGTGGACCACAACCCGCATACCGTCGCCGGCCTCATTGCCGTAGGCGGCTCCATGCACGACTGGCAGACGCTTGCCCTCGAGAGCCTTCAGGCCTCCATGTTCACCATGTCCCTCACGGTTGTCGACCGCTTCATGAGCCAGCGCGTGGGCCGGCCCGCCAACGTCCTGCTCCATCCCGACCAGCTCGAGCGCGCGCACAAGATGGGCGAGAATATCGTCAAGGCCATCCAGACTCCCGTCGAGGAGCGCGTCTGGCTCGGCGACCCCAACGATGGCGTATGTCCCGTCTGCCACTCCAGCCTCGTGTATCCCGGCGATCCCCATTGGGACGGCCTCGAGTTCCCGTATGAGTGCGCGGTCTGCGGCTGCGGCGGAGACCTCGGCACCAACCCCGAGACCGGCCGCCCCATGCTCATCATCGATCCTGAGAACGGCCGTATCCGCGACCGCAACAACGATAAGGCCCGCGCCCAGCATCTCAACGAGATCATCCAAACCCGTATCGACTTCCTCCAGCGCCAGGGAGAGATTCAGGAGGATCTCAAGAAGTACCGCGAGCTCAAGTTCCCGACCTTCGCCGTCGAGCGCTAATCCATCCTTCTCCCCTAGCGAGCCGAAGCTGCGGGATTTGCTAATCCCGCAGCTTCGGCTCGCTAGGGGAGCGTCCCCGGATGGAGGCTATTGCCCATTGATGAGCACGTCGCGGTCGAGCTTGATGCGCGGGGTGAAGAGGCCCAGGCTCATGAGGATGCGGAACCCCACCTGCAGCTGGAAGAGCTCCTCTCCGCTCGAGAGGTTCATGCCCAGCACCTCGCGGATGCGGCCTAAACGATAGAGCATCGTGTTCTTGTGCAGGGTGAGCATTGCGGATGCACGCGACGTGGACCCCGCAACCTGCAGGTAGCAATAGAGCGTCTCCATGAGCTCTCCGCCATGCGCCTCATCGTATGCGAGCAGGTCGAGCAGGGCCGGATGGCAAAGTCCCAGCAGGTTGGTGCGGCGTCCGGCAAGCGCGAGCATGTGCATGAATGCGTAGTCGGCGTAGCGGTAATAGCCGCCGTCATCGATAACCGCGGCCGCCATCTCGCCGTAGCGGATGGCGGCGCGGGCCTGCTGGTAGGCTTGGCGCGTCTCGGTGAGGGTCCGGTATGCGTTGGAGATGCCTGCAGTGAGGCCGTTCAGCTCTGCGACCTCGCGGACCTTCTGCTCGGTGCGCGGCGAGATGCCCTCGTCGACATCGCGCGAGATGACGGCTACGAGCTGCTGGTGATGGCGCGTGTAGAGCGAGTGGTGCAGGACGGGGCGCAGCTGGTCTGCGATCTTCTCGGCCTGGACCTGCGTCAGACCCTCGCCTGGCGCATGGAAGCAGATGACGAAGAGCAGCGGTTTGGGGTGGAAGTTGAGCGCTTTCAGACGGCGGCTGGTGACCGTGGCGCTCGGTGCGCCGTCGTTGAGGAGGTTCTCGAGGAAGTACGATCCCAGCTCGCCGCTCGTGGGCCCCCAAACCTCGGATTTCTGAAGCTCCTGCCCGACGAAGTTGGCCAAGCGCACAAAGACCTCGCGATCAAGATCGCGAAATGGGCGGTTGTGCTCCACCATCATCACGTGCGCCACGCAAACGCCGCGCACTTTGACAGCCATCGTCATGGTGTTGCACTGCAGGATCTCGTTGTAATGGATATACGGGCCCTTGCTGCGCGCAATCTCGGAGTCGATGCGGCTATCGCGGATATAGGCTACCGCCTCGTCGAGCAGCGTCTCGTTAGCCAGCTCCTCGCGGAACACGCGGGCGAAATGGCTCTCGTCATCGGAGGCTATGCCCAGATGATGGGCGATGTAGCGATAGGCGGCATCGACCGCCACGATGGGGTTGCCGAGGGTGCTCGCGGCCTCCTCCATAAGGTACTGCAGCCCCTGGTTGGAGAAATGCGCGGATAGGAGCTTGCGGATGGCGGCCGTAAGCTCCTGATCTTCGAGAAAGGCCGCCTGGATCTCGTTGTAGCAGGCGTAGAAGTTGGCACCCTCGACGAGCCAGACGAGGTTGGCATCGGCGTACCCGCCATAATCGAAGCCCGTGTCGTTGTCCACGATGATGCAGTTGAAGGGCTTTCCTTTATCGATGCGTGCGGGGAGCATGGTGGAGTCGGCGAAATAGAGCACGTCGCCGCGCAGGTTGCGCATATCCCAGCTGGTGAGGAACGAGACGTTGGCAACCTCGCACTCTGCATCCGCAAGACGCGTGCGCCCGACCGATCCCTCGGGGAGCCGTTCGAGCAGGCCTTCGAGCTTCATATGCGCCTCCACAGGACGTGTGCGCCAGCAATCTCTGCGCACCGTTGTGTGTTCACACAAAAGGATACGCCATTGTCGGCGGAAACATCGGGTGCAGGACCCTCGTTTTGCGGCGTACGGAAGGGGATGATGGGTACAACGCGATTCCTATCTGCTTTTGAGAGGAGCACATGACCATGAAGGTAGGCAAGCACGCACGCAGCGTGTCCATCGTGGGCGTTGGCTGCACTCCGTTCACCAACTTCGAGGATCATCCCGAGACCAAGGGGATGTCCGAGGGCGATGCCTTCGGCTATGCCGCCCTCGAGGCCATCGTCGACGCCGGACTCGAGCCCCGCGACATTCAGTACTTCTACCACGGTGCCGCCAACCCCTTCATGATCGGCGACTCCCTTACCCCCAACATGCAGGTTGCCGATTGGTTCGGCGTGCGCGGCATCGGCTCGGTGCACCACTCCGAGGCCTGCTGCACGGGCTATGTGGCCCTGCAGGAGGCTGCTATGGCCGTCGCGTCCGGCGAGTTCGACATCGTGCTTTCCGGCGCCGTCGACCTGGCCGCAAGCCTGCCCGTGGTGGGCGCCCCCGGCAGCTTCCGCCGCGAATTCCCGCTCGAGGAGATGCTCCCCTCCATCCCCATGGTCTACGACCGAGCCTACGGCCGCCCGCTCGACTCCGCCTTCGGCATCTCGTTCGACAACTGGATCAACGAGTACCGCTGGACATACGGCCTGTCCGACACCGATGTCGACAACGCGCTGAACGGTATGGCCAAGAGCCTGCGCCGCGCCGCCGTGCTCAACCCGCTCGGCTTCTACGATGAGGACTTCGACCAGGTTGCGGCTGCTAACGGCATGGCGTCCGCCGACGAGTTCCTCACCTCCATGTTCAACCCCAAGGTCACCCAGTACCTGCGCGTCACGGGCTTCGAGACCAAGTGCGACGGTGCTGCCGCCATGGTCCTCATGCCCACCGAGATGGCCGTGGCCCGCGGGCTCGATCACAAGATCATCGAGGTGCTCGGCACCGGCTCCGCCGCCTACGAGGGGGCCACGCTCGCCAACGAGAAATCGGGCACCGTTCGCGCCACCGCCCAGGCCTACGAACTTACGGGCATCAGCCCCGATGAGATCGACCTCTTCATGGTCAACGATTTCTTCATGGCCGGCGACATCGTCGCTGCCGAGGAGTGCGGCTACATCCCGCGCGGCGAGGCCTGGAAGTATGCCATCGAAGGCCGCTGCGCCTTCGACGGCGACAAGCCCATCAACACCAACGGCGGCCGCTGCAACTTCGGCCACGCCCACGGCGCCTCCGGCATCGCCGATATTGTCGAGGCCGTCAAGCAGATGCGCGGCGAGGCGGGCGCCACCCAGATGAAGAAGGTCCCGCGCACCACGATGTTTCGCGGTTTCGGCGGCGGCCAGAACGTCCGCGTTCAGGTCATCCGCACGCACGAGTAGCGCATACGCGCAGAACAGGAGATCACCATGCCGCTTCTCAAGGATATGGAGCCGATCGTCAAGAAGTTTTACGACGGCGTGGCCGAGGGCCGCTATTGGGGCCGCAGGTGCAAGGAGTGCGGCGCCATCGAGTTTCCGCCGCATCTGGGCTGCAATACCTGCGGCTATCACGAGACCGAATGGGTCGAGCTGTCCGGCCATGGGACGCTGAGGTCCTTCGTCATTCCCGGCATCCAGAACGACAAGCCCTACCTCAAAGCCATCGGCGCCTATGGCTACGGTGCTGTGGAGCTCGATGAGGGCCCCATCTACACCTTCGTGGTCTTCGGCGGCAAGAAGAAGGTCGTCAAGGGCCTGCAGCAGCGCTTGGCCGACGGCGAGGCCATCGGCGTGCACGCCAAGCCCATTGCCCGCGAGGTGCCCCTCAAATCCGGTTCGGACGAGATGGTTCCCTGGAGCGAGCTCTGCTTCGAGCTCGATGAGGTCGCCGAATAATACCGTGGATCAATGCGGCACGCCCGCGTGACGGGCTTGTCGCTGGGAAAGAAAGGAATCATCATGAACGAGGAACTGTTCGAGCAGCTGGCCGAGTTCGCCAAGACCGCCTACGGCTACGATGGCGAGATCACCTCCGACACCACCTTCGACGAGCTCGGCAAGGGCTCCATGAAGATGATCGCCCTCACCTCCACTATCGAGAACGAGCTCGATGCCGAGGTGACCATCCACGAGGTCATGAAGATGAAGACCTTCGGCGAGCTCGTGGAGCGCGTTGCCGAGGAGATCGAGGAGTAGGGGAGATCCCCTGCCTCCGCAGCGCAACGACGGCGGCCCCGCACTCCGGTGCGGGGCCGTTGGCTGCTTTGGTTGATTTCCTTTGCCGGCGGTTCCTTTTCCGCCGACATCAAAACTACGCATTGGTTTTCTCTCAGCGAGTATTTCTCCGCAAAAGACCAGTTGGCAAGAATCATAAAGACTGAGAAGAAAACCAATGCGTAGTTTTGAGAAAGGGGATGGCTGAAAGGATTGCGGGCAGATCTCGCGCATTGTGCACCATCACAATGTTTGCCCCAATAGCAGCCGGCAACCTTGGCGGGGTATCCATATGGTTGCCGATAAAACCCTGCGAGAATAACGATGAGTCCATACTGTGCCGTTTCACAAGCGAAGGGAGCATCACATGGATCTGATGGAGCAGGTTCGCGCAAAGGCGGCGGCCAATCCCCAGAGGGTGGCCTTCTTCGAGGCTGACGACCCCAAGATGATGGAAGTGGTTGGCGAGCTCTCCAAGGCCGGCCTCTGCGCGTGCCACGTCGTGGGCGATGGTGCTGCGCTGCGTGCCACTGCCGAGCAGGTGGGCGTCGATCTGGCCAACGTCACGGTGGTCGATCTCGCCGACGAGGAGGCCAACGAGGCCTTCGCCGTTCGCTGCGAGGCCCAGCCCGACTTCCCGTTCAAGGCCAAGGGGATCCGCCGTCGCGCCAAAAAGCCCATGGATCGCGCCCTCATGATGCAGCGCATCGACGATGTGGACATCACGTTCGGCGGCCTATGCTGCTCCACCGGCGATGTCATCATCGGCGGCCAGACCATCATCGGCCTTGCCGACGGCATCGACACCATCTCCTCCTGCGGCATCTTCAACATTCCCGGATGGGAGGGCAGCGAAGGCAACCTGCTGGGCTTCGGCGACGCCGCCGTGTGCGTCGATCCCGATCCCGAGCAGCTCGCCTCCATCGCCATCTCCGCCGCAGAGACGGTCAAGGCCCTTATGGGTTGGGAGCCGCGTGTGGCCATGCTGTCCTACTCGACCGACGGCTCTGCAGAGGGCCCGCTCGTGGAGAAGGTGCGCGACGCCGTGAGGGTCGCCCAGGAGCGCCGCCCCGACCTTGCCATCGACGGAGAGTTCCAGCTCGATTCCGCCATCAATCCCGGCGTAGCCGCCAAGAAGGTCCTCCGCGAGAGCCCCGTTGCGGGCAAGGCCAACGTCATCATCTGCCCCGACATCAACGTGGGCAATATCGGCGTCAAGCTCGTCCAGAACTTTGCGCACGCCGATGCATACGGTCCGTTCCTGCAGGGTTTCAAGAAGATCGTCTGCGATTGCAGCCGCTCCGCGCCCGTTTCCGAGCTTGTTGGCAACGTCGTGATGAGCTGCGTCCGCGCCCAGGCCCTCAGGGAGGCGTAAGGGATGGCAGAGAAGACCTACCGCATTCTGGTTATCAATCCCGGCTCCACCTCCACCAAGGTGGGCGTGTTCGACGGCGAGGCCGAGGTCTTCGCCAAAAACGTCGCGCACGAGGCATCCAAGCTCGCCGAGTTCAAGAGCGTTTCCGACCAGATGCCCTACCGTCGCGACCTGATCCTTGAGGCCCTTGAGGAGAACGGCGTTGCCCTCGACACCATCGATGCATTCGTCGGCCGCGGCGGCGGCCTGCTCTCCGTTGTGGGCGGCACGTATCAGGTGAACGATGTCCTGCTCGATCATGCCTACCGCGGTGCCAACGGCATCCAGCATCCTGCGCAGCTCGGCAGCCAGCTTGCCAATGCGTTTGCGGCGCAGGTTGGCAAGCCCGCCTTCGTCGTCAACCCGCCCGACACCGACGAGTTCTGCGACTATGCCCGCATGACCGGCATCAAGGGCGTCTACCGCAACTCGCACCTGCATGCGCTCAACCTCAAGGAGACCGCCATCCGCCATGCCCACGGCATGGGTCGCCGCTACCGCGACTGCAACTTCATCGTGTGCCACATCGGCGGCGGCATCTCCATCTCCGCGCACAAACAGGGCAAGATGATCGATGGCTTCGACATCGTGCAGGGCGAGGGCGCCATGGCCCCCACGCGCTGCGGTGCCGTGCCCGTGGCGGGTATCCTCGACTTCATTGAGGCCGGCCACACCGTCAAGGAGGCTCGCGACATGTGCATGAAGACCGGCGGCTTCGTCGATCTGCTCGGAACGTCCGATGCCCGCGAGGTCTCCGAGCGCGCGGCTGTCGGAGATGCGTCCGCAGCCCGCGCGTGGGGAGCCATGCTCTATCAGCTCAATAAATACATCGGCAGCATGGCCGCCGTGCTCGAGGGCAAGGTTGACGGCATCCTGCTCGGCGGCGGTATGGTCCACAACAAGGAGCTCGTCGCCTCCATCGAGCGGGGCTGCGGCTGGATTGCGCCCGTCTCGGCCTATCCGGGCGAGTTCGAGCTCGAGGCCATGGCCGCCGGCGCCATCCGCGTCCTTACCGGCGAGGAGGAGCCCAAGCTCTACACGGGCGTTCCGGTATTCCAGGGGTTCGACGGCTAGGCATCGTTCCATTGCTTGACGCACGATAGGCCTGTCCCGGGATGGGAGCATCTCGGCAAGGAGGTTTGCATGGACTCGAAATCGACCAAGAGCAATTTCGGCGCATGGGGATGGTCGATGATCATCTACTGCGCGATCAGCTACTATATCGCGGCGGCGCTGGCAACCGATACCCTCAACTGGTATCCGGCGGCATTCGCGGAGCTCCGAGGCTGGAACCCCGACGAGATGGTGGACCTCTGCAACGCCATGGTCGGTATCGCCGGCTGGATCAGCGTGCTCGCCGCATTCGTGTTCAGCGTGCTTGCCGCCAGGAAGGGCAGCCGTTGGATGGCCGTTCTCGGCAACGTGGTATGCGGCATCTGCACGCTCGTCTTCGCCCGCACCCAGTCGCTGCCGGTGTTTCTGGCCATGGTCATCCTGCTGGTCGTTGTCGGCGGTACGATCCAGGTGAACATCGTCCCCAACAACATCATGAACATATGGTTCCCCAAGAAGAAGGGCCTTGCACTGGGCTGGGCCTCCATGGGCCTTCCGCTCTGCACCGCCACGATCGTCCTGTTCCTGAGCGCTATCGGCAACCCGCAGCTCGCCTACACCATCATCGGCATCGCGTGCTTCGTTCTGGCAGCCCTCTCGATCGTCTGGGTGAAGAACGAGCCCGAGGAGGTCGGCGCCACTCCCGACAACGAGCCCCTCGACCTTGCGGCTGCGGAGGCGCAACGCTCGACCGAGGAAGAGGCCGCGAAGGGCATGACCGTCTCCGACATCGCTAAGAACCGCAATACGTGGCTCATCGGCTTCGGCCATGGCCTGCTCTGGATGACCACGATCGGTTTGGTTTCCAACATGGTCACCCGCTTCGTCATGCTCGGCATCGATCAAAAGACAGCCATCCTGATGATGACCTTGGCCGCAGTTGTCGGCATCGTCGGCAGTTACATCTGGGGTTGGACGGACCAGTGCTTCGGAACCAAGAATGCCTCCCTCATATACGGCATGTGGTACATCGTGTCGCTCCTCCTGATGATCTTCAACAACGGCACCGTTCCCATGACCGTGCTCTGCGCCTGTTTCGTGGGCTTCGGCATCGGCGGCATCGGCAATCTGATCCCCTCCATGATCGGCACCTGTTTCGGCCGTTTCGGCTTCATCCAGGCCAATCGCCTGGTCGCCCCCATCAACACGCTTATGCGCTGCACCGGCCTGGTAATCATCGGCGTCGTCGGCGTCACCCAGCTCACATTCAGCTACTGGATCTTCCTGGCTGGCACCGCCCTCGCCATCATCCTGATCTTCTTCATCAAGGAACCCGAGCGCGCGTAGGCGCGTCCCCATCAGTCTGCGGCGGCGCCCTTGTGTCGCCGCACAACGCGAGCGCATGGCGCGGTTCGTTCTTTGAGTATAAGGACATGGGAGCAGCGCCTTCAATTTCGTATGCTTTTCGATATCGACCCATCATCCTTTGGAAGGAGCCTCTATGCCCATGAAGACCTCGACGCGTTTTGTGAAGGCTGCGATCCTCAACACGTGCGTCGCCCTGGTCCTGTGCGTCCTCTGCGAGTTCCTTGCGCTCTACGTGTTCAAGACGGCCGACGCCTCCAACGGATGGATTTGGCCGCTGTTCTTCATCAACTTCGTGTTCTCGTGGTGCGTGGCCACCATCATCGGCATGATTCCCGCCGTTCCCGAGATGGGCATCAACTGGGCGCTCAAGCGCTCCGATCCCTCCGAGGGCGCCAAGTTCGGGGCGCTGGTCAACATCCCCATCAACACGATCTACTCCGTCATCCTGTGCTACCTCGTGGGCGCCCTGGACGCCTGCGTGCTGGGCGGAGCCCCCTTCATCGCGTCGATCGTCGGTTTTGCCCAGAACATCATCCCGGTGTGGATTGCCTGCTATATCGTCACGTTCCTGCTGAACGGCCCCATCGAGAACCTCGCCCGCAGGATCTGCAACGATCCCGCGCCCGAGATGCGCTAGGCCCGCACGACCTGCGAAGGGCCGCTTGAGCCACCAGCTCGGCGGCTCTTCTCCATATGAGGAGGTTTTCCATGAACAAGGACGTGCTCGCGCTCGCCGCAGGCATCGGCCTGCTGCCGCCTGTCTGGGCCGTGGCCTCGGGTCGCTTCGGCATCACCTGCGGTGCCGTTGCCCTTATCTGCGCAGGCATCTACGTGGCGAACGGCAACAGGGCCGAGGATGGCATGAAGATCTCGATCGGCTTTCTCATGAGCGACCTGTGGGCCGTCATCGCCATGTGGTGCATGGAGAGCCTGCCCTTCGCCGCCGACATCAACACCTTCCTCACGCTGGCGGCCATGGGATTCGCCGCCGTGCTTATCGCCAGCGCGCTCGAGAAGTGGATCTACCTGCCCGCTGTGCTGTGCGGATGGGCCATCGGCCTTACGGTCATGGGCCCGCTCGGCACCGCCGGCATGGGCACGCTGCCCATCCAGATAGCCGTCGCCATGCTCGCGGGCGTGTGGTACGTGGGCTGGGGCGTCGATGCCTTCTGCAGGCTCATGCTCAAGAACTGGAAGTAAGCCTTATCCATCCGGATGCTGTGACCGATCGGCCCGTTTGCAACACAACCTGTCGATTAAGCCGTTTATCAAGCTTCTGAACTGCGAAAACGCATTTTCTGCCGCACACCCTCCGCAGATGTGCGGCAAACGACGGGCGGCAGATGACGGGCGGCAGATGACGGGCGGCAAACGGCGTGTCGAGCGAGCGGCAATCGGCGAGCCGTCGGCCTACTGCTCGAGAAGTCCGTCCGTGCGCCCGAGTGCGAAGAAGCTCGTGGCCAGGCAGATCGCCATGCACACGAGGCCCCCGATGAACATGAGCGGGAATCCGCCGGGCGAGTCGATCACGAAGCTCCAGAACACCGCGGCAACGGCGCTCATGAGCGATCCCACCATGGAGATGCGCGAGTATATGTTCGTGTAGTCGGCGCTGCCGAAGACCGAGCGCACCAGCAGCGGCGTCTGCACGGTGGTCATGGCGTAGACCACGCCGAAGAGGAACGCGCCGACAAGGAGGATGGGCAGCACGCCGGGAATGAACCACATGAGCAGCACGCCCACGACGCCGCAGGCGATGCCGAAGACGATGCCCGCGCGCACGGACTTGTCGTTGATGATGCCGAGCAGCACCTTGCCGCTGGCCTGGCCGGCCATGGCGGCGCTCGCCACTACGCCCGAGGCGGCCGCAATCTGGGGCAGCGTGCCTTCAAACGACGTGGCATAGCTGGCGAGGAACTGGTAGATGGTCTGGTTGAGCGTGATGATGCCGCAGAAGATGGCGAGCGCGAAGAACGCCGGCATCTTCATGGCAACCGATGCGGGCACGCCTTCCGTTGCCGCCGCAGCATCATCCGCGTCCTGCCCGCCCAGCTCGCCGGCCCCGTACGGGAGAAGCCCCTTATCCGAAGGCTTGGATCGCACGACGAAGAGCGTGAAGGGCAGCGTGCCCGCGAGCGTGATGATGCCGAACGCCAGGTAGGCGCCGCGCCAGCCCTCGGGACCGCTCTGGATGATGGAGGTGCCGATGGGGTTGAAGATAACCCCTCCGATGCCGGTGAACGCCATGCAGAGGCCCACGAAGAACCCGACGTTCTTAACGCACCAGGCGTTGATGAGGGTGGGTACCGAGAGGTAGATGAGCGGCGCGATTCCCACGCCCATGATGGCTCCGCACACGTAGAACCACGGCATGGAGTTGCCCTGGCTCATGCCTATGAGGCCAAGGCCCACCAAGCAGGTCGCCCCCGAGAGCACCTTGCGGGAATCGAGCCTGCTCAGGTGGTTTCCCGCCATGGGCAGGGTCAGCATCATCGTGATGTTGAGGATGGAGAAATACAGCGTGAACGACGCGCGGGATACGCCGAAGTACTCCGCGACCGGCGTGAAGAAGATGCCTGCGCACGAGAGCGCGAGCGCGCAGGGCAGGCAGGTGATGGCGATGCAGCTCGCCACGATGGCGTAAGCGTAATGGAAGCCGTGCGTGCGTTCTGCTGTCATGGATGTCCTTTCGGAGAAGCGTGCGTATCGTCGCAACCGCTGCATGGCGCGGCGCCGGGCTCAACCCTCGATATCGGCGAATGCCCCCGGCATCTCGAAGCCTTTCCACGAGGGCTCGCCGGTGTAGGTCATGACGGCCTCGGTGCCGTCGAGGGCGCGGATGGCACCGCTCGCAGAGCCTTCCATCTCGAAATCGCCGCCGTAGGCGGCAACCGGGGCGATCCAGCCCACGCGCTCTTCTATGTAGGCCACGAAGCCCGCATCGTTGGAGACGCCGCCCGTGAGGATGATGCCGTCGACCTGGCCCTTGAGCGCTGCTGCAAAGGCACCGACGGCCTTTGCGGTCTGGTAGGCCATGGCCTCGAAGACAAGCTTCGCCCATGTGTCTCCTGCGGCGATGCGGCCATTGACCTCGATGGCATCGTCGGTGCCGAGCAGGCCCTTGAGGCCGCCCGTCTTGCCGACAACGCCCATGATTTCCTTCTTGCCGTGCTCTCCCGAGAAGGCGAGCTCCACGATGGGCTTGAGGGGCACGTCGCCCGAACGGTTGGGCGCAAAGGGGCCGGAACCCTCGAGCACGTCGTTGGTGTCGATCATGCGCCCCCTTCGATGCGCTGCCACGGACAGACCGCCGCCCACATGCGCCACGATGACGTTGATCTCGTCGTAGCGCTTGCCCAAGGTTGCGGCATAGCGGATGGCGCATTCCTTCTGATTGAGGCAGTGCACATGGCTCTTGCGGTACACGCCGGGATATCCGGTGATGCGGGCCACATCGTCCAGCTCGTCGGTATCGGGCTGGTTGACAGCGAAAGCGGGCTTGCCCGTCTTCTGCGCGAAGGAGAACAGGATGGGGGCTCCCAGGATGGCCGGATGGTTCATGCCGCAGGACAGCACGTGCTCGCATACGGTTTGGTCGATGGCGAAGATGCCGCCTTGGGTGGGGCCCATACCGCCGCAGTAACCCGAGAACGCATCGATGGAGCCGAGTTCCACCCCTGCGGCGGCGAGCTCGCGCTCGATGATGGCCATGCGGTAGTCAAGCTGGTCGGCCGCCTGCTCGAACTTGGCGAGCTCGGCGGGGTCGTGGCGTACGTTGGCCTTGAACACAGGCTCGGCGCCCTCGAAGACGGCGACCTTGGTGGAGGTTGAGCCGGGGGAGAGCGTGAGGATGCGGTAGTCCATGAGGGATCCTTTCTGCAACATGCCCGATCGGACCTGCACGAATGCACGACTATAAGCCTACGCATCATGTTCCGAGGGCGCCATGGGCCTGGCCATCAAAAGCGCCGTGTTTTGCCGAACGCTCTTTGTGCATGGGCACAGGGGGTGTAGACTGCAACTGTGTACGCAGCACGTTCGCTGGAGACGCACGCTGGTGGGAGCCGACTATGAAGCTGAGAACCGTGTTAGGCGAGCTGGGCGTGGCCGAGCATGCGGAGGGCCGCGGTGTCGATCTCGAGGAGGAGGTCTTCGCCTATCCCGTATGCAACGTCGGCATGTCGTTCGAGCAGCTCATCATGCTCGCGCCCGAGGATCGTCCTGCAGCTCCCGAAGGCCATCTCGGCCTCACGCTCGTCTACTGCGGCGAGCAGCTTCCCGAGCGCAGGACGTGCCCCGACAGCCGCACGGTGCTGTGCGCGGCTTCCGGAGGATACGCTGCCTTCGAAGCGCGTTTCGGGCGCCTGCCCCAGCTCCATGCCCATCTCGAGCTGCAGCGCAAGCGCCTGTACGCGGCGTTTGAGAGCTCCTACGACATCCAGCGCTTTGCCGACAAGGCCTACGAGATCATCGGCAACCCGCTCATGATCGTCAATTCCGATCGGAGGCTCCTTGCCAGCGCGGGGTCGTTTCCCAAGGACCGCGCCGATGTGCTCGAGGAGATCAACCAGGGCTATGTGTCGGAGGAGGTCGATGCCGAGCTCGAATCGGCGGGCATCCTCGACGACGTACGGCATGCAGGCCACTCCATCATCTCGGAGAACCCTCGGTTCGGGCAGCGTTGGGTGACCTCCATCATCTCGTTCCATCACATGGAGATGGGTCGCCTCGACCTGCTCGAGCAAGACCGCGCCATCGCCGATGCCGATCTCGAGCTCATCGATTTCGCAGGCTCTCTGGCGGCCATCATCATCGATAAGCTCGGCATCGCCGGAGAGCGAGCGGGATCCGGCTCCACGGTCCTCGACGACATCCTGGGAGATTCCTTCGTCAACGAGAAGACCATGCGCGCCCAACTTGCGCTGAGCTCCATGCCCCTCGACGAGACCTACGTGCTCATGCAGCTCTCCTCCACCCGCGATATCCCGCGCGCCCATCTGCAGCGCATCGCCTCCCGTGTGGTCCATGCGTTTCGCAGCTGCCTTTGGACCATCCGCGACGGCGGCCTCGCGGCGCTCATCTCGCTCGGGCCGCGCACGTGCGCCGGCTGGGACGGCTACGACCGGGCCGAGCGCATCCTCGGGCAGCGCAAGGAGTTCCTGAACACCCTTGCGCAGAACGGCCTGCGCGCCTATGTGTGCGAGCCGTTCGAGCAGCTCGGTTTTGCGCACGATCGCTTCATGCAGATCCGCAGCCTCGCATCCGCCCATATCGAGGATCAAAGCGCGATCGTCTACTTCTGGAGGCACCGCTACGCCGTGCTTGCAAGCCTCGCCAAGACCTTCGGCCAGGTGGACATGATGCTCGACAAGCGCGTGGTGGCCATGGGCCTCTACGATGATGGCCACGGAACGTCATATCTCGAGACCGCATGCCGGACGGTGGATTATCCCGGCAGCCCGGCCGAGGCTGCCAAGGCCCTGAACGTCCACCGCAACACCTATTTCTACCGTGTGAACAAGATCGCCGAGCTCTTCCTGCTCGATCTTAAGCGCGGCGAGGACCGCTTGGCCGTGGCCTTCTCCACGCGCTGCCTGGCAGGCATGGGCAAACAGGTGCTCTACGATATGGATCTGGCCCCCGATAGGTTGAGACGGCCGCCCGAACGTCCTAAGCGCGCTTAGTCACTTGACCGATTGCTGCAAGTCGTCCGCAAAACCTTTGGGACGATTGCACAACGCTTTTCTCTCTACTATCTAAGGAGACCGTAGTTTTTGCGTAGTTCCGTGCAATCCGCAAGGAGAAAGGCATTGCCATGACAAAGATCCTCGGCATCTCGTTTGGCACCAAGAACGGCAACAACGACTGCGTCTGCAAGGAAGTCCTGAAGGGCTGCCAGGAGGCTGGCTGCGAGGTCGAGTTCGTGCGTGCCATGGACCTCGAGATCAAGCATTGCACGGGCTGCATCGCCTGCGTGAAGGCGCTCATGAGCGGCAACGGCAACCTGTGCATCCACAAGGACGACTTCGACTGGCTCGCCCATAAGATGTTCACCTCCGACGGCATCATCATCTGCGACCCCATCTTCGAGACGGGTGCCACCGGCCTGTTCCACACCGTGATGGATCGCTTCGGGCCCCGCATGGACACCGGCAACAACTTCATCGCCGCCCAGATCGCCAAGCGCAACCTCGAGGAGGGAAAGAGGGGCGTCGTCCCACCCGCATGCGTCTTCCATACCGGCATCCCCGTCTCCTACATCGGCATCGGCGGTTCCGACTGGGGCACCCACATCCAATCCGAGCATCAGATCCAGTCCATGACCCCCGCCTGGAAGGTTATCGACAACGAGTGGATCCCCTGGGCCAAGACCGCCCTCATGAACGACGAGGTCATCGCCCGCGCGCATCAGATCGGCCTCAACCTGGCCGCCGCCGCCAAGGATCCCGAGCACGCCGCATACCAGGGCAAGGAGGGCGTCTGCCCGCACTGCAACTGCAACGACTTCTACATCTATCCCGGCGAGAACCGTGCCGTATGCTGCGTGTGCGGCTTGCAGGGCAAGATCTACCTTGACGAGAACGGCGCTGTGGGCGTCGCGTACGCCGAGCGCGACCTGTGCGACGAGAACGGCGATGTCATCCTCGACAAGGACGGCCAGCCCGCCTTCCCCGGCATGTACGACGCGCAGGGCCGCGAGCGTGCCCACGACACGCTGGGCGGCAAGCAGATCCACGGCGAGGACATAGGCAAGAACGAGGGCATCCTCGCCGAGCTCCAGCGCACGCAGGCCTACAAGGACCGCGTCAACGGCTACAAGGAGTACCTGACGCCCGTCATGCCCTCCGATGACGAGAGGCTCGCCACGTTCCAGAGCCTCGGGGCCGGCCGGTAAACGGATGCAGGAGCCCCTGTTCAAACGCACAGGGGCTCCTGTGCTTTTTTCGTCAATGCTCGGGTGGGCACACATGGATTCGCGGGCCCATCTGTGCGATTGTGGTAATCGGCACCATGGCCGTCCGCACGGGCGGATGGGATAAGAAGGATCTAAGGAGGAACGAATGGCAAAGCAGCTTGAGACCGATGTCGTCGTCATCGCAGCGGGTCTGTCGGGCCTTGCGGCCGCAATTTCCGCTGCCGAGAATGGCGCGAGCGTCATCTGCTTGGAGAAGGCATCCAACACCGGCGGTGCCGCCAACATGGGCATGGGCCCCTGTGCGGCGGGCTCTCCCCTGCAGAAGATGTCCGGCATTACCCTCACGTCCGGCGAGCTCTTCCGCCGCCATATGTTCTACACCCACTATCAGGTCGACGCAAAGCTGGTGAAGGCCTACTACGACAAGTCCGGCGATACCATCCAGTGGCTCATGGACATGGGCGTCGTCTTCAACTCCGTGCGCCCCGCATTCCGTGCCGGCGAGCGCACCAAGGCCTACGCCGACGGCGAGTACACCTGGCATGTCGTGCAGCCCGAGGACGGCTCCGAGCCTGGTCCGCGCGCCGCCACCACCATGACCAAGCGCATGACCGAGAAGGCCCAGGAGCTGGGTGTCGAGTTCATGCTCGAGACGCCTGGCACCGGCCTTCTCACCAACGATGAGGGCGCCGTCGTCGGCGCCACCGCCGTCGACAAGGCCGGCGAGGACATCGAGATCGCTGCCAAGGCCGTCATCGTCGCCACCGGCGGCTTTGGCAACAACCCCAAGATGATCCACGACCTTATCGGCCTCGATTGGGGCAAGAACCTCTTCTCCTTCGCCATTCCCGGCATGGACGGCGACGGCTTCAACATGTGCCATAAGGCCGGTGCGGGCCGCACCCCCGTCACCATGGAGATGATGTACCAGCTGCCCGACAACATGAACCACTTCTACGTTGAGGGCGCCTTCCGCCAGCCGTGCTACTGGTGCAACCGCCTCGGCGAGCGTTTCATGCCCGAGGACGAGGTCTTCAACACCACCTTCGTCGGCAACGCGATCAACCACCTGCCGGGCAAGGTCGGGTTTGCCATCTTCGATGCCAACATGCTCAAGCGCTGGAAGAAATACGGCCCCGACATCGTCTCCCACGTGCATCCCCACGATCTCTACGAGGGCTTCGAGGAGCAGTGGAACGCCGACCTCGAGACCTATAAGGACGACGACGGCAACCCCTACATCGCCCAGGCCGATACCCTCGAGGAGCTCGCCGAGAAGCTCGGCATCGACGCCGAGGGCCTCGCGGCCGCCGTCGAGGAGTACAACGCGATGTGCGCCGAGGGCTTCGACAGCCTCTTCGAGAAGGAGCGCCAGTACATGATTCCGCTGGAGGAGGGCCCCTTCTACGGCTGCAAGCAGTTCATGGGCGCCTACGGCACCCTAGGCGGCGTGCTTGTCAACCACAAGCTCGAGGTCATGACCGACGAGTACAAGACCATCCCCGGCCTGTACTGCGTGGGCACCGATGCCTGCACCATCTACGGCGACTCGTACAACTTCTGCATCCCCGGCAATACCATGGGCTTCTGCCTCAATTCGGGCCGCATCGCCGGCGAGAACGCCGCCCTGCTCGCCTTCGAGGATGCCGGGGACGACGAGTGGGATTAGCCGCAAACAGGCTGTGACCGGGTTCGCGGGGCTCCAGGGGAGGGGCCCCGCTTTCCCGTACATCAGTGCATTGATCAGCGAGAAAGGAGAGGAGGCACATGAAGCTGACGATCGATGGCCGCGAAGTCGAGGCGCCTGAGGGCCAGTCCGTCCTCAATGCCGCGCTCGCTGCCGGCATCTTCGTTCCGCATCTGTGCGGCCATCCTGACCTGGAGCCGCTCGGCGGATGCGGGCTCTGCATGGTCGAGGTGGAGGGCGCAGACGATCCCGTCCGTGCCTGCAAGACGCTTGCCCGGGATGGGATGAAGGTCGCCACGAACGGCGACCGCGCCGACAAGCTGCGCCGCCTTGCCATGGAGCTCATTTTGGCCACGCACCCTGCCGACTGCACGGGCTGCCCTAAGTACGGCGTGTGCGAGCTGCAATCGATGTACCAGTACATGGGAGTCTCGCCGCAGCGTTGGCGCTGCAAGGGCCGTACCGTCTCCACCGACGACTCCAACCCGCTCATCACCCACATGTTCACCCGCTGCATCCGCTGCGGACGCTGCGTGCGTGCCTGCGAGGGCCTGCGCGGCGTGGGCGCTATCGGATTCCGCCGCGCCGAGGACGGCTCCATGCGCGTTGCCATCAACGGAAACTCGCTGGAGGAGGCTGGCTGCCGCTTCTGCGGTGCCTGCATTGAGGTGTGTCCCACGGGTTCGATCCTCGATATGGTCGGACTCGTGCAAGAGGGCCGCAGCCGCGAGGACAACATCGTTCCCTGCCGCAGCGGCTGCCCTGCCCGTATCGATATTCCCCGCTACCTGCGCTATATTGAAGCCGGCGAGTGGGAGAAGGCCACTGCGGTCGTGCGCGAGAAGGTGCCGTTCCCCGAGACCCTCGGCGCCATCTGCACGCACGATTGCCAGGGCGCATGCAAGCGCAACCACCTTTACGAGCCCCTCTCGATCTGCCGCTTGAAGCACGCTGCTGCCATACGCGACACGGGCGCGTGGAAGAGCCGCGTGCGCCATGAGCCGATCAGCGGCAAGAAGGTCGCCGTCGTCGGCGCAGGCCCCGGCGGCCTTACCGCTGCGCTCTATCTGGCCGAGAAGGGCCATAAGGTCACCGTCTTCGAGGCCAACGCCAAGGTGGGCGGCCAGATGCGCTACGGCATCCCCGCATACCGCCTGCCCGATGAGATCGTCGACCGCGAGGTTGCCACCATCCTCGAGATCAGCCAGGGCGCCGATCCCGAGCCCCGCATCGAGCTTGTCGTGAACGAGCGCGTTAAGGATGTCAAGGCGCTGCTCGGCCAAGGCTACGACGCCGTGCTCGTCACCGTCGGTACCTTCCAGGGCAACGTCCTTCCCATGAAGGGCCACGATCTGGAGAACGTCTACGTCAACACCGAATTCCTCAAGGCCGTGCGCGAGGGCAACCCGCAGCCGGTCGAGGGCGGCCGCGTGGTCGTGCTAGGCGGCGGCAATGTTGCCTACGACTGCGCCCGCACCGCCGTGCGCCTCGGCGCCAAGAGCGTCGATGTGGCCTGCCTCGAAGCCGAGGACATCATGACCTCCACGCCCGAGGAGCGCGAGGAGGCGGCAGAGGAAGGCGTCGTCTTGCACGACGCCTACGCCTTCACATCCATCAACGACGATGGCGCCGGCAAGGTCGGCTCCATGACCATCCACAAGATCGAGAGATTTTACTTCGACGAAGACCATCGCGCGGTCACCGAGCTGGTCGAGGGGGGCGAACTCACGCTTCCCGCCGACTACGTCATCTTCGGCGTGGGCCAGAAACCCGAGGATACCATGGGCTTCGGCCTTGAACTCACCCATGGCCCCTATATCGTTGTCGATGGCACATGCCAGACCAGCGAACCCGGCATCTTCGCTGCGGGCGACGTGGTCACCGGCACCAAGAGCGTCATCGCCGCCATCGCCCAGGGCCGTGACGCTGCGAGCGCCATCGACCGCTACCTCGGCGGCGACGGCGACATCTCCGCCGAGCTGCTCGACCCCGAGGAACCCAGTCCCGAGCTGGGCAAGGCCCCTGCGGAGTTCTTCAAGAGCCAGACGCTGCCCGCATTCGCGCCAGCCGAGGAGCGCAAGAACACCTTCGAGCCGTTTGAATGCCCGTTTACCGAGGACGAGGCACAGTTCGAGGCGAGCCGGTGCCTGAAGTGCGATCTGCGCCTCAAGATCACCCGCCCGCGCCTGTGGAACGAATACTAGGAAGGGGGAATCATGGACTACGCAATCACCACCGCCGGACCCACCACCGTATCCGAGCTGCTCGCCTCGTCCGGCGTTGCCGCCGATGGTCTCAAGGCCGTGTGGGTCTCCCTTCCCGCAGCCGTGCTTGCGGTGCCGGGCGATTTCGATCGCGAGGTCGAGGTGGCCGAGGGGACGGTGCTGCGCACCTACGACAAGACGTCGTGCATGGCCGACGCACTGCTGAACATCGTTCAGGAATTGCGCCTCGCCACCGAGTGCACCTGCACCTTCGGCCATGAGGGCGCCTTCCAGATGGCCATGATACTCTCGGACATCTGCTCCAAGAAGGGCAAGCCCGGCGACATCGCCCTCATGCGCGACCTTGCCCCGGCTATGGCCGTCCATGCGACCTGCGATGAGGGCCGGGCAATGGGCCGTGCCGTCATGCAGACGCTCGACAGCTTTGGCGACGAGATCGAGGCGCACATTGCCAAGAAGGCCTGTCCTGCGGGCTCGTGCCGTGCATTCCAGACCTATCACATCCTCGTGAGCAAGTGCATCGGCTGCGGCAAATGCCTCGATGCGTGCGATGACGACGCCATTCTCGGCAAGCCCAAGTTCGTGCATGTGGTCGTGCAGAAAAACTGCGTCCAGTGCAACAAGTGCCTCGAGGTGTGCCCGGAGGGCGCGGTTGTCACGGCCGGAGCCGAAAAGCCCAAGACGCCACCCAAACCGATTCCGTGCAAGTGTAGGTAGAAAAACGGGGAGGAGGGGGCGGATCCCTTCTCCCCGCTATCGTGCGAGCGCGAAGGCCGCAGTGATAAGCAGGCCGTCTGCGGGCGCGCGCAAAAGCTCGATACGTGCGATCCCGAGAGCGTCCATGGCGGCTTGCGCCTCGCCTTTGCGGGCAGTGCCCTGCTCATGGGCCGCATCTGCCAGCTCGAAGCCGCGTGCTTCGAAGCAGAATTCCCCGCGTCCGGCATCTACCCACGCGCGCAACGGCTGCGAGCAGGCCTTGAACGCAGCTTCCTTCGCGGAGAATGCGTATCCGCGGGCGGCCGCCGGGCTGGGGGAGAGCTCGGGGGCAAGGCGCATGTCCTGCCTGGTGAGCAGATGATGGACGAGAATCCTGCCGCGCTCTCCCTCGAAGTCCGCGAGCGTGACAAGGTCGATGCCAAAGCCGATGACGGGGGAGCCCCCGCCGGGCCGGACCCATGCAATGAGCGTGGAAGCTTCCTCATCGGTCTTGCTCACGAGCAGACCGCGATCCTCGCGGCCATCGTTGCCCCGCAGATACGGTGCGCCGCGCTCATCATGAAAGATGGGCGGAAACGGCGCATCTGTGCAGGAACCATGGCCTGCGAGCCCGAAACGGGCGCCTGCGGTGCAGAGCAGCTTCTCCACAGCCGTGCGTATATCGATAGGGCTGTTCGCCGCATCCATCGCATTCCTCGTCGGGGCCGAATCGAAGGGGTTGCCCGCATCTATTATAAAGCGTGCCCTCCGACGCGTCCGCAATATCGGAAACCCCTCTGGAAAATAATTTCTATTTTTATAATGTCCCTGGTGCAGCAGGTTTTTGCCGCCTCAGCCCGCTTGAAGGCATTTGTATGCAGGAGCAACCCTCATATAGCCAATAATATGCAAAATGGAATTGCGTTGTACCTTCTCCTCGGACACGCGGGATCCCAAAACCCGCGCGTCCGGAGCATCCTGCTGGAACCGGGGGGGGTGGCCATGGCGAACGGAAAGCCGGGAAAGCCCGCCAAGCATAGCGTCGAGTTCAAGAGGGAGGCGGCCGACTGCCATCTCTCGGTCGGAAGGACGCAGCGGGGGTGCACCGACGACCTGGGCGTTCTGTGCAGGACGATTGCGCGAGACCTCCGCGGAACGCCTGCACCGACGGTCTCGAATCCCAACTGCCATATTCAGCGGTACGTTATATAGCCGCTAGCGGGCGGGTCGCGCTCTATCGTCCGCGTGCAGATGCGCTGCGGCAAAGGTGCGGAATGCGCGGCGCGTACCAAAAATGTCTCTAATGCTGCAAGCTTTTTGCCTTAGCTCGCTTCGGAGGTAGATACTATGCAAATATAACTCATACTCGCTGAAATTATGCAGTCTCGAAGACCTGTGTGCGCTCCACCGTCGAAACTTTGCAGCATTAGAGGAAGAATCGGTCGCAACCCGCTCGACAAAGATCGTGAAACTAGATGATCTTAGAATCTGAGCCTCCTGCGCTCGAGAGCGCGAAGACGGTCGTGGAGCGGAAGGGCCGCTCGGGTGTGAACACGGGCTGCGGAAAGGTGGGGTGATGTATCGCGTCGGGCGGGAACTGCGCCTCCAGAGCGACGCCGGAGCCGGGCCCGTATGCAGCGCCGTCCTTGCAGCCCTTCTCGTCGAGGAAGCCCCCTGTGTAGACCTGGAGGCCGGGTGCATCGGTGAGCAGCTCGAGCGAGATGCCCGACGCATCGCCTGCGAGGTGCGCCGCCCGGCGCAGGCCGCCGCTCCGCTCGGTGAGCAGCAGGTAGGTATCGTAGCCTGCGCCCAGCCCGCTGGAGAAGGTCCTCGGGCTGCTGAAGTCCAGGTCCGTGCCCGCGACGGGAAGGATCTCGCCCGTGGGGATGAGGGCGGCGTCTGCGGGTAGATAGCGGTCTGCGTCGAGCTGGAGCGTGTGATCGAGGACGGAGCCGGAGGCGTGGCCGTTGAGGTTCCAGTACGCATGGCAGGTGAGATTGACGAGCGTGGGCCGCGCGGGCAGGGCATCGTAGTCCACGCGAAGCCGGTTGCCCGCGTCGAGGCGATAGGTCACGCTCACAGCGAGCTCGCCTGGGAAGCCCTGGTCCCCGTCCGGGCTCAGCAGCTCGAACCTGACGCCGTCATCGAGCGGGGTCGCCTCCCAGAGCCGGTGGAAGTAGACGTCGGGCATGGAGTGGTTGCTATGCGCGCCCTCGCTCCGCGCGAGCTCGTAGGTCGTTCCGTCCAGCTCGAAGCGCGCATCCGCGATGCGGTTGGCCACCCGTCCCACCACGGCACCGAAGAGCGCCCCGTTGGCGGCGTAGCCCCGGGCATCGGCGTAGCCGAGAACGACATCGCGCACGGCGCCCGAGGCGTCCGGCACGCAGCACGAAACCAGATCCGCCCCGAGGTCGCTCACGCCGACGGTCATGCCCGCCTCATTGTCCATGAGGAAGAGGCGGGCTGCGCGTCCATCGGGCAGGGTGCCGAACGGTTTGATTTCGAGCCTCATGGCGGGTACCTCCTTGTGCGTTGGCTCATGCCAGCAGCTTACCCGAAATCCTGCCCGAGGTGGGCCTCGGCGGCCTTCTCGACCTCGTTGGCCTGCTTGAATGCTGCGATGAAGGCCTCGAACCCCGCCACATCGGCAGGATCGGGCGCGAGCGTCTCGCCCTCGACGCCTTGGAACACATGGTCGTCGAGGTAGCTCGCGAGGCTCTCGCCCTCGGCGTGCCGCAGCATGTAGGATGCGGCGACGGCCTGGCCCCAGGCGCCGCCCTCGCCCGCCGTGGGGAGCACCGTCACCGGCGCATCCATCGCGGCGGCCAGGATCGACTGGGCGACGCCGGGCGTCTTGAAGATCCCGCCGTGCCCGTAGAGCCTCTCGATCTGCACGCCCTCCCGGCGCAGCAGGTCGTTCCCGACCTTGAGCGCACCGAACGCCGCCATGATGTGCATGCGCATGAAGTTCGAGATCGAAAGGTCCGCCTGCGCGTCTCGGAGCACGAGCGGGTATCCTCGGTTCACGCCCATGATGTTCTCGCCCGAGACGAAGGGGATGCTCACGAGGCCGCCCGCATCCTTGTCGCCGGCAAGCGCAGCCTCGAAGAGGCGCCCGTAGAGCTCGCCCGTCTCCACCTGGAAGCCCATGAGCTCGTTGTAGCTCTTGAGCAGGCCCACCCAGGCGTTGATGTCGGAGGTGCAGTTGTTGCAGTGGACCATGGCCACCGGGTCGCCGACCGGCGTCGTGACGAGATCGATCTCGGGAACCGTCTGATCCGCAAGCGCGTGCTCGAGCACGACCATCGAGAAGACCGACGTGCCGGCGGACACGTTGCCCGTGCGCCGCGCGATGGAGTTCGTCGCGATCATGCCCGTGCCGGCGTCGCCCTCGGGCGGGCAGACGGGGCAGCCCGCCTCGAGATCGCCCGTGGGATCGAGCAGACGGGCGCCCGCCTCGCTGAGCCGTCCTGCGACCTCGCCCGCATACGCCACGCGCGGCAACAGGTCCCGGACGCGGATGCCGACCGCCGCCACCTCGGGCAGCGCGTCGAACGCGGCAAGCATGCGCGCGTCGTAACCCCCGGCGGTCGCATCGATGGGGAACATGCCTGAGGCGTCGCCCACCGAGAGCACCTTCTCGCCCGTCAGGCGCAGGTGGGCGAGACCCGCGAGCGTGGTGAAGTGCGCCACGTGCGCAACGTGGGTTTCTCGGTCGAGGATGGCCTGATAGAGGTGGGCGATCGACCAGCGTTCGGGGATGTGGAACGCAAACGTGCGCGTGAGCGCCTCCGCAGCGCGGGCGGTGTTGGCGTTGCGCCACGTGCGGAACGCCACGAGCAGGCGATCTGCGGAGTCGAGGGGCAGGTAGCCGTGCATCATGGCCGAGATGCCCAGGGCTCCGAGGCGCCGCAGGGTCACGCCGTAGCGCGCCGCGACGTCCGCCTTGAGCGAGGCGTAGCAGGCCGCCAGGCCGCCGAGGATCTCCTCTTCGGGATAGGTCCACAGTCCGTCGACTAAGCTGTTCTCCCAGTCGAAGGTGCCGGTGGCCGCCGGAGCGTGGGAGCTGTCTATGAGGACGGCCTTGATGCGCGTGGAGCCGAACTCAATGCCCACGGCGCAGAGCCCGCCTTCGATTTCCGCTGCTATCTGGTGCCGTGTGAGCGTCATGGCTCCTCCCATCGAAGAAGCGTGACACGACGCAGCGCGCCGCGTCACGCCTTGGTTGCCGTTCCTCTCGGCCTTATCGTCCGTACACCATGTCTGCGATCGTCAGGTCGCGCTTGAACGTGCGCAGGTCCGTGCTCTCATCGATGACGACGGACTCGATGCCCATCTCGTCGGCCCAATCGACGAGCTGCTGCGTGTCGAGGTCGAAGGAGACTGCGGTGTGATGCGCGCCGCCGGCGTACATCCATGCGGTGGAGCCCACCTTGAGGTTGGGCTTGGGGGTCCAGAACAGGGTGCCCACCGGCAGCAGCGGCATGGGCTTCTCAATCCTCTTGCACTCCACCTCGCTGATGATGAGGCGGAAGCGGTTGCCCAGGTCGATGAGGGAGGTGGCGACAGCGTCGCCGGTCTTGCCGGTGAAGATGAGGCGGGCGGGATCCTCGCGATCGCCCATGGACAGCGGCGTGGCGCGGATCTTGATCTCGCCCTCGGCGAAGGAGGGATCGACCTCGGCCATGTGGGCCTCGAGGATACCCTCCTTGCCCGCGACCAGGTTGTAGGTGTAGTCCTCCATGAAACCGGAGCCCCTGGCGTCCTCGATGCCGGCGGTCATGACCTTCATCAGGCGTACGATGGCCGGGGTCTTCCAGTCGCCCTCGGGGCCGAAGCCGAAGCCCTTCTGCATGAGGCGCTGGATGGCCAGCGACGGAAGCTGCTTGAGGGCGCCGAGGTCGCCGAAGTGGTCGGAGAAGGCGTTGTAGCCGTGCTCTACCAGGAAGCGCTCGATGCCGATCTCCTGCGCCGCCTGCACCTCGACGTGGCGGCGGAACTGCTCGGGATCGCGCCCGTCGAGCACGAGGCCGTAGGTGTCATAGTACTCGTCGGCGAGCGCTGCGGCCTCGGCGTCCGTCACGGCATCGATGTAGGGGGCGAGGCTGTTGATGGGCCAGGCGTCGACGGTCCAGCCGAACTTGATGTGGGCTTCGACCTTGTCGCCGTCGGTCACGGCGACGTTGCGCATCGTGTCGGCGAAGCGCGCCACGCGGATGTTGCGGGATTCCACGCAGCCCACGGCCACGCGCATCCAGCGTCCGAGCTCGGCGACGATCTCGGGATCGCGCCAATGCCCGAAGACGACCTTGCGGTTCTTGCGCAGGCGGGCGAAGATGTGACCGAATTCGCGCTCGCCATGGGCGGCCTGGTGCTCGTTCATGAAGTCCATGTCGATGAGATCGTAGGGGATCTCGTCGTTATACTGCGTTGCAAACTGGCAGAGGGGCTTTTTGAGGTCGAGAAGGCCGTGGATGAAGTTCTTCGCGGGCGAGAAGGTATGTGCCCAGGTGATGATGCCCGCGCAGGTTGGGGAGAGGTTGGCCTCATTGAACAGCGCGGTTATGGTGGCGTCGTTGAGCAGGTTGGGTTTCACGACGACCTCGTAGGGGATGTCGGGGCTCGCGTTGAGCGCGGCCGCGACCTCGACGGCGTGCTCATGCACGTGCTCCAGCACCTCGTCGCCGTATAGATCCTGCGTGCAGGGGCAGAACCAGAACTGATAGCGCTCGACTTCGAGCATAGCGTCCTCCTTGGGTCCGGGTTTCGCGAATGCGAACGGGGCGTATCGGAAACGGCGGCTCTCCGTCCGGGGAGCTGCCTACTTGATGACCGAGATGGACTCGCGGTCTGAGAACAGGGCTACGACCACCAGGAACACGACTCCCATGATGAGCTGCTGCATCATGGTGTCGAACCCCATCATGACGAGGCCCTGGTTGAGGATGCGGTACGACAGCACGCCGACGATGATGTTGGTGAAGCGCACCTTCGCGCCGCCGGAGATCGGCATGCCGCCCATGACGAGGGAGATGAGGATCTGCGTCTCGAGCATCATGCCGGACAGGGCCGTGACGGATCCGACCTTGATGCAGTTGATGAAGGCTGCGAAGCCCGTGAGCGCGCCTGCGGCGATGTACACGAGCGTCTTGACCTTCTTCACCTTGACGCCCGCGAAGCGGGCTGCGGTCTGGCCGGCGCCGATGGCCTTGAGCTGCGCGCCGAGGGATGTATAGGTGAACACGAAGTAGCCGATGCCGAGCGTGATCACGGTGATCGTCATCATGAGCGGCATGTTCCACAGATCCCGCTGCAGGTAGGAGGCGCCCATGATGGGCGTGTTGGTGAAGAACTGGATGACGCCGCGCAGCAGAAACATCATGCAGTTGGTCACGATGAACGACGGGATCTGGCGCTTGACGTGGAAGAACGCGTTGACGGCGCCGATGGCGGCTCCGGTGAATACGCCGCCGACGACCGCAAGGACCACGTTGTAGTTCGAGAGCACGCAGACCACGATGGAGGCCACGCCGAGCAGCGAGCCCTGGGAGAAGTCCAGCGAGCCCATCGTCATGATCATGAACACGCCCACGCATGCGATGAAGAGCAGGTACGTGTTGTTGAGCATGAGGGTCAGGTTGCGCACGGACAGAATCTGCCCGTTGGTGGTTATGGCAAAGAAACCGAGGAGGGCGAAGAGGCCGATGAACGGAAGGAAGGGACGAATCGCCGACAAGGTCAGGCGTCTCGTCGGCTCCTCTTCGACGACAACGGCAGTCTGAGTCTCTGACATCCTCGTACCTCCCTAGATCATGTACTGGATGATGTCGGTATCGGTCAGGTCCCGGTCGCGCGCGAGCTCGGCCGCGATCTTGCGGTCCTTCATGATGAGGATGCGATCGCACATGCCCATGAGCTCGGCGATCTCCTCCGAGATGATGAGGATGGCCTTGCCCTGCTTGCGCATCTCGTCAAGGAGGTTGTAGATGTCGGACTTGACCTTGATGTCGATGCCGCGGGTCGGGGAGTCGAGCAGCAGGATGTCGGAGCCCTTCGCGAGCCAGCGGGCGATGACGACCTTCTGCTTGTTGCCGCCGGACAGGGCCGAGACGAACTGGCTGACCCCGACCATCTTCGTGGACATGAGGTCGGCGTACTTCTCGGCCTCCGAGCGGACCTTCGAGGCCGTGATGAACTTGCCGTAGTCGCGCAGCGACGGCAGGGTGATATTGTCGGCGATGGTGTCGTTGATGAGCAGCGACTCGTTGTCGCGGTCCTTCGACGTGTAGGCGATGCCCCGGTCGATGGCCGTGTTGATGTCGTTGATCTCGGTGCCGTCGGCGAGCCTCACCTCGCCCGTGCGGTCGAAGGATGCGCCGAAGAGCGCCTTGCCCACCTCGTGCATGCCGCACTCGGAGAGGCCGCCGATGCCCAGGATCTCTCCGTTGTGCAGCTCGAGCGACACATCCTCGAGCTGTCCGGGCACGGACACGTGCGACATCGTAATCGCCACGTCTTGGGCGAGCGAGGGGCCCCAGTCGGTGCGATAGTACTTCTCGTTCATCTCCCGGCCTACCATGAGCGTCTTGAGCCTGTCGGCATCGACCTCCTCCGTGGCGACGGTGCCGATGTATTCGCCGTCGCGCAGGATGGAGATGCGGTCGGAGATCGCCATGACGATATCCATGTCGTGGTCGATCATGATGACGCAGTCCCCGTGGTCGCGCACGCGGTGGATGATGCGGAAGAGGTGGTCGCGCCCATCCTGCGAGAGGGCCGTGGTGGTCTCATCGACGACGAGGACCTTGGGGTTGAACCAGGTCGCTTTGACGATCTCGACGAGCTTGCGCTCCTCGAAGGTGTAGTTCTCGATGGGGTCCTGCGCCTTGATGTGGCCGAAGCCGTAGTCGTCGAGCAGCTCCTGGGCCTTCTTGACCATGGCCCGCGTGTCCTTGATGCCGCCCCTCATGAACTGGCCCTCGTCTCCGAGGAACATGTTCTCCGCCACGGTGAGCCCGTCGAGCGTGCCCTGCTCCTGGACGACGATGGCTATGCCGAGGTGATTGGCGTCGACCTGGTTCTTGGGGGCCACCTGCGTGCCCTCGAGCGTGAAGGTGCCCGAGCCGATGGGCAGAATGCCCGTCAGCATGTTGGTGAAGGTCGATTTCCCCGAGCCGTTCTCGCCGATGAGGCAGTGCACCTCGCCTTTGTAGAAGTCGAGGGAGACATGGTCCACGGCATGGGTCGGGCCGAAGCTCTTGTCGATCTGCTCTGCGTGGAGCAGCAGCTCTTTATCTGCCATTTCGTGTTCCCCCTCTCTACTTGACGACCGCGCCGTTGCGGACCTTGGTGGTGAGCATCAGGATCACGAGCACCGTGAGGCCCGTGACGATCTGGTTGACCGTGGTCGATACGCCGATCGCGATGAAGCCCGCGAGCATCATCGAGACCATGAACTCGCCGATGACGATGGCAACGATGGGATGCCCGTAGCGCCTGAACGCGATTCCGAAGAAGACGCCCATGAGCGGCAGGAAGTTGAGCGCCTGCGAGAGCATGCCGGTCTGGGGCGTCTGGGCGGTGCCGTAGCCCAGGTACAGGACGGCCATGGCCCCGCAGAAGGTGCCGGAGAGCATGAGCGCCATCACCTTGTACCGGTTGACGCTCACACCCATGTTCTTGGCCACCAGCTCGTTGGAGCCGATGGCGCTGGAGTAGGTGCCGATCCGGGTGTACTTGATGATGAAGCCGACGATGCAGAAGCATGCGAGCGCGAAGATGAGGTTCCACGGGTAGGAGCCGAAGATGCTGTACTGCGCGGGAAGGCGGGTGCCGTTGATGTCGGCCACGACGACGGAGAGCGCCTCGAAGATCAGCGACATGCCCGTGGTGACGATCATCGAGGGAATCCGCAGCGTCCTGAACACGAGGCCGTTGATAAGCCCCAGCGCCATGCCCGTGAGGATGGGCACCACGACAACCGAAAGCCATCCGAGCCGGGGGATGAAGGCTATCGACATCAGCTCCGATAGGATGATCATCGAACCGATGGAGAAGTCGAAGAGACCCTGCACGACGACGAAATAGAACCCGCACGCGCCGACCGAGTAGATCAGGCCGCGCTGCAGGTAGGTGAGCATCTTGTCCGGCTGGCCGAAGCTGCCGGGATTGATGACGCTCGTCAGCGCGAAGAAGACGACCCACACGATCAAGGTGATGACGAGCAGGACGCCGATGCCGTAGAACTGGCTGGACCGTGCCCGCTTGAGAAATGATTCCATGCGGCCTCCTTTCATGTGAGATGGCGCACATGCCTGCGACGGGGGAGGTCCCTGTTCCGGGGCCTCCCCTCGAGGCTCGAGCATCCTGTGCGATCGAGCGCACCCGTCGCAGGTGGTGGACGCTACGGCTTAGGCGTGACGGCTCCTCACATCATCGATCGAGAGCGCCTCCGCCTTGGCCCTGAGGTCATTGAAGGAAAGGCTCGCGAGTTCCCTGATCTCGTCCTCGTTGTACGGGTCGTCGTTGACGAAGTAGTTCTCGTAGTCCTCGTACTCGGCCACGGAGGAGACGAACACGTAGGGGAACTTGATCTCGAGGCCGAAGTCGCCCGCCTGGGGAACGAAGCCCTCGGAGCCCATGCAGGCGCCGTAGGTGAGCAGGAAGGCGTACAGCGGATCGCAGAAGTGGCCGCCGGACTCGCAGTACATGCCGCCGGTCTCGAGCTGCTCGCGCAGATCCTCGAGGAAGTCGGTCGAGGCGACGCGGATCTTGCCGGTGAGGTTCATGTTCGCGAGCTGGCCGATGGAACCCACGAGCGGGTCGCCGCCTCCGCCGGCGACGATCAGGGCATCCATGTTGGGATTGGTGTTGTAGAACTGCTGCGTCACCGAGGCGCCTTCGGAGGATGAGGTGTTGGCGTAGACGGGGTCGGTCAGCACGACCGGATCGTCGGGATGGGCGGCGTTCCAAGCCTCGACGCCGGCCTTGTAGCCCTCCCAGCGCAAAGCGAAGGTGGCATCGCCGACGGTCCAGCCCTCAAGGCAGATGTAGCGCGCGCCGTTCTGAAGCTCCGCAGCGGCGTCGGGGTTGTCGGCAACCAGGAGTTCCACGAGCTTCGTGCCGTTGTCGACCTCGTTCTCGTGCACGGCGCCGACGTAGTACTGCGAGTTCTTGGCGACTTCGTAGACGTCGGGGGAGGCCTCCTCGGAGATGATGCGATAGAACTGTGTGACGTACATCATGTTCTGGTCACAGGTGTTGATGACGGAGGCCATCTCGGAGTCGGCCGAGTTGCAGATGATGATGCCGTTGCATCCGGCGGATGCGAGCGTCTCGGCGGATGCCGTGACCTGCTCGGACACGTGGCCTTGGTCGACCGTGGTGGTCTCGACGCCGAGGATGCCGGCGGCCGTCTCGCAGATGTCGACGGAAAGCTTGCCGAGCGCGTCCGTCGAGCTCCAGATGGAAATGCCGATCTTGACGCCGGAGGGGGCCTCTCCGCCTCCCAAGCCGGAACCGCCCGAGGTGTCGCAACCTCCCAGCAGCGCCGCAGCGCCCAGACCCGCACAGGTTACGGCCGATAGTTTTAAGAAGTCTCGTCTCGAATAGCTGCCCATCCTCGGTCTCCCTTCGTTACCGATTGCGGTGTTCGACGGAATCCGCGCGTGTCCGGACATGTGCGGGAACAGACGGCAGACATGCTTCTCTCGATGCTTCTCTGCGCATCCGCCCGACCGACACGACCTCTTGAGCGCAGCCCCGCCACGTACCTGCAGCCCTTTGCTGGCAAATACGCTCCGTACGCACAATTATTTGTCCGGTTGCATGCTGTGGGGGACGTGGATGTGCCTAAACGGCAGTAAATTGGAAGTAAACGGTACTAAACAAAGTAACCTAAAATTTTACTAAAATTTTTTTGCACCCATTCTATTTTTTAAATCTACCTCAATTAACAATCTCATCAACGATCTCCGTACGGGCGTGCTCCATAAGCCAGGTCTGCGCCTTCTCGCGGCGGATCATCCGGCGCATCAAGGGCAGCCTCCCGCTGGCCCGCCGTTCCTCAAGGACCTGTTCGGCATCTGCGGTTCCGGTCGCCTTGAGGGAGGCGAGCAGATCCTCGTCCGTGCAGTCGAGGCCGAGATGGCGCGCGAAGGCGTCCAGCGCGAGCGCCTGCCGGGCGCGGCCGTGCGCCTGGGCGCGCAGCTCCCTCATGAAGTCATCGCTGGTGATCTGCCGGGCGTTGAGATACATGTCGAGCGTCAGACCGCGCTTTTTCAGCTGTCCCAACAGCTCCTTGGCGCATTCGGCGTAGACCTGCTTTCCGTACACCTCCGTGAGGGCCTCCTCGGGAACCCGTCCCTCGACGGCCTCGAGCACGCGCTCCGCCCTCACCTGGGGCAGGGCGGCCTCCTTGGCCTCCGCGATCTGCGCCCTGACGCGCTCGCGCAGGTCGTCCACACCCCTGCAGCGCAGGTTGTCCTGAACGAACTCGTCGGTGAGGCCGGGGGTCACCGTCCGCTTCACGGTGTTGACCGTGAGCTCGATCTCGAAGGTGCGCCTGCCTTGCTCGTCGGCGGGATCGGGATCCTCCATGCGGTGCTCCCGGGACCAGCCGATGGTCTTGGTCTCTCCGGGCCGCATCCCCACGATTTGGCTCACGAGGTCGGCGGGCAGGTTGGGGTTCGCGAGACCCAGCAGGCGATGCTCGCCCGCAAGCTCCGGCACATGGAGCCTGTTCACGACCCGGGCCTCGATCATGTCCCCCGGACGGACCGCAGGGGCCGCCTCGTCGTCCTCGTACCGTGCGAAACGGCTCATGAGCCGCTCGATCTGCTCGTCGACCTCCGCGTCGGCGACCTCGGTGGAGGGAAGGTTGATCGTAGGGGCGTCGTAGTCGTCGAGGGCGGCCTCGGGCAGCACCGTCATGGTGCATGTCGTGCTGAAGTCCTCATGCGGCCGCACGGTGTCCGCGCCCCATGCCGGCCGCTCGAGCAGCACGGCGTCGAGCCGCTCTACGACCAGGGGTTGCAGGCGTGAGATGAGGTCGGCGGCAGCGAGGGACAGGGGGTCGCTCGCGGAACCGCCGCGCTTTTTCCGGGAGGCGGCGTCGTGCAGGGCGCGTTTGACGCAGGCGTCCACCTCGCGAGCGTCCGCCGTAACCTGGACGGTCAGCGTTCCGGCATCCTTCTCGAGAACCACCGCTTCGAACCCCATGTCTTCCTCCGAACGTCACCGCCGTTCACCCGTTGGCACAAAGATACACTAGTATACATATCACATGGTTGTTTTATTCTTGTTTACTGAGCGCCAGACAAACCGAGATCACAGGGAGATGCGTCATGAAGGTCGGAGTGAGGGACATCAGCCGCGCGACGGGCTTTTCTCCCGCAACCGTTTCCAACGCGCTGAATCGCCGTCGCAACGTGAGCGAGGAAACCACCGAGGTCATCCTCAAGGCCGCGCGCGATCTCGGCTACCGGCGTCGGGGCGAGCTGGAGCTCATCAAGTTCGTCATCGCGCGCAAAAGCGGCAAGGTGCTCGACGAGAGCTCCTTCCACCCTGTGGTGATCGAGGGTATCGAGCGCGAGGCGAAGCGGCATAACCTTGCGTGCGCCTACGTCACGCTCGACCTGGAGGATCCCGGGAGCGCCGCCCAGATCCGCGAACTCACCCAGGATCGAAGCGGGGGGATCATCCTGCTCGGGACCGAGATGTACGAGGATGACTACATTCCCTTCCACGATTGCGCCGCCCCGCTCGTGATCATGGACGGCTGGTGCCAGAGGCGCTTCATGAACTCCGTGGTCATCGCCAACGAGACCTCGGCGTACAGCGCGGTGAACTACCTCATCGAGCGGGGTCATACGAAGATCGGCTACCTGCACGGCGACCCGCAGATCCGCAACTTCCCGCTCCGCTATCGCGGCTATGAGTCCGCCATGGCCGGCGCCGGGCTCGCAATCGATGAGCGCTATCAGGCAACGACGGGCACGACGCTCTCAACCGCGTTCGCGGGCATGGTCGCGTGGCTCGAAGGCAATCCCGAGCTGCCCACCGCCTTCTTTGCCGACAACGACGTCGTCGCGGTCGGCGCGATCCAAGCGCTCACGAAGCACGGCGTGCGCGTGCCGGAGGACGTGTCGCTCATCGGCTTCGACGACCTGCCCTTTGCCAGCATCTCGTCGCCGCCGCTCACCACGATCCTCGTTCCCAAGCAGGAGATGGGCGAGCTTGCCGTGCGCCGGATCATCGAGCAGGTGGAGGGTAAGGTCTCCTATACCTGCGCCACGCACGTGAGCACCCGCTTCATCGAGCGCGACAGCGTGATTTCCCCAGCCGGCTGAGGGCGGGACGGGCACGGGCATCCGGATTTCGCCGTGGCACCGAACGGGCTTATTCCTGCGGATTTTGGCACCAGATCGTCTTATTCCTTAGGAACAAGGCTGTTGAGCGGCTCAGACCGCAGGAATAAGGCGATCCGGTGCCATGCGGCTTCAACGTCCAGCGAGCTCGTATCCCCTATAGGCGCTCAGCGAGGTGATGCTGGGTTTCGCCGTGCCCGTCTCAGTCTATTGTCCGGGACAAGAAGCCGCCGGAAACCGTCTCGAACAATCGACCGAGACGGGCACGGACGTGCCGCGACCGCGTGCCGCGAAAACAAAAGAGCAGCCGCATACGGGCTGCTCAGCGTTGCCTGGCGGAGAGCTGGGGATTCGAACCCCAGAAGGGCGTTGCGGCCCTTACTCGCTTAGCAGGCGAGCACCTTCGGCCTCTCGGTCAGCTCTCCGTAAAGGTGCCTACGCATCATACCGCAGAAACGGCTTCCGCGTCCACCACGATATTATAATCGCACGTGGCGAGCGCATCCCAAGAGAAGTGCTCTACCAGCTCGTCTGCGCGCAGCTCCGCACCGGCATCCACGAAGCCCGCGAGCGCTCCAAACCATCCTGCGAGCCGCTCGGGCGTAACGCCCCGCGCACGCAACGCGCCCAGATCGAGATCGCCGTTGCGCTTGGCCAGACGCCTCCCGTCGGCTGCCACCAGCAGCGGCACGTGCCCGTAGCCGGGGCTCGGCAGTCCCAAAAGCCGCTGCACGTACATCTGGCGCGCCGTAGAACCCAGCAGATCGTTGCCGCGCACCACCTGCGTGACGCCCATCAGCGCATCGTCGACGGCGCAGGCCAGCTGGTAGGCGAAGATGCCGTCTGCGCGCCGGATCACGAAGTCGCCGCAGTCGCGTGCAAGCGCCTCGGTTCGCCGCCCGAGCACCGCATCGGTGAACGCGATCTCGGCGTCATCCACCGCGAGCCGCGTTGCGGGAGCACGCATCGCCCTCCGCGCCTCCGCCTCGGCTGCAGAAAGCCCCCTGCACGTCCCCCGATACACGTAGGTTCCATCGCTTGCGTGAGGAGCCGCTGCCGCATGCACGTCGGCGCGAGAGCAGAAGCAGGGGTAGGTGAGGCCGAGATCGGTCAGGCGTGCAACCGCGTCGGCATATAGAGCGGTGCGCGCGCTCTGCCAGTGCGGCCCCTCATCCCAGGTAAGCCCCAGCCAGGCGAGGTCGTCGATGAGCGTCTGCGCCACATCGCGGTTTTGGCAGCGTTCATCGAGATCCTCGATGCGCAGCACCATCCGTCCGCCTGCGGCACGCGCAGCGAGCCATGCCATGAGCGCTGCGAAGGCGTTGCCTATATGCATGCGCCCGGAGGGGGAGGGAGCAAAACGTCCCACCGTCGCCGTTCGTTGTTCCGCTGCATCCGTGCCCATATCCGCCCCCTGCATTTACGCTACCATGTAGTCTCTCACACACGCACGTATCGCGCACGCAGGAGCATGGCATGGCAGAGCCGCATACACACGAGCTAGGCGCATTCTCGCTGGGAACCCCGGCGCACGTGTGCCGCTGGCGTCTTGCCGGGCGGAGCCTGCTGCTCGCCAACCGCCATCTGCGCGCCTTCGCGCGCCGCATCGTGAACGATAAGCCCGTCTCGCCCGAACTCGTTGCCTGGGCAAAGCAGCACATCGAATGGACGCTCGCCGACGGAAGCCATGAGCATCCCGACGGCGTGCTCATGCTCATCATCGACGATGCGGGCGCTGCGGCGATGACGGTGGGGCCGTACCTGCCGCTCGCGCACAGCACGGCACGGCACCTTATCGGTCGCGCATGCAGCGCAGCGCGCGAGCAGGAGCAGACGGATGTGGCGCCCGAGGTCCTCTTCGTCCACACGGACGGCGCGCTCTATGCCGCAGCGGCTCCCGATGCCGGGCTCGGAGGCTGTGCGAACCTCGTGGTGCAGCTCGCCTCCACGCTGGGCATCCCCGTCACCTTCGAATCCGATCTGCTCGACGACCTCATGGAAGGCTCCCTCGAGGCCGACGGCATCTTCTTGGCATCGGATGAGCACGGCATCGTGCCGGCGAGCGATTGCTCGAACGGCGTTTCCGAGCGTTTTGCCGCTTCGTATCGACGGCTTTTCGAATCCGCCCGCAGCAAGGCTCGATAAGCGCCTCCGGCCCTGTGCCCGCGCACCCGGCCTCCATGCGCCACGTGACGGTGTCCGACTATCCGAATAGCCGTCCCGTTTCTATTTCAGACAGGTTGCGCTTATAATGAGCCTGTTGAGAGACGCGCGCGACCGCACTGCGCGTGCGCTCTCGCTTGTTTTACGGAAAACCCGCCGGTACAGGCGGATTTTAGTGCCAACCAGAGGAGAGGACATGGCAAGAAAAATCAAGTCCATGGACGGCAACAACGCTGCTGCATGGGTCAGCTACGCGTTTACGGAGGTGGCGGGAATCTACCCCATCACGCCGTCCAGCCCCATGGCCGACTACGTCGACCAGTGGGCAGCCGCAGGCCAGAAGAACATCTTCGGCACCACGGTCAAGGTCGTTGAGATGCAGTCCGAGGCCGGTGCCGCCGGAGCGGTTCACGGCTCGCTCGGCGCAGGTGCTCTTACCACCACCTACACCGCCTCCCAGGGCCTGCTGCTCATGATTCCCAATATGTACAAGATCGCCGGCGAGAGCCTGCCGTCGGTATTCCACGTGTCGGCCCGTACCGTGGCCAGCCACGCGCTCAACATCTTCGGCGACCACTCCGACGTCATGGCCTGCCGCCAGACCGGCTTCGCCATGCTCGCCGAGGGCAGCGTGCAGGAGGTCATGGACCTCTCGGCCGTCGCCCACCTCTCCGCCATCAAGGGCGGCGTGCCCTTCATCAACTTCTTCGACGGCTTCCGCACCTCCCACGAGATCCAGAAGGTCGCCGTATGGGACTACGAGGATCTCAAGGAGATGTGCGATATGGACGCCGTCCAGGCGTTCCGCGACCATGCCCTCAACCCCGAGCATCCGCACGCGCGCGGCAGCCACGAGAACGGCGACATCTTCTTCCAGCACCGCGAGGCATGCAACCCCGTGTACGACGCGCTGCCCGCCGTCGTCGAGGAGTACATGAACAAGGTCAACGCCAAGCTCGGCACCAACTACCACCTGTTCGACTACTACGGCGCCGATGACGCCGACCGCGTGGTCGTGTGCATGGGCTCGTTCTGCGACGTCCTCGAAGAGGTCGTCGACTACCTCAACGCCCATGGCGAGAAGGTCGGCCTGATCAAGGTCCGCCTGTACCGTCCGTGGTCCATCGAGCACTTCATGGCGGCCCTGCCCGCATCCGTGAAATCCATCGCCGTCGTCGACCGCACCAAGGAGCCCGGCTCCATCGGCGAGCCCCTCTACCAGGACGTCGTCACCTCGCTCTTCGAAACCGGCGCGTCCGGCATCAAGGTCATCGGCGGCCGCTACGGCCTCGGCTCCAAGGACACGCCCCCCGCGTCGGCCTTCGCCGTGTACGCCGAGCTCGCCAAAGACAATCCCAAGCGCGAGTTCACGATCGGCATCGTCGACGACGTCACCGGCCTCTCCCTCGACGAGATGGACGACGCTCCCAACACGGCCGACCCCTCCACCATCGAGTGCAAGTTCTGGGGCCTCGGCGGCGACGGCACGGTGGGCGCCAACAAGAACTCCATCAAGATCATCGGCGACCATACCGACAAGTACGTGCAGGCCTACTTCCAGTACGACTCCAAGAAGACCGGTGGCGTCACCGTTTCGCACCTGCGCTTCGGCGACACCCCCATCCGCTCGCCGTACTACGTCAACGCAGCCGACTTCGTCGCCTGCCACAATCCCAGCTACATCACCAAGGGCTTCAAGATGGTCCAGGATGTCAAGCCGGGCGGCACGTTCATGATCAACTGCCAGTGGACGCTCGATGAGCTCGAGCACCACCTCAACGCCGAGGCCAAGCGCTACATCGCCAACAACAACATCCGCCTCGTGCTGATCAACGCCATCGATCTCGCCCTCCAGGTGGGCATGGGCAAGCGCACCAACACCATCCTCCAGTCCGCCTTCTTCGCGCTTTCCGGCGTGCTGCCGCAGGAGGACGCCATCGCGTACATGAAGGACGCGGCCGAGCACAGCTATGCCAAGAAGGGCCAGGCCATCGTCGAGGCCAACTGGAAGGCCATCGATGCCGGCGCCACCGCCTTCACCGTGGTCGAGGTTCCCGAAAGCTGGAAGACCGCCGAGGACGCTCCCGTCGAGCTCACGCTCGAGGGCCGCGAGGCCATCGTCAGGCAGGTCAAGGAGCTGCTGCACCCGATCGACCTCATGGACGGCGACAGCCTGCCCGTCTCCGCGTTCAAGGAGTGCGCCGACGGCCAGTTCGAGCTCGGCGCCTCCGCATACGAGAAGCGCGGCGTGGCCGCCTTCGTGCCGCGCTGGGATCAGACCAAGTGCATCCAGTGCAACAGCTGCTCCAACGTGTGCCCGCACGCCGCCATCCGCCCGTTCGCGCTCTCCGAGGACGAGGTCGCCGCAGCGCCCGAGGGCATCAAGCTGCTCGATCTCGCGCCGGCCAAGAAGTTCCCGGGCCTGAAGTTCTCCATCGCCATCTCGCCGCTCGACTGCATGGGCTGCGGCGTGTGCGTGGGCGTGTGCCCCAAGGACGCCCTTTCGATGGTCGGCCAGGAAGAGGAGCTTGCCGAGCAGGACAACTTCGACTACTGCGTCGCCAACGTCACCGAGAAGGACGGCGTCGTCGCCAACAACCTCAAGGGCATCCAGTTCAAGAAGCCGCTGCTCGAGTTCTCCGGCTCCTGCGCGGGCTGCGCTGAGACCGCCTATGCACGCCTGGTCACGCAGGTGGCGGGCGATCGCATGTTCATCTCCAACGCCACCGGCTGCTCCTCCATCTGGGGCAACCCTGCGGCCACCTGCCCCTACACCACCAACGCCGACGGCCATGGCCCCGCATGGAACAACTCCCTGTTCGAGGACAACGCCGAGCACGGCCTGGGCATGTCCCTCGGCTACAAGGCCGTCCAGAACAAGCTCGTCGAGCAGGTCAAGGCGCTGATCGCCAAGGACGGCGCTCCTGAGGCCGTCAAGGAAGCCGGCGCTGCCTGGCTCGAGGCCGTCAACGACGTCGAGGCCAGCAAGACGGCCGCCGCCGCCCTCGTGAGCGCGCTCGAGGAGTGCGGCTGCGACGATGCCAAGGCCATTCTCGCCGATAAGGCCTTCCTCACCAAGAAGTCCTTCTGGATCTTCGGCGGCGACGGCTGGGCGTACGACATCGGCTTCGGCGGCCTCGACCACGTGCTTGCTTCCGGCGAGAACGTCAACGTCTTCGTGTTCGATACCGAGGTCTACTCCAACACCGGCGGACAGGCCTCCAAGGCTTCCAACATCGGCCAGGTCGCCCAGTTCGCCGCTGCCGGCAAGGACATCAAGAAGAAGAGCCTCGCCGAGATCGCGATGAGCTACGGCTACGTCTACGTGGCGCAGGTCGCCATGGGCGCCAACCCCGCTCAGACGCTCAAGGCCATCCAGGAGGCCGAGGCCTACGACGGCCCGTCCATCATCATCGGCTACAGCCCCTGCGAGATGCACTCCATCAAGGGCGGCATGACGCATTGCCAGGATGAGATGAAGAAGGCCGTGGAATGCGGGTACTGGAACCTCTTCCGCTTCAATCCGGCTGCCGAGCCCGGCAAGCAGTTCACGCTCGATTCCAAGGAGCCTGCAGGCGGTTACCAGGAGTTCCTGCTCAACGAGGCGCGCTACAACCGCCTCACCCGCGAGTTCCCCGAGCGCGCCGCCGAGCTGTTCTCCAAGAACGAGGAAGCCGCAATGGCCCGCTACCAGCACCTGCTGCGCCTCAAGGACCTCTACGCCGCTCCTGCGGCGGAGTAACCGTTCCTTCGAAGCTCCGTTCCCTCATACGAGGCAAGCCCCCGGTTCAGCCGGGGGCTTTTTTCATGCATCCCCAACGGGGCCTCAACGGGGGAGTATCCCCCATTGGGGGAGTATCCCCGAGTGGGGGGCATGCGGCGGTCCGCCCCGATTTTTCTTGACCTGGAATCAAGTTGATATCAAAATGGTTTCAGGGCGCAGGATCGTACACCGAGCAACGGCCACCTGCGCGGCCAAAAAGGAACAGACATGAGCATGGAGAAAAAGATAAGCGCACTGAGCGGTTGGCCTGTGCTGTTCGCGACTCTTCTCGCGTACCTCGCATCGATCGCCCTGTTCGCAGCGGCTCTCATCACGTTCGAATCGATGGCCCTGCTCATATCCCTGAGCATGATCATCCTCATGATCGCCATCATCGTCAGCTGCGGATTCTTCACCCTCCAGCCCGGCCAGGCGCGCGTGTGCGTGCTCTTCGGCAGCTACAAGGGCACCGTGCGCGATGAGGGCTTCCGCTGGGCGAATCCGTTCTACTCCCGCAATCTGGGCATGGCGTCCGATGCGGGCGACCAGGGCGGCGTGGAGATAAGCGCCACGAACATCACGATGAACAGCCTGTTCAAGAAGGGCCACGGATCCAAGGTCTCCACGCGTGCCCGCACCTATAACGGCGACCGTATCAAGGTCAACGACAAGATGGGCAATCCCATCGAGATCGCCACCGTGGTGGTGTGGCGCGTGGTCGATACGGCCAAGGCGGTGTTCGACGTGGACGACTACGAGTCCTACGTCTACACCGTTACCGAGACGGCCCTGCGCCATGTGGCCAGCACCTATTCCTACGACCACATGGAAGACGATGATGCCGTCAGCAGCACCATCACGCTGCGCACCAACATAGAGGAGGTCTCCGAGGCGCTGCGCGTCGAGCTCGATCGCAGGCTCGAGATGGCCGGCGTCGACGTGGTGGACGCCCGTCTCACCCACCTCGCCTACGCGCCCGAGATCGCTCAGGCCATGCTGCGCCGCCAGCAGGCAGAGGCCATCATCGCCGCGCGCAAGAAGATCGTCGAGGGCGCCGTATCCATGGTGGACATGGCCGTCGAGAAGCTCTCGGAGGGCGACACCATCACCTTGGATGATGAGCGCAAGGCGGCCATGGCATCCAACCTCATGGTGGTGCTCTGCGGCGACTCCGAAGCGCAGCCCGTCCTCAACACCGGCTCCCTCTATACCTAACGAGGTCGATGGGCGATGGCGGCTCGAAAACAGTACCCGTTGCGCGTAGACCCCGAGATTTGGGGCGCGATCGAGCGCTGGGCTGCAGACGAGATGCGTTCATCGAACGCCCAGATGGAATGGATCCTGCGCGATGCCCTGCGTCGCGTAGGCCGCCTTCCCAAGAAGCCCGGCGCGAAGACGGGCGCAGACGAGGAAGCCGCGCTCACGTAGAGGCGGCTCGGCTCACATGTGCACGCCTACCGATATGTGGCGCATGCATCCGTCCGGGGCTGCTATTCTGAGGAAGCGCAGAAAAACGCTGTTCCACAGCGTGCAACCTCAGAAGGAGGCATCATGGCGGCAAAAGTTGAAAAGGTAAAGAACGTTGTCCTTGTAGGACAGGGCGGCGTCGGAAAGACCATGGTCGCTGAGGCGATGCTGCACCTCACCGGGCGCACCACGCGCCTGGGCGGCCATGCCGGCACCAAGCCCACCCTCGACTACGATGCGCAGGAGAGCGCCCGCGGCTTCTCCATCTCCACCACCATCGCGCCGATCATCTGGAACAAGACGCGTCTCAACGTGCTCGACGCCCCGTGCTACCCCGACTTCGTGGGCGATGCCTATGCCGCCATGGCTGCATGCGAGACGGCGCTGTTCGTGGTCGATGCCGCGTCCGGCCCCGGCACCATCACCACGCGCCTGTGGTATGCGGCCGAGGACCTCAGCCTCTCCCGCGCGGTCTTCGTCAACCGCTTCGACCGCACCGAAACCGAATTCGATGCGGTTCTCGACCAGCTCAAGGAGCGCTTCGGCAACCGGCTGGGCGCCGTCACGCTGCCCAACGGCGTGGGCGATCAGTTCAAGGGCGTCATCGACATCGTGCATATGAAGGCCCGCCATCTCGAGGACGGCAAGGTCGTTGAGGAGGACATTCCCGACGAGATGGCCGATGCCGCCGCGATCGCGCGCGAGGCGCTCGTCGATCTTGTCGCCGAAGCCGACGAGGAGATCATGATGAAGTATCTCGAGGGCGAGGAGGTCACCCAGGAGGAGCTCGAGGGCTGCCTCGCCAAAGCGATCCGCGATCGCATCTTCGTCCCGGTGTTCTCGGGGTGCGCCGTGCAGGAGGAGGGCATCATCTCGCTGCTCAATGCCATCGTCTCCTGGTTCCCCACGCTCTCCGACTACGGTCCCGTGCCCACGGTCAACGGCCAGACCATCGACATCGATCCCGACGACAAGCGCCCCGTGGCCTTCGTCTTCAAGAGCCTCAACGACGCGCAGAAGGGCCGCCTTTCCTTCATCAAGGTGCTCGCCGGCACGCTCACCACGGGCATCGAGCTCATCAACGCCCGCACGCGCAAGCCCGAGCGCCTCGGCCACCTCAACTACATGACGGGCGGCGAGACGGAGGAGGTCGACGCCGTTGCCGCAGGCGACATCTGCGTCGTTCCCAAGCTCGAGGTCCTGACGGGCGACACCCTGTCCGCCTCGGGCAAGGTCGAGGCCGCCGCCTTCCGCTTCCCCAACTCGCTCTACCGTATCGCCATCGAGGCCGATGCGCGCGGCACCGAGGGCAAGGTGTACGACTTCTTGCAGAAATCCTCCGAGGCCGATCCCACCCTCAAGGTCTCCCGCGACGAGGAAACGGCGCAAACCGTGGTGTCCGCCATCGGCGAGGCGCAGGTCTCGGTTCTGCTCGACCGTCTGTCCGAGCGCACCGGCGTCACGGCCCACACCGTGCCGCTGCGCATTCCGTATCGCGAGACCATCCGCCGTGTCGCCTCCGCTCAGGGCCGTCACAAGAAGCAGACCGGCGGTGCCGGTCAGTTCGGCGACTGCTATCTGCGCCTCGAGCCCAATCCGGGAGGCGGCTACGAGTTTGCCGACGAGGTTGTGGGCGGCGCCATTCCGCGTGGTTTTATCCCTGCGGTCGATAAGGGCGTCCAGGAGACCATGCGCGACGGCGTTATCGCCGGCTACCCCATGATCGACGTCAAGGTCGCCGTGTACGACGGATCCTACCACCCGGTCGATTCCAACGAGATGGCCTTCAAGACGGCTGCCCGTATCGGCTTCCAGAAGGCCGTCGAGCAGGCCGACGCGGTCATTCTCGAGCCCATGGCCCATCTCAGCATCACCGTGCCCGACGGCTATGCCGGCGCCGTGATGGGCGACGTTTCCGCCAGCCGAGGCCGCGTCGAGGGCATGCACGCCGCCGACGGCCAGCATGCCGGCGAGACCACCATCGATGCCACCATCCCGTATGCCGAGGTCACCGACTACGCCACCCGCCTGCGCTCGCTCTCGCGCGGCACCGGCGAGTTCGAGCTCGAGATGAGCGGCTACGAGCAGGTTCCGCATGACGTCCAGCAGCGCCTTGCCAAGGAGTATCAGGAGAAGCGCGCCGCCGGTGAGAAGTAGGACCTGAGTCTGCATACGCACAAGAAGGGCGTCCTGTCGGGCGCCCTTTTTTAGAAACGGGGATGCCTGAAAACGGGAATGCCTGCCGCATAACCGACAGGGGGAGAAAACCCTCACGGCTCTGACCTGCACTTCTCTGATTCTTGCCGCACAAGGTAGAGGCTTATGCGGCAAAAGCGGCCGGTTGGGGATCCAGGCAGCCGGCGTGGAGATCCAAGCAGCCGGCACGGAACCCAAGCAGCCGGTACGGAACCCAACCGGCCGGAACGAGACCCGGGCCCTTCTCCGCCGTCAGGCGTTTAACCTGCACATCATCGGGGAATACTGCTACTATTGAAAGGTCCTAGTTTCTCGACCGAGGAGGTTGCGCTTCCGCGCATGGACATAGCCATATCGCTCGTCGTCACGTTCCTGCTCACCCTTGCAAACGGCTTCTTCTCAGCTTCGGAACTCGCGGTCGTCTCCGCTAAGAAGGCCATTCTCGAACCCGAGTCAGAAGAGGGGGATATGCGTGCCAAGCGGGTGCTCGATCTCGCAGCCGACTCGGGTGATTTTCTCGCCACCATCCAGGTTGCCATCACGCTCGTGGGCTTTGCCGCATCCGCATTCGCAGCCACGAGCCTCTCCGAGCCCTTGGGAGCATGGCTGGCCTCGCTCGGCCTGAGCGCCGCCCTCGCCCGTCCGTTCGCCACGGTGCTCATCACCCTCATCGTCTCGTTTTTCTCCATCGTGGTGGGGGAGCTCGTGCCCAAGCGCATCGCGCTGGCGAGCCCCGAAGGCGTTGCCAAGGCCGTCGCGGGGCCCGTGCGCGCTTTCATGACCATCGCAAAGCCGCTGGTGGCGCTCACCTCGCACTCCGCCCAGGGTCTCTCCCAGCTCATGGGCATCGCCAACCCCGATATCGACTCCGGTGCCTCCGAAGACGAGATCAAGTTCCTCGTCACCGATTCCGTGGAGCTCACCGATGAGGAGAAGTCCATGATCCACGAGGTGATCGATCTGGGCGATACGGTTGCCTACGAGGTGATGGTGCCGCGCGTGGACATCGCCGCCGTCGAGGACAGCACCACGCTCGCCGAGGTGATCGACCTCATGCGTGAGACGGGCTTCTCGCGCGTGCCGGTCTATCGCGAGACCATCGACCGCATCGTGGGCATCGCCCACCTTAAAGACCTGCTCGCCCCCGTCCTCGACCAACGCTCCGAGACGCACGAGGTCAGCCGCTACATGCGCCCCGCACGCTATGTGCCCGAAACCAAGGACATCATGCCGCTGCTCTCCGAAATGCGCGCCGCGCACGACCAGATGGTCATCGTCATCGACGAGTACGGCGGCACGGCGGGCGTCATCACGCTCGAGGATATCGTCGAGGAGGTCGTGGGGGAGATCGAGGACGAGTTCGACCCCGACAACAAGTACCTCACGCCCGTCTCCAACCGCGAGTGGCTCGTGGACGGGCGGTTTCCCATCGATGATGCGCTCGAGCTGGGCTGGCCGGTCGATGATACCGAGGAGTACGAGACGGTTGCCGGATTCGTGCTCGAGATCGCCGACAAGCTCCCGCGCCCGGGCGATGCGTTCGAGCGGGACGGATGGCAGTTCTGCGTGCAGTCGCTGCGCGGCAGGCGTGTGTCGATGCTGCGAGTGATCGCACCCGAGCTTCCAACCGGAGACGAAGACGCGGCTTCTTCAACTACAATGGAATAGGCGTTCCATGCCGTCCAATGAGAAAGGCGTCCTATCGTGGCACAGCTTATCGACATCGAGAAAGTGACTATCAGCCCGCGCACGCTCTCGGCCGAGGTTCGCTTCGGCGAGGACGCGCCGCTCTACACCGGCGACAGCCCTGAGGGCACCAAGCTCGTCGCCGCGCTTATCCCCGAGCTTGCGAACCACGCCTGCTATGGCGATGGTGGCGCAACGTTCGGCGAGGTTATGGACAACACCGAGCTCGCGCACCTGCTCGAGCACGTTACCGTCGAGCTGCTCGCGCGCACCAACCGCGCGGGTTCCATCTCCGCCGGGCAGACGCGCGCGATCGACGCGCAGAGCGGCCTCTTCGAGCTGCGGCTCGCCTGCCCCGACGACGTGCTGGTCGCCGGTGCGCTCTCGAGCGCATCATGGATCATCGACTGGGCGTACAGCGGCGGCAGCGATCCCGAGCCCGATGTGGATGCCATCGTCCAGGGGCTCGTCGCGCTCATCGACGGCCTTGACGGAAAGGTTGGGGAGGCCGAGGTTGCGGCCGATGCCGAGCCGGAAGCTGAGCCGGAGGATGCCGATGCGACCATCATCTCAGCTCCGGTGAACGAGGCCGATCTCGCCCCCGAGGTCGAGCCGCTCGATCAGTCCGCAGCAGCCGTCGCAGCCGAACCTGAAACCGCAACCGAGCCTGAGGACGCCGCTGCATCGGGCGACCTCGATGAACCCGAGGAAGACGATCCGTGGAAGGGCGAGAACATCCCCGCTCCGCGTTTCGTTCGGTAAACACGCAAAGATTGGAGAAGGAACATGGGGAAGAAGCTCAGTTTCGCGCTAGGCGCCATCGTGGGTGCCGCCGCCGGCGTCGTTGCCGGCATCATGCTCGCTCCTCGCTCCGGCGCTGAAAGCCGCGCCATGGCCGCCGATGCCGTGAACGACGCGTGGGATACCGCCGTCGACAGCTATGAGCGCGGATCCAAGGTCGTCAGCGAGCGCGTTGCCGACATCGCCGCAGCAAGCGGCATCTCCACCGACGAGCTCCGAGATAAGGTCGACGCTGCCCGCGCGCGCATGGACCAGCTCCGCGACTCCCTCTCCGATGCCGTCTCCGCCGCCTCCGCTCAGGTTGCCGATGTCGTCAGCACGGTTTCCGATCAGGTCGTCTCCATGGCCGGCGTCGCCGCCGACGCAGCCGGAACCGAGGCCGAGGCCGTGAAGGTCGAGGTCGTCGACGAAGACGAGGCAAAGTAGGCGCAGCCGTGCTCAAGATGACGCAGCTGGTCGGCCTTGCGGTCTTCGTACCTCAGGAGAGCCGCAGCCGCGGCGAGGCGGTTGTCTCCGTCAAAAAGATCGGCAAGGTCCGCAACGTGGTCTGTTCGCCTTCGGGCAGGCGCGTTGTGGGCCTTGTCGTGCATCAGCGCGATATCGCGGGCATGATCGCGCGGCCCGAGCTGTTCGTCGCCATCGACTCGTTCAAGCCCATCGATAGGGGCCTCGTGATCACGCGTCCCGACGACGGCGTGGACGACGCCGCGCGCGCACGTCTCGGCATCGATTGGGACGCCTGCATCATCTGGAACGGCATGGATGCCGAGACCGAGGACGGCAGGCAGCTCGGCCAGGTTGCCGATATCGAATTCTCGCCCAAAACGGGCAAGATCAAAGCCTTCCATCTCGGTGACGGCACCATGGCCGAATCGATCGTGGGGCATCTGGCCGTCCCCGGATCGATGCTCGTGGGCTATCGGGACGACAGGATGATCGTCTCATCGAAAGCCGCCCGACTCGAGCTCTCGGGCGGTGCCGCAGGCAAGGCGGGAGAGGGCTATGCCCGCGCCAAGGACGGCGTTTCCAAGGCCTCCAAGAAGGCCGGCAAGGCGGTGGGCGAGGCGGTCGACAAGGGCTCCCGCTCGGTTGGCAAGGCGCTCGGCCGGGCCAAGCGCGCCGTGGGCGCAGACCCCGCCAAGAAAGCGGGCGCGCACCTCAAGGGCGTCTCATCGATGTTCGGCGACTTCGCCGAGGAATTCAAGAAGGCTAGCAAATAGCGCGAAGCGCGCTGGAATCGCTCTTCTCTGTTCCCCTACAATCCCATAGCCTGCAGAATGAACATCAGAACCGTGAGGATCACGACGGCGATGATGGTGAACCAGGTGAGCGCGTTCCATACGCGCCCGTTGGCGTATGCGCCCATGATGTGCCGGTCGCTGGCGATGCCCACCATGAAGACGAGCAGCACGGGAAGCAGCACGCCGTTGATGACCTGGGCGGCCATCATGATGGCGAAGAGGTTGATGTCGGGGATGATGACGATGATCGCAGAGAGGGCGATGATGGCCGTGATGATGGTGCGGTACGCGGGCGCTTCCTGCCAGGTGCGGTCGCTGCCGCGCTCCCAGCCGAACGCCTCGCAGATGGCGCTCGAGGTGATGCCGGGAAGCACGCAGGCGGCGAGGAACGATGCGCCGATGAGGCCCGCTCCGAAGAGCGTCTGCGCATAGTCGCCCACCAGCGGGGCGAGCGCGCTGGCGGCGTCCTCCGCGCCCTCGACCACGATGCCCCTCGGGAAGAGCACCGCGCCCGTCACCAGGATGATGAACCAGGAGATGGCGCTCGCCACCACCGAGCCGGTTACGGTATCGATGCGCTGGTAGGGGATGTCGCCCTCGGTCGCACCGCGCTCAACCACATTGCTCTGGGCCAAAAACATCATCCACGGCGCGATGGTGGTGCCCACGAGGGCGACGATGAGCGAGAGGTAGGAGGGGTCGCTGCGCAGCGGCGGGATGATCGTGTCGTGCATGGCCTGGCCCCAATCGGGTTCCACCATGAAGCCGGCCACCACGTAGGTGAGGAAGACGCAGCTGATGACGAGCAGGATCTTCTCGATACGCCGATACGAGCCGCTCATGGCGAGCGTCCAGATGGCAAACGCAGCGATGGGGACCGACACGTAGGTCGGCACCCCGAACAGGCCGAAACCGGATGCGATGCCCGCGAACTCGGAGAGCGTGACCGTGGTGTTGGAAACCAGCAGCGCCAGCATGGCGAGCGTCGAGAGGCGGATGCCGTACTGCTCGCGGATGAGCGACGCGAAGCCCTTGCCGGTGACGCAGCCCATGCGGGCGGCCGTCTCCTGCGCCACGATGAGCAGCAGGCACATGATGGGCACGGTCCAGAGCAGGCCGAATCCGTAGAGCGCTCCCGAGTTGGAGTAGGCTGCCACGCCGCCGGCGTCGGCTCCTGCCAGGGCGGCGACAAGACCTGGGCCCATGGCGGCGAGCACGAGCTTGGGATCGAGCTTGGCGCGCTTGCGCGGGGTGTTCTGCGGTGTCTTCGCCATGCTTATGCTCCGAGCACGAGAGCGACCGCCACGAACGCCGCCGTGGCGATGGAGAGGGCGGTTGCGCGGAGCGCCTGGCCGTTGGCGTCCTCGCCGGCTGCCTCGCGAGCGCGGATGAAGAGCAGGTAGAGCGGGGCGGTGGCGAACGAGAACATCGAGATGCCGGCGGATGCGATGAAGCTCGCACGCAGGGCGCCGCCCACCAGCGCGTCGCCGTCGAGCGGCAGCACGTTGAAGAGCGCGAAGTACAGCAGCAGGATTACCGCCACATAACAGAGGCCTGCGCCGAGCCCGCGCAGCGCGAACACCGTCACGGAGGGGGCATCGCTGTCATCGGCGCTGTATTCGAGGCAGAAGTTGGTGACGTAGCGGGTCATGTTGGCGGTTCCGCGCAGCGCCACGGGCAGCGCCGCAGCGAGCAGGATGCCGGTGAGCGTGTCGGCGCCGAGATGTTCGGCGATCAGCGAAAGCGCCACGAGCGCGATGGCCCAGAACGCGATCCAGCTATCGTGCGTCACGATGCGACCGAGCACGCCGGAGGACTCGCCGTCGGTACCGTACCTCATGCCGCCCGCGATGGTGAGGTCCTCCTCGTGCTCCTCTTCGAGAACATCGAGGGCGTCATCGACGGTGACGATGCCCAGCAGCTTGCCGGTGTCGTCCACGACGGGGATGGCGAGCAGGTTGTACTTGGCGATGTTGCGGGCAACGTCTTCCTGGTCGTCCTCGGGGCTGGCGGTGATGAGCTCGTCCTGCGCGATCTCGCGCAGGGGCGTGCCGGGTTCGACGACGATCATCTGATTGAGCGAGACGGCACCCGTGAGCTCGCCCTTGTCGTCGACGAGGTAGATGTAGCGCACGCTCTCGAAATTCTCCTCGAGCATGCTGAGCGCCTCCACGGCGTCCGCCACGGTGGCGTTCTCGGCGAGGCTGACGACCTCCTGCGTCATGATGCGGCCGGCGGTGTTCTCGCGATATCCCAGCAGCTGGCGTATGGCGCGCGCATCCGAGACGCCCATCAGGTGCATGAGCTTCTCGGCCTTCTCGTAATCAAGCTCCGAGACCAGCTCGGCGGCGTCGTCGGGATCCATGGCGGAGAGGATGCGCGAGGCCTCCCTGTCCTCCATGCCCTTGAGGATCTCTGCTGCCATCTCGTCATCGTCGAGCTCGGTCATGGCACCGGCGCGCTGTTCCTCGTCGAGCTGGGCGAACACGGTGCCGCGCAGGCGCGGGTCGAGCTGCTCGATGATGTCGGCGACGTCGGCGGGGTGCATGTCGTCGAGGGTTTTGTGGGAGACGGAGAGCTTGACGTTGGAGAGGTCGCGCTCCACGAGATCCATGTAGCTCCACGCGATGATCCGCTCGGGCAGCGGCTTGCCGATCACGTCGGCGATCTTCATGCCGATTTTCTCGAGGGCGGGGGAGAGCGTGCGCAGGATACCGCGCGCACCCACCTCGGCGCCGAGCAGGCGCAGCTGGGTGGAGCTCGTGTCGGAGAGCTTGAGATCGTTCACGCGCACGACGCGCATGCCGCGCGTGTCGACGATCTGCTTGTTGAGGATGTCGCGGGCGAGCAGCACCTCTTCGGGTTGCAGATACGAGAAGCGCACGTCGGTGGAGACTACCGAGAGGCAGATCTTGTCCTCATCGAAGGACTCGACGTATTTGCGCCAGCTGATCATGAAAGGGGTTTTGCCCGGACCGGTGAACGCGAGGCTCGTGACGCGGGGGAAGACCTCGCCGGTGGCGATGCCGAGGTCGGAGACGACGCCGAGTTTCTCGCCCGAGGCGTCGAGTACGGGGATTCCCAAAAGCTGGGAGAGGTAGATCATGATACGTGCTCCTTACGTTTGGCACCCCTCACGGCGCCATGGAGCACGCTGCGAGGGGCTATCGACTGTGAGGTCGGGGTTTCATCAACAGCCCTTCTCTTGAGACAACAGGAGCGGCACGGTGAGGATGCCGCGTGCGTTGGCAATTGTACATCATCTGACGGCGATAAAAAAAGCCCCGCAGACGATCGGTCTGCGGGGCGCGGGCGTGCATCGCGACTGCCGTGCCTAGAACCTGACCTCGGGTGCCTCGCGGATTGCATCGTTGGCGACCTCGAATCCATGGCGGGACTTGAAGGTGCTGCCGGCGACGATGTTGCCGGGGAAGGTCTCGATGGCGTTGTTGTAGGCGAGAACGCAGTCGTTGAAGCTCATGCGAGCGTAGCTGATCTTGTTCTCGGTGTCGGTGAGGTCGGATTGGAGCTGCTGGAAGTTGACGTTTGCCTTGAGCTCGGGATACGACTCGGCAACGGCGAACAGGCGCTGGAGGGCGCCGGTGAGGGAGTTCGCGGCTTCCATGCGAGCCTCGGGCGTCGAAGCGGCGGCGACGGCGGCACGCGCGGCGGTGACCGCCTGGAGGGTTGTGGACTCGTGGGAGGCGTAGCCCTTCACGGTCTCCACGAGGTTGGGGATGAGATCGTTGCGGCGCTGAAGCTGCGTCTCGATGGTCTCCCAGGCATTGTCGATGCGGTTTTCCTTCATGACGATGCCGTTGCGGATATTGACGTAGGCTATGCCGAGAACGACGGCGAGCGCGAGAACGATAATCAGGGCAATCATGCTGGGATCCTTTCAACAGGCGGGGCGGCGCGCCTCGCTTCGTTTCTGAGTATACCCGTGTTGTGGGGTTTTTTACAGGTGCACGGCTGGGCCTCCGCCACCCCCAATGGGGGAGTATCCCCGCGTGGTGAGAACATAGGTGTCATAGCACTTCTCCGCCTCACGCGAGAACAGGTCCTTCAGCGCTGACGCGGCCCAATCTGCATCGTCTGCCTCGAACCAGAGCTCTGGATAGGCGTCGAACATTCTGGTGAGAACCTCTTCGATAAACACTGAAAACTCCGTCCGATTCTCAGCGCAGACATAGGCCAGCTCGTTCCCGTCAACGAACGCCGCACATGAAACAGCGTCCCCATCGCACTGAAACAATACGCGTTCGGGCAGTCTTTGGCGGAAGTCCTCATAGGGGGCGGTCAGCGGGCTCACGGATTCATGCGTCTCCCGATAGTATCGATGCAAAAGGCAGCAGCACTCTTCATAGCGCCTTGCCCCAGGCCCTCCCTCTTGTACGCGGTTCGTCCGCCGCAGCTTCGCTCTTGAATCTGATTCTCTGACCTTCATCTCATAACAACGCCGTTTTCGCTCGAACCCGTTTTTTTGCAGCAGGCGGATGAGGCTGCATTCTTTGGAGGAAACCATGATCTGAAGCGGCTTGCCCTCGGCGCTTCGAATTTCAGGCAGGATGTTGGATGCTTCCAGCAGGCTGAAGTCATCTGTCAACAGCTTCACGTAAACATGTTGATCGTGGAACGGGTTCCGAAAAACCTCTACCGCCGGAACGGATTGCCCCGCGGTGCAGATCACGTAACGGTTATCGCTGTTTTTGACCACTCGCACCGCGTTTCCATATCCTTTGATCTTATGATGGCGGAGGAGGAGGGATTCGAACCCTCGGAACGGAGGTCATCCGCTCGACGGTTTTCAAGACCGCTGCATTCAACCACTCTGCCACTCCTCCGAAGCGGTGTGCTCTATCCTAGCATACAGAGCGAATCGCAACGCGGACGAAGGGGTCGCATGCTGACAGATGACGAGAAGTTCATGGCGCTGGCTCTCGAGGAAGCGCGCCTCGCCGCAGGGGAGGGAGAGGTGCCCATCGGAGCCGTGGTCGTGCACGACGGCGAGGTCGTCGCGCGCGCCCACAACCGTCGGGAAGCCGATGCCGATCCCTCTGCCCACGCGGAATTCTCCGCCATGCTGCAGGCGGCCCGTGCACTCGGCCGCTGGCGGCTTTCCGGCTGCACGGTCTACGTCACGCTCGAGCCCTGCCTCATGTGCGCCGGACTCATGGTGAACGCCCGCATCGACCGCTGCGTCTACGGCGCATCCGATCCCAAGGGCGGCGCGTTGGGCACGCTCTTCGACGTGAGCGCCGACCCGCGTCTCAACCATGCGTTCTCCGTGTGCGCGGGCGTGTGCGCCGATGAGTCCGCCGACCTGCTCCGCGCGTTCTTTCGCTCCCGCCGCTAGCTGCGCATGCTAAGATAGGGAAGTACCCACGTCGGATTGGCTTGCCATGTGTAACCTGATGAGCTTCGCGCCCGTTCTTTCCGCGCTCGTCTCGGTGGGCGACTCCACAGACCTCACCGTCCCTGCCCTGATCGCCGCCATCGGCGTTGCCGCCCTCGCCGCTGCGCTGTATGCGCGACGTCGTGGCAAAGACGACGATGCGTCTGGAGGCACGCGGCCTTCCGAGCGCAAGCACCCGAAGTAGCGCTCGCTCGCTATACCACTTGGAAGATGAAGAAATCGAGGTAGTGCGTCTCGGGCACGCCCCATAGGATGGGATGGTCGGGCGCCTGCTGGCGCTCCTCGAGTTGTTTGAGCGACACGCCCGCACGGTGCGCCGCCTCGCCGATCGCGCGGGCGAGCAGGTCGCGCGTCATGTGCTGCGAGCAGCTGCAGGTTGCAAGGTACCCGCCGCGCGGCAGGATGCGCAGCGCGCTCTCGTTGATCTGCCGATACGCGCGTGCAGCGTTATGCACGTCCTGACCACGCTTGGCGAAGGCAGGAGGATCGAGCACGATGAGGTCGAAGGGGCCGCCCTCTTCGCGCAGCCGCGCCTTGCTGCGAGCGAGCTCGGCAAGGTAGTCGAGTGCGTCGGCGCAGGTATACCCGAAGCGCTTCTCGTCATTCGCGTCGAATCCGTTCAATGCGGCGTTGGCGCGCACCAGATCGAGCGCGCCCGCGCTCGCGTCGACGAAGCGCACGTACACAGCGCCCGCTGCAGCGGCGTTTAAGCCGAACGGCCCGACATGGCAGAAGCAATCCATCATGCGCGCGCCGTGCGCGATGCGCGCCACGGCAGCACGATTGCGCTTCTGGTCGAGGAAGAAGCCGGTTTTCTGGCTGTGCTCGAGGTCGAGCCCGTAGAGCACGCCGTTCTCGCACACGGTGATGCGCGGCGAATCCGGCATGCTCGGCGAGCCCTCCCACCAGCCCGCCCGCAGCTCGAGGCCCTCCTTTGCGCGAACGGGCGCATCGCAGCGCTCGAAGATGGCGCGCACGGCCTGCCCGTCCTCGTCGAGTACCTTGAGCAGCAGGCCGTAGAGCAGCTCGCGGCGGAGCTCCATGCCGACGGTTCCCACCTGCGTCACGAGCACATCGCCGTAGCGGTCGACCACGAGCCCGGGAAAGCCGTCCGCCTCCGAGAAGATCACGCGGCAGCATGCGGTTTCGGCCCCCATCACGCGCGTGCGCATCTCCCATGTCCAGCGGAGCTTGCGCTCCCAGAACGCCTCGTCGATGCGATCGTTGGCGTTGCGCGTCACCAGGCGCACGCGGATCTTGCTCAGGCGCGAGTAGAGGCCCGTCCCGTGCCAGACGCCGTTCTCCCCAACCACATCCACCACGGAGCCGTTCTCGATCCCATCCGCATCGTGCGCGAGGTTGGCGAAGCCGCGCACCTCTCCCTCGAACACCCATACATGCCCTGAAGAGAGGTTGCGTGCCGCCTTGCGCGAGACGATCACCTGCGGATAGGGACGCTGCTGTTTCATCGTGAACCTGGCCTTGAGTCGTAGATGCGCACGGCATCGGCGAATACGTCTGCATCGATGCAGCAGAGTGCGGAAGGCAGGCCCTCACGCCCTCCGCCGCGCAGGCGGGCAACTTGTGTGCGCGTTGTATCCATGGCCCTCAGTATACGCGCACGCCCGCCGACCTCGGCAGTTCTGTGCTACACTTTCAAACCGCACGGGCGATTGGCGCAGCGGGAGCGCAGCTGCCTTACAAGCAGAAGGTCACAAGTTCGAACCTTGTATCGCCCACCATGAATACCCGGCCGTCCTCGCGGACGGCTTTTCCATCATTTGGGGGACAGCCTCCAAATGATGGTTCGTGCTGTTGAAAAGGACGGTTCGCATGCTCATCGACCGCGTTGCAGACCAGCTTCTCGCCACACCCGAGCTCGGGCCGCTCATGGCCGCTCTCGATACCGGGCAGGATGCGGGCTTGTCCATCGCCCAAAGCGCGCGCCAGCTCATGCTTGCAGCCCTCTGGGCGAGAAACCCGCGGCCGTGCATCTACATCGTGTCGGGCGAGGAAGCCGCCGACCGTGCCGCGCGCGCCCTCGGCGCCTGGCTGGGGCCTGCGAACGTGTTCCGATTTCCCGAGCGCCGCGACCGCCCATGGTCGGATGCCGCGCTCGATGACGCGGTGATCGCCGCCCGGTGTCGCGCCATCGCGTGCCTAGCTGCGGGGGAGGCGTGCGTGGTGGTTGCCAGCGCCCATGCGCTGCTCCGCCGCGTGCCGCCCGTGGGCAGCGGCTATTACGCCGGCAGCACCTTCGCCGTGGGCGACGAGGTGCCCTTCGAGGACATGGGGGCGCTGCTCGTGGGCATGGGCTACGCCGATGCCGGCGCGGTGGACGCCCCTGGCAGCTTCCACATCCACGGCGATGCGGTGGATGTCTTTCCCGCGCAGGCGAGCGCGCCGGTGCGCATCGAGTTCTTCGGCGACGAGATCGATCGCGTGCGGCGCATGGTCCCCTCCACCGGCCAGACCATCGGCGAGCTCGCAGAGGCCGAGGTCGTGCCGTGCCGTGAGATGGCGCTTACCGATGAAACCGTCAAACGCGCCACGCGCGCCCTCTTCAACCAGGCTCAGGAAGACAAAGAGGTTGCCGCCGACCTCGAGCTCATCGCCCAGGGAGCTGCGAGCCCCGCACTCGAGCGCTACCTGCCCGCCCTCTACGGTTCAACCGCATCGCCGCTGGAGCACATCTCCTCCACCACGCTCGTGGTGCTCGCAGAGCCCCGCGCACTCTTCGACGACTGCGCCCGCGCATACGAGGAGATCGAGGCTGCGGCGCGCACAGCTCGCATCAGCTTGGATGGCCTGTACACCGCTCCCCGCGCGCTCGATTTCGGCAGCCAGCAGCGCTTATCGTTCTCGTCGATCATGCGCTCGGGCATCGAGCTGACCGCCGAGATCGACGTGCGCCAACCCGGCATCGCCGGTGCCGATACCAAGCTGATCGGGCGCGTGCGGCAGCTGATCAACGACCGCTGCACCGTGCTCTTCGCCGTGCCCGACCGAGGTGCCCGCGAAGCGCTCGAACTGCGCTTTTCCGACGAGAACATCCCGTTTGTCGAGGTCCTCGGCGCAGCGGCGGGCGACAAGCCCCTCGAGGCGGGTGCCGTCACGTTCTTCGATGCGCCCGTGCCTGCGGGCATCGTCTTTCCCGAGGCGCGCCTTGCGGTGCTCTCGGTGTCCGACCTCACCGCCCGCAGCGCCAAGAGCCGCCGTAAGGGCAGGCGCATCGACCCCACGAGCGTGACCTTTCCCTTCAAACCGGGCGACTACGTGGTGCATGCCACGCACGGCATCGCGCTGTTCTCATCCATCGTTCGTCAGGAGGTGGCGGGCCGTGAGCGCGACTATTTCATGCTGGAATACGCTGCGGGAGACAAGCTCTACGTGCCGCTCGAGCAGGTCGATCGCCTCACGCGCTACGTAGGCCCCGACGGATCGGAACCCCGCCTCACGCGCCTCAACACGGCCGACTGGTCGCGCGCTACCGCGAAAGCGCGCACGAGCGCCAAGAGGCTCGCGTTCGATCTCGTCGATCTGTACACGCGCCGTTCATCGGTCGCCGGGTTCGCTTTCGCGCCCGATACGCGGGTTCAGGAAGAGATGGAGGAAAGCTTCGCCTTCGACCTCACCCCCGACCAGGTTTCCGCGATCGCCGACATCAAAGCGGATATGGAGGCGCAGCGCCCCATGGATCGCCTGCTCTGCGGCGATGTGGGCTTCGGCAAGACCGAAGTCGCCCTGCGCGCTGCCTTCAAATGCTGCCAGGACGGCAAGCAGGTCATGGTGCTCTGCCCCACCACGATCCTCGCCGAGCAGCACTACCAGACGTTCTTCGAGCGCTTCACGCCCTTCGGCCTCAAGGTTGCCGTGCTCTCGCGCTTCATCACGCCTGCTCGGCAGCGTAGATCGCTCGCGGAGTTCGCATCGGGCGATGTGGATGTGCTCATCGGCACGCATCGTCTGCTCTCATCGGACGTCAACCCCCACGATCTGGGGCTTGTGGTCATCGACGAGGAACAGCGCTTCGGCGTTGGCCACAAAGAGCAGCTCAAGAACATGCGCGAGCAGGTGGACGTGCTCACGCTCTCGGCCACGCCCATCCCGCGCACCATGCAGATGGCGGTTTCGGGCGTGCGCGACATGTCGCTCATCATGACGCCGCCGCCGGGCCGTCTGCCCGTGAAGGTGACGGTGGGGGAGTACGACCCCGACATCGTGTCGTCGGCAATCCGCGACGAGCTGGCGCGCAAGGGCCAGGTCTACTACGTCTCGAACCGCGTGACCACCATCGACGAGGCGGTGGAGCGCGTGCTGGAAGCCGCGCCCGAGGCACGCATCGGCGTCGCTCACGGACAGATGAGCGCCCGCGACGTGGAGGACGTCATGATCCGCTTCCAAGGACACGAGATCGACGTGCTCGTGGCGACCACGATCATCGAGAGCGGCATCGACAACCCCATCACCAACACCCTCATCATCGAGGACTCCCAGCGTCTGGGCCTGGCCCAGCTCTACCAGCTCAAGGGCCGTGTGGGGCGCGGACGCGAGCAGGCGTTCGCCTACTTCATGTTCCCGCCCGAACTGCCGCTCACGCCCGAGGCGATCGACCGCCTCACCGCCATCAACGAGTATCAGGACCTGGGAAGCGGCATGCGCATCGCCATGCGCGACCTCGAGATCCGCGGCGCAGGGTCGCTCATGGGCGCCGAACAGCACGGCAACCTCTCCGGCGTGGGTTTCGATCTCTTCACGCAGATGCTCGGCGAGGCCGTCGCCGAGGCGCGCGGCGAGACGCGCGATGTGGAGCCTGCCGAGGTCACCATCAACCTGCCGGCGGACTTCTTCCTCTCCGAGGACTATCTGCCCGAGGTGGACAAGCGCGTGCTCGTGTACCGCCGCCTTGCTGCGGCAACAGAGCTCGATGAACTCAACGCCATCGAGATGGACTGCGAGAACAGCTGGGGCGCCCTGCCCCTGGCGGGAAAGAACCTCTTCGACCGGGCCCGCCTGCGCATCCGCGCGCAACGTCTGGGGTGCTCATCGGTCACGCTCTCCAACGGCCGTCTCGTGTACCGGGGGCTTCTCGATATCCCCAAGCCCGCCGCGCTCAAGATCAAGCAGAAGGGCGGCCTGGTGTTTCCCAAGTCGGGAAAGGTCACGATGCCCTTCAGGCGCACGCAGGAGGAGGTCATGCCCGCCGCGCTGGGTTTGCTTGAAGAGATCGGCGGCGACGACGAGGTGGAGGAGTAGGCTCTGCGCAGCAGGCGACCCGCATGCGCGATGCAGGTGCGGGTCCAACCCTTCCCTCCGCATTTCGCGTGGTAAACCAAAATAAATACTAGACGTATATAACGACTATGATATATTGCTATCTAGGTTATGAACGAGTGCTGCGCGCGAGGTGCGGTTATCATGCCGGGAGGATGCGATGAAGATCCAAGAAGAGGCCGCTCAGACCGTTGGGAAGGTCCTGGAAACGCACGAGATCGATCGCGTCGTATGGGTGGCGGCCGGCGGATCGAACGGCGGTCACTGGCCGGCGAACTACTTTATGGCGCATGAGAGCGCAGGTATCGCCAGCGAGATGTACACGAGCGCTGAATTCGCCTATGCTCCGCCGGCCTATCTCGGCGAACGCACGCTTGCCGTGATCACCTCCATGCGCGGAACAGCTGAGACCTGCGCTGCGGCCCGGGCCGCCCGCAACTGCGGTGCGGCGACCATCGCCCTCTACGTGGATGAGTCCAAGCTCACTCAGATCGCGGATCATAAGATCAGATACGAGTCCGTTGCGCTGGATGAAAGTCGCGCTGAGCGCGTGAACTCGAGCATCGCCCTGCAGCTTGCCATGGCGCTCGTGGACCAGACGGAGGGTTATGCGCGCTACGGCACGGCCATGGCCGCCTTCGATGACGTCGACGCCCTCTACCGCACGGCCGTTGCCCGCGCGCAGCCGCGTGCCGCCGCATGGGCGGAGCGGATGGCCGCGCAGAGCACCATCTACGTCATGGGTTCTGGCCCCGCCTACGGCGCCGCGTACATCTTCTCCATCTGCAACCTCGAGGAGATGCTCCAGTTCGATGCGCCCACCGTCAACAGCTGCGAGTTTTTCCACGGGCCTTTCGAGGTGGTGGATACGCAGAAGCCGATCTTCCTCATCATGGGGATCGGTCGCACGAGGCCGTGCGATGAACGCGCACGCGCATTTCTCGAGCGCTATGGCGGCGAGAACGTCTTTGTCCTCGATAGCAGGGAGCTGGGCCTGAACGACCTGCCCGACGACGTGGCGGAGTACTTCAACCATGTGATCCTCGCCCCGGTTCTCAACAACGTGTTCATGCGTGCGCTCGCGAAGGCAACGAACAAGGACTATCTGGCAAGGCGCTATATGTGGAAGGTCGACTACTGACGCTCGCGGATCCCGCGCAGACGTGTATGCATCTTTCGATCCGTTTGGAGTGTCGACCTGCACGCTCAACTGATATGTTATAGACTACTATAATAACTAGTACATAATATATACAATGACCCGTACAGAGAAGACAAAAAGGAGGAGAAGCTCGATGAACCAGATAATCCTCGCATCACACGGGGGCTTATCGAAAGGAGCGCTCGACACGGCCCGCATGATCGTGGGGGAGATCCCTCACGTGCACGCCATCTCGCTCGAGCGCGACGATACGGAGCCCCTGATCGCGCAGGCCGAGGCGATCGTATCCGCCTGTTCTTCGGACGATACGATCTACGTGCTCACCGACATGCTCGGGTCGAGCGTGAACAATTCCATGGTCGAGTTCATGGCCGCCCATGAGAACGTGACGGTGATCGCCGGCATGAACATGCCGCTCATCCTCACGCTCGTGCTGAGAGACGAGCCGTTGACCTCCCAAGATGTCATCGACCTTATCGCCGAGGGTCGCCGTGGCATCGTCGATTGCGCCCACCCATCGGATGCCGTCGAACTTGCACCCAAACCCGCCGCTGCGCCCGCGAAGCGCACGGGGGGATCGGCCAAGATCGTCCTTTCGAGGTTGGATTACCGCCTGCTCCATGGGCAGGTCGTCTTCTCATGGGTCAGCAAGGTCGGAGCGGAGCGCATCATCGTCGTCGACAACGATGCCGCACAAGATGAGGTCAAGAAGAGCGCGCTCAAGCTGGCCAAGCCCGCCGGCGTACGTTTGAATGTCTTCACGGTGAAGCGGGCTCTCGAGAAGATGGACAAGCTCAACACCCTGGGCGAGAAGGTCATGTTCCTCTTCGGCAATACCGCTGAGATGCTGGAGTTCTACCGGGCGTGTCCGATAGGCGACATCAATCTGGGCGCGACCGCCAACCATGACGGCGCCCGCCAGATCGGCGGCAAGGACAGCTCCGTCTTCCTCGACGAGGCCCAGAGGGCCGACATCAACGCCCTCATGGATCTCGGCGTCAGCCTCTACGTGCAGCAAACTCCCGCATACGCCCGCGTCAAGGTGAACGACCGCCTCTAGGGTCGGTCGTCTCCATCGAAAGGAGAACTACATGAGCATGTTCGTCAATGCGCTGCTCGTCGGACTCGTCAGCGTATTCTGCATATTGGACTCCCGCCTGCTCGGCCGCCTGAACTTTGAGCAACCGCTCGTAGGCGCTACGCTGGTCGGTATCGTCCTCGGCGACCCGATGACGGGCCTAGCCGTCGGTGCCGCAACCGAGATGGTGAGCATGGGCCTCGTCCAGGTGGGCGCAGCCGTGCCCGCCGACATGGTTCTCGGCGGCATCATCGCTTCGGCCTTCGCCTGCCTGACGGGTGCAACCGCCGAGACGGCGATGACGATCGCCGTCCCCGTGGCCGTGCTCGGACAGCTTTTGGGCATCGTCTTCCGCTCCGTGATCGCCGTACTCACCCACATGGCCGATAGGGAAATCGAGGCGGGTAATTTTAGGGCAGCCTACCGCATGCATATCGTCGTGGGCACCATCCTGTACTCCCTCATGTACTTCATCCCCACGTTCCTCGCCGTGTATGTGGGTACCGATCTCGTGCAATCCGTCGTAGACCTCATCCCCGCGTGGCTTTCCGCAGGACTGGGCGTTTCGACCAAGCTCCTTACCGCCTACGGTCTTGCGCTGCTCATCTCTCTCTCGCTTAAAAAGGGCATGGCCGCCTTCCTCATCCTCGGGTTCCTGCTCGCCTCCTATCTGGGCCTTTCGGTCATCGCAGTCTCCGCCTTGGGCGTCGTCCTCGCGCTGGTGCTCATGGACCTTAAATTCGGCAAGGGCGGTTTGGCCCTAGCCGCTGCAGACCCCGACTACGACCCGCTCGAAGACGACGAGTAAGGAGAAGCGCATCATGGCACACACCAAAAGCGATTCGCTCAACAAGAAGATCAGCCAGTTCTTCTGGCGCAGTTGGGCCATCCAGGATTCATGGAACTACGAGCGCCAGATGAACATGGGATTCCTCTATGGAATCGTGCCCACGCTCGACCGCTGCTACCCCGATGAGTCCGATCCCGTGCAGCTCGAGCGCAAGAAGGAAGCCTACCGCCGTCACATGGCGTTCTACAACTGCACGCCTCAGACGAGCGCGTTCGTCCTGGGTTTGGCGGCATCGATGGAAGAGGAGCTCGCCGAGACGTCCGACGCCTTCGACCCCGGTGCCGTCAATGCCATCAAGACCTCCCTCATGGGTCCGCTTTCCGGTATCGGCGACTCCTTCTTCCAGGGAACCATCCGCGTCATCGCCTTCGGACTCGGCGTCGCCCTGGCGCAGCAGGGCTCGATGATGGGCCCCGTGCTCGCGATGGTCATCTCCATCATCCCCTCGGTGCTCGTCACGTGGTTCGGTGCCAAGCTGGGCTACCAGGGCGGCCGCGAATACCTTGAGAAGCTGCAGAGCGGCGACCTCATGGACAGGGTCATGTATGTGTGCGGCATCGTGGGCCTTATGGCGATCGGCGGCATGGTCGCAACGCTCATCGGCGCGACGACGCCCCTGACCTTCTCCGAAGGCTCCGTCGTGATCCAGGATATCTTGGACACCATCCTGCCCAACATGATTCCTTTGGCCCTCACCGGAGCCATGTATGCGCTGATCAAGCGCAACGTGGGATCGGGGTGGCTGCTCGTGATCAGCATTTTCGGCGGCATCGCGCTCTCGGTTCTCGGCATCCTCGTGTAGCCGCCGGCTTTCGCCATCCCGTCTGCATACCGTCCCGAATAGAAGGAGCTTGATACCATGTACGAGATCGACCTCAACCAGCCCAAGCAGATCGTATCCGCCGTGCTTGCAGACCGTACCATCGATTCCGTCGCCTTTGTCGGCTGCGGCGCCTCGATGTCCGAGCTCTATCCGGCCAAGTACTTCCTGGCCAACAACACCAAGACGCTGAACGTCCAGATCTTCACGTCCAGCGAGTTCAACTACGACACCCCTGCGTGGCTCGGCCCCAACACGCTCGTGGTGACCTGTTCCCTCGGCGGCGGCACGCCTGAGACCGTAGAGGCCAACAAGACCGCCAAGGCGGCGGGCGCGCCGGTCGTGGCCATCACCCACGTGGCCCACTCGGCGCTCACCGAGGGCGTCGACCACGTGATCACCCACGGATTCGAGGCAAGCTATGCTGCAAAGATCGAGAAGATGGGCTATGCCCTCGCTCTCGCCGTCGAGCTTGCGCGGCAGGTCGAGGGCAACGAGCTGTACGACGATATGATCGCCGGTCTCGAGAGGATCTACGATCTTGCCGAAGACGCCGCCGTGCACGCCGGGAAGGCCGCCTGCGAGTTCGCGCAGGCCTACAAGGACGAACAGCTCATCTACCTCATGGGATCGGGTGCGAGCGCGAAGGTGGCCTACTCGACCTCGCTCTTCCTCCTCTCGGAGATGCAATGGATCGACTCTGCCGCCTACAACACGGGCGAGTACTTCCACGGCCCCTTCGAGCTCACGGAGAAGGACAAGCCCTACCTGCTGTTCATGAGCGATGGCGCAACCCGTCCGATGGATGCCCGCGCGCTTACGTTCCTGCAGCGCTTCGATGCCAAGGCGGCGGTCATCGACGCCAAGGATTACGGCTTGTCCAGCGCCGTTCCCGCCAGCGTCATCGCCTACTTCAACCCCTTCATCCACACTGCGGTCATGCGTGTGTACGCCGAGCAGCTCGCCGAGGCCCGGCAGCATCCGCTCACGCTGCGCCGCTATATGTGGAAGCTCTCCTACTAGGTACAGAAAGACGGGGGTAAAACGAGGCGGGTCGCGACGGCGGCCCGCCTCGCACCATCGCGGAACCTGTGGATGCGGTGGCGTCTGCCGTCTGCAGCGGGAGAGGCTCGACGAGAGCGGATACCATGTATATGATCTAACAGATGCCTATCTCATGATGTCCTGTGCTTTCGAGCAAGGAGGTTTGCATGAACGGGTTCGCGGGAATCCCGCTCTACCAGCAGATCTACGACGATCTCAAGGCTGCGATCAAAAACGGCTCCTACCAGCAGGGCGACAAGATCCCTTCCGAGGCGGAGCTCAGCCAGCGCTACGACGTGAGCCGCATAACGGTCCGGCGTGCCGTGGAGGACCTGTGCTTTGACGGATACCTTATCAAGAAGCAGGGCAAAGGCACGTTCGTGGGGACGCGCCGCCTGAGCAGCCGTCTGGTCCAAACGCATGAGATGCGTGCATTCAGCGAGATGTGCGCCGAGATCGGCGCTAAGCCGGGGGCATACGTGGTCGATCGCCAGATCGTGCCGGCACGCTCCGACGAGCTGGCTTTCTTCGGGTTGGAGGAAGGTGCTCTCCTGCTCTGGGTGCGTCGTATCCGTACGGCGGACGATCTTCCCATCAGCGACGAACGCGTGCTCATCCCCTATGAATGGGCATCGCAGCTTCTCACGGCGGACCTTGAAGACAGATCGATGTTCGATGCGGTCGGCGAATGCCTGGGGCGCCGTCCCGTCAGGAGCAGGGAATGGACGATCAACGCTGCGGGGGCGAACACCGAGCAGGCGTCTTTGCTCCAGATAAGCGCGGGGCACCCCCTGATCTACTCCGAGACGTATTTCGTCGATAAGGACGACCAGCCCGTCTACATCGGCCGCGACTACTTTGTGGGCGGGCGTTATGAGATGAGCCGATAGGAGCAGCCATGCCAGGTACATCCACCACAACAGGACCCGCGCCCAAGCTCCGCTGGGGCGTGCTCGGCTGCGGCGTCATCGCCAATGAGATGGCACATGCCCTCAAGCTGCAGGACCGCAGCATCGCCGGCGTGGCCAACCGCACGCATGCCAAGGCCGTCGAGTACGCTGCCCTGCACGGCGTCCCCAAGGTCTACGACCGGATCGACGACCTCTTCGTCGATCCCGCTATCGATGCGGTCTACATCACCACGCCGCACAACACCCACATCACCTACCTGCGCCGGGCGCTTGCCGCCGGCAAGCATGTCATGTGCGAGAAGGCCATCACCTTGAACTCAGAGGAGCTCGATGAGGCGATTGCGCTGGCGGCCGAGAACAACGTGGTGCTCATGGATGCGTGCACCGAGCTGCACATGCCGCTCTACAAGGAGCTCGTCCGCCGCATGCGCGGCGGCGATTTCGGCCCTGTCACCCTTATCCAGGAGAATTTCGGCAGCTTCAAGGAGTACGACGAGCGCAACCGCTTCTTCAATCCCAACCTTGCCGGTGGCGCCATGCTCGACATCGGCATCTATGCGCTCACCCTCATGCGGCTGTTCATGGATTCCGCGCCCAACGAGCGCCTCTCGATGATGAACCCGGCTCCCACCGGCGTCGACATGACCAGCGGCCTGCTGCTGCGCAACGCCGGGGGCCAGATGGGCGTCATCTCGCTCAGCCTGCATTGCAAGCAGCCCAAACGCGCGGTAATCGCATGCGAGAAGGCGTATATCGAGATCATGGAGTACCCGCGCGCCGATGAGGCCACGATCGTCTGGACCGAGACGGGCGAGATCGAGACCTTCCGCGCAGGCGAGCGCTCGCTGGCGCTGTGCTACGTGCTCGCCGATCTCGAGTCTGCGGTTGCCGGCGACGAGGATGCCCGCGCGCAGATGGACGTTACGGTCGATGTCATGCGCATGATGACCGACTTTCGTCGCGACTGGAACTTCTACTATCCCGAGGAGCTGTAAGGTGGAATCGCTTTCCGATCTCTGCGCCCGCGTCGACGTCGAAACCTCGGCGCGCGACGGCGCGCCTGCCGCCCATCCCGAATTCGACCGGCTCGTGCGCACCATCTGGCGCCTCCGCCAAGCTGACGGCTGCCCGTGGGACAAGGCCCAGACCCACGAGAGCATCGCGCGCAACATGGTCGAGGAGACCTACGAGGCCGTCGAGGCCATCCGCGAGGGGAGCGCCGCGCATCTGATCGAGGAGCTGGGCGACATGCTCGAGCAGGTCCTGCTCCACGCGCAGATCGGTTCGGACGAGGATGAGTTCGGCATCGACGATATCTGTCGCGGTATCAACGAGAAGCTCGTGCGCCGCCATCCTCACGTTTTCGGCGATGCGGCGGCGCGGGGCACCGTGAACAGCGCGGATGAGGTGCTCGATATCTGGGACGACGTTAAGAAGCAGGAGCGGGCGGAGGGTCTCGAGCCTGCGGGCCTGCTCGACTCCGTTCCTCGGTCGTTTCCCGCGCTCATGCAGTGCCAGAAGATCTCCAAGCGCGCTGCCAAGGCGGGCTTCGAGTGGGGTTCGGTCGACGATGTGTGGGATCAGTTCGCAAGCGAGCGTGCGGAATTCTCGGCAGAAGAGCCCGACTCCAACGCGCGCGCCCTGGAGTTTGGCGATATGCTCTTCGCGCTGGTCAACGTTGCACGCCACGAGGGCATCGACGCCGAGGAGGCGCTAGCCGCCTCCAACGCCAAGTTCCGCCGCCGCTGGAGCGCCATGGAGCGTATGGCCGCCGCCGACGATCGCGACATCGGCTCCTACTCCACCGCCGAACTCAACGAGCTGTGGAATCGTGCGAAGGCGTTGGATTCGGACCGCGCGGACCGTGCGTAGGCGCATTCCGTGGTATAACGGTTGTAGCCCAAACGAAACCTGAGACAAAGCAGAGGCATGAGCACCGAAGCATCCACAAGCACGGCATCCGCCGACGAGGCGAAGGCAACGAGCGCGCACGCGCGCGCGACGGCACGCGAGAAGGTCAAGCGCGCGCCCGATCCCGAGCGCAGGCGCCGCATCTTGACCGCCCTTGCCGTGGCGGCCGTCGTCATCGTCATGCTCTACCGCCCCGCACGCGACTACTATGTCGCCTGGCGCACGGGGTACCTCCTCAACATACGCAACGAGGTGCTTGCCGAGGAAAACCAGGAGCTCAGCAGCGATGTCGAGCGCCTGATGACCCACGAGGGCATCGAGGACGAGGCGCGCAAGCGCGGCTGGGTCATGCCCGGCGAGACGAGCGTCAGGGTCGAGGGGCTCGAAGAACCGCAGGACGAGGGGATGTCGGGCACGTCTTCCACCGCTGAGGGCGAGGAGGACCTGCCCTGGTTCATCCGCGTGGGCGATGTCATCTTCTTCTACGGAGCAGATGCGTGAGCCGCGTTGCGTCCATCGATATAGGCACCTTCACCATGCGCCTCGCCATCGCCGACGTGGTGGATGGCCGCGTGATGTCGCTCGGCAAGCAGTCCACCATCGTCGATTTGGGCGCGGGCGTCGATGCGTCCGGCGAGCTTGCGCTCGATGCCATGAAACGGACGTTTCTCTGCGCCCGCGCATATGCGCAGATGGCCAAGGAGGCGGGGGCCGAGGCGCTGTGCTGCACGCTCACGAGCGCCGCACGCGATGCGCGCAATTCCGACGAGCTGATGGCAGCCCTTGCATCTCTCGGCATCAAACCGCAGGTCATTCCGGGTGAGATCGAAGGGGCGCTCACGTTTCTCGGTGTGGCGCAAGACTTTCCCAGCACGCCCATCCTCATCGCCGATAATGGCGGCGGGTCCACGGAGCTCGCGCTGGGCACGCTCGATGGCCAGACGCTCGACCTGCGCTGGGTCACGTCGGTCGACGTGGGTTGCCGCCGCGTGACCGACCGGTTCTTCTCCGACGGGGGACCTGCGGGCGCCGAAGCGCTCGGTAGCGCTCATGCGTTCGCACGCGGCGCGTTTGCGGCCGCGCTTGCAGAGATGCCGCGCGACCTGGTGCCCGAGCGCCTGATCGTGTGCGGCGGAACCGCGCTGAGCCTGGTTGTCATGGCGGCGAAGCTCGAGCCGTACGATCCCCGCTTCGTGCATCTCCATGAGATCACGCTCGATGAGATCTCGGGCATCGAGGCCGAGCTCGCAGCCCGTTCCCTGGAGCAGCGCCGCGCCCTTCCCGGCCTGCAGGATAAGCGGGCGCCTGTCATGCTCGGCGGAACGGTGGCCGTGTCCGAGCTCTTGTCCACCACGGGATTCGAGGTGGCGCAAGCGAGCGAGAGCGACCTGCTGTTCGGTCTCTCCGTCGTGTGCGCGAGCACCGCGGCCGGGGCGGATTCGCCGGTCATATGGAAACCGGTTCTCTCCCGTCTCGTGAAGGAAGGCTAAGATAGAAGGAGCTTACGGGGGCGTGGCGGAATTGGCATACGCAGCGGACTTAAAATCCGCCGGCTTCGGTCTTGTGGGTTCGAACCCCACCGCCCCTACCAACGCCCAAACGCCCCGCCGGGGGGGGATACTCCCCGAGTGGGGGTTGCAACGGGGGATACTCCCCCAATGGGGGATACTCCCCGAGTGGGGGCTGCGCGCAAACCGGTATCATGGGGGAGAAGATCCGCCACCGCGAACAGGACCCCATGGCACGCAAGCAGAAGACAGCCCCGCATCGCAAGAAACCCCGCCAGCTCCTAACCGGCACGCTCTCCGTTGCGCGCCCCGGCCAGGCAAGCGTGACAACCCCCGAAGGCACCTATCGCATCGGTCGCGGCGGCATGCACGAGGCCATGCACGGAGACACGGTGCAGGTATCGCTCGCCAACGTGCGCGGTGAGAAGCTCGCCTATGTGCAGCATGTGGTCTCACGTGCGGCCACCACCTTCCTCGGACGCTACGAGCTGGCCGATCCGCTGGGCGTGGTGGTGCCGCTCGACGGCCGTCTCGACCACGACTTCTTCATCCTGCCCGACGATCCCATGCCCGAGCGTTTGGGCGTCGCCGCCGGCGATATCGTCTCCGCCCGTATCGTGGAGTACCCCACGCGCAAGAGCGCGGCCGTGGCCACGCTCGATCGGCGCGTGGGCGCCGGCACCGAGCTCGACATGCCCATCGAGGCCCTCATCGCGAACTACGGCCTGCCCACGGAGTTCCAGCCAGCCACCCTCGCGCAGGCAGATGAGCTCGTGCTCGACATCGAGGGCGCCCTTGCAACCGAACCCGACAGGATCGACCTGCGCGATTCCCTCGCCCTAACCATCGACCCCGCCGATGCCCGCGATTACGATGACGCCGTGGGCGCCCGCCGCACCGCAGGCGGGTACGAGCTCTGGGTGCATATCGCCGACGTCTCAGCGTACGTGCATGCGGGCGATGCCATCGATTCCGAGGCCAAGCAGCGCACCTGCTCGGTGTATCTGGTCGATCGCGTCCTGCCCATGCTCCCCGAGCGCCTCTGCAACGAGCTGTGCTCGCTCAAGCCCCATGAGGACCGCCTCGCCATGAGCGTGTGCATGCAGCTCGATGAACGTGGCGCGACGGTATCCGCCGAAGCCCATCCTTCGGTCATCCGCTCCTCCGCGCGCCTCTCGTACGATGAGGTGGACGCCGTGCTTGCCGGGACGGCGCCTGCTCCCAGCCCCCGCATCGAAGAGGAGCTTGTCCTGCTCGACGAGATCCGCGCTCTGCGCGAGACCCTGCGCGCCCGTCGCGGATCGATCGACTTTGAAACCGTCGAGGCTCGGGTGACTCTCGATGAGCAGGGCACGCCCACGGGCGTTGCCGTGCGCACGAAAACCCGCGCCACGAGCCTCATCGAGGAGGCCATGATCGCCGCAAATGAGAGCGTGGCCGCAATGCTCGCCGATGCGGGCGTTCCGAGCGCGTTTCGCGTGCACGAGCATCCCGCACCCGACGACCTCAAGGCGGCGATCCTGCCCCTGCGCGAACTCGACCTCATCCGCAACGAGGAGGTTTCAGCCCTTATCGCCGGCGATCCCTTCGCCATAGCGGAGGTGCTCGCGCGGGCGAAGGGCTCGGCGGGCGGCGAGCTTGCGTCCGCGCTGCTTTTGCGTGCGCAAAGGCGCGCCGTCTACCTGCCGCACAACCTGGGGCACTATGCGCTTGGAGCGCCTGCGTACTGCCACTTCACCGCCCCTATCCGCCGCTATCCCGATCTGGTGGTGCATCGCAGCCTCAAGGCGCTGAGCCGCAATCAGCTGGGGTCGCGCGAGCAGGCCGTCCTGCGCGAGCAGCTCCCGCAGATCTGCCGCACCTGCTCCGATCAGGAGCGCGTTGCCGACTCCGCCGCGCTCGACTCGCAGCGCATCAAGATGGCAGCGTACTATTCCGAGCGCATCGGCGAGACGTTCTCGGGCGTGGTGAGCGACTGCACCAGCTTCGGCCTGTTCGTCACCCTCGACGACACCCACGCCGAGGGCCTGCTCCCCATCCGCGCGCTCGGACCCGAGTGGTTCGGCTACGATGAGGCGCGTCTCACGCTCACGAGCGAGGCCACGGGTTCGGTGTGGCGCATCGGCAGGCGCGTCGCCGTGCGGGTGGCCAGCGTGGACATAGGCCGTGGCCGCATCGACTTCACGCTGGCGAACGAAGCCGGGCAAGGTCATAATCAAGGTTTGGATATACGCGCATGTTCCCGAGGAGGGGTATGGATCGCACCAACATGACAGACGAGATCCTGCGTGCCGAGGGCTACCTCATGCAGGATCAGGATGAGCAGGCGGCGGAGCTGCTGGCCCGCCTTGCCGAGGATGCCGAGGAGTATGTCGACCGCAACTGCCCCACAACCGATTCCGTGCAGTGGTTCGCGTTCCCCTCGATCTTCGAGCGCCTGGCATATCGTCGCGTCGAGGACGATCCGCGCGAGCTCCACGATGTGGGGGAGCCGCTCAACCGCCTCTATGGCGATCTTGCCCTTGCCTATGTCAAAACAGGCGCATACGAGATGGCCATCGAGGCCCTGAAGCAGGCCATCCGCTGGAATCCCATGGATTGCGGCGCCCGTCTCGACCTGGCCGACCTCTTCCGCATCACCGGAGACATGCAGGAATACCTTGCGCTCGCCTACACCGTGTTCGAGCGCGCGCACGATGCCCGCCATCTGGCGCGCGCGTTTCTCATCTTCGCCACCTACTTCGAGGCATGCGAGAAGCCCCGCACCGCTGCAGCTGCCCTGCATGCCGCGCGCAAGCTCGACGTGCGCGACTCGGCCCTTGCTGCGGCGCTCGATCAGGCAGCCGGCACCGAGCGCGATCCGAGCGTCGTGACCGATGAAGAGGCGGCTGAGCTGCTTGCCGCCGAGGGACTGCCCGACGGAGCCAATGCCGAGATCGCCGTCTGCCTGCTCATGTGCGCATCCGATGCGGCCTCTGCAGGCGAGTGCGACCTCGCCACCACCCTCACGCTCCGCGCCCGCGATCTGGTGGGAGAGCCCGCCTCCTTGGCGCTGCTCGAACTGATCCGCAGCTCGGAGGCAGATTCTGGAGCCGGTGAGTAGCATGGCCAAAGCATCTGGCAAAGACAAGCCGTCCATCCACGTGATAGCCAAGAACCGCTCGGCGCATCATGAGTATTTCATCGACGAAACGTTCGAGGCGGGCCTCGTGCTCACCGGAACCGAGGTGCGCAGCCTCCGCGAGCGCGCCTGCCAGATCACCGATGCCTTCTGCCTCATCCGGGGGCGCGAGGCGTGGCTGCACGGCGTCCACATCCATCCCTACAGCCATGGCACCGTATGGAACGTGGATCCCGATCGCAAGCGCAAGCTCCTGCTCCACAAGCGTCAGATCGACTATCTCGATCGCAAGCTGCGGCTCAAGGGCGCGGCCCTCATCCCGCTTCAGCTCTACTTCGACGAGCATAACCGCGTGAAGCTCACCATCGGCCTCGGCAGGGGCAAGAAGCTGTACGATAAGCGCGACGATATGGCAAAACGCGATGCCAATCGCGAGATACAGCGTGCGCTGAAGGAGCGCAATCGCTAAGTAGGAGAGGGTTTGCGGAACAAAGGGGGTTCCCATGGACGTAATGGCACTGAACAGGATCACCAGCGGGCTCTACGTGGTGTCGGCCCACGACGGCGAGACGACGGGCGCCTGCCTCATCAACACGGGCCTGCAGCTCACGAGCGTACCGCTGCAGGTGCAGGTGGTCGTCAACAAGGAGAACTTCACCGAGGGCGTCATCGAGAAGGCCGGGCACTTCGCCCTCACGCTCGTTTCGGAGAAGGCCGACATGCCCTACATCGGCCGATTCGGCTTCCGCACGTCGCGCGATTTCGATAAGTTCGACGGCGTGGCCGTCGAGCATACCATCTTGGGCGATCCGTACACGACCGATAATGCGGTGGCCATGCTGGCCTGCGAGGTGGTGAAGAAGCTCGACGTGGGGACTCACATGATCTTTGCAGGCGAGGTCAAAGACGCCGCCGTGCTCTCGTCCGACCCGCACATGACCTACAACTACTACCACACGGTGCTCAAGGGCAAGACCCCGCCCAAGGCCTCCGCATACGTGCCGGAGGGCTAGGGCGCCGGGCGCTGCGTGCAACCGTTTGGCGGCGATTCGCTGCCTTGCGCCCCCACCGGTTTTTTGGATTGCGCGGGTTCTTGGTATGTGTTTTAATAAGCGCAAAGCAGGCTTTCTAGGGTTTTGAAAGCCACGGATAAGGGGGGATTCCAATGGGCTCAGAAAAGGAAACGTACACGTTCCGTTGTACCGTTTGCGGGTGGGAATACGAGAGCGATTCCCCCGAGCTCCCCGATGATTTCGTCTGCGAAGTGTGCGGCGTCGGCCCTGATATGTTCGAGCTGGTTGAGGAGTAATACGGTCGCTGAGCTTCACCGTGTACGAACAATTCGATCTTGCGCCACGAACTGGCGCGCCACGATAGGCCTGCAAGCCACGGAGATTCGTCTCCGGGGCTTTTCTCGCGCCTCGAGCTTTGCGATAAGGGCGTGCGGCCCCTGGCACCAAACAGCCTTATTCCTGCGGTTTTTGCCCCCAGAAGGCCTTGGTCCTCAGGAGTAAGGCGTTTGAGCGGCTCAGGTCGCAGGAATAAGCCGTTCTAGTGCCAGGGGCCCATGGAGCCGAGCGTTCCCGAAATCAGGAGCCGGCGCGGATGGTGCACCTTGCGGTAGGATGGAATGCGTTCGCACACAACCGAGAGGATCACCCATGTCCGAGCCATCCCGCTCGTCCGGCCGTGCGCACGACCAGATGCGCGCCGTCACCCTGACACGCGGCGTCATGAAGAACGCCGACGGCTCATGCCTCGCCGAGTTCGGCGACACCCGCGTGCTCTGCACCGCAACCGTCGAGGACGGCGTGCCCCTCTGGCGCAGAGGGGCGCATGCCGGCTGGGTCACGGCGGAATACGCCATGCTGCCCGCCTCCACCGCGCGCCGCACCCCGCGTGAACAGCGGGGCCGTAAGGGCCGCTCGATGGAGATCGAGCGCCTGATCGGACGCTCGCTCAGGGCAGTCACCAACATGGGGCTGCTCGGCGAGCGCACGGTCACCGTCGATTGCGACGTCATCCAGGCAGATGGCGGCACCCGCACCGCATCCATCACCGGCGCATGGGTGGCGCTGCACGAGGCGCTCATGCGCGAGGTCGAGGCCGACCGTATCGCGCACCTGCCGCTGACCGACCACGTGGCGGCCATCTCGATGGGGCTGGTCGATGGCGTGCCCCTGCTCGACCTCGACTACCGCGAGGACAGCGCCGCCGATGTCGATATGAACCTCGTCGCCGCCTCGGGCGGACGCATCGTGGAGATCCAGGGCACCGGCGAGCGCACGAGCTTCTCGCGCGCCGAGCTCGATGCCCTGCTCGATATGGGGGAGAAGGGCATCGAGCGGCTGATCTCGCTGCAGAACGACGTAACCGGCTTTCAGGAATAACAGGAGCGCACGCCATGGCCTACCTCGACATCTCGCTGCTCGACCCCAAGAACACCGTCGTGGTCTCCACGGGTAACGCCCATAAGGTGGTGGAGATCGAGGCCATTCTCGGGCGCGCACTGCCCGGAATGCGTTTCATCGCCTTGGGAGAGCTGGGAGATTACCCCGATCCCGTGGAGGACGGCGAGACCTTCTCCGACAATGCCCGCATCAAAGCCCGCTATGCGCTCGAGGTCACGGGGCTGTCCATGGCGGTTGCGGACGATTCGGGCCTGTGCGTGGATGCGCTCGGCGGCGCGCCCGGCGTGTGGTCTGCGCGCTGGGCCGGCGTCCACGGAGACGACGCCGCCAACAACGAGAAGCTCATGCACGAGCTGGCAGACGTGCCCGAGCCCGAGCGCACGGCACGCTTCCACTCGTCGGTGGCGCTCGTCTATGCCGACGGCAGCCAGCTCGCCGGCGATGGCGACTGCGAAGGGCGCATAGGTTTCTCGCCCGTCGGCACGAACGGCTTCGGTTACGACCCGCTCTTTCTGCCCGACGCGACGCCCGGACGCACCATGGCGCAGCTCGAGCTTGCCGAGAAGAACGCGATCTCGCATCGCTACCACGCGCTGTGCGATCTCGCGGCGAAGCTCGAGGGGTAGGGCGGCAACCGGACCGCCCTCCGCCGCGCTGTTAGCAGCTCAGGTTCATCTACGTTGAAAGGTTGCCATCATGCTTTGCCCGAACTGCAGAACGGAGATTCCGGGAAATGCGTCCGCCTGCCCAGAGTGCGGCACGGGGGTCGATGCCGTGGAGACGGGTGCGGAAGCTCATAGGCCAGATGGGGGCGCGCGCCGCCATCGCTCCGTGGCTGCGGCCATCGCCGTTGCGCTCGCGGGTGCTCTGATCGTTGCGGCCTGCATCCATGCGGGTGTATCGACAGGGGCAGCGCGAGCGCTCAAGGAGTATGATCCCGCCCGGGATGCCCGCTCCTTCGACGAGGCGACGGACGGGGGTTGGACGATGCCCTCGGATGGGCCGCTCACCGCCGTCCTCTATGCGGACGGAGATCTCGTGTTCCAATATGGTGACAGCACTGCCCCGGGAAGGGAGGTCGCGGAGAAATGGGTGTCGTCCGAGGCGGACGCCTCCGACCTGTTCCAAGGACAGCACGCTGTATTTGACGGGTTCGAGTCGGTTTGGGTGCGCGATGACCGCATCGCGTCTGTGAGCTCGCGCTGCAGGGTCGAGGCTCCCTCGTCTCTCACCGGTGCTTTCTACGAATGTACCTCTCTCACGGATATCTCCGGCCTTGCATCGTGGGACACCTCGTCGGCAACCGACATGTCCTACATGTTCTCCTACTGTTCCTCCCTTGCAGATATCTCCGGCCTTGCATCGTGGGACACCTCGTCGGTGGCGCATATGGGCCACATGTTCCGGGATTGCGCGTCCCTCGCAGACGCTGCGGCGCTCGATTCCTGGGATGTCTCGTCGGTAAGGAGCATGTCCTACATGTTCTCCGGCTGCGCCTCCCTCACGAACCTCGCGGGCCTCTCCGCATGGGGCCTCTCCTCGGCGAGGGACATGAATGCGATGTTCTCCCGCTGTTCCTCCCTTGCAGATATCTCCGGCCTCGCATCGTGGGACACCTCGTCGGCAACCGACATGTCCTACATGTTCTCCGATTGCTCCTCCCTTGCAGACCTCTCGCCTCTCGCCTCCTGGGGCACCTCCTCGGCGGAGGACATGGGGGGCATGTTCTTTGACTGCACCTCCCTCTCCAGCGCCTCGGCCCTCTCTTCCTGGGACACCTCGTCGGTGAGGAGAATGGGCAGCATGTTCTCCGGCTGCGCCTCCCTCACGGACATCTCCGGCCTCGCCTCATGGGACGTCTCCTCGGTCACGATCATGGAATCAATGTTCTCCCGCTGCGCATCCCTCCATGACGCCGCTGCGCTCGACGCATGGGACACCTCCTCGGCGAATCATACGGATGACATGTTCTACGATTGTCCAGCCACCCTCCCGGCATGGTATTGAGGGCCGTTCACCCAAGCTCTTCTTCCCAGCGCGTTGGCCGCGAACACCGCTGTTCCAAGGGGCGGGCCGCCGGATCCAGGCCCCCGCGATCATGCGGTTTCTCCGTGCAGACCTTGAATTGCCCATGCCGAGGATAGTATCATGTCGGCTCATGAGTCGCATCTTCCCGCCGCGTCGGCGGCGTCCTTGGAGGTAATCGATGGAAAACGAGATCCCGTCGGTCAATAGGGTCGATATCATCCGCGAGGAGCTGATGGCGCTGCAGGGCGAGCGTCTCAAGGTGCATGCCAACATGGGCCGCTCCCGCATCATCGAGCGCACCGGCACGCTCGTGACGGTGCACCCCTCGCTGTTCGTCGTCGAGGTGGATGAGCGTCGCGGCCGCAAGTCGCGCCAGTCCTACCAGTATGTGGACGTGCTCACGGGCACGGTCGAGCTCTACGACACCGACTCCGGGGAGCGCATCCTCGATTTCAGCGTCGCGGACGAGCAGGATGGCGGCGCGTACGCGTCCGCAGTCGACGAGTTCGACGACGAGGATTAGAGCAGGGACGTGGCGCACCCTCCCCACAGCGACCAGCTCGTGCTGCGCGCTCCGGCGAAGGTGAACCTGCACCTCGGCATCTACCCCGGACGCGACGGACGGGGCTATCATCGCGCGGATTCCGTCATGATCGCCCTCGAGCTCGCAGACGAGCTGCGCGTCTCGCGTGCGGAAGCCGCCGACGTGTCGTTCTCGCCCAACCTCGGCATCGAGAACGAGAAGATCGCAGCCTGCAAAGCCGTCCGCGCTTTCGAGGAGGCGTTCGCGCCGCAGTGCGGCTACCGCATCGCCGTCACGCGCAACATCCCGAGCGCCGCAGGTTTGGGCAGCTCATCGACGGATGCTGCCGCTGTGCTCCGCGCGATGGCCATGCTCAACGGCATCCCGATCGACGATCCGCAGCTCATGAGCATCGCGCGGACGATCGGCGCGGACGTTGCCTTCTTCCTCCAGCCGGATCCCGCGCTGTTCGTGGGCGCGGGAGATGTGCATGACCGGTCGTTTCCGCCGCTGCGCATGCCGGTCGTGCTCGTCAAGCCCGAGACGGGCGTCTCGACCGCCGAGGCGTACGGGGCCTTTGACGAACGCCCCACCGCGCCTCAGGATCCCGAACGCATGGTGCAGGCCCTGCTCGGCTCCGATATCGCGGCGATCGCCGCACACCTCTACAACAATCTTGCCCCCGCCGCCGCGCAGCTCGCACCCGCGATAGGGGAGTGCATGGCATGGCTTCGTGGGCAGGAAGGCGTGCTCGGCGCGCAGGTCACGGGCTCGGGCTCGTGCTCGTTTGCCATCTGCGCAAGCGACGAGGCGGCCGCGCGCATCGCGGACGCAAGCCCTTGGTGGGCCTGCGCCACGCATACCCGCAGCTAGCGCGAGCGTATCTGCAACGGACAACCTACAGCTCGGCCAGCTCCGCTGCCACGCGCGCGCCGAGCGCGACGTTGTTGTAGACGAGGCGGATATTGGACTCCAGCGAATCGCCGCCGGTGAGCTCGGCAACCTTCGCGAGCAGGAAGGGCGTGGTCTCCTTGCCGTGGATGCCCTGCGCATCGGCCTCGGCGAGCGCGGCGTCGATGGCGGCGCCGATCACGGCCTTGTCCATGGAGTATTCCTCGGGAATGGGGTTGCCCAGCAGCATGCCGCCGGCAAGGCCGAGCTGCTGCTTGGCATGGAAGATCCGCGCAACCTCCGCAGGCGTGTCCACGCGGTAGTCAACGCCGAACCCGCTCTCGCGCGAGTAGAACGCAGGCAGCTCGTCGGTGCCGTAGCCGAGCACCGGAACGCCCTTGGTCTCGAGGTACTCGAGCGTGAGGCCGAGGTCGAGGATGGCCTTGGCGCCCGCGCAGACGACCAGGACGGGCGTCGTCGCAAGCTCTTCGAGGTCTGCGGAGATATCCATGGTCTTCTCGGCGCCCCGATGCACGCCGCCCAGGCCGCCCGTGGCGAAGACCTTGATGCCGGCGAGCGCAGCGACGATCATGGTCGCCGCCACCGTGGTGGCGCCGTCCTCGCCGCGCGCAACGATGACGGGAAGGTCGCGGCGGCTGACCTTGGCAACCTCGCGGCCGCGCTTGCCCAGATAATCGATCTCCTCGGGGGTCAGACCCGCCCGCAGGCGCCCGCCGATGATGGCGACCGTCGCCGGCACCGCGCCGTTCTCGCGCACGATCCGCTCGACCTCGAGCGCCGTTTTAACGTTCTCGGGGTAGGGCATGCCGTGGGAGATGATGGTCGATTCGAGCGCGACCACGGGCCTTCCTGCCGCCAGGGCATCGACCACCTCGGGCGTGAGATCGAGATATTCGCAGAGTTCCATGGAAACGCTCCTTCCGATACGGTGCACGCGATGCGGTGCTCACTTTGTTCGGCGCACGACGTACGCGGGGCTATTATAGACCGACGCCGCCGTCCATACGCGCGCGCAGCGCCTCAACGCACATGTGCGGCGAGACGGTTTCGGGGCTGGCAATGCAGATCGCGGAGGCGGCAAGGCCCGCGCGCCCGCTCTGCTCCGTGTCCATCCCCTCGAGATAGGCCCACGCGAGCGCCGCCATCATGGCATCTCCGGCACCCGTCGCGCTCGCCACCTCGATCGGACCCTGAGCGATCCTGATGCTGCCGCGCTCATCCGCGCACAGCAGCCCGTCGGCCCCGAGTGAGATGAACACGCGCTGCACGCCCGCATCGATCAGGCGCTCGGCAGCACGGGCGGGCTCCGCGGTCCCCGTGAGCACCTCGGCTTCCCAGCGGTTCGGCTTGAGCGTATGGATGCCTGCGAGGCTGCCGCCGATCCGGGGCGCCTTGGCGCAGGAGATGGGGTCGCAGAACACGGGCACCTCGAGCGCGTCGATGAGCCATGCGAGCGTGGCGGCGGGCAGGTTGGTGTCGACGAAGCAGATGGAAGCGCTGTTCAGAACCGCGAGGCGGCTCTCGAGCGCCGCGGGCGTGAGCGCATCGAGAATCGCCATGTCGTTGATGGCGAAGCGCATCTCGCCCGTCTCATCCATGATGAAGAGGTAGGTCGATGTGCGCTGCCCTTCGGCGATGAGGGCGTGCTCGAGCCCGATGCCCGCCTCGCGGCAGATGCGCGCGAGCTCCGCGCCGTTCGCGTCATCGCCGAGCACGCTGATCAGCTCGACCTGCTCGCCCAGCAGCGCGAGATTGTGGGCGATGTTGCGCCCCACGCCGCCTGCCGAGAGGCTCACATGGCCGGGGTTCGAGTCGAATTCGACGAGCGGCCCGGCGGCCTTACCTGCGATGTCGATGTTGGCACCGCCCACGACTGCCACCGAGCGCGCCGTGCCGTGCTGTCCAGATGCCGCCACTATTCCCCCGTCCGTCGGAAATGCATAAATTCTCTCACAACACGTATCATAATACGTGTAGACGATTCATCATCGCACGCCAGTTCCGTTTGAAAGCAGGCTTCGTTAATGGCAAAACGCGTTTTCGTGATCGTGCTCGACAGCTTCGGCATCGGCGAGATGCCCGATGCCTCCGTCTACGGCGACGAGGGTTCCAACACGCTCTGCGCCTGCGCGACCACGCCCTATCTCGATATTCCCCACCTCACCGACATGGGCCTCCTGAACATAGAGGGCGCGCTTGAGAGCGTCTACGACGTCGATCTGGCACCTGTTGCGGCACCCTGCGGGGCGTTCGCCCGCATGGCCGAGGCCTCCAAGGGCAAAGACACCACGGTGGGCCACTGGGAGATGGCGGGCGTCATCTCGCCCACGCTCTTCCCCACCTATCCCAACGGGTTCCCACCCGAGATCATCGACGAGTTCGTGCGCCGGACGGGCCGGGGCGTGCTCTGCAACAAGCCCTATTCGGGCACCGAGGTCATCCACGACTACGGTCGCGAGCATCTCGAGACGGGCGACCTCATCGTCTACACCTCGGCCGACTCCGTGTTCCAGATCGCGGCCCACGAAAGCCTCGTGCCGCCCGAGGAGCTCTACCGCTTCTGCCGCATCGCGCGCTCCATCCTCACCGGCGCGCACGGCGTCGCCCGCGTGATCGCCCGCCCGTTCACGGGGGCGTGGCCCGCCTTCCAGCGCACGGCGAACCGTCACGACTTCTCCCTCGAGCCCACGGGCACCACCATGCTCGACGCCATCAAAGCCGCCGGCATGGACGTGCTCTCGGTGGGCAAGATCTACGACATCTTCGCGCATCGGGGGATGACCGACCACATCCTCACCACGAGCAACGCCGACGGCATCGATAAGACCATCGCGTGGATGGACCGCGACTTCGAGGGCCTCTGCTTCACCAACCTCGTCGACACCGACTCCATCTACGGCCATCGCAACGATGCGGAGGGCTATGCCAAGGCCATCGCGTACTTCGATTCCAAGCTGCCCGAGATGTTCTCCCGCATGCGCGAGGACGACCTGCTCATGATCACGGCCGACCACGGCTGCGATCCCGTCACGCCGTCCACCGACCATAGCCGCGAGCACGTGTTCTGGCTCGTATGCGGCCCGCGCGTCAAGGCGGGCACCGATTTGGGCACCCTGCCCACGTTCGCCGACATGTCCGCGACCATCCTCGAGTACCTGGGCGTCGCGCCCCTCGAGCATGGCACGTCCCATCTGTCCGAGATCCTGGAGGTGTAGCAGATGCCTGTAACTCCCACCCCGCACAATGCCGCGCACAAAGGCCAGATCGCCAAGGCCGTCCTCATGCCGGGCGACCCGCTGCGCGCCAAGGTCGTGGCCGAGCGCTACCTCGAAGACGCGCGGCAATTCAACACCGTGCGCAACATGTTCGGCTATACGGGCATGTACCAGGGCAAAGAGATCTCGGTCATGGGGAGCGGCATGGGCATGCCCTCCATCGGGATCTATGCGCACGAGCTGTTCGCCTTCTACGACGTCGATGTCATCATCCGTATCGGTTCGGCGGGCGGCCTCGACGAGCGCACGCGCCTGCGCGACCTCGTGATCGCCCAAGGCGCCTGCACCGACTCCAACTTCGCCGCCATGTACCGTCTGCCGGGCACGTTCGCACCCATCGCCGATTTCGACCTGCTCTCCTCGGCAGTTTCCATCGCACGCGACAAGGGCGTGCGCACCCTCGTGGGCAACGTGCTCTCATCCGACCACTTCTATCATGCGGCTGCCGACGCGGACGCCTCCGCAGCATGGCAGAGCATGGGCGTGCTCGCCATCGAGATGGAGTCCGCCGCGCTCTACATGATCGCCGCCGAGCTCCATAAAAAGGCGCTCGGCATGTTCACGGTCTCCGACCTCATCCACACGTCGGGCGCGATGAGCGCAGAGGAGCGTGAGACCAGCTTTGATGATATGATGCAAGTAGCCCTCGAAACCGCCGTCGCACACGTCTAGCGAAGACGAAAGACGGGGTCGGGTTGATGGCGGAGAGCCGTCGAAGAACCGGGCACGAGTCCAACGGCAATAGGACCGTTGGATTGAGCAAAAGGAAGGAAGTACCGAATATGGAGAAGCTAACACGTCGCTCGTTCCTCGGTGTTGCAGGCGCTGCGGCACTGACGCTCGCCGGCTGCGGTGGCGGTGGCGCTCCCGCTGGCGGCGGTGGCGAGCAGTCCGATGGCGGTGCAGGTGGCGACGGCACCGACGCTGCAGCCAAGATCATCATGGTCACCGACACCGGTGGCGTCAACGACCAGTCCTTCAACGAGCTTTCGTGGGCCGGCATGCAGCGGCTCGGCTCCGAGTTCGGCTGGGACGTGTCCTACCTCGAGTCCAAGCAGGACGCCGACTACATGACCAACCTCGATAAAGCCGTCGATGCGGGCGCGCAGCTCATCTGGGGCATCGGATTCGCCATGGGCTCCGCCGTCAACGAGGCCGCGCTCGCCAACCCCGATGTCCAGTTCGCCATCATCGACTCCACCAACGATGCCGGCGCCCCCAACCTCACCGGCGTCACCTTCAAGCAGGAGGACTGCTCCTTCGCCGTGGGCTATGTCGCGGCGCGCATGACCACCTCCGGCAAGGTGGGTTTCGTCGGCGGCATCGACTCCGAGTTCATGCAGTCCTTCGAGCAGGGCTACTATGCGGGCATCGAGTATGCCAACAAGGAGCTGGGCCTCAACGTCACCTACCAGGGCCAGTGGGCGGAGTCCTTCGGCGATGCCGCCAAGGGCAAGGCCATCGCCCAGTCCCAGATCGCCGACGGCTGCGACGTTCTCTACCATGCCGCCGGCGGCACCGGCACCGGCATGATCGAGGCATGCGCTGAGGCGGGCGTATGGGCGATTGGCGTCGACCAGGATCAGAGCTTCCTCGCTCCCGAGACGGTCATCACCTCCGCCCTCAAGCGCGTCGACCAGGCCATCTACCAGATCTCCCAGCAGCTGATCGACGGCAGCCTCACCGGCGGGTCCAACATCGTCCTCGGCGCCGCCGAAGACGCCGTGGGCATCGCCCCCACGCACGATCTGCTCCCCGACGAGGTCTACCAGGGCGCTCTCGACGTCATCGACAAGATCAAGGCCGGCGAGATCACCGTTCCCAAGAGCGCGGACGAGCTCGCTTCCTTCAAGGAAAGCCTCTAAACCAGTACGCTCGCCTAGAAACAAGCCGTCTCCGGCGATTTCGGGAGCATGGGGGGAGCGTCCCGCGCGGGCGCTCCCCTACTATAAAACGGCAAATCATTTCCGATAGGGGAGGTGTGCGTGGAAGTCAGCCCTGAGTACGCGGTGCAGATGCACGGCATCGTCAAGCGCTTCGGGTCGTTCACGGCGCTCGATCATGTTGACCTCAACGTGAGAAAGCAGTCCGTTCATGCGATCCTCGGCGAGAACGGCGCAGGTAAGAGCACGCTCATGAACATTCTCTACGGCCTGTACCAGGCCGATGAGGGCGCGATCTACCTCAGCGGCGAGCAGGTCGGCATTGCAACGCCCACCGATGCCATCAAACAGGGCATCGGCATGGTCCACCAGCACTTCATGCTGGTCGAGAACTTCACCGTGACCGAGAACATCGTGCTGGGCGACGAGGTGTGCGGCCCGCTCGGCACGCTCGATATGAAGCGTGCGCGCGAGGAGGTCGTCAAGATCGTCGAGGAGTACGGCTTCGAGGTCGATCCCGACGCCAAGATCGAGGACATCTCGGTGGGCATGCAGCAGCGCGTCGAGATCCTCAAGGCGCTCTATCGCGGCGCCGAGACGCTGATTCTCGACGAGCCCACGGCGGTTCTCACCCCGCAGGAGATCGAGAAGCTCATCGAGATCATGAACGACCTCGTAGGCAAGGGCAAGACGATCATCATCATCACCCATAAGCTCAAGGAGATCCTTGCCTGCGCCGACGAGTGCTCCATCGTCCGCCGCGGCGTGTACATGGGTACCGTCGACGTGGCCCAGACCACCGAGACCGAGCTCGCCTCCAAGATGGTGGGCCGCAACGTCAGCCTCACCGTCGAGAAGACGCCCGCGCAGCCCGGAGACGTGATCTTCTCGATCAAGGGTCTCGAGGTCAAGGACGAGCGCGGCATCGATCAGGTGCGCGGCCTCGATCTCGACGTGCGCGCCGGTGAGATCGTGGGCATCGCCGGCATCGACGGCAACGGGCAGAAGGAGCTCGTCAGCGCCATCTGCAACCTGGTGAAGGCCGAGGCGGGCACCATCGAGGTCGGCGGCATCCAGATCCAGAACACCAGCCCCCGCACCTCGCTCGACAACGCCGTGGCCGTCATCCCCTCCGACCGCCATCGCTGGGGCCTCGTGCTCCCCTTCACCGTGGGGGAGAACACGGTTCTCGAGCGGCATGGAGAAGAGCAGTTCGGCAAGGGCCTCATGCTCGATTACACGCAGGTGAACACGTTTGCCCGCACGCTCATCGAGCAGTTCGACATCCGCCCCGCCGGTTGCGAGGGGCAGGTTGCCTCGGGGCTTTCGGGAGGCAACCAGCAAAAGGTCATCATCGCGCGCGAGGTTTCCGCCTCGCCCAAGGTGCTCGTAGCCTTCCAGCCCACGCGCGGCCTCGACGTGGGCGCCATCGAGTTCGTGCACAAGGCCCTGCTCTCGGTGCGCGACAGCGGCGCTGCGGTGCTGCTCGTCTCGTTCGAGCTCGACGAGGTCATGGATCTGTCCGATACCATCGCCGTCATCTATCACGGCAAGATCGTGGGAGAGTTCGCCCAGGGCACGGTCGATGAGGAGCAGCTCGGCCTGCTCATGGCAGGAGGTGGTGTCAAATGAACGCCTTCATCAAGTTCTTGAGGAAGCCTCTCGCATCGGCCATCGTCGCCATCGCCGTCGGCTTCGCCGTGGCTGCGATCGTGCTCGCCATCGCGGGATTCGCACCCGGCCCGTCGTTCGCGGCGCTCTTCCAGGGGGCGCTCGGCAGGCCCAAGTACATCGCCAACGTCATCATCAAGGCGACGCCCATCCTGCTCACGGGCGTGGCGGTTGCCTTCGCCTACAAGACCGGCCTGTTCAACATCGGTGCCGAGGGGCAGTACATCGCCGGTACCATCGCCGCCACCATCGTGGGCGTCGTCTTCGACTTCCCCGCGCCCATCCAGATCCTGCTCGTGATCGTGTCGGGCGCGCTCGCGGGCGCGCTGCTGGGGGCGTTCATCGGTTTTCTGAAAGCGCGGTTCGGCATCCACGAGGTCATCACCTCCATCATGACCAACTGGATCATGCTCTACCTCTGCAACTTCGTCGTGAGCACCGACACGTTCCACAAGGCCAACTCCACGAGCGCCATTCCCATCAATCCGAGCGGGTATACGATGGTGCTCCCCAACTGGAAGCGCTCCGAGGCGGGCATCGAGTTTCTGAACGGCATCCCCTGGCTTAAAGAGGTGCTCCTCAAGACCGACCTCAACTTCGGATTCTTGATCGCGGTCGCCGTGGCCATCCTCGCGGGAATCCTGCTTGCCCGTACCGAGCTCGGCTACGAGCTGCGTGCGGTGGGCCACAACAAGGACGCTGCGCGCTTCGCCGGCATCAACGTCGAGAAGAACATCATCCTCGCGATGCTGATCTCGGGAACGTTCTGCGGTCTGGCCGGCGTGCTCAACATCACGGGCATCTCTCCGCATACCATCACGACCATCGCCGCCATGGAGGGCTACGGCTTCAACGGCCTCTCGGTCGCCTTCATCGCGGGCTGCTCCACGGTGGGGTGCATCCCGGCGAGCCTGCTGTTCGCGGGCCTCATCTACGGCGGCATGACGGTGCAGGAGGTCATGGGGGCGCCGTCCGAAATCATCAACATCATGATCGGCACGATCGTCTTCTTCACGGCGCTTCCGGGCGTGACCCCGCTGCTCGCCGCCTGGATCGAGCGGCGGAAGGCGCCGCCTGAGGAGCTTGCGACGTCTCACGTCGAGGCGAGGCACGATGCGCCTGCGGGCGACGGCGCAGGTCACGACGCGAGCGCGAAGGGCGGGGAGGAGCAGCCATGCTGAACAACGCGATTCTTCTTGTGAGCATCACGCTCATGTATTCCACCCCGCTCGTGTTCGGCGCGCTCGGCGGCGTCATCTCCGAGCGCTCCGGCGTCGTCAACATCGGTATCGAGGGCATGATGGTCATCGGCGCCATCTCCGCAGCCGCCGCGAGCTACTTCACGCAGAACCCCTGGCTGGCGTTTCTCATCGCCGGACTCTGCGGTGCGGCCGTTGCCGCGCTCCACGCGATCGCCTCGGTCACGTTCTCGGCCAACCAGACGGTCTCGGGCGTGGCGATCAACCTGCTTGCCCCCGGCATCGCGCTCTTCGCATGCCGCAGCATGTTCGATGGCGCTGCCATGACGCCCATCGTCCCCAAGCTTCCGAAGATCTTCGGCGCAAACGCCTTTGCAGGCACCATCTGGGCCAATCTCAATATGAATGTCTCCACGGTCATCGCCCTCGCGCTCACGATCGCGCTGTGGTTCGTGCTCTACAAAACCAAATGGGGCCTGCGCGTGCGCGCTGTGGGCGAGCACCCTGCAGCCGCCGACACCCTGGGCATCAACGTCTACCGGACGCGCTTCATCTGCGTGCTCGTATCGGGCATGCTTGCGGGGTTCGGCGGCGCCGCGATGACCACCGCGATCATCTCGCAGTTCACCCAGACGGCCATCTCGGGCCACGGCTTCATCGCTCTGGCTGCAGTCATCTTCGGCAAGTGGACGCCCCAGGGCGCGTACCGTGCATGCCTGCTCTTCGGCTGCACGCAGGCGCTCGTCGTCCTGCTCGGCGGAGGCGCCATCGTCGTTCCGAGCCAGATTCTTGCCATGCTCCCCTACATCATGACCATCATCGTGCTCGTGCTCTTCGTGGGACGTTCGGTTGCTCCGCGGGCCGACGGCGTCCCCTACATCAAAGGCAGCCGCTAAGAGAGGTCATCATGGACGATACACAGCTGGTAGAGCTTGCATGCGAGGCACGCGAGCGCGCCTACGTGCCCTACTCGAATTTCTCCGTGGGAGCGGCGCTCCTCGATGCCGAGGGCCGCGTATGGCAGGGCTGCAACATCGAGAACGCCGCATTCGGACCCTCGGTCTGCGCCGAGCGCACGGCCTTCTTCAAGGCGGTGAGCGAGGGAGCGCGGGCGTTCGAGGCCATCGCCGTGGTGGGCGGCCCCGAAGGCAGGGAGATCGACTCCTACACGGCGCCGTGCGGCGTGTGCCGCCAGGTCATGCGCGAGTTCTGCAACGTCCGCAGCTTCCGCGTCATCCTCGCCGCCTCGCGCGACGAGTACCGCTCCTACACGCTCGAGGAGCTGCTGCCCGCGAGCTTCGGCCCCGAGAACCTGGCATAGACGTATCCTGCGGGGCGGGTCCGACCTACCGGCTCGGGCCGCCCCGCTTCGCTGAAGGAGGCTGCGACCATGCGCATGTACGACATCATCGAGAAGAAGCGCGACGGCCTGGCGTTGAACGACGAGGAGATCGATTTCTTCGTGAACGGCTACGTTGCGGGCGATATTCCCGATTATCAGGTATCGGCGCTGTTCATGGCCGTCTTCTTCCAAGGCATGGATGCGCGCGAGACGGCGCATCTCACCATGGCCATGGCGCGATCCGGCGACATGCTCGACCTCTCGTCCATTCCCGGCATCAAGGTCGATAAGCATTCCACGGGCGGCGTGGGCGATAAGACCACGCTCGTGGCGGTGCCGCTGGCAGCCGCGCTCGGCGTGCCCGTGGCCAAGATCAGCGGCCGCGGCCTCGGCCACACGGGAGGGACCATCGACAAGATGGAGGCCATCCCCGGTCTCGACGTTGCGCCCAGCCGCGCGCGTTTCCTGGAAATCGCGCGCACGGTGGGCGGCGTGGTCGTGGGCCAGTCGGGAAACCTCGATCCCGCCGACAAGAAGTTCTACGCGCTGCGCGATGTCACGGCCACGGTCAATAGCGTGCCGCTCATAGCCTCGAGCGTTATGAGCAAGAAGATCGCTGCGGGTGCCGATCGCATCCTGCTCGAGGTCACCTGCGGGAACGGCGCCTTCATGAAGTCGGTTGACGATGCCGTCGAGCTTTCGCGCCAGATGGTCGAGATCGGTGAGAACGTGGGGCGCACTACGGTGGCGCTCATCACCGATATGGGCGTCCCGCTCGGCTCGTGCATCGGAAACGCGCTCGAGATACGCGAGGTCTGCGATGTGCTGCAGGGGAAGGGCCCCGAGGATGTGACCGAGGTCTGCGTGGAGCTTGCCGCAAATATGGCCGAGCTCGGTGGGAAGGGAGCGCTCGATGCATGCCGCGATGCCGTGCGCGCGCAGATCGACAGCGGCGCAGCCTTTGCCAAGTTCCGCGAGATGATCGAGGCGCTGGGCGGCGATGTCGCCGCGCTCGACAACCCCGATCTGCTCCCGCAGCCCACCTGTTCGCGCGCGGTATATGCGCCTCATGGCGGCATCGTATATGCGATGGATACCGAGCGTGTGGGCATCGCCTCGGTGGTGCTCGGCGCGGGGCGTGTCAAGAAGGAGGACGGCATCGATTACGCCGCCGGCATCGTGCTCGCCAAAAAGACGGGCGATGCCGTTGCCGCAGGAGATGTGCTCGCCACGATCTATGCGGCACGCGAGGAGCTGCTCGATGACGGAGAGCGCATGCTGCTCGGCGCCTACGACATCCGCAACGAACGTCCCGAACCGCGCCGTCATTTCTATGCGCGCGTCTCCCGCGACGGCATCGAATACGTGTGATCGGCGGTAGGACCCACCGTGCCTGCACCGGTGAGCCCGGGCCGGCGCGTCTGCCGCCCATGGCACCGAAACGGCTTATTCCTGCGGTTTCTGCCCCCAGAAGGCCTTATTCCTTAGGACTAAGGCCTTCTGGGGGCAGAAACCGCAGGAATAAGCCGTTTCGGTGCCATGCTCTGCTTGCGACGCCCGTCCAGAGACGTGCGCGGCCGTCCCGGCCCGCCATGCCGAAATGTAACATGTATATATATTTCAAAAAACATCGTAATACTGAATTTTAAAGGGAGTACAATTCGAATCCACGAAAAAGTACACGGGAAAGGTACATGGTATGGCAAAGGAAAAAGTCGTCCTCGCCTATTCGGGCGGTCTCGATACGTCGGTCATCGTGAAGTGGCTCCAGGTTGAGCGGGACATGGACGTCATCGCCATCTGCGGCAACGTCGGCCAGGACGAGCGCGATCTCGGCCCCATCAAGCAGAAGGCGCTCGATATGGGCGCCATCGTTTCCGAGGCCGTCGACATGCGCGAGGAGTACGCCGACAGGATCCTCTCGAAAGCCATCTGGGCAAACGGCAAGTACGAGGGCATCTACCCGCTGCTCTCCGCCCTTTCCCGCCCGCTCATCTCCAAATACCTCGTGGATATCGCCCATGAGCACGGCGCAGCCTACGTGGCGCACGGCTGCACCGGCAAGGGCAACGACCAGGTGCGCTTCGAGACCTCCATCCAGGCGCTCGACCCCGCCCTCAAGCTCATCGCACCCGTGCGCGAGTGGGATCTCACCACGCGCGATTCAGAGATGGAGTGGGCCGAGGCCAACGGCGTGCCCGTTCCCACCACCAAGAAGAAGCCCTATTCCATCGACGATAACCTGTGGGGCCGCGCCATCGAGTGCGGCGTGCTCGAAGACACGTGGAACACGCCGCCCGCCGACATCTGGACGATGACCGCCAACCCCGAGGACTGCCCCAACGACCCCGAGACCGTCGTCATCGGCTTCAAGGGCGGCGTTCCGTGCTCCGTCAACGGCATCGAGATGAGCCTGCTCGACATCATCCTCAAGGCAAACGAGATCGCCGGCCGCAACGGCTACGGCCGCATCGACATGATCGAAGACCGCGTCGTGGGCATCAAGAGCCGCGAGTGCTACGAGTGCCCGGGCGCGCTGCTGCTGATCACCGCCCACCAGGCTCTCGAGATGCTCTGCCTCGACGCCGAGACCCTCAAGCAGAAGGCGAAGCTCGACGTGGAGTGGGCGTCGCTCGTCTATCGCGGCCTGTGGTTCTCGCAGAGCCGCCTCGCCATCGACGCGTACAACGCCTACACGCAGGAATTCGTTACCGGCGAGGTACGCATCAAGCTCTGCAAGGGCGGTCTCTTCGTCGACGGCCTGCGCTCCAACTACAGCCTCTACGACTACAACCTCGCCACCTACGATGAGGGCGACACCTTCGACCACAGCGCCTCGCGCGGGTTCATCGAGCTTCACAGCCTGCCGTCGCGCACCTGGTCGCGCATCCAGGGCCCCGGCTCCGGGCTCCAGCCCATCCGTTAGCGAAGGGTGCGTCGCCGCATACGGCAACATGCGGTAGGATTGCAGTGAACACGTCGGTGCGTGCGGCCATCCGTGCGCACCGCTTTCATCGGGGAGGTCGCCATGGCGCTGTGGTCGGGCAGATTCGAAGAGAATACCAGCGAATTCGCGCTCAAATGGGGTGCATCGCTCGAAACCGACAAGATCATGGCGGCGCAGGACGTCGCCGGATCGCTCGCCCATGCCCGCATGCTCGCCGAGCAGGGCATCATCTCCGAGGAAGACTTCGAGGCCATCGAGGCGGGTCTCGCCAAGATCTCCACCGAGATCGAGACGGGCGACTTCGCGTGGGACGACGCCGACGAGGACGTCCACATGGCGGTGGAGCGCGCACTGACGGCCGCCATCGGGGCGCCGGGCGCGCGCCTGCACACGGGCCGCTCGCGCAACGACCAGGTGGCGACCGATATCCGCCTGCTCGCCAAGGACCTCCTCGACAGCCTGCTCACCGAGAACTGCGTGCTGCGCGAGGTGCTGCTCGACGTTGCCGAGCGCTCGACCGATGTGGTGATGCCCGGCTACACGCATCTCCAGCACGCCCAGCCCGTCCTGCTCTCCCATCATCTGTTGGCCTATTTCTGGATGCTCACGCGCGACTTCACGCGCCTCGCCGCCGCCTTCGACGCCGCTGATGAAAACCCGCTGGGCGCCGCCGCGCTCGCCGGAACGAGCTATCCGCTCGACCGCGAGCGCACCACCGAGCTGCTCGATTTCGCGATGACCATACCCAACTCGCTCGATGCCGTGTCCGACCGCGACTACCTGCTCGATCTCGAATACGCCTGCGCGGTGTCGATGATGCACCTCTCGCGCCTCGCCGAGGAGATCGTGCTGTGGTCCTCATCCGAGTTCGGCTTCATCACGCTGTCCGATGCCTGGTCCACAGGCTCGTCCATCATGCCGCAGAAGAAGAACCCCGACTTCGCCGAGCTCGCGCGCGGCAAGACGGGGCGCGTGGTGGGCGATCTGGTGAGCCTGCTCGTCACGATGAAGGGCCTGCCGCTCGCCTACAACAAGGACCTGCAGGAGTGCAAGGACGGCGCGATCGACGCCGCCGACACGCTGCTCGACTGCTATGCGGTGATGGAGGGCATGATCGCCACGATGACCGTGCATCGCGAGCGCATGGCCGCCGCCGCGCGCGAGGGCTTCACCGCAGCGACCGACGTGGCCGATTATCTGGCCAAGAAGGGCATGCCGTTCCGCGAGGCGCATGCCGTGGTGGGCGGTCTGGTGCTGGAGTGCGAGAGGCGCGGCTGCGGGCTCGAGGACCTCACGCTGGACGACCTGCGTGAGGCGAGCGAGCTGTTCGATGGCGATATCCTCGGCACGCTCGACCCCGAAGGCATCGTCAACGCGCGCACGACCTACGGCGGCACCGCGCTCGACGCCGTGCTGATCCAGCTCGAAGAAGCCCGCGAGGTGCTCGAGGCCGACTACGTGTAGGCGCCGCTGCGCGGCTATGCGCTGCGGAAGCCCTTGCCGATGATCTCCGAGCTGCTCACGATCGTCATGAACGCGCTCGGCTGCGTTTCGTTGACATAGTTGCGCACGAGCGCCGCCTCGTGGCGGTTGAGCACGGTCACGAGCACGGAGAACATCTTGCCCGAGAAGCAGCCCCGCTCCTCGCGCAGCGTCGCCGTGCGATGGAGCGTGCGCACCAGGTAATCCATGATGGGCCCGGGATCCTCGATCACGATGGTGATCACCTTGCTCGTGTTGATGCTCTCGATGAACTGATCGACCACCAGCGCCTTGGCGATAAGCCCGAGCACGCAGTAGAGGCCGGTGCGCGGCCCGTACAGCACGGCGGCGATGCCCACGATGGCCGCATCGACCACGAGCAGCGCCTTTCCGATTTCAAGCGAGGTGTGGCGGCGCAGGATCATGGCGAGGATGTCGGTTCCGCCTGTCGATGCGCCGATGTTGAACACGAGGGCGCTGCCGACGGCGGGCAGCATCACCGCGAAGATGAGCTCGAGCAGCGTGTCGCCGGTCAGAGGGGATGCGAGCGGGATCAGCCATTCGAACAGGCTCACATATGCGGAGAGCGCGAACGACGAGAAGACCGTCCAGCCCATGGTGCTCCGGCCGAGGAAGATGAAGCCCAGCGCCACGAGAGCGGCGTTCACGCCCCACATGACGACGCTTACGGGGAGGCCCGGATTGAGCGTGGAGAGGATGATCGAGATGCCCGAGGTTCCGCCCAGCGCAAAGTGGTTGGGCGCCTTGAAGAGCACGATACCCGCCGCCGTGAGGACGAGCCCCAGGTTGAGCAGTGCGAAGAACTGCGGCTTAGAGGGCTTCTCTCGCTTACGCGAGAGACGCAGCCCCTGCTCGATCTCGGCGCGGTCCATCTCTTCGGCATAGGTGTGCATGATCGTCCCCCGCTCGCTGCATCAAAATATGAAGCTCCACCACGCTAGCACAAGGGATGTTCGATGTGGGCGCGAACCGCGCAAGAATCCCTTTACGGCGACGCGCTAGAATAGGGGAGTCATCCCGCAGAAAGGAACGCGCATGATCGACCGTTACACCGGCGCCGAGATGGGCGGCATCTTCTCGCTCGAGAACAAATATGCTATCTGGCAGGAGATCGAGGTGCTTGCCTGCGAGGCGCAGGCCGAGCTCGGGGCCATCGGCATCACGCGCGACGAGGCCGCGTGGATCCGCGCGCACGCCGCCTTCAACACGGATGAGGTCGACGCCATCGAGGCCGTCACCAACCACGACGTCATCGCCTTTCTCACCAACATGGGCTCCCACATCGACGCCGATGTTGCGGAGGGCGAGCCCAAGCCCAGCCGCTGGGTGCACTTCGGCATGACCTCGACCGACCTGGGCGACACGGCCATGTGCTATCAGCTCGTGCAGGCCTGCGACATCCTCATCCGGCGCACGCGCGCCTGCGCCGAGGTCGCCAAGCGCCGCGCGTTCGAGGAGCGCGACACGCTCTGCGTGGGCCGTACCCACGGCATCCACGCAGAGCCCATGACCTTCGGCATGAAGTTCGCGAGCTGGGCATGGGAGCTCAAGCGCGATCATGACCGCCTGGCGGATGCCCGCGCCAACGTGGCCTTCGGCGCGATCTCCGGCGCCGTGGGCACCTACTCGTCCATCGACCCGTATGTGGAGGAGTACGTCTGCAGCCACCTGGGGCTTGCGCACGACCCGCTCTCCACGCAGGTCATCAGCCGCGATCACCATGCCTATCTGGCCGGCGTGCTCGCCACCTGCGCCGCCACCTGCGAACGCATCGCAACCGAGATGCGCGCCCTGCAGAAGACCGACACCCTCGAGGCCGAGGAGCCGTTCAAGAAGGGCCAGAAGGGATCGAGTGCCATGCCCCACAAGCGCAATCCCATCACCTGCGAGAAGATCTGCGGCCTGGCACGCGTGGTCAAGGCCAATGCGCAGGTGGCCTTCGACAATGTTGCCCTGTGGCATGAGCGCGACATCAGCCACTCGTCGGCCGAGCGCGTCGCACAGGCCGACAGCTTCATCGCGCTCGACCATATGCTCTCCAAGCTCGAGGCCCTGCTCGACGGCATGGTGCTCTATCCGGCTCAGATGATGGCCAACCTCAACAAGACACGGGGCATGCTGTTCTCGTCCAAGGTGCTGCTCGCGCTCATCGAGACGGGCCTGTCCCGCGAGGACGCCTACAAGGTGGTGCAGACCAGCGCCATGGCCGTGTGGGCCGATATCCAGCAGGGCGTCCCCGGCCCCACCTTCCGCGAGCGCCTCGAGGCCGATCCCGCATGCACGCTCGAGGTGGCCCAGCTCGACGCCATCTTCGATCCGCGGAGCTTCCTTACGCGGTCGAACATCATGTTCGACCGCTTGGAGGCCCTGACCTTCGCATAGCGCAGAGAGGCCCTGCGGGCGAGACGGTCTGAAAGGAGATCTGCCCATGATCGCATACGATTGCCGCGCGAGCGCGTCGCGCATGGCCGCGCCGCAGACTTGGGAGGAGGCGTAGCATGGCGTTCCCCGCCTTCACGCGCCGCACGTTTCTCAAGGGAACCGCCGTCGCCGGCGCCGCTGCCGCCGCTGTGACGCTTCTGCCCGGCTGCACCAACTCCGCAGGCAGCGACAGCGCCACGCCCGACCCCACGATCATTCCCCCGGAGGACGGCGTCGACGCGCTCGAGACCTTCACCGAGGCGGATCTCGCCCTCACCCCGCGCGAGACGTTCGAGCTGCCGCTCGGCACCATCCTGCTGCCTGCGGAGGGTACATGGATCCCTGCGCTCTCCGCCGGCTCGTCCGCCATGCCCATGGTCAAGGGAGCGGCGCTCTCGCTCGCCTCGGGCACGCTCGCCGAGGTGCTTCCCCAGCCGCTCACGGTGAACACCACCAACATCATCTACGACGCGCGCTGCTCCGATGAGGCCTACGCATGGGTCGAGCTCGATATGATCACGCGCGATTGGCTGCTGTACGGTTCGCGCTTCGCGGACGGTGCGCTCTCGGGCACCACGTCGCTGCTCGCCTCGGGCGACAAGAACTGGGACCCGCCGGCCTTCTGCTGTGCGGGGGCGAGCGTGCTCTGGCAGGTGCAGCCCGCGCTCTCGGGCGATAAAACCTCCGAGTCCTCCTTCTGCTATCTGTGGAAGGTCGGTCAGGACGATGCCAAGGCCGTGGTGGAGTCTCAGGGCCGTTTTGCCACCCCGCCCACACCCGGCGGCAGTACCGTCACCCTCACCCCTCGTGTGCGCGGCGACGAGGGCGTCTTCTACGGCGTCACGTGCTACTCGCTCGCCGATGACCTTGCAACCGTGATCGATCAGCTCGTCATGCCCGAGAGCGTGCGGCCTCTGGCGGCGTCGCGTGCCGGCGAGCGCTTCATCGTCTCGGTCGAGGCTTCGTACGGTTCGGGCGGCCTGCTGGGCGAGATGGGCACCTTCATCACGGGCGATGACGGGAAGTTCGTGTGCTTCTGGCGCGAGCCTGCAGAGGGGGCGTGCGGAAACGGCAGCATCTTCATCATCAAGAGCCGCTCGTCTTACTACGCCCTCGATATCCAGGCCCGCACCTACAGCTTCCTCTCGGCCGTCGATCGTTCGGTGGATTACGGCGAGTTTCCCGCACGTGCGGGCGAGGTCGGCGACACCTTCGTCACCTATGCCACCGTCAAGGATGAGAAATCGGGCTACCCCTCCAAGGTCATCGTTCGCACGTTCGGCCTGCCGCAGGGAGCATAATCGCGCAGACTGGGGTAAAATATCTATACGTATGCGCATGCAGCTTCGGTGCATGCTGCCTGTCTGCAAAAAAGGAGGCCGCCTATGGCTTCAGACGAGAAAAAGATCCTGCTGGTCGAAGACGAGAAGACCATCCGCGATGCCGTTTCCGCCTATCTCGAGCGCGAGGGCTACATCGTGCGCGGCGTGGGCGACGGGCAGAGCGCCGTGGAGGAGTTCGAGAAGCACAGCTTCGATCTCGTCATCCTCGATCTCATGCTCCCCAAGCTTTCCGGCGAGCGCGTGTGCCGCTCCATCCGCGAAACGTCCAACGTGCCCATCATCATGCTGACTGCGAAGGGCGAGGTTGAAGACCGCATCATCGGCCTCGAGCTCGGTGCCGACGACTACCTCATCAAGCCGTTCTCGCCGCGCGAGCTCGTGGCGCGCGTCCGCGCCCTGCTGCGCCGCGCCCATACCGAGAGCGAGCCCACCCTCGAGGTGCTCGACTTCGGCGATCTCGTGATCGATATCTCGGGCCACAAGGTGACGGTCGAGGCCGCCGAGATCGACCTCACGGCCTCCGAGTTCAAGCTCCTCACCACCCTCGCGCGCTATCCGGGCCGCGTCTACACCCGTATGGAGCTTGTCGAGAAGGTGCTCGGCTACGACTTCGAGGGTTACGAGCGCACCATCGACTCCCACGTCAAGAACCTGCGCGCCAAGCTGGGCGACGATCCGCGCAATCCGCGTTGGCTCTATACCGTCCACGGCGTGGGATATCGTTTCGAGGCACCCGAGAAGTCGGACGAGGCGGCCGGATAAGGCATCCTCGTGGTTGTCAGCTTCTCGACAGATTCCCACGAAAGCGCAGCGGAGACCGAGGCTGGTTCGGCCTCCGCGCGCGGCTCGTACAACACCATCAAACCCACCCCCACATCGGCGATGCGCTATTCGACGCGTCTGACCCTGTCGTTCGCCATGACGGCGGTCATGACCGCCGTCATCCTCGTCATCGTGCTCGGTTTTGTATGGGAAGGCCAGTTCCAAAGCTACACGCGCCAGAACATGCAGCGCGTGGCGACCTCGACCGCCGACACGCTCTCGCAGCGCTATGCGGAGGCGGGGTCGTGGACGCCCGACGTCGTTTCCGCAGTGTCCGCCGCATCCAGCATCTCGGACGATATCGTGGTGCAGCTGGTCGATGCCGAGGGCAACGTCCTCTACGACGACACCTGGGCCATCACCAACCGCATCGAGGGGCTTCCCCTGGGGCCGGGGAAGGAAGGTGCGCAGCAATCGCCCCAGCGCCGGCGGAGCGAGGTGTCGCTCATGCCCACCGATGCCGGGTCCATCGTCTCGGCCGATGTGCACGATGCGCAGAACGAGGTGGTGGGCACGGTACGCCTGTGGGCGCTCGGCTCGGAAGCGCTGCTTACCAAGAGCGACGCGGCGTTCCGCACCAATTCATACCAGGCCATCAGCTGGGCGGCGGTGGTCGCCGTCGCGCTCGCGTGCCTGATCGGCTGGATCGTGTCGCGTGCCCTCACCAAGCCCATCAAACGCATCACCTCCACGGCTGCGCAGATCCGCAACGGCGACCTCACCGCGCGCACGGGCCTAGCGGGCGGCGACGAGATCGGCCGCCTGGGCGAGACCTTCGACGAGATGGCCACCTCGCTCGAGCGCGACATCAAGCTCGAGCACCGCCTCACCTCCGATGTGGCCCATGAGCTGCGCACGCCGCTCATGGCCATGCAGGCCACCGTCGAGGCCATGCAGGACGGCGTGCTGCCGACCGACGACGAGCACTTCGAGACGCTCGCCGCCGAGGTGCGCCGCCTCTCCAAGCTGGTCGACGCCATGCTGCACCTCTCGCGCATCGAAAACGGAACCAACCAGCTCGAAACCGAGCGTACCGACCTCGTGTACATGGTGTCGAGCCTCATCTCCTCGCAGCACCAGCTTTTCCATGCGAAGGGCCTCCACCTGCGCTTTTCCGACGAGACGCTCGACGGCGTGCTCTACGCCGACGTTAACCCCGATATGATCAGCGAGGCCATCGTCAATCTGCTGTCGAACGCCATGCGCTACACCAAGGAGGACGGGTGGATCGTGGTGACGGTTGCCCAGGAGCGACAGGATGCGCTCATCTCGGTAGCCGATACGGGCATCGGCATCGCCAAGGAGGACATCCCGCGCACCTTCTCGCGCTTCTGGCGCTCGGATGCCAGCCGCGAGATGGAATCGGGCGGCTTGGGCGTGGGCTTGTCGCTCACCAAGGAGATCATCGACCGACACAACGGCACCATCTCCGTGGAATCCGAGGTGGGGAAGGGCACCATGTTCACGTTGAGGGTGCCGCTCAACCGCAGGCGCGTCCGCACGAACCGCGACAAGTAGGCGCGTCGGCGCGCAAGGAGTTCTCTTCGGCATCGACCGTGCGCCCGCTCATCCTCTATAATCAACCTCGCATACCCGCTTACTGCTTCCAAGGGGGCTCACGGTGGCAGAGGAACTTCGTCCCGACAGCCGCGGCAAGGTCCGCGACATCTATGATTGCGGCGACAGCCTGCTGCTGGTCGTCTCCGATCGCATCTCCGCGTTCGACTTCATCCTTCCCGATGAGATTCCCTACAAGGGCGAGATCCTGACGCGCATCTCGGAGTTCTGGTTCAGGCGCTTCGCGCATCTCGTGCCCAACCACATGATTTCGACCGACGTGGACGATTTCCCCCAGAAGTTCGCGCCGTACGCCGACTACCTCAACGGCCGCGCCATGCTGGTCAAGAAGGCGCAGGCCCTGCCCGTCGAATGCATCGTGCGCGGCTACCTTACCGGGAGCGGCAAGAAAACCTACGATGCGGACGGCACCGTGTGCGGCATCGAGCTGCCCGGAGGCCTCGTCGAGGCATCCAAGCTCCCCAGCCCCATCTTCACGCCGTCCACCAAGGCGGAGCAGGGCCTGCACGACGAGAACATCTCCTTCGAGCGCATGGCCGAGATCGTGGGGGAGGAGAGGGGCGCCCAGCTGCGCGATGCGTCGCTTTCCATCTATGCCGCCGCGGCCGATTATGCCGTCACGCGGGGCATCATCATCGCCGACACAAAATTCGAGTTCGGCATGATCGACGGCGAGCTCACGCTCATCGACGAATGCCTCACCCCCGATTCCAGCCGCTTCTGGCCCGCCGCCGGCTACGTTGCCGGCCAGGTGCAGCCCAGCTACGACAAGCAGTACGTGCGCAATTGGCTGCTCGACAACTGGGATATGGCCGGCGAACCGCCCCACCTGCCCGCCGAGGTCATCGCGGGCACGTCCAAGCGGTATCAGGAGGCGTTCGAGATCATCACCGGCGAGAAGTTCGTTCCCAAGAAGGAGCTGTAACCATGTCACTGCGCGATACCATTGCGGGCGCCCGAAGCGAGGCGTCTCAGGCAAGCGGCAAGCCTGCCGCCGCACCGAGCACCGCCAAGAAGGGCTCGTCCAAGAAGTCCTCGGCCAACGCCAGGCCCGCTCGCGAGAAGGCCGCTTCGGTGCGCACCGCGAGCAAGAGCGGAAAGAAGGGTGCGGCTGCCAAGACGTCGATGCCCTGGGTGAAGAAGACCAAGGAGCAGAAGGAGGCCGAAAAAGCCGAGCGCCGCAAGCAGCGCGAGGAGGAAGATTTCCGCAGCCAGGCATATCAGGTGCTGCTTTCGCAGAATCCGGTCTTCAAGAGATCGGAGCGCATCTGGTGGATCCTTCTGGGCATCGGGTTCATCGCCACGCTCGTCTCGCTCGCGCTTTCATTCATGTTCCCGATAACGGACGGCGATTACTCCACGCCGCAGGGCATCGCCTCCATCGTGTCGCTCGCCACCGCCTACCTCTTCATCATCGCGAGCTTCGTGTACGAGTGGATCGCCCGCCGTCCCGTGCGCAAGGAAGTCGAGAAGAGGCTGCAGGGCATGTCGAACAAGAAGGTCGCCGAGATTCTCGCCGCCGAGCGCAAGGCGGCGCTTGAGCGCAAGGCCGCCAAGGAAGCGGCCAAAGCCGAGAAGAAGGCCAAGAAGTAGCCACCGTGTGCGCATGGTGCTAGAATGGCACCTGCGCCCTCGTAGCTCAGGGGATAGAGCACCGCTCTCCTAAAGCGGGTGTCGGCCGTTCGAATCGGCCCGGGGGCACCAACCAGAAACTCGCAGGTCAGAGCCTTAATTGCTCTGGCCTGTTCGTTTAGGAATCGTGTTGAAAAGTGCTGTAGGGTCTAAAAAGGGTCTAATCGATTCTCATAATCAGCACATTTCGGCAATCTGTTCCTAGGGTGGTTTCTAGTCGCTTCACTAGTCTTTTGGTTCCCTTCAGAGTCCTTCTGGCGCTTATCAAATCCAGAATGATTTTTGTCTGTCACCACAGGTATCATTTAAGAGGCCAAGCGCTCGGGTTTTTCTCTCGGTTGAGCCTAGAGATGAGTCAGGCCATGGATGTCTTTTCTAGCAAGTAGGGAGACAGATGCAATGAATGAGTCAGATACTCGCCTCAAGCTCATAGACCCCGCTCTCAAAGCGAAGTGGGACCTCAAGCAGATTCGGACTGAGTACTACTTCACGGATGGCGAGATCATCGTTCGCGGGAAGATGACGAACCGCAAGAAGCCCAAGAAGGCCGACTATCTGCTCTCGTACATATCTGGGCTTCCTCTGGCAATTGTCGAGGCAAAGGACACGGATCACAGCGTCGGTGCAGGTCTCCAGCAGGCAATGGGTTACGCCGTGTCGCTCGATGTTCCCTTTGCATATAGCTCGAATGGCTACGGCTTCGTTGAGCACGACTTCTTTACCGGGAAAGAGCGGAACCTCAAGATGGATGAGCTTCCATCCTCGCAGGAGCTTTGGACTAGGTACTGCTCGGCAAAAGACATCTCCAGTGGCGTAGAGGTAAAGGCAATCACTGTTCCCTATTACTTCGAGCCTGGTGGACCCAGTCCCCGTTACTATCAGCGCATCGCAATCAACCGTACGGTTGAGATTGTTGCGAAGGGCGGTAAGAGGGTTCTTCTGGTTATGGCAACGGGCACCGGCAAGACCTACACCGCCTTCCAGATTGTCCACCGCTTGCGCGGGATGGGTGCAATTCGCAAGGTTCTCTACCTCGCCGATCGCAACATCCTTGTCGACCAGACAAAAGACGGAGACTTCAAGCCCCTCCAGAAAGTGACCACAAAGGTCGAGCACCGCAAGCTCGACCCCGCATACGAAGTCTACTTTGCGCTCTACCAGCAGCTTGTCGGTGAGGACGGGGAGGAAATCTTCAGGAACTTCGACCGCTCTTTCTTCGACCTCATCATCGTGGACGAGTGCCACAGGGGGAGTGCGGACGAGGATTCGGCTTGGCGGAAGGTTCTTGAGTATTTCGATGATGCGATCCAGGTCGGCATGACCGCTACTCCGAAGGAGACGAAGGACGTCTCCAACATCGATTACTTCGGCGAGCCTGCATATGTCTATTCCCTCAAGCAGGGGATTGCGGACGGCTTTCTGGCGCCGTACAAGGTCATTCGCCCGCAACTCAACGTCGATGTGTATGGATACCGTCCCGAGGAAGGTGCGGTCGACGACAGGGGACAGCTCGTCGAGGACCGTGTCTATATGCAGAACGACTTCGACCGCTCGATGGTCATTGACGAGAGGACGAGGGAGGTTGCGGCGAAGATCACGCGCTACCTCAAGGAAACGGACCGCTACTCGAAGACTATCGTCTTCTGCGCCGACATCGATCATGCGGAGCGTATGCGACAGGCGCTCGTGAACGAGAACAGCGACATCGTCTCCCAGCATCCGAACTACATCATGCGGATTACCGGAGACTCGAAGGAAGGGAAGGCATCCCTCGACGTGTTCATCGACCCCGATGAGAAGTTCCCGACGATCGTGACCACCTCGAAACTCCTCACGACGGGTGTGAATTGCAAGACCTGCAAGGTCGTCGTGCTCGATAACATCTTCGGTGACCACGGCATGACGGAGTTCAAGCAGATCATAGGCCGCGGCACGAGGATCTACGAGCCATACGGGAAGCTATACTTCTCCATCCTCGACTTCCGCAATGCGTCGAGGCTCTTCGCCGACCCCTCCTTCGACGGCGATCCCGTCCAGATCTTTGAGCCGGGGCCTGATGACCCAATCAGTCCGCCCGACGATCCAGCAGACCCGGTTGCTCCCATCAACCCGGACTTCCCGGCCGACCCAGCGGACATCCCCCTTGGCCCCGACCCTGCAGTTCCAGGCAACCCGGTCGATGGGGATGAGCCCACGAAGGGCAGGGTAAAATACTATGTTTCCGGCGTAGAGGTCAGCATTGTCTCGGAGCGCGTCGAGTACTACTCGAGCAACGGCCAGCTCGTGACGGAGAGCCTCACCGACTACACCCGCAAGAACATTCTCGGCGAGTACGACACGCTCGATCGCTTCCTCAAGGCATGGAACGAGGAGGATCGCAAACAGGCGATCATCGATGCGCTGAAGGAGCACGGTGCCTTCCTCGACGAGTTGAGGGAGGAGTCGGGCCAGTACGATATGAGCGATTTCGACCTCATCTGCCATATTGCATACGATGCGAAGCCGCTCACCCGCAGCGAGCGGGCGAACAACGTGAAGAAGAAGGGCTACCTCTACGAGTATGAGGGCGTCGTGCGCGACGTCCTCGAGACGCTGCTCGACAAGTACGCGACCTCAAACCTCGTCGATCTCGACGACACGCGCGTGCTCTCCCTCGAGGAGTTCCACAGGTTCGGCAGCCCCATGGCGATAGTCCGCGAGTTCGGAGGGAAGGCCAGTTACATCAAGGCTGCCCAGACACTCGAGAACGCGCTCTACACGGCATAACGCGAAAGGCATAGGAAATGGCACTGGGATCTCTGGTCAAAACACTCCAAAACATCATGCGCAACGATGCGGGCGTCAACGGCGACGCTCAACGCATCGAGCAGATGACGTGGCTCTTCTTCCTCAAGATCTACGATGCCAAGGAGGAGGAGTGGGAGTTCCACGACGATTCCTACGTCTCCGTCATCCCCGAGGACCTCAGATGGCACAGCTGGGCGGTTGACCACCTCGACGGCAAGGCGCTTACAGGCGATGAACTGCTCGACTTTATCAACAACAAGCTCTTCCCGACGCTGAGCGGCCTCAATTTAGAGCCCGACGCGCCGCTCAGGCAGGTCGTGGTTAAGGCAGCCTTTACCGATGCGAATAACTATATGAAGGACGGTATCCTGCTCCGGCAGGTCGTGAACGAGATCGACCAGTCGGTCGACTTCACGGAGTACAAGGAGCGCCATGCTTTCGGCGAAATCTACGAGACCATTCTCAAGGACCTCCAGTCGGCGGGTAACGCGGGTGAGTTCTACACCCCGCGCGCTGTCACCGATTTCATGGCGGAGATGCTCGCCCCGAAGCTCGGCGAGAAGGTTGCCGACTTCGCGTGCGGTACGGGTGGGTTCCTCACGAGTGCCCTCAAGATTCTCGCTGAGCAGGTGAAGACCCCTGCCGACCAGGAGCTCTACGCTAGTTCGATCTACGGCATCGAGAAGAAGCAGCTGCCCTACCTGCTTTGTGTCACGAATATGCTCCTGCACGATATCGACTCGCCGCAGGTGTTCCACAGCAACTCCCTCGACCACGACATCCGCGAGTACCGCCACAAGGAGGCCGGGCAGTTCAAGGTTGTGCTGATGAACCCTCCCTACGGGGGGTCCGAGAAGGCGACCATTCAGAGCAACTTCCCCGTGGCGCTCCGCAGCTCGGAGACCGCGGACCTCTTCCTGGCGCTGATCCTGTACCGCCTCAAACGCGGGGGTCGCGCCGCCGTCATCATCCCCGACGGATTCCTCTTCGGCCAGGACTCCGCCAAGGTCGAGATCAAGCGCCGGCTTGTCGAGGAGTTCAACCTGCACACCGTGGTCCGCATGCCCCAGAGCGTGTTCGCGCCGTACACCTCCATCACCACGAACATCCTGTTCTTCGACAACACCGGCCGCGGCGACGGCGTGTGGTTCTACCGCATGGACATGCCCGGGGGATACAAGCATTTCTCAAAGACCAAGCCCATGCGCGGCGAGCACTTCGACCACGTGCGCGAGTGGTGGAACGACCGCAGGGAGATCGAGCTGCCGGACGGCCCGAAGGCAAAGCGCTACACAGTCGAAGAGCTGGTCAACGGTGGCTTCAACTTCGACCTGTGCGGATATCCGCACGAGGAGGAGATAATCCTTCCGCCCGACCAGCTCATCCGCAACTACCGTGCCGAGCGCGCCAAACTCGACGCAGAGATCGACGCGAAGCTCGCTCAGATCTGCGAGATCCTTGGAATCGAGGCCGAGGATGAAGGCTAAGGACCTGCGCAACTCGATCCTGCAGCTTGCGGTTCAGGGCAAGCTCGTTCCGCAGGACCCGAACGACGAGCCTGCATCTGCTCTGCTAGAGCGGATCCGCGCGGAACGCGCCAGGCTCATCAAGGAGAAAAAGCTCAAGGCTCCCAAGGGTGGCGCGAGCGTCATATACCGCGCTTCCGATGGGAGGCACTATGAGAAGCGCGGCAAGGGCGAGCCGGTCTGCATCGACGACGAGATCCCGTTCGAGATTCCGGAGAGCTGGGAGTGGGTACGGCTGGAAGAACTTCTGCAAGACATCATCGTGCCCATACGAGATAAACCGGCCAAGCTCGACGGGCCCATACCGTGGTGTCGCATCGAAGATGTTGAAGGACGTTATATCAGCCGTTCACTATCGGGGCAGGGAGTCGATAAGAATACGATTGTGAAGATGAACCTGAAGGTATATCCAGCTGGCACGGTTCTATGCTCGAACAGCGCTACCATCGGCGTGCCCGCAATTGTCACAGCTCCTCTTGTAACGAACCAGAGGTTCATTGGCTTCCAGCCAGCGGAAGGCCTTTCGTCGACCTATCTGTATTTGCTGTTTCTTGCATTCAGTAGCACGCTGGCAACGGTGGGTACCGGTACGACGCATGCTTACATCTCGCGCACGAAGTTCGAACAGTTACTCGTGCCGTTAGCGCCGAGCAATGAACAGGCTCGTATCATTGCGGCGATTGACAACATCATCCCAATCATCGACCAATACGGCACCCTCGAATCCACTCGCGAGCGCCTGGATGCCGGGCTACCCGGCCGCCTGCGCAAGTCTATCTTACAGATGGCCGTCCAGGGCAAGCTCGTCGAGCAGAATCCCGCC